>ENA-UOOK01003850-UOOK01003850.1-fermentation-metagenome-genome-assembly--contig:-NODE-3850-length-16656-cov-3.836215_pt1 | contig 16656 bp, 13 predicted proteins | sample MGYA00245777_ERZ724023 | MGnify/ENA primary metagenome ERZ724023 (study PRJEB28704, sample SAMN03018312) | fermentation metagenome | biome: anthropogenic terrestrial biome; feature: soil; material...
TGATATCAAAATATCGATTGGGTAGATTGCCGGTATATTCCATTCTTCCTCCTGAAAGGCATATTCTGTGCCTGTATTTTATTGGAAATTTCCTTCGAATTTCTCTTTGTTTTCGTTATAAGCCTTTTGCTGCGCTTCCACTAAGGTATCCAGGCCAAGGCTATGAAGTTTTTCCTTCATGGCGTTGAAATTCTTTTCGCAGGCTTCCGGCGAGTCCGCTGTGATGACTTTAATCCACTCGGAGGCAATATTATCCTTGATATCCTGCAAAATTGTCGTCTCCGCATCTTCCGGCGCGAAATTGACCGTCCACAGCGTCGCATCATACACATATGGTTTCGTATACCTGGCAACCACATCCAGATCAAAAGCAAAATCAGGAGCCACACGATCCATATCCAAAGTTTTTTCATCAGGGATAAAATCCCATAAGTTAATCTGTTCGATTGGAGGCGCATAATGCTCATTCGGCTCCCGATCCAGGGCCATATAGGCAGGAGCCATGATATGGTAAGCCCAGTTGGCATTCTTTTCTTCCGCAATGTCCTTATTAAAATCCGTAGTGGTAGGCGTATAGAAGTAATAATCCCCCACAACAATCGTGCCGTCGTCTTTTACCGTCCAAAGCTTGTTCTCTCCGTCCGGAACACCCATGGCGGTAAAAGCCTGCCCCCATTGCGTCGTTTCCCAGTTCAGGAAGGTCATGATTTCTTCAGGGTTCTTGCACTTGTCCGTCAGGATAACGCGATTGGAACGGATATAGTTGTTGCCGATCAGAGCCGGTGTCACATCGGTTTCCTCAAAGGTAACATTAATGAAGCGCTTGTTCATATCCCAATCTTCTTCCGTGGCGGACCATACGCCGTGGCCGCCAACATAACTGTGCCACCATGTCCCGATATTGGCAACCACCCGCTCGTTGGACATAAAAGCCACGGAACTGTCATAGTCCTTTGTCTGGAAGTCCGGGTCGATCAGGCCTTCCCTCCAGAAACGGTTGATATATTGCGCCACTTCCAGACCTTCCTCCGTGTCCACCCAGTGAGTAATCTTATCATCGGCGTCCACTTTGTAATATCCCGTGCTGGTCCCAAGGAAACCAAGGTACCCCAGGGGAGCCTGGTAAAATTCTTCCCCCTTGTTGGTAAAGGCCGTAAAGCCATATGTTTTTTCCCCGCTGGAATTGGTCGGATTCTGTTCCACCAATGTCTTGACCACGTTATGGAACGATTCAAAGCTGTCATATACCTTCAGGCCGGATTTCTGCAAAAGATCATATCGAACGCTGAAGTCCCTGCCCCGATTGTCCGTGGTGTTTCCCCAGCTGTCGGACAGTTTATATAGCTCTCCTTTGTCGTTACGAAGCAAATTCAGATATCCGCCCATCCCGGAAATGATATTCTGGCCATAATTCTCCAGAAGGTCATCCAGTTGCAGCGCCCTGCCCTGGTGAATGAATTGCTCCGCCATGACATCCGTCATGCCGACAATCATCTCGGGATAATTACCGCCTGCCAGCATCAGGTTGAGCCTTTCCGTCCCATCCTGATTATACAGGATTCTCGTGATGTCCACGTTGAACTCGTTCAAATAAAAATCATGCATGATCTGGATTCGTTCATCCTCTTCCTTCTGATCTGCCGGGTCTGCACTGTCGTAATAGGAAAACTTGATGGTTTCCTTCGGCACAATCCAACCGTATTTGTTGGGTTCCCCCTCCGGTTTCGTGTAGCCTTTCCCATTCGCAGTATCATTTGAATCCCCATTACCGCTGTCATTACCCTTCCCGCAGGCTGTCATCATTGACAACGCCAATGCAAGAACAAGGAACAGTGCCAGAAACTTTTTCATTTGATCTCTCCTTCTTTCTTTTTGTGATATTTGGACTCTTGTCCTCATTTATAGTACGCCTTCGCAAACAAATGCAAAAAGCAAGTACTGACTTGTTTTTCTAACCTTTTACTGCTCCTACGGATATTCCCTTGATAAAGTATTTCTGAAAATAAGGGTAGACAAATACAATCGGCAAGGTTACCACCATGGTCGTTGCCGCACGCATGGAATTGGTCGTGATTCTCTGCGCCATAGCTTTCACCTGACCGGATCCGGATGTGGCATCCTTCATCAGTTCCTGCAGCTTTTCTGATTTAATCAAAATATCCCGCAGCAGCATCTGGAGGGTATTCCATTTGCCGGACGGATTGTAGATCATGACGTCAAACCAGGAATTCCAGTGACCAACCGCACACATTATGGCAAGCGCCGCCATTACCGGAAGGCACATGGGGAGAATAATCCGGATATAGATTTTGGTTTCGTTTGCCCCGTCCAGCCTGGCGGATTCCGCCAGGGAATCCGGAAGTCCACTGATATAAGAAGCAATCAGCATCATATAATAGGCATTGATCAAACCGGGTATCCAGTAAACACTGAATGTTTCCAACAATCCCAGCTTCATGAACCACAGATAGGTAGGAATCAAACCGCCGGAAAAATACATGCTCAGCACAAATACAACGCGCAGCACTCTATGTGCGGAAAACCATTTAATTGTTGTGATATATGCCACCAACCCGGAAAAGAACAGGCATGTTACGGTACCCACCACAACGCGGAGAACGGAAACCCCGACTGCCCGCAGTAAATTCTTCGAGCTCAAGATATAGATATAATTCTGCAGGGTAAATACGCGCGGCCACCAGTACAATCCGCCTTTCTGCCCGTCTGCCCCTTCATTCAGGGATACGACCAGCTGATTCCAGAACGGGTATACCATGATAAAAATCAAAAGCAGCATAAGCATGATATTGAACACATCAAAAATTCGACTGGCTGTCGTATCCTTTATATAAGATTCTCTCATTCTCTTTTCTCCTTCCTTACAAAATGGACATATCCGTCAGTTTTCGGGAAATATGATTCGTCAGAACAACCAGAACTGCGCCGATTACCGATTTCATCAGGCCTACCGCAATGGAAAAGGAGTAGCGTCCCAATTGAATCCCATAACGATATACATAGGTGTCAATGACTTCCCAATAATCCCTGGTGGATTCCTGGCCCAACAGCAGCTGCTGCTCAAAACCGGCATTCAATACACTGCCCGTACTCAGAATAAAGATCAGGAGAATTGTCGGCAGAATAGAAGGCAATTTGATCCTCCACACCATACCAAAGCGGCCAAGGCCATCTACAGCACCTGCCTGATATAATTCCTGATCAATACCCGCAATGGCAGACATATACAGAATGGTTTGCCAGCCGATGCCCTTCCATATATTCGCAAAAGTAATAATACCATAGAAATACTTTCCTTCTGTCAGAAATCCAATCGGCTTTTCCGTAAAACCCAGTTTCATCATCATTTCATTCATAATGCCTTCACTGCTTAAAAATGTGGTCATGATACTGGCAACGACAACCCAGGATACAAAATAAGGAAGATAAGAAATTGTCTGCGTAACTCGTTTGAAATTGATATTGGCCAATTCATCAAATAAAAACGCCAGGATAATCGGCGCCACGAAACCGATGCTCAGGTTCAACCCACTGATGATCAAAGTGTTCCTCAGTATATGGATCCAGTTGGGGTTTTTGAAAAACGCCCTGAAATTTTCCAATCCCACAAAGTACTCCATGGACAATTTCCGGCCCGGCACATAATTGAAAAACGCATAGGATATGCCATACAAAGGGATAAGAAAGAAAATCACCAGCCATATCATCGCCAGAATTGTCCAAACCCATAGTTCCCGTTCTTTCCTAAAACGTTTCTTAAAAGCCGTTCCTCTTCTGAAACTAATATTGCTCATCAACTACAGTCCCTCCAATCTACAGTAAATTAGTATTCCAGTTGAAATTATTCCTCGATTTTTTTGAACTTGTTGGGTATGGTGATCTCCAGGAGCCTGACCACATCATTGGTATCGTTCTCCCAGTTATGCATCTCTTCCGAATGTACATGCAGACTGTCCCCGGGATAAAGATCATATTTCTGATTTTTATAATAGTAAGTCAGGATACCTTCCAATATATAGATAAATTCTTCTCCTTCATGGGAATACAGGCTGACCTTTTCCCGCGTTTTACGGGGCAATATCTCGATTAACCTGGGCAGCATGTTTTTGTCCGCCAGATTTTTGGACAGCCTGTACTGGATAAAATTATTTTCATCGCTGAGGATGATCTGGTGTTCATGCCTTCGCAAAACAGGAGTTTCCCCCTGTTCTTCCACATCCGAAAAGAAATAATTAATACTGACGCCCAAGACCGAGGCAATCTTCAGCAAAGTATCAATGGCCACACTGGTCATCCCCCGTTCCAGCTGGGACAGAAAGCCTACGGACAGACCGGTCAGATCACTGAGTTGTTTTAAGGTCATGCTGCTTTCCGCTCGTAATTTTTTTATCTGTGTTCCGATATGCTCCTTCAACATACTATCCTTCCCTTCCATTGTTTCCTGATTTTTACCAAGAACATCTTATGGCTGGTTAAAAAATATTCCGGAACGAAAAAACATTCGGTAAAAAATTCACCTGGTTATTGACATTGGCTTTCCGACATATTAGGATATATTTATTGGTTCAATTTATTTATTGCTATACTTTAAATATAGCCTTATTATAGAGGAGATTTATATATTTGTAAATAGTTTTTTTAATAATTCCAATAATATTTCACAAGCAAGAGAGGTTATGCAATGCTGAAAACAAGTCCTGACAAAAAGAAGCGTCTTTCCGTCTTCTTACTGTTTCTTACCGCCCTGCTCTGGAGCACCGGAGGGGTATTCATAAAAATGATCCAATTGGATCCCGTCTCCATAGCCGGCTTACGCTCTTTATTTGCCACTATAGTCTTCCTGCCCTTTATCGGGAACCCTCTCCGGATAAGGCTGAACAAGCTCAAGTTCCTTTGTGCTCTTGGCTATGCCGGCAATGTTATCTTCCTGGTGATTGCAACCAAATACACGACATCGGCCAATGCCGTCCTGCTGCAATATACCGCCCCCGTCTATGTGATACTCCTTTCGCCGAAGCTATTGGGAGAAAAGGCCCGGAAAAGAGATATCTATACGGTATTGGGGATTCTGGCCGGCATGTTGATTTTTGCCTTTGACGGCCTGAGCAACAAAAATTTGATGGGGAATATCCTGGGCATGCTGGCAGGCATGTCCTTCGCGGCGGTCCTCCTTCTGACGAAAAAAATCCATATGGCATCCCCGCCGATCTCTCCTTTTGAGCCCCTGTTCCTGGGAAACCTTCTGACAGCCCTCTTGTGCAGCCCGTTTTACCTGAAGGGGTATACGGCTCCCGCGGAACTATGGCTGTTGGCGGCAGTGGGTATCCTCCAGTTGGGAACCCCTTATTTGATCTATGCTTATGCTGCCAAGTACGTATCGGCCGTCCAGACGTCCCTTATTACCACCCTGGAACCCATCCTGAACCCGATATGGGTATTCCTGGCAACTGGAGAACTGCCCAGTCTTTTTACTCTGACAGGCGGTCTGATTGTGATTGCATCTCTCATCACCAACTACTTGGCTATGGGGATTCGGCAAAACAGGAACAGAGAAAACGCCCCTCATGCGTTTTAAGTGGTTACATCCCTCCCGACTTCTTCACGCATGCCTTCATCGCCTCAATTACTGCGCTTCGCAGGCCTTTTTCCTCCAGCACCCGTACCGCCTCGATGGTGGTCCCTCCGGGGGAGCATACCATATCCTTTAATTCACCCGGATGTTTTCCGGTTTCCAAAACCATCTTTGCACTGCCCAAAACAGCCTGGGCTGCAAAGGTATAGGCCTGTGCCCGGGGCATTCCATCCGCTACGGCAGCGTCCGCCATGGCCTCGATAAACAGAAAAACATAGGCCGGCGAGCTACCGCTGACTGCCGTAACCACATCCATGAGATTTTCCGGAATGATTTCCGTCCTGCTGAATCCACTGCAGATATCGCGGACGGTTTCCATATCCTGTGCCGTGACGTTTGGGTTGGGGCACATTCCCATCATGCCTTCTTTTACCATGGCAGGCGTATTGGGCATGGTACGCACAATCTTCAGGGGCTTTCCGAATTCTGCTTCCAGCCACCCGATGGTCTTCCCCGGTGCGATCGTCACGATAATCTGATCCATGGACAACGAATCCCTGATTTCCCGGATCACACTCCGATAATACTGGGGCTTGACCGCCAGGAACAGGATGTCGGCAAATGCCGCCACCTCTTTATTGTCCGCTGTGATGAGAATTCCCATTTCCTCTTTTCTTGCCTGCCGCGCTTTTTCCTGCGTATCGGAGGCCATCAGCTCCCCGGGCGCGCACTTCCCGGAATCCAGGATCCCATGCATCATGGCGCTCCCCATATTTCCGCATCCAATAAATCCAATCTTCATTTTCTTCACCCTTTCTGTATCTCAACTTCCCGTATCCTGCAGAGGTCCTTCCAATGTCAGGAAAAGCTCTGTTCCGTCCGCTCAATGATTTCATCCTGGAGGTCCCTGCTTAAATTCCGGAAATAATCGCTGTAACCGGCCACCCTGACAATTAAGTCCTTGTATTCCTCCGGTTCTTGCTGGGCACGGATCAATGTCTGCCGGTCTATGACATTGAACTGGATATGATGGCCGTCCAGATTAAAATAGGTCCGGATCAAATTGGCCATTTGACGAAGCCCCTCTTCCCCCGCCACTACGGAAGGCGTAAATTTCTGATTCAGAAGAGTACCGCCAGTACATAAATGATCCATTTTGGAGCAGGATTTGATTACGGCTGTGGGGCCGTTGGTGTCCGCACCCTTGTCCGGGGATATTCCTTCGGACAGCGGCTTATGGGCATGGCGCCCATTGGCGCTCGCCAGACAGACATCCCCAAAATAGACATGGCAGGTGGTGGGCAGCATGTTAATCCGGTAGGTGCCTCCCCGGTTATTTCTCCTGCCGGCTACGCTGCGATAATAGAGCTGAAAGACTTCTCTCATGATATCATCCGCATAATCATCGTCATTCCCATATTTGGGCGTTCGGTTGGAAACCAGATTCCGGATTTTCTCGTATCCGGCGAAGTCTGCCTGAAGGGCATCCATGAATTCCCTCATAGAAAATTTGGCATGGTCATACACATTGTATCGGATCGCCGCCAGACTGTCCGTAATCGTCCCGATCCCCACCCCCTGAATATAGCTGGTATTGTATCTTGCGCCTCCCGCATTATAATCCATGCCGCGGCGGATACAGTCGTTGGTCAGGATGGAAAGAAACGGTACGGGCATTTCCTGCGCATAGATTTTTTCGATCACAAGACTTCCCCGGATCTTGATATCCAGAAAATACTGCATTTGTGTGCGGAAGGCTTCCCATAATTCTCCATAGCTTTTGAATTCATAACCATATCCGGTCTTCGGACCCAGCTGTCTATCCGACATATGGTCATATCCATTGAACAGGGCCAGCTCCAGAATTTTGGGAAGATTAAAGTAACCGGTCAGGATATAGGCCTCGTTTCCAAAGGCGCCGGTTTCCACACAGCCGCTGGTTCCTCCCTTTCTGGCATCCTCTATGGTTTTCCCCGCATTCAGAAGCTCCTGCACAATGGCTTCCGTATTATAGAATGCAGGCTGTCCCCATCCCTTTCTGGAGATTTCACAGGCCTTTAAGAGGAAATCCTGCGGGGTTTTCCTGCTGATCTGCACATTGGAGCTGGGCTGCAGCAGCTTCATTTCGTCCATGCATTCCAGAATCAGATAGCTGACCTCATTGACGCCGTCCCTTCCATCCGGCGTAATTCCGCCCGTATTGATATTGGCAAAATCCGTATAGGTGCTGCTTTCCTTCAGGGTAATCCCCACTTTGGGCGGTGCGGGCTGATTGTTGAACTTAATCCACAGGCATTCCAGGAGCTCCTTTGCCCTGTCGTCGTCCAGGATCCCTTCCTCCACATCCTTTCGATAAAAGCGGATCAGATGCTGGTCCAGCCTTCCCGGGCTGTAAGAATCCCAGGGATTCAGTTCGGTGGTTACCCCCAGATGGACAAACCAGTACATCTGGATTGCCTGCCAATAGGTGGCGGGACGATGAGCCGGTACCCTTCGGCAGTTTTGGGCAATCTGCAGCAATTCAGCCCGTCTTTCGGCATTTTCACAGGCCCCGGCCATTTCCTCCGCAAGCGCCGTATAACGGGAGGCCAGCATTAAAATGGCATCGCAGGCGATGCTCATGCCCTTTAATTCCGCTTCCTTGTTCAGCGCCTCCGGATCATGATAATAATCCAGCCGCTCCAATTCGCGGCGGATATCTTCTTTATGTTCCAAAAAACCCTTCTTGTAAATGTTTTCGGACCCCACCGTATGGCCGGGGCCTCTTTGCTCCATAAATTCCGTAAAAATCCCCGCATGGTAGGCCGCTTTCCATTCCGGTGTCATATGAGCCAGAATCTTGCGGCGGATGGAGCGCTTTTCCCAATAGGGAATGATCTCCTTTTCCTGAAATTCATAATCCTCTTCGCTGACCTGAAAGCTGATTAATTCCCGATCGTTCATGACCTTTAGATCCTCCGGCGAATGGCAGCACAGGTCGGGGAAGGTAGGAGATGCCTGGGGCCCGCAGCCCTTTTCTCCCACAATCAACTCCCCATCCCCGATATGGAGGGTTTTCTTTGCAAAATAGTTTTTCAGGGCAAGGGCCCTTAATTCGGGAATACTGACCTCTCCCTCATACCTCCGGTAAGCCTCTGTAAAATATTTGGCCCGTTCCATATCGATACGGGGCAGAATCTCCATGCTTTCCCGCCTTAGCTTCCGTATCCGCCTGTTCATTCCCCGCTCTTCCATTTCCCTGTCTTCCTTCCTCTACCATATTTACATGCTGCCGTTAAGTTCCTGTACTCCGGCGTTCTCCCCTGCTCCCGTCCTCCGCCAACTTATTGCAACAACCGATTCTTACTTTCGGGTCCCCGCCGGCTCGCCGCAGCCACCGATTCTCCTTTTCGGCTCTCAACCGCCGATAAAAACAGGGGCAATATTCCTTTGTTGAATCAACTGCTGTAAGTCCAGCATCCGCCCCTTCGACGGCACAGTAAACGCTTCGCCTTCATACTTCCGGTCAAGTTGCAGGTATTTCCCGCTTCCGGTATTATGATAGGGAATCAGGTTGATCTGTTCCACCTGCACAGCATTCTCTTTTAAAAAGCCGGCAATCTCCTCCATCTCCGACGCCTGGTCGTTTACGCCGCCAATGACGGGAATCCGAATCCATGTACGGGCTCCCTTCCGGGAAAGTTGCTGCAGATTTTTCAGAATCTGCCGATTTTCTCTCCCCGTGTACTCCTTGTGCTTTTTTTCATTCATTATCTTCAGGTCATACAGAAAGGTATCCGTATAGGGCAACATTCTTTCCATGGCTTCAAATGGCACTGCTCCGCAGGTATCCACGTTGACGGAAATTCCACGCCGCGCCAGCGTGCGCATGAGTGCCTCCACATAATCCGGGGCTTGGGCCAGCGGCTCTCCGCCGGACAGCGTTACTCCTCCTCCGGAAGTTTCATAGAAAGCCCTGTCCTTCAAAAGCTCCTCCCCCAACTCGGATAGCGGATAGGTTCTCCCGCACAGCTGCCTGGCATTCCGGATGCAACTGTCCATACAGTCTCCGCAGGCGCTGCAGCGCTCCCTTTGGGTAACGGCCTTTCCGTCCTTGACCTCAATGGCATAGTTTCTGCATTCCTTTCCACATAATCCGCATCCCACGCAGCGCTCCTTATAGAAAAGAAGCTCTTTTTCGAAGGACTGTGTTTCCGGATTATGGCACCACCTGCAGGCTAACGGACATCCCTTGAAAAACACGGTGGTGCGGATTCCCCTTCCGTCATGAATAGAATATTTCTGAATATTCGTAATAAGTGGTAATCTCATTTTTTCCTATCCCATCTATAGTGTCACATATCCCTTTCTTATCCTGTCTTCTATCTCGTCTATCGTACGCGGTGTAGCAGCAGAAAGATTCTCACAGCCTTCCTCCGTCACCAGACAGTTATCCTCCAGGCGGAAACCAATCCCCCACTCTTCATGATAAATACCGATATCTACACAAAATACCATTCCCGGTGCAATCGTCTCGAGTGCAAAATCCACTGCGTCATGAACATCATATCCTACATGATGTGCGCCGCCATGCCACATATAAGTGCCGATATCTTCCGTTTTTTTCAAAACCCCCGCTGCTTTCAGCATTTCCGCATTGTAAGCGCGGGCCGTTTTGTCCACGTCAGCCATCTTCATCCCCGGTTTTATGATTTCAAACATGTGATTGGAGGTCTGAAGTGCGCACTCATACAAAAGCCTTTGCTTTTCTTCATATTTGCCATTACAGGGCCATCCCCTGGAAACATCGGTCATCAGATTGTCATACCAGGCTCCCACATCATTTAATATCATATCTCCATCCAACGCCTGACCCTTGTACTGATAGTAATGAATACAGAAATTATTGCGACCGGCGGAAATAATCGACGGAAAAGCAGGCCCTTGCGGTCCGTATTGCCCCAAAGCATGGTCAAACTCGGCTTTGTATTGATATTCGTACATCCCTGGCCGGGAAGCTTTCATCATTGCAGTAATACCGTCTCTGGTAATTTTCTCTGCTTCGCGTATAGCAGCAATTTCACATGGTTGTTTGATTGTGCGAAGTTTCCGGATCAAAACATTTGCATTTTCAATTTGTAAAAAGGGATATTCCTTTCTTGACTTCCCGGCAAACAGATGTGCAGGGCAATCCCTGTCATCGGGAGTAACTCTGTATAAATCCAGATACAGAAACTCATAATCACCGCTTACCGCCCAGGAATGGAACTGCTGCGCGAACTGTCGGACCTCCCTGATATCTGCAATTCCTGACTGTGCTTCCACCTCCTCGTGTTTCAGGCGTTTTCCTGTCCAACGCTCCTGCAACGGATCCGAAGGTAAAATATAAACACACTCTTTCACACTGCCGCCTGCACCTTTTCGGGCAACCAAAATAAATTCTTTGCTGTCCAGACCAGTCAGATACAGGAAATTCCGATCGGTATAAAAAGGATAATATTCATCATTCGTTTTTCGGACCTCTGTGCCGGAAAACAGCACTAAAATAGAATCCTTTTTCATTTTTTCATATAGCTTTCTTCGGTTTCCGCTGTGAAATGTCTTGTCCATATATTTTCTCCATTCTGCCGCACATACGGCTATCTGTTTTGCTCTTCGTCATCTTTATGCGTCTCTCGATAAAAGGCTCTTAAAATTATATCCAGATCAAACTTTCTTTTAAGCATTATCGAAATAGGCTCATTCAAATGGATATATTTTTACTGATATTATAATAGCATATGCATAAATAAAAATCAATAGCAGAGATGACAGCGCTACCAATACGCCCTTCCCGCCGCCTTCGTAGTCGGGCACAATAAAAGCCCTAAGCACTGTGTACTTAAGGCTGTTGCAATGCCGCTGTCCTGTTTTGTTTTCCTTTTAATCTCCGCTGTTCCCCGTTCCTTACCGTATGATGCAGGCTTACAGTATGATGCAGATCAGCCCTCCGCTGCCTTCGTTGATGATCCTCTGGAGGGTTTCCTGGATCTTGATCTGGGCATCCTCCGGCATTCTCATCAGCTTGTTGGAAAGCCCTTCTTTCACCAGCTCGTGGAGGGATTTGCCGAAGATGTTGGAAGCCCACAGTTTGGAAGGATCGCTTTCAAAATCGTCAAGCAGGTACTTGACCAGTTCTTCGCTTTGCTTCTCGGTACCGACGATGGGCGAAACCTCGGTTTCGATGTCGGCACGGATCAGATGCAGGGATGGCGCACTGGCTCTCAGGCGGACTCCGAAACGTCCCCCCTGCCGGATGATTTCCGGTTCCTCGAGCGTCAGCTCCTCCATGGTCGGGGGCACCAAGCCATATCCGGTTTCCCTTACGTCGTCCAGGGCCTTGGCCACCCGGTCATATTTCCGCTTTGCAAAGGCCAGCTCCTTCATAAGGCCGATCATCTGATAATCGCCTTCGATCTGGTAACCGCATTCTTCCCCGAGAACTTTATAGAAGAGTCCGGGGTTGACTTCCATCCGGACCTGCACTTTACCGCTGCCCAGGTCAATGTTGTCGATTTTCGGTTTTCCCATGAACTCGGATTCCTCGAAGGATTTGTCGAAGCCATCCACATCCCGTATGCGTAAAGCGTTTGCTGAAACCGCCTTTGCGGAATCCAGGATATACTGAATGAGCCAATGGTCGTCATCCAGGCTCAGCACCCATTTGGGGACATCCAGTTTAATTTCTGTGATCGGGAATTCAAACAGCACATTGCTTAAAATATTATGGATGTCTTCCTCCGTCAGATTCAACACATCCAATGCCAGAACCGGGACATCGTATTTCTCTTCCAGGGCGCTCTTCAGCTTTACGGTATCCTCCCCGTCCGGCGTCTTTGAATTGAGAATCATGACAAAGGGCTTCTCCAATTCCTTCAGTTCCCGGATGACTCTTTCTTCCGCTTCCACGTAATTGGAACGCGGGATCTCGGTAATGCTGCCGTCTGTCGTGACCACAAGGCCGATGGTGGAATGATCCGCTATCACCTTTCGGGTACCGATCTCTGCCGCCTCTTCAAAGGGAATATCATAATCAAACCAGGGAGTCCGCACCATTCTGGGAGTTTCCCCCTCCATATGGCCCATCGCCCCTTTTACCAGATAACCGACACAATCCACCATTCGAATATTTAAGTTTGCATTCTCCTGAAGAGCTATCTGCACGGCTTCATTGGGAACAAACTTGGGCTGGGTGGTCATAATCGTACGGCCTGCACCACTCTGGGGCATTTCATCACGGGATCTTTCCTTTTTGAATTCGTTATCCATATTAGGAAGGACCAGTAAATCCATAATTTTTTTGATCAGTGTGGATTTTCCCGTTCGAACCGGTCCTACCACACCTATGTATATATCCCCATCGGTGCGTTCGGCAATATCCCGGTACAGGTCAAACTTCTCCATCAACTTTTCCCTCCCCTTCTAGGAATTAGATTTGGGCTGGTCGTCTCCCAATATCTAACATCTAGTTCTATTTTCATACTTCATATATATTGGGTACGGGAAAAGAATATGACAAGTTGTCACCAAAAAAAATTCCGCTGCAAAACCTCATGCTGCCGAAGCCGTCGCGAATCAGCGGCGACTCATCTTGCATTGTCTCAGCCACATCTCATGCAAGCCGATCAATCGTGCTTTCCGGAATCGGAAAAGGAGAACTTATTTTCCGTGCCATTCAGCAGCCGCTTGATATTGTCTTTGTGCCGATACAATGCAATAAGTGCCAGTATCACCCCGATCAGGATGATCCCGGGCGGTTCCCGGAATACGGCCAGCAGAACGGGAAACAATACCGCCCCGCTGATAGATCCTAAAGATACGTATCGGGTGATCCAAACCAATACTATGGCAATCAGGAATAGTATCAGACCGATTTTCGGAAACATGACAAGGATCAGGCCAAAGGAACTGGCAATTCCCTTTCCGCCCTTGAAGCGAAGCAAAACAGGCCAGTTATGGCCGATTACCGCCATGCCGCCGGAAAGTACGGCTCCCAGCTGATCTCCTCCGGTCAGCCACAAGCCGATCAGCGTTGCAAGAGCACCCTTCATTACGTCACATAGGAAAACAATAACACCGGCTTTCGCTCCCAATACACGGATCGTGTTGGTCGTACCGGCGTTTCCGCTGCCATAATCCCGGATATCGATATTTTCCGAGATCTTTCCTATTATATACGAAGGAGATAAATTCCCCACAAGATAACCGATGACAACTGTCAGCAAATAGTACCCCATTTCAATCCCCCTATTTGGTTTTCTCCCGTACAATGATACGAAGAGGCGTGCCTTCCAGACCAAAGGTTTTTCGGAAATAGTTTTCCAGGTAACGCCGGTAGGAAAAATGCATCAGTTCCGGATCATTGACAAAGAGAACAAAAGTAGGCGGTTTCACGGAAACCTGCGTACCGTACAGGATTTTCAGGCGCTTTCCCCTGTCGGTGGGCGGCTCGTTGACCGCTATGGCATCGGCAAGGCAATCGTTCAGCACACCGGTGGAAATCCGGAACGTGCACTGATTGTAAACAGCCCTCACCAGTTCCATGATACGCTCTACCCGCTGTCCTGTTTTTGCGGAAATGAAAATGCCTGGCGCGTAAGTCATGAAGCTCAGCTCATTCATCAACCGTCTGCGGTATTCCTTCATGGTATTGGTTTCCTTCTCGATTTTGTCCCACTTGTTCATGACAAGGATGGAGCCCTTTCCCTCTTCATGGACCAAGCCGGCGATTTTCGTATCCTGTTCCGTGGCCTCCTCTGTGGCATCGATCACCACCAGTGCCACATCGCATCTGCGGATGGCGCTCAGGGCCCGGACAACGCCGTAACGCTCCAGAGGGTCATTGATCCGGCTCTTTCTCCGGATGCCTGCCGTATCGATAATAATATACTTCTGGCCGTCCATCTCAAAGGGAGTATCAATTGCATCCCGGGTCGTACCCGGGATATCGTTTACAATGACCCGTTCCTCGCCTAGAATCCGGTTGACCAGGGAGGATTTGCCCGCATTGGGTTTTCCCACGACCGCAATCTTGATGACATCCTCCTCTTCCTCCTCCAAATTGCTCTGATTAAAATTCTCCACAATCTTATCCAGCATATCACCGATGCCCCGTTTATGGGCAGCGGATATGGTTATGGGATCCCCGATTGCCAGGTTATAAAACTCGTAGAGATTTGCTTCCTCCTCCTGCGTATCGATCTTATTTACCGCCAGAACAACGGGCTTATCGGACTTGCGCAGCATTTCCGCTACATCCCGATCCGCAGGCGTGACCCCCTCCTTGCCATCGGTAAGAAACAGGATCACATCCGCTGTCTCAATGGCTATCTCTGCCTGGTATTTCATCTGCTGCAGCAATTGGTCCCGGTTATCGGGATCGATTCCACCCGTATCGATCATGGTGAACTTCCGGTTCAGCCATTCCGTATCGGCATAAATTCTGTCCCGCGTGACACCAGGAATATTCTCCACGATGGAAATCCGTTTTCCGGCCAACTGATTGAACAAAGCAGACTTTCCCACATTGGGCCTGCCTACTATGGCTACGATTGGTTTTGCCACACTTACACCTCCCAGTCCTATTCCAGCAATGCCTTCAAAAAGTCTTCTCCGCGGACGGGCACGGATACAACGGGTATTCCCGCTTCCTCCGCCAATTGCGGAACCGTAACATCATCCAGAAAAACATCCTGTCCCTTCCGGAGCATGGTATCCGGTATCAGGATCTTGTCTCCCAGGTCCTTTCCCTTTACCGCTCTTATCAGGTCTCCACCTGTCACCAGACCGGCTACGGTAACGCTGGTGCCAAAAAATCGATTCTCCACAGCCATTACAGAAACGTCAAGCCCAAACAGGCGGTTTGCCTTCTGAACCATATCATGGAGGATTCCATAAGCGGATTTTCCGGTGAGTACGGTGCGTTTCCCCGAAACATGTCCCGATCGGGCGACCGCATCTTTGCGGTCTTCCATTGCTTCGTCAAATTCCCTGCGGAACTGGACGGTCAATCCGACTCCGTTTTCCAGCTGAGGAAATTCATCATAATCCTCATAGGGCGGAAATTCTTTCCCCGCCAGAACATAAAACTCATCCGCGGCATATACGAAGCCGTTTTCCCACTCTCTTCGGAATTTTTTCTGCCAGCCTTCCACCTGGTCGATTACCTTTGCCGCCTCGTCCGGCCGGAAAGGCTCCAGGGCCGCAAGGTTCTCCCTGTGACCGGTCAATCCTACGGGAACAACTGCGGTAGACTGAACGGAGTGCCTGAGCCGCCACAGATCCTTCAGCGTCCGATCCAACTCTGCCCCGTCATTCCAGCCCGGGCAGAGAACGATCTGGGTATGCATCCGGATACCCGCATCCGCCATTCGGTACAGGTATCGCAAGGCATCCCCGGCAAACCGATTGTTCAGCATTTTCCTGCGCAGCCCGGGATTGGTCGTATGCACCGAGACATACAGCGGACCGATATGCTTTCCCACGATGCGCTCCACATCCCGCTCCGACAGATTGGTCAGAGTGATATAATTGCCTACCAGGAAGGAAAGACGCCAGTCATCGTCCTTATAGGAAAGGCTGTCCCGCATCCCCTCCGGCAGCTGGTCCACAAAGCAGAAAATGCATTTGTTCCTGCAGCAGCGCTGCTTGTCCATCAGGTCATATTCAAACTTCAGCCCCAGGTCCTCTCCCGGCTCCTTTTCAATTTCAATTTCCCATTCTTCCCCGTTGGCCTTCCGGATGAGGACCTCCAGTTCTTCGCTTTCCATCCATTCGATATAGTCTATGACATCAACGATCTCCGTCCCATTGATCGTAAGGAGCAGATCATCCTTTTCCATCCCCACTTCCTCGGCAATGGAACCTTTCCGAACTTCCACAATCCTGTGGCTATCCATCCTATCCCGTCCAAATCTGCAAAATATGATTTATGATTTTATTGCAACAAGTCATAACGCTGCAAATGACGAAAGCCGCCTTAGCCTTAGTTGCAGAATCAGCCGACGAAATCGCAGCATTTTTGAGGTAAAAATGACACGGATGTCATT
>ENA-UOOK01003853-UOOK01003853.1-fermentation-metagenome-genome-assembly--contig:-NODE-3853-length-16642-cov-7.038102_pt1 | contig 16642 bp, 17 predicted proteins | sample MGYA00245777_ERZ724023 | MGnify/ENA primary metagenome ERZ724023 (study PRJEB28704, sample SAMN03018312) | fermentation metagenome | biome: anthropogenic terrestrial biome; feature: soil; material...
AGGGGTTCCGGCTATCCAGCCACATGGTTTTTCATAAAGTGCAGAAGAACCCAAATTCCTGAGGGAGAAAACGACCGCCGCCGTATTTCGCGCTGTCAAGGACCCGGACTTTCTGTTGAAGCCGCTTTTGAATGCCGAATATGAGGACTTGTATGCGGATGGCGATTTCACCGGGCGCTACCGGTTGAAGGCGATGCCGTTCCTGTTCGAGCCGACTTATGACGACAATTTCGTCTATGGCTATGAAGGCAAAGGGGATCAATAAACCGGAACGCTCCGGGTTTCAGGCCGTCACATTTGCGGCGGCTTTTTTATCTCCGGCGGTCGGCTTCGAGGAGTTGAAGGAGCCGCAGGTCCTCGGGATAGGTGATCTTGAGGTTCCAGTCGGGGTTGTGGACCATTTTGACCGGATAACCGGCTTCCGCCATCACACCGGCGTCGTCGGTGAAACCGCCGGAGGTGCGGCGGTAGGCGTCGGCCAGCTTGGCACGACTGAAAATCTGGGGTGTTTCCACGCTCCATAGCTCGCTGCGGTCCACGGTCTCTGTGATGATGTGCCGTTTGTCTATTTTCTTGATCGTGTCGGACACCGGCTTGCCGGGGATGGCGCCGCCGCATTCGCGGGCGGCTTCCAGGCAACGGCGAAACAGTTCGATTCCCGCCATCGGACGCGCCGCGTCGTGAACCGCCACGTAGCGGACGGCTTCCGGCAGGGCTTTCAGCCCGTTCCGTACGGAATCGGTGCGCTGGGCTCCGCCCGCGACAATTTGCAGGGGGTATTCCGGCAGACGGTCCGCCACGATGTCACGGTATTCCGCCAGCAGGGCTTCCGGCACGACGAGCACGGCGTGTTCCGGCGGGCAGAGTGTCATGAAATTGCGGATCGAGCGGAGAAACAGTTCTTCCCCTCCCAATTCGGCAAACAGTTTGTTACCCTGGTAACGGCTGCCGCTGCCGCCTGCCGCATAGATAATTCCAATGTCATTCATATTGTTTCATACATTTAAAGGTCATCATAAAAAAAGGGGCAAATGTGACTGCCGTCGCATCTGCCCCGTTGTAATGGCTGAAAATCAGGGAATAAAGAGAATTCTGCCGGCCCGGACCGTCTTGTCGTCACGGACATCCGGATTCATGCGCTTGAGCTCATCCGTGGTGGTTCCGTACATGATGGAAAGCTGTTCCCACGTGGTATCGGTCGGGATGTCGATCGATTTCCGGTTCGTCAGCGAATTGGGCGTAACCGGAGTAGCCGGGGTGCCGGTGCTCACGGTCGTTGCGGCGGCCGAGGGCGGAGTGGAAGCCGCGGGGACGCCGGTCGGGTCTTCGATGCCTTCAAGGATTCCGTCCACATCCTGATTGGTCGGCAGGGCCGGAGCGCCGGTCGGGACGGATTCGGGCGGGACGGCCGCCTTGGGAGTCGAGGTTTGCGGCGTCGTGGCCGGTTTACGGGCGGAAACCGCGGAGGTGCCGCTGGGGCTCTTGCCCGGGATGACGAGCTTCTGGCCGATCTGCAAAACGGTGTTTTCGCTGATGCTGTTGGCTTTCATCAGGTCGGCGCGTTTGACTTTGAAACGGGCTGCGATCTTGGAAACGGAATCGCCACGGCGCACCAGATAGTAACCGTCGGTCAGGGATGCCGTCGAAGCGGTGGCGCTGGCTGCCGCGGAGGACGCATTGGCGGCGGCCTGGCGGGGAGCGGTGGTTGCCGCAGCCTTGGCGCGTTCCACATGAATGACGGTTCCCGGAGGCGGAATCTGGATGACTTGTCCGACCCGGATGAATTTCTTGACATCGAGATTGTTGTATTTTGCCAGTGCGGCGGCGCTCACACCGTAACGCTGTCCGATGGCGCCGAGGGTGTCGCCTTTCTTGACGGTGTATTCAGTGGGGATATTGTTTTCCACGGCTCGGGGCGCACGGCGTTGCTGCTGGGGCGTTTGCTGAGGCTCGAAAGCTTCAATTTCCAGATTCACCTCGGAAGCGGGCGGCGCAGCCGGTGTTTTCGGGCGGGTTGTGGCCGCGGGTTCGTAATTTACTTCCGGATCGGGTTCCGCCTGCGGTACCTGATAGCCGCGCGGAGCCAGCACATCCGGATCCTTGCAACCGCTCCCAAGCAACAATATCTGGGCGGCCACTGCTCCGACTAAAAGGACTGCAACATTGGTTTTCATGATTTCCTCCACAAATTAAATATAAGGTTGCCCCTTGTGATCAAAACGATGTCTATAGTAAATATAAGAACATTAACGAAAAATACAAAAAGAAATCATGAAAAAGTTTGCTTTTTCCATCAAAAATTTCGGCAATGGGAGGATTTGACGGAATTGGATGCATTCCTTCCGAGAAAAAGATGAATTGCCGCCGTTTTTTTATGGTTCGTTCCGGCGGCTGTTATTGTATTCTCTGTCTCTCCAGAGATGGGGGCATCAGTTCGTGCCGATGACCGGGGCGGCGATCCCGTAAGGCTTTAGTTTGACCTTCAGCGTATTGGCGGAGATGTTCGGGCGTTCGCCGGAAATCAGGTCATAGACTTTGCCGTTGTGTTTCAGGCCGGGGAATTTGAATTCGACTTCGAGTTCCTCCGCGCAGTTGTTGGCAGCCAGAATCAATACCGTATTGTCGCGAGGGTTTTTGCGGACGATATAGGTGCATCGGGGCGCGACCTGCCGGATTTCATATTCTTCATCTTCCTGGCCGAGCATCTTGTCGCGTTTCAACAGTTTGTGTTCCCGCCAGCCGTTACGGTCGCAGGTCACCAGCGAGTCGAGATTTTCGCCGGTCAACCACGGCGTCATTGCCGACAGTTCGGTCATGACAGGTAGAATGGCGCGGCGGGCGAATTCATCCGTACAGCGCCACATCCGCCAGCCCATGACGCCCATCGCGCCCATGGATACGGGCGCCAGCCAGCAGTACCGTATTTCTTCCAGTGTGTAACCGGGCATGCCTTTCCAACGCCCGGCATCGAGAATGTTGAACCCGGGCGGGCAATAAATAAATGAGGCTTTGTTCAGTTTGCGGACGGCTTTGGCCCCCAACCGGGCATCATAAGCGACCTCATGAAACTCGCCGGTCAAAGGCGTGGAGCCCGTCGTCGGATATTGGTTGGCGATCAGGACGTCGTAGAGTTTGTCGGATTTATCGTAGACCGTCCACCAGGCGATAACCGGCATGAAATAGGCTTGTGGATGGGTACGGTTGATTTCATCTTTGAACCATTTGAAAAGCTCCGCTGTATAAAGCGCAATCCCTTGATCGAACGAGGTATCCGCGGGCAGGTTCCGCCGTTTCCATTCCTGATAAGTGCCGGTGATCCGGTTTTCGGGTTCATCCAAGCTGTAACCGATGATATTGTCAAGCGTGGCGAGCCGGGAAATATAACGGTGAAACTCCTGTTTGCGCTGTTCAAGCTCCTCGCCGGTGTACAGACCGTGGCTATCCCCTGTTTTTTTCAAGACGAACCCAAGTTCAAGATCGACGATCACGGCCAATTCCGGGTAATTCTCCGCCAGCTCTTTGATCCGGGCGAATGCGGTTTCGAATTTTGCCGGATCGGTCATCGGCACATAAACATAGCCGGAATTCAGCCCGGCCTGAAGCATCAGGGGATGGACTTCCGGATGGCCGCGCCAGGTGAAATCCCAGTTGCCGATCATGAAAAAATCGTTGCCTTTGAATTTCAGCGGTTTGATGGGGGATTCGGCGGCATCGACGCAGCATAGGGCGACGGTCAACAGGAACAACAGGTGGAAATGCAGTTTCATCGTAATCTCCGTAATTTATGGTTTATTTGATTTAAGGGTTGCGGATGGTTTGGTTTTCGAGCCAGTCTGTGATCTGCCCCATATGGGTGTAATGACCGTTTTGGCGTTGATTCATGGGGAGGCTTACGACATTGCCGGCGAGGGAGACGGCATTCATCGTATGCGAATGGTTGGAGGCGGCAACGGTGGACATGGCGGCATTGAAATCATGGTAAATGACGGATTCCGGGGCGTCTCTGCCGACCCGCAGCCGCGGTTTTCGGAAATTCCACCATTGCGCCGGAGCGACCCGGCTGCTGGTCGCGTCTGCAAAATAGGCCACGTAGGATACATACAGACGATTGCTGTCACGGTACAGATTGTTGTTATCAGAAGGGCAGCGGAAATAGCGCTCGGCGGCAGCCAGCCAGCGATCCCAGTCGGTGGAGCCTTCGCCGGGCGGCAGGTATTTCCCACGGATCAGGCGGAGGTGCGGTTCGTCGCCATTGGCGATCACGTAACTGAAGCCGCTGTTGGAATCCCGGACCGTGATGGAGTCGTTGTTGTCGGCGGCATACAGGTGGGAGGCGACCTCGATTTGTTTCAGATTATTGATGCATGAGGCGATGCGTGCCCGTTCGCGGGCGTTGTTCAGGGCCGGCAGCAGCATGGCGGCGAGTATTGCTATAATTGCAATAACGACCAGGAGCTCGATAAGTGTGAATTCTGATTTTTTCATGATTTATATTCTCCTGATTGGATGGATTTCATCATTTGTTCGAGGCGGGGTTGCAGGGATATTTCGTGGCGGATGAGTTTGTGGATACCGGCGACCGGTTTCCCGGACAGCAATTCTTCGAGGACCTGCCGGATTGCTTCCGCCAAGTCTCGGTACGGTATGTCAATAGACAGGACGTTGCTGCTTTCGGCTCTTGTTTGCGATATGATGACCGGACGCCAGTTCCGTTCTGCCCAGAACTTCGCCAGTTCGTCCGCGTAATGGCTCCAGCAGACGACGGCTTGCGGCCGTTCAGGGGAGGAATAGAGGTATTCCGCATAGGCCATGAAATGTTTTCGGGAATAAAGATTCGGTTGAAATTGCTCATAAAGATGCAGGCCGTGGGCGCGGATGCTTTTTTTCCATAAACGCTGTATTCCGTTGTGAGTTTCTGCGGTGACGCTGGGCCAGACCAGCGCGATTCGCTCCAGTCCGGTCGCGGCTAACTGCCGGACAAGGTCCTCAAGCAGTTGTTCCGAATCGAAATCGACCCAGTTGCAGGCTTCGTGCCCATTGTCGAAAATCCGGTTGCCGACCACATAGGGAATGTGGCGTGTCCGGAACCAGTGCGCGACCGTCGGATTGAACGAACTGTACCTCCAGGATGGCTACCTTTTCAAGAAGGTATTCGACCTGATCCTGCAGTGACCGCACAATCTGCCGGTTGTCGCCATTGACATCTTTCATCACGGCACGCAGCCGCTTGAACACGTATCCGTCTGTGTTGTCTTGCCCATATCTGTAAAAGCTCCCTCCGGAAAACCGGATGCTGGTATTATGTGAACCGCAAACGCGGCAAGATAATATACCCCGGAGTGACGCATTTTACAGCAAGGAAAACGGAAAATCCACGGTTGACAAGACTCCTATCGGCTGTGCCAAGGCGGCAAAATGGATTTATGCCCCCCGCGTTTGTGATACTATATCACTTTCGCTTGGAGATTGCAACCCCTGAAATAGACTTCGTCCGGAGTCATGAATCCAGGCAGAGCCGTGTGCCCACGCCGATGGTTGATCCGACAGACTTACGGCTTCCGCGATATGGAATACTTCAAACTGAAAATCTTCCAGCTGCCTGAAATTTCGTGCGTGAAATAACTATGATTTACAGCACAAACCATCGAAAAGGCAATTTTCATTCCGGTAGAAAGTTCTTTTACCGGTCGATCCGGCGCACGGTTCCCGCTTCGTAATGAAGATCGAAACTGCGGCCACCATGCCAGACGCCTTTAAACTTCATCCACGGAACGGCAGAGGGCAGATGATTGGCCGCCGCCAGTTCGTCTTGATGGATGCGAAGTCCGCCCCACCCCATCATCACCAGTTGCAACATTCCGCCCAGTCCGGTCAACATTGAAATCGTTTCATTGAACGGACTTTCGCTGACCATCAGAAAATCGCCGCGGATATGTCCGAGCAGATCGAGAAACATGCGCCAGCTTGATTCCGCATCGTTCAACTCGCAATCGATCACGCCATCAATCGCCGATCCCATTATGATTTTTTCCGCTTCATAACGGATGCGATAATAGCCCACCGTATTACGTTTGGCCACAGAATCAAGCGGCATCTCCCAAGGGTAGATTACCAGCGTGGCGTCAGCCTGCTTGATAACAGCGCCATTGTAACCGTCATACTCGATTATGCGCTGTTCAGCCACATTAAACGGAATCCAGAGTTTGCCCGCCACCTCCTGCCAGCGCGGATCGACCGGGCGCTTCAACAATGTCTGTACTCGAACCGCCAATTCAAGAGTGGCTTTGGCGCCGTAATTGGTCAATGCATTATTGTCCTGCACTTCGGCGAATTCATCGGCGCAGCAGACCTGCAGGATTTCATAACGATCGAATGTCGTATTGTAAACGCTACGCGACACCCAGAAATCGGCATTTTCCACGATAATCGGTGCGCCCTGTTTCTCCAGAAAATCCAGATCGCCGGTGATTAGAAAATATTGCCACTGGGTCAATGCCACATCGGAATTGATCCGATGTTGCAGACTGTAGACCAGCCCCGGAATGGTTTCATCGCCGAATTCCGCCCCTTCCCAGGCGAATTGCGCGCCTACCATGCCGTGGGCGGCGGCATTGCGCCGCGCTCCCGGCAAAGTACGGAAGCGGTAATCAACATAATTGCGCGCCAATTCCGGCTGCAACAGCAGCATGACGGGATAAGTCCAGAGTTCGCCGTCGTGAAAGAGATGACCGCCCCAGGCATTGCCGGTCAAACCGGTCGGACCGGGAGGATTGCCGACGTCTTCGCCCAGATTGGCATAGAGCTGATACAGCGCATTCCGCACCAACATCTGAACCCCGGCATGACCGACTTCGATATCGTGCTCCCACAATTTCGCCCAGGCGGCCTCATGCATGGATCTTACCTGCTCGGGATGCGCCATGCTTCCCGCCACCAGTGTTGCCGCCGCATGAATCGGGTCCTCGACCTGACCGTCGGCAAAAAGCGCTCCGAATTTGCGGAAAACATAGGTTTTGCCCGGTTCGCTGATGATATCCACCCGTCGCTCGAAGCCGCCGGAAGTTAATACAACATCGCCGGCAACCGGCTGCCCGTCAAGACTCAGCATGGTCGCCGCCGCCAGCAAGCGCCGCCGGGCTCCCGCACGGACATAAGCGACTTTGACCTCATCACTCGGTCGACGCAGGAAATGCGCCATCGGCTCAACCATTGGCATGAAAGTTCCGTCAACCCGATCGATGACGGAATAGTGCGCTCTGGTCGTCGGCGTGATCGCCAATTCAACACAGCCAAGATTTTTCCGATGACGCGCCAGATAAATCCTGAATTCGATGTGAAGCACACCGTTCCAATGCACCCAGTCGCAAACCGTCTCCATCGTGGCAGTTCGCCAGTCAAGAGTCTGGCGGTAATTGAGCAGAGCCCCACTGTCTCGCCGAAATACCGAACGTCCGTGCCGAAGTTCCAATCCCATGAAATTGAAGACCGGCAGCAACGAATCGACATCCCAGACGCCATACATCTGGGTTCCACCCGGTGCAGCCTTCACTCCGGCAAACGTCGGGTAAACCGACGGTTGCCCCTCCACCGGAATTCGTATGCCGATCAATCCGTTGCCTATAAAAGCATCGCGCCTCCCGGGACTGCCGGCATCCCGTGAAGTTCTGCTCCAACCGTCCGAATCGCACTGGTTGAATTCCGATTCGGTCAACGTCCCGAGAACTTCACGCGCCGCTTTGTGTATGTCTTCCACCATTTTGATTCGAGCCTCATTAATTATTATCAAAAAGATCCATATTGGGTTTCCAAGTGGTGCTATTGGCAACCACATTGCTTTTTCTTACACTCTTGACCGCGCCACCGAGACTGAGCGCATTGACCGAGTTCGGATGATTGAACACCAATGTCCCTCCGCCCTCCATCGTTCCGTAAGTTGTCGGCGCGATATCGAAGTAGTAGTGCAGATTGGGCGCATCGCGGTGCCCGATGCGAGCCCGTTCCGAATAGGCAGTCATGCCGACATTGCCGGCGGCGGCCTTCTGCCAGTACTGGGTGCGGTAGCTGATTTCGCCGCGATTGGAACTGTTGATTTTGTAGTTAACGGCATCGCTCGGACAGTGAAAATATTTTTCCAGCACCGCCAGCCGTTCGGTCTGAGCCGCCAGCCCCGTACCGACATTGACCACCCCCTTCGTGGTCAGGCAACCGTTGTTGAAGAGCATGACCGGAAAACAATCCGGCGCCCCGACGCTGTTGGTCGTATTGTAGAATTTATCCCCACCCGTACCGCCGTCACCGGAAAACGGCAGCCAGCCATTCGACATATCGGCGTAAAGAAATACTCCCAATCCAACGCCTTTCATTTTGCTGGCACAACTCGTAATACGAGCCCGTTCCCGCGCCGCCGACAGAGCCGGAAGCAGCATGGAGACCAGAATGGCGATGATGGCAATCACGACCAGGAGTTCAACTAATGTAAACGATTTTTTCATAAAAATCCTCCTCCGATCAATTCCGCATCCGTCCGGCATCGGGCAATATGAATGCCTTGACGTCATAGGGTTTGAGTTCGACTTTGAAACGTCCGCCGAGATCAATGGCCTGATTGCTGAAAAGCTCCAGCGCATAGGTCGCATTGACCGGTTTAGAAAAGGTGAAAAAAAACTGTTCCGGTTGGTAACTATTATTGCAAACCAACAGCAACACAGAACCGTCAGTCGGATTGCGCCGGGCAATCCAAGTGATGGTTTTGACCGGACGAATGTTAAATTCGTTATCCTCATTGTCGGTCATACGCGAACGTTTGCGCACCTTGTACTCCGTGATATCGCTATCTCGACTGCACCCGACCGCGCGGTCGAGATGCTCGCCGAGAAGCCACGGCGTCAGCGCCTTGATTTCATTCATCACCGGAAACAGGACATTTTCCGAAAATTCCGGCGTCGCCCGCCGCTGCCGCCAGCCCATGATTCCCATCGCGCCGAAGGAAATCGGCGTAAACCAAAGATAACGAATCTCTTCGCGGGTATATTCACGCGCATCCTTCCAGGCACCGGTCGCAAGCACATTGAAGCCCGGCGGGCAATAGGCAAAACAACGTTTGTGGTATTTGCGGGTAGCGGCGGCCGCCTGTTGAGCATCGTAGGCGACCGTGTAATAGGTCTGTTTTTGTTTCTGGTCGCCCGTCACCGGATATTCGTTGGCAATCAACACATCGTAAAGTTTGTCGGATTTATCATAAGTCGTCCACCACGCCTGAACCGGCATGAACAGCGCTTCCGGGTGGGCGGTTTTTATTTCGGCGGTAACCCATTGCACCGCGACTTCCATATAGCGGGCAAGAGCGGTATCCATCTCTTCCTGATCTGGGTTTACGGTCTTGCGCCATTCGCCGAGGGTGCCGTGTAGTCGATTTTCCAATTCGTCGATGGAATAACCAAGCACATTGCCGTAGCTGCGTAATTCCTGAAGTGTCCGGGCAAATTTCTCACGGCGTGCCGGCAATTCCTCCGCCGGAACCGGCACCCATTTCTTTGATCCAATCTCTTTCAAGACAAAGGGAAGCTGTAAATCGATGATGACCGCCACATCAGACTGATTATCCCGAAACCAGCGAATCACCGACAGATCCTCGGCATATTGTTTTTCATCATTGAAATTGATGCTGAGCATCACGCTGTTCATGCCCGCGGCTTTCAGGAAAGGATGAACCGCGCGGACGTTCTTTTCCATCCGGGCATCCCAGTTGCCGATCATAAAAAATGGTTTGCCACGGAACTCCAATGGTTTAAACTCCTCTTGTTCCGCAGCGGCCCAAACAACTCCGGCACCCCCCGTCAGCAACAATATCACAAGCCATATTTTTTTCACAACGGAACCTCCTGTTTTGTTTTTAATAATGACATATTGAATTCGAACTTCTGTATCAGTAACCGCTTGACCCGGTTCATTTCCGGTGTAAAAACCGCTTCTCGCAATAGCTGATAACCGTGAAGCCAAAACTCTCCATAAGAGATAAGACCTCGAAATGTCAGGATCCGGGATGAAACCGCCCCAGATTCTGGCCCCATGGCCAGAACCGTCATGGTATCGGGAACGCCGAATTCCGCCGCGTCCAGCATGGCGACGCACTCCTCGCTCAATGCACAAAAACAGAACAACACTTCAGGATGGGAATGATGTTGCGCCATAAACTCCAGAGTCCGCCGGAACAGCACCGTCGTATTTTCACGCCAATCCAACACCACATCGTCATAAATTTCGTGCGGAATGCCGAGTTGCCGCTTAAGCCGGAGAATATTGCTTCGCAACAGGTCGTTGTATCCCTCCAGATGCCCCGAGAAAAATACCCCGAAGCGGCGATAACCGGCGGCCACCACCTCTTCCGCCAGAATCCGGCAGCTGGCGAGATTGTCAAACCCCATCACATGAATCCGGGGATAACTCGGCAATTGATTGCAAGATACAAACGGCATGCCGATCCGATCCAGATATTCCGCCGCCTCCACCGTCAGTGCGCTATTGATGAACAGCATGCCGACCGTATCCGACGGCAGTTCACCGTGACCGCCCTCTATCCAATCCCGCCCCAGCAAACACGGTTCAAAACCATCGATCGCAATTTGCTTCAATAATCCGGCCGCCTCCATGCGTACCACCGGATGCGCGACATCCGCCGTCACCACAACCAATTTCCCATGTCGAAGTCGCGTCCGGTCGATCCCGATGCCGTTGCGGCGAGCCGGCAACAACAGTCCGGTTTTTACCAACGGCCGGAGCGCCTCAGTCAAAGTCTGCCGTGCAACTTGAAATTCCGCGGCCAACGCCCGGCAGGAGGGTAGCTCGTCCTCATAAACCCGGCGGCTGATACGCCGTTCGATTTCCTGTGTAATTTCCGGTGCTTTAGCCCGTTGCATCGTCACTCTTCCCGAATTGATTCTCACGTAAAAACAAAACCTGGACATAAAATGAGCAATTATAGTTTTTCCACTCTTTACAGAGGAAGGAGAATTCGTTGTTCCCGTTGTCGGAATGAAGTCGTAATAAGCGGTAACGGATTTACGGAAGTCCAACGGCAAATGAACAAATTTGAGCGGGACCTTAAACGCATTTTCCGGTAAACTTCATCAAAACGAAATAAGTTATGATGGCGCATTCAATCATTTGGATCGCCATCTATAAATAAGCAAGTAAGGCAAATTTATGAAGAAAATTATTGTGATAACTTTTGTTTTTATTGGACTTTTTGCTTCTGGCTGTATGGAAATGACTATTGTAGCCGGGGGAGATAAAAATGACAATAAACATGGACGAACATACTGGCGGTCATATTATAGTGATTCATGGTGGGGCAATTCGCCCATGGAAGATATGCAGAAATGTATCAAGACAATACCAGAGTCTGAACAAGTAAAATTCCAAACGCGTTCCTTATACAAGGTTCTATATTCTGACAATTATCTATATTCACTGACCGCCGTTTTATCATTTGGACTATTTGTTCCGGTTGAAATTCATTGGTGGTTACAAGATGAGAAGGCAAAGCCATATGATGGACCTATCATCAGACCGGAAAAGAAACGGCCCCAAAAAGAAGACGAGCCTAAATGAATATAAAACATAATATTGCGGTATTTTTTGATGGTACTTGGAATACGGTAGAGAAGCCGTCTAAGTTTACAAACGTGAAAAAACTAAAAGATGCCATTGTCGGTTCATATAAGGGTGATAATGATATACCACACACAGAGACCTGTACATACTATGAAGAAGGACCAGGTACACGGCCGAATACATCCATCTTTGGTGGAGGGTTTGCTCACGAAATGGATCATCTCATTTATGAAGCCTATGATTGGCTCATTCGCAAATATGATTTTGCTGCTGAAAAAGGCATTTCTCCTGAAATATATCTCTTCGGTTTCAGTCGGGGTGCATATATGGCCCATATCTTTAGTTGGTTACTTCAGATAGGCGGAATTCCTAAAGACATATCAATTACCAGCGTTATTGCAAATGCCTTTTTCAAGAAAGAATTTGATCATATAATTCAAATGCGGAATAATAAACAATGGAAATGTTATGATCCGGTGATAAGAATGCTTGGGCTTTGGGATATGGTAAGTGCACCATTGGATATATGTAAAGGGTATTATGATGGTGAGCCTGCACCGATAGTAAAGGGAATTTATCACGCAATGGCGTTAGATGAAAAACGTTCCAACTTTCCTGTCCTAAAGTACAGAAAATCAGAAAACGTCACTCAACGCTGGTTCCGAGGCGCACATAGTGATATTGGAGGAGGCTATGAGGACGATTCCACTCTTTCGGATATCACATTAGCATGGATGGCTCAAAAAGCGACAAATGAGGGTATGACCTTTCTTCCATTGGTGGAAGCTCAAAAAGCAATTATTGAGCATGATGAAGGCGGCATCAGACCAAGAATATTTGAAGGAGAAGAAATTGATGATTCCGTCATAGAATTCATTGGCAAAGGATATATTCCAACTGTAAAAGATTTTATATTATAGAAATAGAAAACTAAAATATCTAATATATCGACTTTTTGATCGTGATATTTTGTTTGTTCGGTGAATTGCGCCTAGACTCCCATAGCGGGAATCCGGGCGCAATTTTTTTGTGTTCGAACAAACCCTGAATATGGAGATAGGATTATGACAAAAAGAAGTAAATTCACGCCGAAAAAGACCAGGACTTTCCGTAGCCGGTTTATTTTATACTGTTGGTGCGCCGACTGGTACGTCGGTCAAGGCAGCCGTGAGTACCGGTTGCTGTGCCGATTGAAATTCTGGCTGTGGGGCGAGTTCGGCAGTAATGCCAGGTGGCTGGAGTATTATGAGCAGAATTATGAGAAAGCACGGAGAACAAGGATATATAAACGGTTGACCGCAAAGTATATCAGGCCCAAGGTCAAGACCGAAGACGATTATGCGAATGAACTTTTTCAATTGTTGAAGCAGACATGTCATGCGGCGGTACAGTTTTGCAACTGGACGTTGAATCTTGAAGAAAAGCGCTCCTTCCCGCCGCACGGCTTGACCGGGTATTGCCCTACTGTCTATCGGGATTATGATCTTGGTTCCGACGACGACCTTGCTTACATTTGTAAGGACTTTGTCAGAATGGCGCTTCATTCCCGACAGCACCAGAAGGAAGAAGTTTCTACGGAATTCATCACCATATCGGATATGGAAAATCAATAACAACCAAAAGGAATCATTATGTACGTTCAATGGGGAATCAAGGCCAGTGATGTGGCCGCTAAACTCAACCGGTATTATACCTACGAGGAACAGGAAATTATCCGTGCCGCCGAGGAATGCGGTTACGTCGATATTACTATCGAAGATGACTTGATCGAAGGGCTGGATAACACTGGCCGCCTCTGTACGATTGCCGAATATTTTTATAAGGAATAAATACCATGATTGACAAAAATGAACTGGAATGGGGATTGCGTCCCTTGCGTGAAATCGAAACCGTGGCGATTTACGGAGCTCGGACTATTTTCCGGAACGGAAGTATCGAATTTCTGCGGGACCGTCAGAAGTTTCTTGGCGGCGAAGAACCGCGCGAAGCGCTTTGCAACTGGATTAATGAAAAAGCTAGTGGAACGGTTTCTGGCCGTAGAAAAACGTGGTCACCTATTTAAGCATGAACGTTCCCTCGCTGAAATTCTGGCGTCGTGAAGCCAAAGCCCATTGAGCCGGAAGCAATACAACTCGAACTTTTCTGAAAATATCAACCCCAAAGGATTATCAATCATGAAAGCCAAAATTGAAATGTACGTCGAAGTATCGAAGGATGACGCCGAGGATTATGAGATCATATCTCATTTGAGGGATGCGCTCACATCTTATACCGGCAATGAAATTGAGTTTTGGAACAGTGAAGCTGAGAAATGTTATCCGGTTTTGACGAAATTTCCGGAAGAACATGCCGGGCAGTTGTTGCTGTGCCTGGAAACGTTCGAGGCAACCCATACCAATGTTATCGGCGATAAGCTTGTTCGGCGTAAGAGGGAGTTTGAGGCCGGTTGTTTTTATCGCACCGAGTCCTGGCGCCCGGAGGGAATGTATTTCGATCGATTTTTCGTGTTTCACAAACATGCCGGCAAATTTGCGTTGAGTTGATACAGTTTGTTCGACGGATTGCGCTTCGGATTTCCATAGCGGAAATCCGGGCGCAATTTTTTTTGTGGTCGAACAAACTATGGAGGTCAGGAAAATGAATGAACAACAACTTATGGAGAACGGATTCCGGTATCTGGAAAACTTTAATGCCGCTGTCAAGCTCGAAAATGGTGGCTTTACAGTGGCGATCCGTCTGGATGAGTGGATTCCCGGTAATGGCATGACGTGCGGCGAATGGATCAAAAGTGATGATTTCAGGTTGGTTCGGGGAATCAAGACCGAGTTGTATCTGGAGTTGCGTGACCGTTTTGCCGGACGGCTGGCTGAAGAATTGCCGATTGCCGGTGATTGGGAAGCATTTACTCAGCAATCAGTTGAGGCGCAACTATTGGTGATTGCAGAGTATTTCAATGAATCGTTTCTTTGGGATTGCCAGGAAAATCCTTATCTGTTGGAGAAGTTGCCGCAGCCACAGGTTTTACCGACTGGCGATCTGGATTTTACGGAGGTGCAGGACTTTTTGCGGGCACGGAATCGCAATCAGCGGAAACGGGAATTTACTGCGGTGATCCGTAATAATCGTGACGAGTATGAAGAATCGACGCGGATACTGGGCGAGCTGTGGGGTTTCGAGCCGGACGAATCGTATTACGGCAATCCGAACAGTTTCGAGGTTGAGGAGCTTGAATTCAAGGTCAATCCGCAGAAGGCGACGCGAACGGTGGTCTTGCGGATGGGGAAAGCGCCGAGCGGTTATTATTCGGCTGGTGTCAGCATGTGTTTGGAACGTAGCGGCGGCGGGTATGCGCCGCATGTCTGGAATCCGGTTGGTTATGTAACGCGGGATAACGCCCTGCTGGCAACAATCGAGATCGCCCGTGAATGGCTCGACAAATCCGATGATAATCCGCGAACCATCGCCAACGCACGAAAATGGCTTGAGCAGCAGGAAGCACAGGTCATGCAATTGAGTTTATTTTGAACAGGAGAAAAGCATTATGACACAGGAATTTACCCGCATTCACAATGGAACCACGTTGCTTCTGGAACACGCGGAATCCGGCTGGGATTTTTATGACGGCATTCATATCGTCAAGGGAATTCAGGAAGAACTTTTCACCGCGCATTGCGAAAAGTTAAAGAAATCTTTAACCAAAGATATGCCGTCGCTCTGGGAGCAATGGCGGGAAAAATTGTTGCCGGAGAGGATTTTCGATCTGGTCGCATATTGGCCCTGGAACTGCATCTTTTTTCTTGAAGATTGTACGCCATTTCCGTACTGTGAGGAGGAAATCCCGGCTCCGCAGTTGTTGCCGGATGGGAGCGTCAGCATGATTCCGGTTCATGAGTATCTGCAAAGCTGGCAGGCTGAAACGGAAAAACGTCATTATCCGCTGCCGGAAGATCAGGCGATGTACTGGCGGCGGCGCAAAGATATTTTGTCAAAATACTGGGGATTCGGAGAATACGACCGGTATTATCGGGATAATCCATATGACTTCCTTACCGAACGTATCGAAAAACCGCTGACTGAAGACGAATATTCCAGCTCCTGCTTTTTTCGGCTTGGAGTGGCCCCAAACGGCCGCTGGGGAATCACTTCGCAACTTCAGTTCCGACTGAACGACAGCGTGGTCTTGAGCAAATACCAGTTCCCGAGCCGTGAATCCGCGATTCTCCATGAAATCGAATCGCTGAAAGAACAGATATCCAGCGACAAGGAAATCAGGAATCGCAAAGATATTCTGGAGTGGCTGAACCACTTAAAATCGGAACTGATACAGCCGGAATTATTCTCGTTCGCCGGATAAAAACAATCATGCCACCGGCCGCGTGGCCGGGCGTGGTCCGCGGCGAAACGCGGGCGCCGTAAGGCGAAATCGGGATTCCGCTCAGAGAGCGGGCAACGTGTTCGCCGTTGCATCGCGCCCGGCCAAGCGGCCGGTGGCAAGTTACTTTGAAAGGAGTTTACAGTGATCGATGAATTGCAAATTTTGGTCCGGAACGGGCAGTTGCGGCAGGAGCATATTTTCAACGCGAATATTGCGGACGGCTGGAACACGCCGCCGGGGACTTATTTGCCGATGAAGCTGGAGAAAAAGAACCTGTTACGTTCGTATATTGCACAGGGGCTTTTGCCGGGCGTCAGTCAAAAGGATATTGCCCATTTCACCGATGCTGAGGCGGATTTCTACATCGAATGCGCCGAGGCGAACCGCTGGACCGGGCCGAAGCGATACGCCGATTATCTGATTCAGACGGATAAAGACATCGCCCCTGCCGATTCAGGGCAGATCGACGAAATTATCGGCCTCGGGCGGGATGGATTTCTGAATCCATTGCCGTCGAAAACGTTACTGTCCATCACACATTTAAGCGCCGACCGCCTGATCTGGCGCGGCAAACGCAACAAACGCGAGGGTAAATATGTTGTAGAAGTTAAGATATCATCTGACGATTGCCATGGCTTTTACTGGCTTGTGATA
>ENA-UOOK01003854-UOOK01003854.1-fermentation-metagenome-genome-assembly--contig:-NODE-3854-length-16638-cov-74.873726_pt1 | contig 16638 bp, 16 predicted proteins | sample MGYA00245777_ERZ724023 | MGnify/ENA primary metagenome ERZ724023 (study PRJEB28704, sample SAMN03018312) | fermentation metagenome | biome: anthropogenic terrestrial biome; feature: soil...
CAAAGATCTTCTGCATAACCCATACAGTGTCTCTTGTCAGGTGTTCGGCTGCGTGCTCCATTGATTCCCAGGCTTCCTGAATCTTGAAAGCCTTCATGAGGTCACCAGGGTTCTCAAAGGGTCCGTCAGGAGTATAATACAAGCCCATGTTTGGCATTGCACCGTAGAACAGCGGGATAACCATATTCTGCTGGCAGACTTCCATTGCCTGGCACTCATTTGAAACGACAGGCTTGACAGGTTTGTAACTGTAGTCAATGTGCCCAAGTTCCATGGTATCGGCACCAAAAGCTCTCTCGTGCATCATGCAGCCAACTAAACGGCTTGAGGGGATTCCAACCCCGCTGTTACCCTGGTCACCATCAAGCCTGAGGGTCCCGATGTCGTGAGTAACCGGGACTTCCATGCCATGCTCAACACTGACAGCCTTGCCTGGCATCATAAGGATTTCTGCAAGCTTGTCAAGCTCATCAGCACTGAGGTCAGGAATCTCACCAAGATCGGCAGCATTGGCTATACCGGCTTCGAGTTCCTCCATAATCTTCTCTTTTGTCAGGAAGATACGTTTACCGTCTCCCATACGCAAAGCATATTCACTTGCCATCTATTTCACTTCCCGACCAGTAATTCTTTTGCTTTTGTAACAGCTTCGCTTGCGTTTTCAGCGTAGCAGTCTGCGCCAATTTTATCAGCCCAGGCCTGGGTTGCAGGGGCTCCGCCTACCATAACCTTTACTTTGTCCCTCAGTCCTTCTTCCTTGAGAAGCTCAATAACGTCCCTTTGACCCTGAAGAGTTGTGGTCATAAGGGCAGAAATTCCAATCATATCAGCATTAACTTCCTTTGCTTTTTCGATGAAATTCCTGATCGGGACATCACGACCAATATCGTACACTTCAAAACCTGCAGACTGGAGCATTGTCGATACAATTGATTTGCCGATATCGTGAACGTCGCCTTCTACAGTACCGTTTACGATAACCCCAAGTTTCTTTGTCTGAGTCCCTGCAGGCATATCAGCCTCAAGGATCTTGACCCCTGCAGTCATTGCATCAGCAGCCATCATCACATGCGGCAGGAAAAGTTTTCCTCTCTCAAAAAGAATTCCTACCTGGTTCATACCTGCGGAAAGCCCTCTATCAATGATCTCAGAGGGTTCCATAATCTCTTTTGCTTTCTCGACAGCAGCAAGTACTGCATCTTTCTTACAGGAAATGATTGCATCTGAAAGCTCTTGAATCATTTCTTCTTTGCTTGCCATTTTTATACCTCTATAAGTTTGGAAACATTCTTCAGGGCCTGAAGAGTGGGTATAGTCCTGGAATAAACCTGAATACGATCTTTCGTAAATTTAGAAGCGCTCCTTGGCGCCTGAAGAGAAAAGTTGAATCTGGTCTTTACTATCGTATCGATTCACAGGATTAATAGGCCTAAAAATTAGCCTAATCCATAGAGTTTTTTCAAGTAGGCAAAAACTAGTACTGCGATTCCAAAGTAGCTCACAAAACTTGACTTTTGAATCTATGCGTCGATCACGGATTTTCCAGATAAATCATGATTTTATTTTGGAGTCTAAGCACTAAAATTCTGCCCGTTTGTTTGAAAAGTTAGTGTGTCATGGCCGACTTAGGCAGGACTCAAAACTATGACTTTTCGAGTATATGATTATATACAAAGGAGAGTATATATGGCTTCCTAATTTATTTTTAAAATTAAATTTTTTAAATTTTATTATAACAAAATCATGTGGTAAACTATTAATTAAAATATGTACCTGTAGAAATCCTCTTAAATAAAGTATTTTCATTTATTTGAGCTCAATACCTAACACATTTTTACTCATTCATCACAAGGCTTATTGAAACCAATTAAAATAGATTTTATACAAAGTCAATCTTGTCTTTCTGCTATACAAAATCTTGTCTTCCGATCTCACTCAGAAGTTTTCCTGTGTTTCTTCAGAAAAAACTCGGGTTTTTCTTTGGGACTAAGGTTTTTCGGCATGCAGACAGAAGTACTTTCCTTCAAGCCGGAACTTCCTATAAAGTTCACAGGTTTCACAGAGGCAACCCTGTGTTTTTCCCTGTCCTGGACCTTTGCCCCTGGAGCAAAACATTCCTGCACCTCCAGAATAAGAAGGACAGTTTTTGCAAATGCAGGCTTTAAGATGGTGGTATGAACTACAGATCCCAAAGTATTTTCCACATCCTTCTCTGTCATCCTGTATGGTGTTGGATGTTCTTTCTCCGAAGTACCCCATCCTTCCAATACCTTCTTTATTTTCCACAGCAAGCCTGAAACTCAAGATATTCCTCCTGGCGTAGAAAGATATAATTTATAAGATGTCAAATATATTATATATCGCATAAGGATTTAAAAAGTGCATTTTAATGGGGCAGTTAAAGGATTTTAAATCTGAAAGGATTTTTGGAGAGGTAATAGTTATGGGATTCAATCAACTAACTGAAAGTGACGAGTTACTTTTTGGTAAATCACTGGAAAGGCAGCAAATTCTGGAAAACATAATTAATAACAGTCCTATTATGGCATTTCTTTGGATTCCTGAGAAAAACTGGCCTGCCAAATATGTTTCCGAGAATGTAACCCAACTTGAGTACATTGCAGAAGATTTCCTTACTGGCAGAATAACATATGCAGATATAGTCCATTCCGAGGATATAGACAAGATTAGAAAGGAACTTACGCGATGCTGTGAAACTGGAAAAGACAGTTTCATACAGAGGTACAGGATTCTTACCGGAAAAGGGGAAGTCCGCTGGGTAGAAGAAAAAACCTTTATCCAGCGTGATGAAAGAGGAACTGTTGCCAGTTTCCAGGGAATAGTCAGGGATGTTACGCAGGAAATTAGAAACGAAATAGCGCTGAAAGATGCGCTTGAAAGCCAGAAAGCTCTGATGGAAAAGCAAAAATCCCTGCTTGAGAGGCAGAAGGCTCTTGAAACTGTAATTAATAATAGTCCGATGGTAGTGTTTCTCTGGAAAGCTGAAAAATATTGGCCTACCGTATATGTATCTGAAAATGTCAGGCAGTTTGGGTATGCTCCAGAGGACTTCATTTCAGGAAGAGTCCTTTATGGGAAAATTATCCATCCTGAAGACCTGCTCCTTGTAGAACTTGAACTTGAGGAGAATTGTGAGGAAGGAGGAAAGGAGTTTAACCGCCAGTACCGAATCCTTACTCAGACTAATGGTATCCGCTGGATTGATGAAAAAACCTTTATCCAACGCAATGAGGAAGGAGAAGTTACTCATTTCCAAGGCATTCTAGAGGATGTAACCCAACAGGCTAAAAGAATCTGAATTAAGTTTTAAACAATACTCCGTCTGGAAAATAATTCATAAAATATTTTCATTTGATAAAATAGACATGGGTTTTAAAAAGTCATTAGCAATGGCATTATTTATGAGGCCATTATCTCAAGTTAACTTTATTACTTCATGAACAAACAATTATTTATGTTTGAGAGTATTAAGAAATACTTGCAGATTTTATTATAGCTGTAAGATCTGCAGCCTCTCCAAAGTGCCTTGAATGTTAGGACCGGAAATAGAGAATGTTGGGTAATACAAAAGATATATAAAAGGTATGAAAAGGGTATAAGAACAAATTGTTCACCAGAAAACTAAAGAGGGTTACATCTCGAAAACGGTTTGGTTATAAGGAGTTTGAAAGATCAACTGAACCGTTTTCGGGGAAAAGCTATTTACACTTAAGGAACAAGCTTATACACTCGTAAGCCATAAGGATAGAAAAGTGCCTGAACTTTGGTGGAATAGAAGTCTGTAGCTTAAAGTGAAATTTTTACTTTATCAAAGGCCTGGTGCGTTTTCTCGACTGACTCGTTTTGCATGGAAGAAATTGGAGAAAACCACATATTTTGAGGAAACCGTCCCATACACAATTCATTAAATAAGATATGCATTTTGAAGTTGAGTTTCTGAGTTGAAATATTCCCAGGAAACAAAGTCTTGATTGGGAAAAAATTTTCTTAAATGCATAATGCTTATGAATATAAGAGTAAAATATATTAACTATTAATTTTCATTTTTTATAAATAAATGAGTGTACTTCAGCTTTTAATATTATCTACATCTATTGCAAATCATCTTGAATTCATGGAACTTCAATGCATTAAAGTCTGCGGGCAACCGGTCAAGGTGAATGGTATGGAAAGCACTCTACTCGATCTGATCTTATTATCTGAAAAAAGAAAGAATGTACTGCTTCTTCTGCTTGAAGGGCCAAAGGATATCGAAACAATGAAAAAAGCCCTTAATGCCAGTGCAACCGCAGTACAGCCGCAGGTAAAAAAACTCAAAGAACACAATCTGATAGTTCAGGATAAAAACCTCTATGAACTTAGTGAGATGGGTAGAATTGTGGTTGAGAAAATGAAGCCTCTTGTGGATACGCTTGCTGTTTTTGAGGGAAATGCGGATTACTGGGCAGATCGTGAGGTCAATAAAATTCCATCTTTTCTTCTGAGAAGAATTAACGAGCTGGGTCACTGCACTATTATTGAACCTCAGATAGACCATATGTTCGAGATGATCCCAGAATACGTCAAAAACGTTAGGATGTCGAAAAATCTGAAGGCTGTACTTCCCTATTTCCATCCTCTTTTCCCTTCTTTTCACCTGGAAATTGCCGAAAAAGGAGTACCAATATCTCTCGTTCTTCCAGAATCAGTCCTTAAAAGGTGGATTGAAGATTACAGAGAACAGACCGAGAAATATCTTAAAATAAAAAATGCAAAACTTTTTGTCTGTATTGACTGCGAGAGAATTCCTGCTATTATCTCAGCTGATAACTTCATGGCAATGGCTCTTTTCCCGAAAAGCACGGTCTTTGACCGAAAGTATGTGATATGCTTTGAGCCCGGAGCTTTGGGTTGGGGAAAAGAACTCTATGACTATTATGAACAGCATTCTAAACAGATTAACAATATCGACAGTTATACCCACGAACCCTGAGCGAATAAGCGTTGAATTTATGGTCAAAAGGGATTCAGCATAATTCGTGGGTTAAACTTTACACAGAGTCTTAATTAATTTGTTTTTGCACAGCTCAAGAGCTTTTAGTTTCGATTTTAATCTCATCCAGGAGGCTTTCAAGAAATACCGTGCGATTAGTAAGCCCTCTTTTAATTTCAATTTTCTCATAGATTTCTGGTTTTAGACTTATAGAAACAGTGAGTTTAGGTCCTGAGAATTTTTTAATAGCCACAGGCTCGTCGACATGTTCTTCAATGTAATGTTCCAAGAACTGTGCTCTACTCAACTTTCCTCTAGCATTTTCAATCTTTCTGAGAAGTGGTTTATTTAAGTATACAACAATTTGTTTTTTTATATTAATACCCCCCAAATATTTTACTTTTAATCATCTACGTTTAAAACATTTAAATGTATAATAAACAATAAACAAACTCTTTTTGACTTATTTAAGTCTTTCCCAAAAGTATTCGAGAATTATAATTGAGAATGGAGGTCAGCTAACTGATTTTGAGGATATTTTCAATATCAGTTAGCTGATTAATACTCAATCTATGTCATTTAAAATGACACAGGCTCAGGATGCCCTTTTTCATAAAGGGTTTTTCTCTGAGCCTCAAGAAGTTCAGGGACTTTTCCCATAAACTCTGCAGCACAAAGAACCCGATTCTCAACTTTTCCGGCTAGCTCTTTTAACCAGTTGTACCCTTCAAAAGATCTGAGTAAATGGTGGTCCAAAACTAGAGTATCCACATTCCGGGCCAAAAGGAGAGCATTTTCAGAGGCTTCTCTTCCTGTTTCAGGAACGCGTTGTGAAAGATAAAGAGGAGGACCTGAGGCAAAAACAATAGTGGGTTTCCAGGCAAGCACCTTAAGGACAGTTTCCCTGTCTAGAAGCTGAATGTCCGAACAGTGGACAAAAACTTCATCTCTTTCGCAGATTCGGGTCATCATCACTGTCCCAAAGCCCTTTTCCTTAGCTCCGTGGGGAACAGGAGAAGAAAAATCCATAATACCGGACTTTTTACCTTCTGAAGCCGGAAGAGGAAAACCCAGGAAATCCGAGAGTTCATTCCTCCGCTTTAAAGATAAGCTGGAGATTTTTTCCGGCCCTTTACACCAGAAGTTTATTCCAGCAAGGGAAGGAAGGGCTTCTATCGGCAGTTGATATGGATCTTCAGCCTTCATAGGCGTATGGTCCCCATGAAAGTGGCTGATAACAACATCTGTAGCTTCTTCAAATGCAGAAAGAACTTTTTCTCTTATCCTAAAAGCAGCAGCAATCTCTAATGGATGAGGAAGCAGGCCTGAACGCAAGCGTGCAAGCGCAACCCCAGGGTCGATAAGAATTATTCTATCATCTGTTTTTACAATACAGGCAAGGGACCTTGCTCCGAAAGACTCACACCCAAGTATTTCAATCTGCACATTTTACTCCTTTCCAGAAAGGTATTCTCTGGAAAACATCTCTACGGTCAGAATAAAATAAGAAAGCAAGAGAGGGCCTATAACAATTCCTAGCAAACCAAAAAGGGATACTCCTATAACAATCCCAAGTAGGGACAGAAATGGATGGATCTCTCCAACTTTTTTCTGGATAATTGGCCTTAGAATATTGTCAAGCACACTTATAAAAAGCCCGGCTGCAAGTATGGCAATCGCAGCAGTATAATCCGTCTGAAGGAACTGAACAATAATTGCAGGAACCCAGACAAAAGGTGCTCCGACAACCGGTAAAAAGGACAGAATTGCTGCAATGGCTCCCCAGAGAAAAGCTCCCTGGATATTAAAAATGAGAAACACTATGGTCAGGATTCCACCCTGAGCAAGAGCAACCGCTCCACTGGCTATAAGAGTCGTCCGAACGATTTTTTGGAACTCTTTCAGGAGAGTGGCTGTGTTTTCTTCATTGAAAGGGACTGCAAGAGAGATCTGGCGCATAAAATTCGAATCTTCGCCAGTAAAGAGATAGTAAAGCAGAAAGTACATTATCAATATACCGATGGACTGGTGACTCAGGCTTTGAATTGAGCCCAGAATCAACAGGCTTGTGTAGTTAAAGGCCTGCGTGCCAATTTCCATAGCTCTTTCTTCTATTTTGGACTGAAATAAATCTGCAGGAATATTCAGCCTTGAGAGAAGATGAGATAAAAAGTTAGCTCCAGACTCGATAGATGCGATAGTCGATTCTTGATTAATTAAAAGTTGCTGAACTTCACTGACAATAATGCTTAAAAGGAAATAAAAAGGAATTAATACAACGAAAATAGAAATTATTATCACAAGTACGGCTGCAATTTGCTTCTTAAGCTTGGCTCTCCTTATGAAGAAATGATAAAGAGATTGGAATATGGTAAAAAGGATAAAAGCTCCAAAAATATAATTTAAATATGGGAGCGTGGCATAAACAATAACCACAGTCAAGATGGAAATTATAAGAAGGGCCAGAGCCATCTTCGCACTTTTTTTCATTGGATCTAATTGAGTATTCTATTATTAAATATATAAGTATGATAGTTTCAAACTGGCATTGGTCTGCAATCGATCACTCTAAAGCCTGCACACTCCGGAAGAATAAAAGAGTTTCAAACTGGTATTGGTCTGCAACCGCTGCATTACAACCGTTGCACCGCAACCGTTGGGCCGCAACCGTTGCGCAGGTTGACCACGCCGTTACGCCGTCGTTAGATGTTTTTGATCAAATTTTTCTCAAAAGGTTTGCGGTCAAGCCTTTTCTAAAAAGGTTTGCGTTTTTGATCAAACTTTTTTTGAAAAAGTTTGCGTTAAAAGTCCGTAACTAGAGTTTGATTTTCGTCTCTTTTGCGGAGTTTTGTGACACCCACACCTACAAGCCTGAGCTTTCGGCTTCCTATAAATTTCGAGAGAAGCAGTTTGGCTGTCCTCTTGATTAGAAAGATATCTGAAGTCCAGTTTGGAATGGTTTTTGAGCGTGTATAGGTTGAGAAATCATCAAAACGAATAGTAAGGGTTATGGTTTTGAAAAAGAACCTATGTTTTAGGAGGGAACTATGTACACTTTCTGCAAGCAGATCAAGAGAATTGGTGATTTTTACAGGGTCGTTTGTATCTTCAGCAAAGGTCCCGTGTCTGCTGATGGATTTTAAACTTTCGTTTTCCCGGATTTCCCCAAAATCGAGTCCGTTTGCAAGCTGCTTCATTCGAAACCCTATTTTCCCGAACCTTTCCGAAAGCAGCTGCACATTACAGTTTGCAAGTTCTTCTACCCTTGTAATTCCTAGTGATTTCAGGGTATTGGCAGTTTTCTTCCCTATTCCCGGGACTTTTGAAACCGGCAGCGGAAAAAGAAATTCCTTTACATCTACAGGCCTGACAACGGTAAGCCCATCAGGCTTCTGGAAACCAGACGCAATTTTCGCAATAAGTTTGTTCAGTCCGACTCCTATTGAGCAGGTGATCCCTTCTTGCCTCTGTATTTCATCCTTGATCTTGAGGGCATAAAGGGCAGCCTCTTCAAAGTTCCTGACTTCGGGCCCAGGTATAAGATAAGCTTCATCCACGCTGACCTGCTGGAACCTGTCTGCAAATCCCCTCAAAAGTTCCATTATTTTTGTCGAGACGCTTGCATACAATTTCATGTTCACAGGCAAAAAAATCGCATCCGGATAGAGCCTGTAAGCTTGTGAGATAGGCATTGCGGAGTGAATTCCATACCTTCGTGCCTCGTACGAGCAGGTGCTCACAACTCCCCTTCCTGAACCTACTTTTGGATCAGAACCCACGATTACAGGCAAACCTTTGAGCTCCGGCCTTTCCCTGATCTCAACTGACGCAAAGAAACTATCCATATCCACATGGAAGATAATTCGCCTTTCTGAAGCATTTAATTTTGAGCTGGGAGTAGGCATTATCTGAGAAAGGATAAAACTTATAAAAAAGGATTGAGGAAGTCGGGTGAAAGTATTATTTGTTCCTTAAAAAAGCATTTCTATAAAGCCACTAATATATTTCTATAAAACCATTAATATGTATCTTAAATCTCTGGGGTCTTTGATCTATCTGAAGTTTTGATTTCAAAGTGGTGGGGGAAATGAAAGTATCAAGGATAATATTTGGTTTTTTTGTAATTGTTGTATTTATTTTTGTTACTTACGCCGTCCTGAGAACCGTTCCGATTGATAACTGTGGAGAAAACGGGACAGGGCTTGCCTGCCTCGAGCTTCAGCCCGGTTTTTCCATTGATTATTATGCTGAGAATGTTGAAGGGGCAAGGTCAATGGCACTTAGCCCCAATGGCACGCTTTTTGTCGGAAGTCGGGATACGGGAAAGGTTTACGCAGTCCTTGACCGGAATAATGACAGTAAAGCCGATGATGTGCTTGTGCTTTTCGAGGGCCTAGATACACCAAACGGGGTAGCGTTCAGGAACGGCTCGTTATATGTTGCTGAGGTTTCGAGGGTGATCCGATATGATGACATCGAAGCAAGGCTTGAAGACCCGCCTGAACCTGTCGTAGTCAATGATAAATTCCCATCCGACCGTGCTCACGGCTGGAAATACATAAAGTTTGGGCCTGACGGAAAGCTGTATGTGCCTGTCGGAATGCCATGCAACATCTGTAATAAGGAGGGAGAAGACGAGCGGTACGGAACAATTATGAGGATGGAACCCAACGGAAGCCAGCTTGAGATTTTTGCAAGGGGAGTAAGGAATACCGTCGGTTTTGACTGGAATCCTGAAACTAGAGAATTATGGTTTACTGACAACGGAAGAGACTGGCTTGGAGATGATATACCTCCGGACGAACTTAATCGTGCGCCTGTGCAGGGAATGCATTTCGGTTTCCCCTATTGTCACGGGGGAGATATTCCTGATCCGGTATTTGGGAAACTCAGAAATTGCTCGGAGTTCACACCTCCTGAAGTTAAACTTGGCCCACACGTGGCTGCCCTTGGGATGACTTTTTACACAGGCCTAATGTTCCCTGAGGAATACAGAAACCAGATCTTTATTGCCGAACACGGCTCCTGGAATCGGAAAATCCCAATCGGATATCGGGTCTCTATTGTCAGGCTGGAGGGAGGAAAACCTGTGAGTTATGAACCTTTTGCTGACGGTTGGCTTCAGGGGCTTGCAGCCTGGGGAAGACCTGTGGATGTACTTGTAATGCCTGACGGAGCCTTGCTTGTTTCGGATGACAAGAATAACGCGATTTACAGGATCAGCTATAGCTAAGAAATGTTGAAAATAATGATCTGTAGAATTATCCGGACATCCTGATACCTGATCCGGGTGACTTTAAGGTATCTTACGGGAGTCAGTGAGATTGCTGAGAAGGTAATTTTCCAAGCTAAAATCATTAAAAGACTTCCCGGATCAGGTAAATATATTTATTTTATATCCTCATATACGTAAGCAGGAGGGAATGAGTTGTTATCCAAAATACCTGTCGATATTAAAAGCGTATCTGAAGGAGATATTGATAAAGAGATCATCAGAGCTGCAATAATTGCTGAGCTTGATGCCATAAATCTATATGAACAGATGGCAAACTTAACAAAAAATTCGAATATAAAAGTTGTCCTTCTGGATGTAGCAAAAGAGGAAAAAACGCACATAGGAGAGTTTCAGGCCCTCCTACTTAAGTTTGACACTCAACATAAGCAAGAACTTGAGGCTGGAGTTAAAGAGGCGGAAAAAGTATTATCCAAATAATTTCTTGATTTTAACTTCCTAGTTTTAGTTTCCTGTTTTTAGTTCCTCTAGCTCTAGTTCTTCTGGCTCTAGTTCCTCTGGCTCCCTCAAGTTTTGAATTACCCTAAAAACTTCGAGAGAAGCATAAGTTTTAAATTTATTACCTGTTTTATTTAGGTTCTTTTATAGATTACTTCCAGAGCTTTTATAAAGACTTTACTTCATGACTTTTTTGCAGATTCTTTCAATTTCTTTTTTCACAGGTTTCCGGCAATGAACTCTTCAGTCATGCGATATGCTTCAGCATCGGAATATTGTTCAGGCGGATGCTTCATAAAATATGCCGAAGGAGGATAAAGGACTCCTCCTATTCCGCGGTCAAGAGCTAATTTACAGCACCGAATGGCATCAATTACCACACCTGCCGAGTTAGGGGAATCCTCAACTGAAAGCCTGAGCTCAAGGTTCATTGGCACATCCCCGAAGAGTTTTCCTTCCATTCTCAGGAAGCAAACTTTGTTGTCTTTCTGCCAGGGAATGTAATCACTTGGACCCACATGGATATTTCCGCTCTCAAGTCTATTTTTGAGTACGGATTGGATGGCCTCAGTCTTTGATTCCTTCTTGGAGGCAAGTCTATCCCTATTGAGCATATTAAGAAAATCGGTATTTCCTGCGGTATTAAGCTGATAGGTTCTTTCCAGTTTAACTCCCCGCTTCCTGAAAAGGTCGGCAAGCGTCCTGTGAACGATAGTAGCGCCTAACTGGGACTTGATATCATCCCCTATAATAGGAAGCTTCCTTTCTTCGAAGCGTTTTACCCACTCAGGGTTGCTTGCGATGAAAACCGGCATATTGTTAATAAAAGCACAGCCTGCTTCAAGGGCACATTCGGCATAGAAACAGGCTGCCTGTTCTGAGCCTACAGGCATATAATTAAGGAGGATCTCGGTACTTGAGTCCTTCAGAGCAGCTACGATTTCCTCTTTTGTTGCACCCTCCCCCTCAGCGGGCAAAAACCTGAACTCATCAGGGTAATTTAAAAGGTGATCCGAAAAGCCGTCCAGAACTCTCCCTACTTTTATATTTGTTCCTGCATGCGGAATATCTGGACAGAAAACCGTTGTACAGTTAGGAGGCGAAAATATAGCTTCTGATATATCTTTCCCCACCTTCCGCTGGTCGATATCAAAAGCTGCTGCAACTTCAATTTCATACGGCAAGTAGCCCCCAAGATCCCAATGCATCAAGCCGGATGAATCCTTTTCTTTTTTTTTCCGATAATATTCAATCCCCTGCAGGAGTGAGCTTGCACAATTCCCAACTCCTGCAATGGCAATTTTTATCATATCTTTACCTGCCGCTGATATTCCCCCAATAAGCTTAAAATGATAATAGTATAAAATTTTACTTAAACACATATTTTAATAGATATTTTGAAATATTACTGTGAAATACTGACTTTAAATACAAGTATAAAATACAGGTATGAAATACAGATTTTAATTTTCCCCCGAAGTTTTACAGTTTTCAAAACTAGTTTCTAAAATATAGTCTCATAAAGAGTAAGGAATGAAAACTGTGATGCCTCTTATTGTATGAGTAAAATACTATAAAAAGCGTTTTACAAAAAATAAGGATAATGTTAATCTGTGAACTCTTTTTAAGGCTAATTTCCTCTTTTTCGGGCCTAATTTAGTATGACTGAGTCTAAAATCAAATTTTCAAGGCTTAAAACAGCCTGAAATTAGATTATCAGGGCGTAGAACTACTTGAAAAAGTTATTAAAGCTTAAAGGTTGATCCAGAGCACTAAAAGAATGTGAATTCCTGTAAATGCAGGTACCAGAAATTTAAACATAGGCTTCTGGGTTTTATGCCTGAAATGCTGCATTCCAAGCAATGCACCAATAGGGCCAAAGAGAGAAGCAATCAACAAGCCCTGCTCGGAAATTCTCCAACTTCCCTTTCTTGCCTTGAATTTATCGATTGCATACAAGATATAAGAAGCTGCATTTAGAACAGCATAAATAATAGGGAAAAGAAGATGTATAGTCTCTGCCATGGAAAAGAATTATCCTTACTAATAATTAAAAGCTGTGATGTTTTACTCGGTACATTGATCTTCCCAGATCAGTAATATTATATCATTAAATAAGTGGCTGCCCGAAAATATAACCAGATAAAAAATTTGGAGTAAGAGAATCTTAAATGAGCATAAACCGGGATGAAAGCAAATCAGGGCAAAAAAGCAAAAACAGTACCCACAGAAGTCTGCTATCTCCTCCACCTCTGGTCTTGAGAGTAAGCCGCTATCTACCAACTCTTATCCTCACCGGGCTGGCTGTTAACCTTATTCTTCCACAGCTTGCTTCGCTTGAGGCGTCTCTGTATATCATCAAAACAATGGTCCTATGGGCTGTGCTGCTGGCTGCCCTTGTCCAGGGGATCAGTTATCTGGGAGCAGGTTATCTTATAAATTCTATCGCAGCAATAGTGAACCAGAGTATTCCGATATTAAATGGGGTTATAATAACACTCGCAGCTTCAAGTATAGGCATGCTGGCAGGAGGTCCTTTCGGGAATGCTGCAGCGACTTATAGATGGGTACGGAAGTATGGCGTCAGCGCAGAAGGCGCAGGACTTGCAGGTGCCCTGCCCACAGTTTTCAATAATACGATCTTAACGGTACTGGCTATAGCTGGAATATTTCATCTTCTCGTAGTCCACAGCCTTTCTTCGATACAGTTCTTCGCCTTTGTCCTGATCTTAACTTTACTTTGCCTGGGCTTTGCAGCAATAAATTGGGGAATAAGAAACCGTGCAAGTTTCACACTCGTAGTTGTCAGGATAGCAGCTTACTTTTCCCGACTTATGCATAAAACCTATACGCCTGCTCCAACTGAAAGCTCAGTAAGCCGAATTTTTGCAGCCCTTGAAATGTTAGGCAATGGAGGCTGGCAGCGCCCGCTTATTGGGGCTGCAGTTTATACGATTTTTGACATGCTGACTCTTTATCTTTTCTTCATAGCCGCAGGGTATCCGGTAGGACCAGGGATCCTGGTCCTAGGATACGGATTTCCCCTTCTCTTAGGAAAAATGGCATTTCTTCTTCCCGGAGGAATAGGAGTTGTGGAGAGCACAATGGCTGCCCTCTATACAGGCCTGGGGGTACCTAGCTCAATTGCGGTTGTAGTTGTACTCAGCTACAGGGTATTTTCTTTCTGGATTCCAACGCTGATAGGATTCCCAATAGCTTTTTACCTGCAAAGAGTTTGAAGTTCGTGAAGGTTTCCGTAAGAATTTCTGTTAAATTCTACTACTTAATTCAAGCATTTTCGTTATTCTTGCAGGCTGAGGATAATGTTGGATGAGATCCCAATTCCCATACAGGTGTCTAAAGTTACCGAGGACATGAGCCCTATTACCTTTCCTCCCTGCAGGATAGGTGAACCACTATCCCCGGGTTCTGGCATATTATAGCACTGAAAGCCCAGAAAAAGTAATGAAGCTCCGGCATTAACCACTCTGCACCGGATAACACGAAAATCATTAATAACTTCAGCTTGCTCGAGTTCGGCTGCGCTGCCAAACTCGGTGATTTCAACTACGCTTTCAGGAGGAAGCTCTATCAGGGCTAAATCATAATATTTCAAAATTCTTGTAACTACAAGTTTCATTCCATCAACTGTTAGATGGTCTCCTTTCCCACGAAATATATGAGCAACCGTGACCATGTAAAAATGTTCATTAAGTGGAATAACAGCGCCGATAGTACAGCGTTTTCCATTATAGGAGAAAGAGCTGCCTGCTTTTATCATAAGTTTTCATCGCTCTGCCAATTCCGATTGGGCTGATTTGTAGAATTTCTGGTGTCTATATTAGTGCCTATATTAAATAGTGTTTCAATATATTTAGCATTATATATTAGGCTAGGAATTAGCTCAGACTTGAAATTCGCTCGCTGCCTGACAGAGAAAATCCAGAAAAGTAGATTTGTTTTCACGGAGTAGGATAGGAGTTCAGAGAATTACGCTTCAGCCAACAAACCTGTGGCTTTTGCAATATTATTTAACTCTTATATTTAGCTCTTATTTCCTGCTTCACAATTTGCTTTTTCTTCAGCTAGCGCAATTGCTCCCAAAACTCCTGCATATTTACCCAGTTCTGGGGTAACAATATAATTATCTATATTTTTTGTAATCTCTGGTTTACTGATATAATTATTCAAAAGTTTCTGTACTTCCCCCCGGATTAGTGGAAGCATTACAGTCCGCTCCATAACTCCACCCCCTAAAATAATGCGCTCTGGGGACAGGGTGCAAATATAGCTGGTTAATGCAAGCGCGATATAATGCGCTTCTAACTCCCAAGCTGGGTGGTTGTCAGGCAATTCCTGTGCAGGTTTTCCCCACCGACTGGAAATTGCTGGTCCAGAAGCTAGACCTTCAAAGCAGTCACTATGATATGGACATAAACCAGGAAACGGGTCTTTTTCTCGGTCGTGTGGAATACGGATATGACCCATTTCGGGATGAAGTAGTCCATGCACTAATTTGCCATTTATCATAGCTCCGCCGCCAATTCCTGTGCCAATAGTCAGGTAGATGAAATTTTCCAGATTCTTAGCGCTACCAAAACGGTATTCGCCCAGTGCAGCTCCATTTACATCTGTATCAATGGCAACTGGAACATTTAACGCGCTTTTGATTATCCCTAAAATGTCTGTGTTTGCCCATTCCGGTTTAGGTGTTGAGGTTATATAGCCAAAAGTTAAAGAAGAGATGTTCAGATCTAAGGGTCCAAAAGAAGCAATACCTATGGCAGTGAGTTGCTTATAAGAATAGTTTTTGAAGAACCCAATGGCATGGTTTAATGTCTCTTTAGGGTTTGTGGTCCGAAATTTCTCCCTGGCTCTCAAATCATTCGGTCCTGTGCCTATTGCGCAGACAAATTTTGTGCCTCCTGCCTCAATTCCTCCGTATATCTTTTCACTGTTATTTTCTAGTTTTCCCTTCATCTTTTGAGCCTCCTGTCTCAATTCAGGGTTAATTAATAATGCTTCAAAATTCTCGTAACTACAAGTTTCATTCCATCAACTGTCAGATGGCCTCCTTCCCTCAAGCCCACAACAATACTTTGCTGTATAACTCCGAAAAGGTCATGGTTTCCAATTCAGTAGCCTTGCTCTTTTCCCTTTTCTGTACCTGGGTACGCTATACAGATCCTTATTGATTTCTTTTGTTCTAATACCTATATCTGGGAATTTATACTACATTTGGATAAATATGCTCCAAAAATGATATATTCAAAAATATATAAATTTATTTATAAAACTGTATTATTTATTATTTTCAAAACAATGGATAAATAATTGTGTTTGAATTCTTCTCATTGCACAAGCATTTCATTTCAGAGCAAAGAGGGTAAAATATGGATAAACGAATAGTTAAACACGTAATTAGAAATTTTAATCATTTAATTGAGAGAAATAAAGAACAACTAGCTTATTCAGATTTTAAAGAAGGAGTTAATAAAGGTCTAGATATCGCAAAGAATACTTTTGAGGATCATGTGGAAAAATTTTACATATCCAGTTCAAAAGAGAATCAAACCATAAAGATACAGAATTTACAGAACGAATACAACTTACTTATAGACACGCTTAAGATAGGAAAGAAACCAAATTATTCCACAGATTGTTTAGAGGGAATATATGAGGGACTTGAGAAATCTAAGGCATTATTTGGAGAATTTATAGAGGAATTTGTATAATCTTACTACTAGTTGATATCGGACTATGTGCTGCTTTGAAGTTTTTAACTTAGCACCATTATTTTCTCAAATACTATTTCTTATATACTAAATTTAAAATGTTAATATAATAATAATAATAATAATAATAATAATAATAATAATAATAATAATAATAATAATAATAATAATAATAATAA
>ENA-UOOK01003856-UOOK01003856.1-fermentation-metagenome-genome-assembly--contig:-NODE-3856-length-16632-cov-3.945889_pt1 | contig 16632 bp, 14 predicted proteins | sample MGYA00245777_ERZ724023 | MGnify/ENA primary metagenome ERZ724023 (study PRJEB28704, sample SAMN03018312) | fermentation metagenome | biome: anthropogenic terrestrial biome; feature: soil; material...
ATCCGCACCTTGCACCGGGCCATGCTGTCGCCGGCCTTTTCCACTACCGGTTCAAAATCCAGCAGTCCATAACCGGCATAACCCAGCTTGCGCATATCCTGCGCCACACCGCTGGCGCGAAGCATGGGGCCTACCGCGCCGAGCTTCCGCGCATCCTCCGCAGAAAGCGTACCTACGCCTTCTAAACGGCTGCGTACAGTATAATTGTCGATAAACACCTCACAGAGCTCTTTGAGCTGCGGTTCCAGCGTTTTCAGTTCCTCCCGGATCTTTTGAATCAGCTCCGGGGTAAAATCCCTGCGGATGCCGCCGATTTTTACGGCGGAAAAAATCACCCTGCCGCCGGTGGCCTCTTCCATAATATCCAGAACACGCTCCCGAAGCCTCCAGCTCTGCATAAACAGGTTTTCAAAGCCGAAGGCATCGGCGCACAGACCCAGCCACATCACATGGCTGTGGATACGGGAAAATTCGGCTCCTACCACCCGGAGAAGCTGCGCGCGCTGGGGCACCTCGATCTGCATGATGGCTTCCACGCTCTGGCAGTAACCCATGCCGTGCATATAACTGCAAATACCGCAGATACGCTCCGCTACGTAAGTATATTCCTGAAAATCCTTTTTCTTGACAAGCTTTTCAAGCCCTCTGTGAATAAAACCGATGGATGGCAGAACATCCACCACCTTTTCATCGTCCAGCACCAGATTTAAGTGGATAGGCTCCGGCAGAACCGGGTGCTGCGGCCCGAAGGGGATAATCATTTTCTCCGCCATTATTCCAACTCCTTTGGCTTTTCCGCAAGCTCCGAAAACGGCGTCGGCTGGGATATCTTATATAGGCTGCCGTTAAAGTCCACTGCCATCCCGGCAATCTTTACACCGAACAACTCCCTGATTTCATTTTCGTATAAAAAGGCACAGGGATACACCGACTGAATGCTGGGGATCGTTTCCTCGGGAGGTACGATAATGCGCAGGTTGTAGAATTCATAATCCCTGTCAAAGGTATAATTGACCTCGTTTGCACTGGGAAGACCGGTGCAGCTTATCTGCACCATGCGCCAGCTCTCTGCGGACAGCGTCAGGCAGCGTGTCGTCAGCTCGCTGATTTCCACTGCATCGGTTTTTTGCGTTTCAACCATATTCAAAACCTACTTTTTATTGGATTTCCTTTTGAATTCCCGATATTTTTTCTCCAGAATATCGAGTCCCTTCACCACACCGTCAATGATCGACTCGGGTCTTGCGGCGCAGCCGGGCACATATACGTCCACAGGGATGACCTTGTCCACTCCGCCCAAAATATTGTAGCAGTCGACAAAAATGCCTCCCGACGTGGCGCAGATTCCCACGGCGATCACCACCTTGGGGTCCGGCATCTGAGAATAAATATTTTTTATGATTTCTTTATTTTGCTCATTTACCGAGCCGGTTATGAGAAAAATGTCCGCATGCTTGGGGTTTCCCGTATTCACAATACCGAAACGCTCAATATCATAAACCGGCGTAAGGCAGGCGAGAACCTCAATATCACAGCCGTTGCAGCTGGAGCCGTCGTAATGGATCAGCCACGGCGATTTTTTAAAAAATGACACAGCAATCCTCCTTACAGATACTCGGCAAGATAAAGAACAAAAATATTTACTGCGCCGGCGACAATCGCCACAAGCCAGGAAGACTTCAAAAGCAGCTGCCACTTCACGCGGGCCGCCATATTGTCAATACAGATCTCCAGAAAGTACACCGCCAGCGTCGCGACTACACCAACCATGGGATTCGAAGCAAAAAACAGATAAATGGTGCCCAGCAGGAAGATATTTTCATACCAGTGGGCCACCTCGAAAAGGGCCAGCGATTTTCCGGAAAATTCCGTCTTGATACCGCTGACCACCTCCTGATGGGCGTGATGGGATGACGAAAGGTCAAAGGGAGATTTTTTCATTTTGATGGTCAGCACAAACACGTAGCCGATAAAAATTCCCGGCAGTGCAAACAGGATAGGGGAACCGTAGGCGATCATATCACTGATACGGAAGCTTTTGGTGACCATATACATGCCGATCGCCATCATAATAACCATCGGCTCGTCAGCCATCATGGAAATAAGCTCCCGCTCGGAGCCGATAAAGCTGTAAGGAGAATAGGTGGAGTAGCCTCCCAATACGAGGAATACTCCGGCAACGGTAGAGGAAAACACCGTCAGCAGAATATCGGCGCCGGTAAAAAACAAAACCCCAGTAAAAATAGTAAATACCAAAAAGCAGACGACATAGACGTTTTGAGACCGGTTGACGATTACGTTTTCCTTTTTCATCAGCTTCAAAACATCATAAAACGGCTGGAGCAGATGAGGCCCTACCCGCTTCTGTATCCGGGCGGAAAGAATTCTGTCAATGCCGTTGAGCAGGCCGCCGGCAATAGGCGCCAACACAATAAACAAAACGGCCGGTATCAATACCTTCATATAAAAACAACCCCAAACAAAACGGCAAGCAAAACCACCGATAGGATCAGTCCTAATTTGCCAAGCTTTTCTTCGCCGAACAGTCCTTCAAAATAATAATTTCGCAGTTCGACCTCTTTTGTCGTCTGCGCTGCCGTATGATACTGAAGGTTTGCCTCGTAATCCTGCTTGTTTTCAGTAATATTCGCGCCGCACAAATAAGCAATCACGCGCTTTTTCTGCTTGCTTTGCAGAAAAATCTGCAGAGGCAACAGCAGAATCAGCGCGAGCATAATCAGCATAATGATCTCATTGCTCTGGGACATATTTGCCCCCTGATGGTAAACATATTGAATATAGGGATCAATCAAATAAGAAGAAATCAGAGGGAAAGCGATACAGATAAAGAGGGTCAGACCCGAAAGGGAACTCATAGTAAACCATTCATCGCCGGAGACATGACCTTCCTGCATTTGGGCAGGTTCCTTGATCATGATGAGCTTTCCCATCCATTTGGTATAAAAGAACAGGGTGGCCGAGCTGCCGAACACCACAAAAAAGGACAGCATGGGATTGGCCTTAATCAGCGCCTCCAGCGCTGCCCACTTGCTGATGAGCATGCCGAAGGGAGCAATAAACATGCCGGCGATTCCGATCAGCAGGCAAAGAGTGACCTTTGGCATCCGCATGATCAGGGCATCCATGTCTTCTATATTCAGGCTTTCAATGCCCTGTTCCACTGTGCCCACCGACAAAAACAACAGCGATTTTGCCACGGCGTGGAAAATCATCAGCAGCACGGCAGTCCAGATAGTCTGGTAAGTCCCCACGCCTGCACAGAGGACAATCAGTCCCAGGGTAGAAACGGTGGAATAGGCCAGCAGCTTCTTCACGTTGTGTTTGGAAATGGCAATCAGCGACGACAGCAGGAAGGTGACACCGCCGATCAAAGCGATGGTCAGCCCCGCGGGGGTATCCTTAAACAGGGGAGAAAGCCGTATAATCAGATACACTCCCGCTTTTACCATGGTGCTGGAATGCAGAAGGGCAGAAGTAGGCGTGGGTGCCACCATGGCTCCCAGCAGCCAGGAGGAAAAGGGGAACTGTGCCGATTTGACAAGACCCGCAAACGCCAGCAGCACGGCAGGAAGCATAACGGCCTCAGGAGCAAGCAGGATCAGTTTGTCCAGCTCAAAAACGCCCTGGGCCTTATATAAGAACAGAATCCCAAGCTGAAACGCAATCCCGCCGGCAATATTCATCATCAGAGCCCGATACGAATTCCGGATGGCATCCTCCCGCCGAGCGTAACTAATCAGCTTAAAGGAACAGAAGGTGGTGACTTCCCAGAAAAAAAGAAGCCAGGTCAGGTCATTGCTGAACGCCAGGCCAAACATGGCGGAAATGAAGGCGAAAATCGCCGCGAAAAATTCCCGGGAACGATCGGCCATCTGCTTGTGGCGATGGTACTTTTCCATATAGCCCACAGCAAAAATGCAAATCAGGCTGCCGACAACGCCAACCAGAAGCACCATAATCATGGAGAGATTATCAAGCAAAAGCGTGCATTCTGCCTCCCCCCGCCCATCCATCATAATTTCGGCGGTAAGAAAGCAGCCAAGCTGGATGACCGCCAGAGAAAGGGTGCCATATTTTTTATCCCTGACAGAGGCAAAAATAATGTAAAGGGTGATAAGCAGAGATGCAACAGTCATCAGGTGGCCCGTCAGTCCGCTGTGGACCGCATAACGCAACGGCTCCCTGGCGTTAAAGCGAAGGACCAGAAGTGCGACAGACGCAGCGGCAATCAGGAAAGCAGACAGGTTAACCGCCCAGCCTCTTATGCTCCGGTTTTTGATTGCCAGCATGCCAAGCATCACAAGCAACGGGAAAAAAATTAAAAAACCCATTATGGGAAGTACAAAATGCATTTACACCATCCTTATACGAACAATATTCGCATCGGATTACTAAAAGTCTGTTATCTTTAGCGTGTCACCGTTTGTTTGCTGTATACGCCGTGAAAAATTCAATATAAAATATTTGCATGCTTCCCGGTTGCGGTAAATATCTTTAATGCCTGCACAGCGTGCCTTTTACACAAAAATTATCCGCGGGACACGGCACAAGCCACATCCCGCGGCAACGATACTGTTCCGCATTCCGTTCGACTATCAAATTTTTCGCTTCGGACAAAGGCTTTTACAAATCCTATCGGCTATCCAACATGTTAGCACAACGCTATTTCTTTTGCAATACTCCATGCAGGGTATTTTGCATATTTTCCTTCATTATCATAATTTTTTTGACTTTTTATCGTTTTTCAGCTGAATTTGTCAAAATTTTCTCAAAGATTTAACTCTCTGCGCTAACTTTTTTGCAATTTTTCCTGCAAAAATGTTATAAATCTGATTTTCTCTTTGTACCCGAAACAACATAAATTCTGTCATTGGAGAGGGCAACGTCCACATTGAAATACGGCCTAAAAAACAAAGCAAGCTCTGTTTCGCTCGGCAGGCTGACGGAATAATTCGCAATTTTACCGGAATGGTGCCGGTTGATCTGCGCCCGGCTCATGGAATGGGCGACCGTCAGCCGGCCTTCCAAAGCAAGCTTCCCGGCGAGGCCTTCTATCAACCGCGAAGGATCGGGAAAATGGGGAAATGCATTATATACCATACAACGGTCATACTGCTCGGGCAAAGCGGCCTCCTCTATATCCATATTAAAAAATTCCACCCGCGGATCAGAAAATTTCCGCCTTGCCATCGCGATCATGACAGGGGAAATATCGATGCCGGTCACCTTTTTTACGCCCCGGGCAAGGTAGTCCGGCATCAATACTCCGGTACCGCAGGCCACATCCAAAACGCTTACGTTCTCGGTTATTCCCGCATAATCCAGTATGGCGTCAATTTTTTCATCGTCGTGTATCTGGCCCGCATCCCACCCGGAAGCCAGCCCGTCAAAAAAAGCAATCATATCCTGTTTATCCATAACATCCTCGTTTCCGTCGGAACAAAAGCCTTGCATTTTTTAAGAATAAAACCGACGTTATTATGGTAAGCGATTGCAACAGGCTTGTCAACGATCAAAACGGCGCAAACGGATTTTTCGCCATACCGTAACAGCCGGAATAAGGAATTCTTCCTGATGATTATCCCCCTTGAAAACGTCTCCGACTGCCTCAGAGCCAAAATAATATGAAAAAGACAGGGCTTTAAAGCACCCTGTCTTCCTATTTGCTTCTTTATTCATCAAAAGCCTGCAGACGGGTTTTTCCAAAGATCGTTATTCATACAGATGGCACGCCGTAAAGTGACCCGGAGACACCTCTTTGTAAGAAGGCGGTTCCTCATGGCATCGCTGCGTGGCTTTTGTGCAGCGCGTACAGAACCGGCAGCCTTTGGGCGGATTGAGCGGTGAAGGAATTTCGCCTTCCATTCCATGAAATTCGGCTCCCGAAACGGAAATCTGAGGGACGCTTGCCATCAGCGCCTGCGTATAGGGGTGCAACGGGTGGCTGTACAGCTCATGCGTATCGGTATACTCCACTAAGGTTCCCAGATACATTACGGCAACATGGGAGGAAATATGCTCTACCACGGCCAGGTTATGGGCAATGAAAATATACGAAAGCTCCTTTTCCTGCTGCAGATCCTGCAGCAGGTTCAGAATCTGTGCCTGAATGGATACATCAAGGCTGGAAACCGGCTCGTCACAGACAAGAAGCTTCGGATTCAGAGCCAGCGCGCGGGCAATCCCCACGCGTTGCTGCTGACCTCCTGAAAGCTCATGAGGATACACATTGAAATATTCTTTTGGAACGCCGACCAGCGCCATCAGTTCTTCCACTCTTTCGTCCAATTCCTTATTACTGAGCCTTCCGACTTCTTTTCTGTTTACGATAAACGGCTCGGCTATGTTGGATCTGATCGACATATGAGGAAACAGCGAAAGATACGGGTTCTGAAATATGATTTGCATCTCACGGCGCAAACGGCGCTTTTCTTCACGGGGAAGTTTAAAGAAATTCCTGCCCATAAACTCCACGGAACCAAGGGTGGCCGGGATCAGGTTGAGCGCCAGCCGGGCCAGTGTGGATTTTCCCGAGCCGGACTCCCCTACCAGACCAAGAGTCGTGCCGTGCTCCAGCTCAAATGATACATCGTCTACCGCTTTCAGCGTCTGACGACCCGCCCGGAAATATTTAGAAAGGTGCTCTGCGCGCATGATAATCTCTTTATCAGGCATTCTCTGCCACCTCCCTTCCCTGCTGCATATCATCGACGCACAGCCAGCAATAGGCTTTATGCCCCGGGCCGATCAGCGTTCCCGGAGGCGCCTCCCGTCGGCAGATAGCCATACACTTTTTACAGCGCGGCGCAAACGGGCAGCCCTCCGGCACTTTCTTCAGGTTAGGCGGCTGCCCGGCAATCGCTTCCAGGCGTTCCCGTGCATCACCCAGGACAGGTGTGGAATTCAGCAGGCCCTGCGCATAGGGATGAACAGGATCCCTGATAAAATCAGCCATATGACCTTCCTCCATGACACGGCCGGCATACATGACGATCACACGGCTGCAAAACGACGATGCAACGGCAAGGTCGTGGGTAATGAGAATGATGGAAGTGTTTTTCTTTTTTTGCATTTCCTGAATCAGGCTCAGAATCTGAGCCTGCACGGTTACGTCCAGCGCCGTGGTAGGCTCGTCGGCAATCAGCAGATCCGGGTTGGCGATGATCGCCATGGCGATCATCACGCGCTGCCGCATCCCGCCTGAGAACTCAAAGGGATAATTGTTAAAACGCGTTTCCGGACTTGGAATGCCGACTTCCTCCAGCAGCTTAATCCCCAGTTTTTTTGCCTCGGCGCGGCTTGCCTTTTTGTGCCACAGCAGCGGTTCTATAATCTGTTCGCCGATCTTCATGGTCGGGTTCAGAGAGCTCATCGGATCCTGAAAAACCATGGAAATCTCATTGCCGCGGATATTGAACAGTTCTCTGTTGGAGAGCCGGAACAGATCTCTCCCCTTAAAGACGGCCTCGCCCTGCACCCTGGCATGACGGCCTGTCCGGATAAGCCCCATAATGCTGGTGACGCTCACGCTTTTGCCGGAGCCGGATTCGCCCACGATCGCCAGCGTTTCCCCGCGCCCCAGCGTGTAGGAAATACCGTCCACGGCTTTGACAACGCCATCCTTACGGGTAAAATAGGTACGCAGATTTTTCACTTCAAGAATAGTTTCTGACACGTGCTCTCCCCCTTAACCGATCTGACGCGGATCAAACGCGTCGCGCAGCCCATCGCCCACATAAGAGAACGCCAGAATCGTGATGGCAAAACTTAAAGCGGGGAACAGAATCATATGCGGATAAGACAGTATAAACTGCTGCCCGGTGGTAATCAGGCCGCCCCAGCTGGGCATAGGGGGCAGAATTCCCAGACCAATCAGCGACATGCCGGATTCGGCAAACATAGCCGCCGGAATACCCTGAGATAAGCAGATCACAATCGGTCCAAGGCAGTTCGGCAGAATATAATGCAGGAGTATGCGTGTATTGGAGGCTCCCAGCGCATGACCGGCCTCCACATAATCGCTCTGCTTTACGGTGATGACCTGGCTGCGCACCAGACGCGCCATAGGCGCCCAACTCGTAAGCCCAATGGCAAAAAAGATGGTAAACAGGCTGCGTCCTAAAAGCAACACGAGAATCAGATTAAACAAAAAAGTGGGAAAGCCATACATAATATCGATGACACGGCTGAGCAGATTATCGATCCGGCCGCCGCAGTATCCCGAAATACCGCCAAGAAGAAGGCCGATTACAAACTGTACCGCACAGGCGCCGATGCCTACAATCAGCGCGTTGCGCAAGCTGTAGCATAAAAGCATCAGCATGTCGCGCCCTGCCGCATCACAGCCAAGCCAGTGTTGTGCGTTCGGCGTTGCATACAAAGCCGTATAATCCACGTCCTCATAGCTGTAAGGGGAAAAAACAGGAACAAAAATGGCCATCAGCACAAGAACGACAATAACACCGGCGCAAAACGCCGCCGCTTTATTGCTGAAATACTGGGCAAGTATGGTCATGGTATGGCTGCGGCTTTTCATATGCCCATCCGCCGTTTTTTGTTTTGCCATAATACTCAGCCTCCTTTTTGTGTAAGACTCTTCTTGACCCTTGGATCAAGGAAGGCGTGGATAAAATCTACGAGCAGGTTCATGCCCATGACCAAAAGCGCAAAGATAACGGTAGTGGCCATTACCATCGGGTAATCGCGATTAATCGCCGCGCTCGCGTAATACTGCCCCAGACCCGGAATGGCAAACATGTTTTCCACAAATACGGTGCCTACCGTAAGCGATGCCGCCATTGGCCCCACCACTGTAATCAGCGGGATCAGGGAGTTGCGGAGCGCATGCTTAAATGTAACCTGAAAGAAGCTCCCGCCCTTGGCGCGCGCCACCTTTATGTATTCCTGGTTTAATGTCTCCACCAGGGTACTTCGGGTATATTTGGTAACGGTACCGATAGGCCCCAGCGCCAGCGCAACAACAGGAAGCACATAATTGACGGGGGCTCCCCAGCCGATCACAGGCAGCAGATGCAGCGCTACGCCCAGCGCCCACGACAGCAGCACAGCCAGTACATAGGCCGGTATGCTGGAACCCAACATGGAAACAAACATAACAATACGGTCAAGAATACGATTCTGCCGTATGGCGGCAATGATCCCCAGAGGAATACCGACAACCAGCGCCACAGCAATGGCCATCAGTGCGAGCCGTGCAGAAATCGGCAGTGTGCGGGCAATAATATCCTCGATATTCTGGGTGGGATACTTATAGGACGGACCGAATTTTCCCTGAACGGCATTCACGAGGAACTTGCCGTAGCGGTAGATTGCGGGTTTGTCAAGATCATAGAATTTTTCCCATGCCTCTTTCATCTGCTCGCTCACGGTGGCGTCGGTCATGGTCTTTTCAAGCAGGCGCTGGGTCTCAAGATAATTGCCTGGGGCCAGCTGCAAAAGTCCAAACGTAATCGCCGAGATCACAAGCACCGCAAGAAACATGTATCCGAGGCGTTTTAGAAAATATTTGAACATGAGGTTTCCTCCTTATTGAATGGAAGCCGGGGTTGCGTTCTTCGCGAATGCGGGCATCGCCGCCGCCGCATACAAAGACCCGCTTGGCCGCCAGTGTTCCTTGGAACGCCGGCGGCCAAGCGTATCAGTGTGAAAAAGAGAAAATATACAGGCTTACGGTTTAATCGTTGGAAACATCCTTGAAATAGAAGGGAGGGCTGTTCAGAAGAAGCGGGTTGCCCACATAGCCTTTTATGGAGGGCTGGATAAGCAAAACGCTCTTCGTCCACCACAGCGGGATAGAGGTAGCGGAGGTAAGACGCATGGTTTCCAGCTCTTTATAGCCGGTGTCCACTTTAGTGGGATCGCTTTCCTTAAGAATCTGCTCGTATTTCTCCCCATAGGCGACGGCGTCCGCATTTTTACAGGTCTGACGGGCAGCTTCTTCAGCCGCCATTACCTTATTTGCCTCAGCCAATGCTTTCAGTCCGGCAGCGTCAAGGTTTCCTGCACGAATATCGAACTGATAGTTTGCAAATGCGCCGGAGGTAGCCGCCACAGAGGTGTTCCATCCATCGAGGAAAATACCCCAGGTGCCGTCTTCATGGTAGGCATCGCGGTCTTTTACGAACGCGGCCCATTCCTGATTCACGATCTTAACCTTTATACCGGTGCCCTTTTGGATCATGTCCACAACAGCCAGCGTATCCGCACCCGGCGTACCGGCCACCAGGCAAGTCATCTCGCCAAGGCCTTCGCCGTTGGGATAACCGGCTTCTTCCATCAGCTTCTGAGCGGCGGAAACATCGTATTTTATAATGCCAAGATCGTTCGCCCAGCTGGCAAAGCCCGGATATACCAGCGAGTATGCGGGAGAAACCGTATCTTTGTCAACAGCGGTGGCAATCGTTGCACGGTCAATAGAAAGGCTGATTGCCTGACGAATCTCGGGGTTTTGCTGTAATACATCGTTGGAGCTCCTGAGCAGGCCGACATAGGTGACAACAGACGAATTGAAGGTCTGCATCTGGGAGGCAAGCTCGGAGTCCTTGTTGACAGCGTCGATATCTGCGGCCGTGATGGTGGCGACGTTGATATCCCCGTTCTGATAGGCAAGCAGCTGGTTCTGTGTTCCGGCATAAATTTCAATCTGCTCCAGAGCCGGAGTCTCATAATAATTGGAGTTGGGTTTTAAAGTCAGGTGTACGTCTTCTTCACGGGCACTGGGAACATAAGGACCGTTTACTACAATATTTTCCGGCTTGGTCCAGTCGTCGCCATACTGCTCGATAGCATGCTTGGGAACAGGCAGACCCCAGCTTTCGGCAAGACGAACGTCAAAATTGGTGCAGGCGGTTTCCATTGTGAATTCCAGAGTATACTCATCCAGGACTTTCACGCCAACCTGATCAAAGCTCGCTTCGCCCTTCTGGCAGGCAAGCGCATTTTTGATGGGGGCGTTGGTATTAAAGGCCGAAGATTTTCCCTGAAGATACTGAGGATCAATTACACGTTCCAAAGAGTAATAATAGTCATTGGCATTCAGGGGGGTCCCGTCGGACCATTTCAGATCTTTACGCAGCTTTACTGTCCACACAGTATAATCGCTGTTATGTTCAACGCTTTCTGCGTTGCCTAAACGGGCGGTAAAGTCTGAATTCAGAAGGGTCAGGCCTTCAAAAATTCCCATACGGTCCACGTGAGTACCCCAGCTCCAGATCTGCGGATCAAGATTCTGGAAGCCGGCAACGTACAGTTTCAGTGTTTTATCTCCGGAAACCGCCGGTTCTGTCGAGGAAACCGAAGTGGTCTGAGAACCTGAGCCTGAGGAAGAGGGCAAAGATGCCAGCGTGCTGCTGCCGCAGCCTGCCAGCAGAGAACAGACAGTCAACATCGCGACACCGGCCGCAAGGAAACGTTTGTGCAATTTCATGTTTTATCCTCCTTAATAATCTGGCCTGCCAGAGCACACCATCAGTTCAAAATGCGCCCTGTTTACAACTAACATTTTATTAGATTTATGACATTTTTTCATTGCAAATCATTCAAATTTCTGACGATTGTTTGGCATATTGTGCATTTATAGAATATTTCCACATAAGACGCCTATAATAGTCGCATTTTTCTGTGGTTTTAACCAGATTTTTTCCAATTAAGACATCTGAAAACAGAAAGATAAAAAGCGGCACAGCGTGTCGGAATAGACACGCTGTGCCGTTTCACCTTTTTCAAACAGGAAACGAAATTTCAGAGCTTAGCCGCACTGTCCTGATCCAGATACAGCGCAGCATTAGGATGGCGGCGCAAAACCGAAGCCGGGCATTCCTCCGTCACCGGACCGCGCAGAGTCTGATAGACAGCACGCGCCTTAGTGCGGGCAGGCACAATACAAAATACCCGCCCGGCTGCACAAAGTGCAGGGATCGTGAGTGTCAGCGCCGTTTCCGGCACATCCTCCAGCCGCGCAAAGCATCCGTCGTGCACCTGCTGCATCCGGCAGGTCTCGTCCAGCGTAACAGTCTTCACCTGCTTGGGGTCATCAAAAAAAGCCTCATGGGGGTCGTTAAACGCAATGTGCCCGTTTTCCCCGATTCCCATGACGGTGATGTCTACAGGATATTCCCGCAGAAGCTCCGCATAACGGGCGGCTTCGGTTTCCGGCTTTGCCGTGCTGTCAAGGCAGTACACACTGCCAAAGGGAACCTTTTCGAACAGTGCCGCACGCAAAAAGTTACCAAACCCCTGCGGGGCATCGGCGGTCAAACCGATGTATTCATCCATATGGAACGCGCGGACGTGCGTCCAGTCAATTTTTTTTGAACCGGCCAGCGCGGCAAGCACCTCGTTTTGGCTGGGCGCCGCTGCATAGATCATATTGCAGAATCCTTTTTCGGTCTGCACCTCTGCAACTGCCTTTTCAATATCCGCCGCCGCGGCTGCTCCCATTTCGCCTCTTGTATCATAAATAAACACCTGCAGCCCGTCCTGCTTAAAGGATTTTTTCACTTTTTCCCCGCCTTTCTATAGCTATAGGATAATTTATGCCTTCCTGCCCGCTTCCGCTCCTGCCGGCATCAAAGCCGTTCTGCGTCCAGCGCACCTCGCCGTCTACCATCACCATCTGAACCTGGATGTTCTCATCAAACAGCACCAGATCCGCCGCGCGTCCGACGGCCACCGAGCCGGTCTGCCCGGAAAGCCCCAGCACCCGGGCAGGCGTTTCCGTTATCATTTTCACCGCATCCGGAAGCGAAGCACCGGCAAGCTGCACCATATTGCGTACCAGCCGGTCTGCCGTACAGATGCTGCCGGCAAAAGCCTGACGATCCGGCATTTTCGCTACGCCGTCCTCTAAAATCACCCGCTGGCCGTTTTCCAGGCTTCCCAGGATACTCTCGCCTTCCATCTGCCCTGCGGCGCGCATGGCGTCCGTGATAAGGCACAGGCGATCCGGCCCGATAAAGCGGTAAGCCATCTGCAGCAGGCAGCCCGGCAAATGGCAGCCGTCCGCTATTACCTCGCTGGAAAGGCCGTCTAAAAGATAGGCGCTTTCCACAATGCCCGCATGGCGAAAACCCATTTTGCGCACGATGGTGGACATCGCGGAGTATAAGTGCGTCACATGACGGTAGCCATGAAGCATCGCACCGCAAACCTCCTCATAGGAGGCGTCGGAATGACCGATGCAGGGAACAACGCCGTACTCTGTCAGACGGTCGCCCAGTTCAAATGCACCGGGAAGCTCGGGCGCAGCGGTCCAGCGCAAAATGCCCGGACAAACCGCCAAAATTTCCTCATATTCCTCCGGCTCGGGATTTCGGATATATTCGGGGTCCTGAGCGCCGCTCCACTTAGGCGACAGATAAGGACCTTCCACGTGGACGCCCAAAAGCTTCGGACCGTCCGCAAAGCCGGGGCTGCACAGATTAAAAATTCGAAGCGCGGACAAAAGCTCTTTTTTTCCCGCGGCCAGCGTGGTAGGCACCATCGCCGTGGTCCCGTGGGAAAGGTGAAGCGCCCCGGCGCCGTGCCATGCCTCCCGGGTGGCATCCATGAAATCGTGGCCGCCGCCCCCATGAACATGGATGTCGATAAAACCGTGGGAAAGGTAAAGTCCATGCGCATCGATCACCCTGCCGGATTCATCAAACCGTCCGATAGCAGCGATGCGGCCGTTTTCCACGACGATATCGCACGGGGTAATCAAGCCGTTTGCCACAAGCCTTACATTTCGGATAACCATCATACTGTTTCCTTTCCGACTGCCGTCAGCATATCGCGCAGAACTCGCCGCCTTGCAGCAGGGCATCTGCTCCTCAGCCAACTCTCTATCTTTTCTATAGCGTAGTGTATTTCTAAAGGAAGCCATCTGGAAATGGCGTTTTTCACAGAAGATCATACAAAATCGTTGCCCAGATCATAAACGGCCCGGAAGCACGGATTCTGTAGCTTATTTAATCTAAGGCTTCTAAAACCGATTAAAAACGGATCACCTTGCCCGTTCGGGAGGATTCGTAAATACTGCAGATCACCTTCACGGCCAGCACTGCATCCTCCGGCGGAAGGACCGGTTCCCGGTTCTCGTGTACGGCCTCGGCCAAGTCCCGCAAAAGAGCCACGTGCCCGTCAATGGTAATATCGACGTTGCTCTTGGCTCCCCCAACGGCTATGCCCGCATCCGGTCGGGGAGGGGCATCGCTTGGATTAATAAAATTCCACTCCAGAACGCCTTCGTCGTTAAAAATAATCGTCCCCTTCTCGCCATGCAGCGCAAAAGTGGTGGAATAGCCCGGATAGGCGGTGGTAGCACCTTCAATAACGCAAAGGGAACGGTCCTTCATCTGCAGTACCGCGGCGGCTGTATCCTCCACGGCAATTTTACGCGAAAGCGTTTCAGCGCGACCGTATACGGTATCAATTTCACCGCCCAGCATCCAGAGGATCAGGTCCACGCCGTGTACACCCTGATTCATCAGCGCGCCGCCGCCGTCCTGATCCCACGTTCCGCGCCAGCCGGCACTGTTGTAATAAGCCTGGTCGCGGTAATATTTGAGCTGTGCTTCCGCAAGGCACATACGGCCCAGCCTGCCCTCACGGATGGCTTTGCGTGCGGCGATGGCGGCGGGCATAACCCGACGCTGATGGATACTCTGCATTTTTACGCCGCATTCCCTCGCGACACGGGCAATCTCTATGGCGCGTTCCGGTGTAATTTCCAGCGGCTTTTCGCAGACAATATGCTTGCCTGCACGGGCGGCGGCAATACATACCTCGCCGTGAGTTCCGCTTGGCACGCACACGCACACTACATCCACCTTAGGATCTGCGAGCACGGACGCATCGTCGTAATATATTTTTGAAATATGATGGCGTTCTGCATAGGCGTCGGCCTTTTCCGGCACAACGTCACAGCAAGCGTACAGCACGCAGCCCTCCGGTTTCAGGCGGGTCAGCGCTTTGGCATGAGTTTCGGCAATAACTCCGCAACCGATAATGGCAAAATTCATGATATGGTTTCCCTCTTTCCCTTTAGCGGGCGCACCCTCTCCGGGTTGGCGCCAGATCTGCATAAGCTCTTCTACAAAGCATACATCGGCCCGGAGGCGGCAGCGTAGCCTTCCCAGAATTTTTTCCCGTCGTAGGCGGGATCCGAATCCGTCAGCTCCGAAAGCTGCACAGGCGCGCCGTTCCGCGCGCGGGATGCGGCGGCAGCCAGCATAACCTCCACCGATTCCAGAAGCTCTCCGATACCTGCCATCAGGCCCGGCTTGCCCTCCATATAATTGCAGATCTGTTCTATCAGCGCTTCATAAAGGCGGTTGGAATCCATCTTGAACTGATAAGTGGTCTTTGTGGTCATGATCGTCAGCACAAAGGGCTGCCATGTACCCGTAAAGGTATTAAAAATGGCGCTTTTCCCATTTGCAAACTGCATATAGTAGCTTTCACTGTATTTTCCGGCAGCTTCGCCACGGCCCATATACTTTACCCACTGGACGCCGGTGCCCATCAGTCCCCCGATTGCTTCGGCAATATGGATGCCGTAGTTGAACTCGTCAACCCCCGCGGTGCCGAAAACATTCACGATTTCTCCCCGCTCGGATTCCGGAACAGCCAGGAACTCCTGTATTTCATAGGCGTAGCGCGCGCTGGAGGAGCCAAGGATAACCGCTCCCTGCGCCGCCAGACTGCGTATCTTGCGGCAATCTGCCAGACTGCCTACCAGAGGCTTATCGACAAACACGGGCTTGCCGCGTTCAATAAACGGCTGTGCACAGCGCAGATGGTCATCCCAGTCACATCCCTGAATAAATCCGATATCGCACATATCGGCCAATTCCTCAATACTTGTGCAGCGCTTCTGAAGTCCATACCGGTGAATAAAGCCCTCTACCTCCGCATCGCTGCGGAACGAGTCGTTATATATTCCCACATAGCGCATGCGGCTGTGTTTCGCCATTGCATCCGCAAAACCCATTGGATGCGAAGTGTCAATGTTTACTGTCCCTACACGAATCATGCTCAATATTTCTCCTTTCGCCCCACCCAGGGCAGTCCGCAAAGCCGCCTTGCTGCGCGGACAAATATTTTCTATTTCATTATATCCCCGCTGTGCCTCCTTTTTCTTTGCAAATCGTCCAGTTTACCTTACGTATTATCAAAAAATAACCGGATAGGCTTAAACAGCCCAAGTTGCAGTGCCCGCTTCTTGTCACTTTAACAAATCAATGCTATAATAAGGCATCATCACATAAGGAATCCGCAGCTTAAGCTTTCACCTTTTTGATTGCGCATCCTGCCAAAGTAAAAAAGCAAAAATGATGCATTTGTCACAAAAAGCTGTGTATTGCCGGCTTTTTCAGGGGGGATATTCCATGCTTGATAAAACAGATCCGCTTTCTGCCGTTACCATGATATGCCAGGAACCTCCAACGGCTTCCGTTTCCCTCCCGGACGGATATTCGTTTACCTTTTTCCAACGGGAAATGGAAACCGATTGGTGCCGTATTCAGTGCAGCGTAGAGCATTTTCCCAATGCAGAACTTGTTGAGCCGATCAAGGATGGAATTGAAGTCGCGGTAGAAGTCAGCCCCCGTG
>ENA-UOOK01003857-UOOK01003857.1-fermentation-metagenome-genome-assembly--contig:-NODE-3857-length-16632-cov-3.583278_pt1 | contig 16632 bp, 13 predicted proteins | sample MGYA00245777_ERZ724023 | MGnify/ENA primary metagenome ERZ724023 (study PRJEB28704, sample SAMN03018312) | fermentation metagenome | biome: anthropogenic terrestrial biome; feature: soil; material...
GGCGATTGCGGGGGTCGGCGACCGGAGCGAAGCGCCGGAGCGTGCCCGCTACCTCGCGGTTGCTGCGCCCGAGTACTCGGAGGATGATTGCCGCGACATCGCGCTCGCGCAGGCCCAGATGAACATCACGTCACGAAAGGAATAGCCTGCGATCAGGCCGCCCAACTGGTCAAAGGCGATCCACCAGAAAAAGACGAAGGCGCCGTTGTTGATTGCCATGCCGAAGGTCTGCATCAGAAAACTGCTCCGGTATTCCAGGGCCGAAGCCAGATTGACTTTGAAATACAGCCCGATCAGGCGAAAAACACTTTTCAGTTTTTTCACTTTTTCCCCTCCCGCATATCTTGAAATGTTACCTGTTTCTCACGAAGGCATGATAGATTTGCTTTATGCAGCAAATGTTCGCTCCACCGAAGTCGTGAAAGCAATTCGGTAGCGTTTCGATAGCTTAACACAGATTTGCCGATTCAACCGCCATGGGCTTGTATGCCCCGAACCCCATAGCGGTACATGCCTGCTGACAGGATAACGGACACTGCCGCCCACAGCAGCTGCATCGGCACGACCTGCCAAAACAGATCCCAGCGAAACGCAACGATCAGCCGCGCCGGAGCCCAGGCCACATAGGAAAACGGAAGGCATAACGCGATATTCTGAAGCCATCCCGGCAGAAATTCCAATGGGATGAACATGCCCAGCATGAATACCAGCTTTTGATATATCCAAAAGAAAGCGGTATTCTCCTCCAGCCGGAATGCCGTCAGCCCCAGGGTCATCATCAGAAAAAAGTTGATGATCATACCAAGGGCCGCGCTGAACAGGCCGAGAGGGAGAAAGGAAAGGCGGAAGCCGGGTATGGGGCCGACTATGGCTAGCCCCAGTACGATCGCCAATGCTCCATATAGGAGCAGGTTGAATACCATACTGCCCAGAGCGTTGGAAAACTGGTACAGGATATAGGAATAAGGCCGGTTCAATTGGTATGCGATGCTGCCGGATTTCACATCTTCGTTCATCTGGTTGAATACGCCGGTTTTGCAGCCGAACACGATCAGCTCCGTAATGCATAAGTACCATACCATCTGCGCCAGGGTATACCCGGCGACCTCCCCGCCCTGATAGATCGCTCTCCACAGATTGAAAAACACAAAGATAAACAGAGTGTAAAAAAGCAGACCGCCTATTGCGTTGCTGCGGTAAACAAAAGCATTCTGCAGGCTGATGCGCAGCACAATAAAATATTTTCGGATCGATTTCATCGGAACCTCCCTTCTCCATCCTTTATCCTGCAGCAGGACGGCCGGTAAAGATGGTCGATATGATCTCCTCCATGGGAGGATCCTCTACGGTAAGGTCCGCTACACCGCCCTGGGATATGATCCAGCGCATGGCCTCGTCTATGGGGCATATGCGGGTATCCACCGACAATCGCGCTCCCATTTTCCCGGCCTTCTCCAGCACGACGCCTTCCGGTACCCTCAGATGCTGCTCGGCATCAAAGCGGACCGCAATGATTTTTCGGTTGAGATAGTCATACTTCAGCTTTTTCACAGGCTGGTCAAGGATGATTACGCCATGATCGATTACGATAGCCCGTCGGCAAACCTGTTCCACATCGCCGGTATCATGGCTGGTCAGAAAAATAGTAGTGCCCTGTTCCCGGTTCATACGAAGGATCAGCTCCCGGATCTTATGTTTGACCACAACATCCAGGCCGATAGTCGGTTCATCCAGAAACAGGATATCCGGCGAATGGAGCAGGGAAGCGGCGACCTCGCAGCGGATGCGCTGCCCCAGGGACAGCTTACGGACCGGAGTTTTCAGCAGATCACCCAGTTCAAACATTCCCGTCAGTTCTTCCACCCGTTTTTTCAGCGTCGCCTGATCCATATCATATATGGCTCCCAGCAAAGTAAAGCTGTCGGTAGGCGGCAGGACAAGGGAATAGAAGAGATTATATATGTAGTCGAAATAAAGAGTGAGGATGATAGAGATGAACACTATATAGGAAATAGATAGCTTATTATTTTTTAAAGATCAGGATTTTAAAGAGCTCCTTTGTTTGAATGGATATAAACAGACCGGATAAGGAACCAGAAGTTGGTTCCTTATCCAGAGGTGCTCATTCATTATATTTTGCAGCAATCTCACAGATCTTGATAATGGTCTGTACGGCCTTTTCCATGACCTGGACACTGACAAATTCATGATTGCCGTGCATTTCCACACTGCCTGCGAAGATGTTGGGGCAAGGCAGTCCACGGAAACTGAGTTGCGCTCCATCAGTGCCACCACGGACAGCTTCTACTTTTGGCGGAATGCCGACTTGTTGCATGGCGCGGAGAACGATTTCGATCACATGCATATTGGTGTTGATCTTCTCCTTCATATTATAGTACTGGTCCTTCATGTCTATGATGCAAGTCCCTGTACCATATTTTTGATTTAGCTTCTTGGCACAGTTGAGAATAAAATTCTTGCGGTCTTTGAATTTCTGTGTATCGTGATCGCGGATCAGGTAATTAAGTGTGGCTTCTTCTGTCCGGCTTTTCATGCTGAGCAGATGGTAGAAGCCCTGATAACCTTCCGTAGTTTCCGGTACTTCATTTTCAGGGATCATCGCATTGAATTCGCAGGCCAGTCGATTAGCATTGATCATCTTGCCCTTTGCGTATCCGGTATGGACACTTACTCCCTTGATATGTACCCTTGCTGCGGCGGCATTAAAGTTTTCATACTCCAGGTCGCCCAGATCGCCGCCATCCATAGTATAAGCCCAGTCACAGCCGAACTTTTTAACATCAAAATGGCGGGCCCCCATTCCTATTTCTTCGTCTGGATTGAAGGCGATGCGAATATCCCCATGGTCGATTTCCGGGTGGTCGCGCAGATAGCACATTGCCTGTACGATTTCGGCTACTCCTGCCTTGTCATCAGCTCCCAAAAGAGTTGTGCCGTCACTTACGATCAAGTCTTCACCTTTATGTGCCAGGAGTTCCGGGAATTTTTGGGGAGAGGAGATGATACCGGGAGACAGTTCTATATCACCACCCTGGTAGTTCCTGACCACACGTGCCTTGATATTCTTCCCACAGGCATCCGTACTAGTGTCATAATGGGAGATGAATCCGATGGTTGGCGTTTTTATTTTTACATTTCCTTTCAGTGTGGCATAGATATAACCCATGTCATCCATCTCTACATCACTGAAGTTTTCGTCCTCCAGTTCTTTGGTCAGATACTTGGCGAACTCCAGTTGTTTCGCCGTACTCGGGACACTGTCAGAGTCTTCACTCGACTGCGTGTCATACTTCGTGTAATTGATAAATCGTTCAGTGAGTTCCATTCTTTCTGAATTAGTATTTTAAAATCACTATTTGCAAAGATAATCATTTTTTCGGATATGGCAATACTTTCAGATAATGAAAGAGGCCTGATCCGGGGGAGATGCTTTTCCGAATTCCGGGATGGAGTTCAATAGCGCCTGAACTGGATCCTGAGCAGGGAATCTCTCACGGTAAGATGCTCGTGGGTAAGTTGTTCAATGATGAAGTGTTCGTCAAAGGAATTGAGGCCGTATTTGCGATAAGGGTCTATCGATGGATTTTTAGAATTTACTGATGCCGAGTCAGCGGCAGGCCGATAGAGCCGGAGCGTATCCCCCCGTTTTTCGGTCATCAGAGTCAGTCCGCCGGTCTGGAAGAGTTTACCCTCTATTGCCCAGAACCGTTTCTCCTGGGACACGTTTTCGGTATGGCCGTTGGAAATGGAATCTATATTGACCAATAACCAGTAGCCATCAATGTTCCGGTTATCCGTAGGGCTGATGTCCCCACATGCTGATAACAGGAAGACCGTCATGAGGATGATCCCGGAAGTTATTTCTAAAGACGTCTTGTGCATGCTCATTTCTTAAAATCTGAATATACCTCTTTTTGAGAGAGTAAGCCTGAATCCTGTATTGTTTCCCAGCAGCCTTCCATGGTCCAGCCCGAAAGCCCCTTTCAGCATCCAACCCTGCCTAAACCGATAGGATGCTTCTATCATCATACTGAAATTCCTTTCTATCGGAACGTATGGATTGTCGTATGTGCCCCATCCTTTCTGGATAGTAGCCAGAATCCTGTAGTCCAAAACAGGAAGAGGACTACCCGAAACTCCCAGATGCCAGGCTATGAAGCGGGTATCCTTGAAATCAATGTGCCGGTCCGTATTATAGATGGGAGAGCGATAGAGCGGGTTCCCCATGGCTTGTCCCCAATGCTGCCAGCCGGGGTAGAAGTAATGGTTATAATAATCATCCCGTCCTGCCACATGGGCTGCCAGGCCTGGCTCACTATCATGATAGACTGCCCCGCTCTGGTCGGTCGTATGGATATATTCGAAGACTATATCTTTGAGCCATGTCCCTTTCTTCAGGGTGATCTCACTTCCTATCAAGGCATCACGTGGGGTATAGAAAATATAATGGGTATATTTGTGAGTGCGATAATCTGTTGAAGTGTCGCCATAACCGTCAAAGTCCAGGAAAAACAACTGAGAATGGTCATCGAAGAAGTGATCAATATAGCATGCAGCCTTCCAGTCAGGTTCGTTCAGATTGAACCGGCACATCAGGGAGCCGACTCCGTTTCCTTCTACATTGGCATAGGGACCTTCTCCAATGTCACCCTCGCCCCCTGGCACAAAGGCCTGCCAGTAGTCTTTCAGTCCTGATCCGCGCTTGATAGCCTTCCCGTGGTTATAGGTGATCCCTCCAAACTGGCAGGCCATCTCCATTCCGGCTTCGACAGTAAAATGTCCATCAGGTCTCCCAAACCGCAGAAAGCCTGATTTGGTGTGAAGTAGCATGTCTTTGGCCCATTTGGAATCTGGATCCGCAAATCGTTCTTGCCAATGGCTGTCCGTCATCCACCCGAAAGACAGGTGTCCCTTGAATCCCAGCCATTTGAACACTTTGATATAGTCAGGCAACTCCAGCCGTATCTGAGGCACAGGACGGGCATTGATGCCTAAAGTCTGGGAACCACTCGAAAGTTGTTCGTTCTTCTGCTCTTCCGGAAATTCCTTTGCCCCGATAGTCATGATCCCATGTAACCAGCGTCCTTCAATATATGCCTGTTGGATGATAAAATCAGAAGTATAATGGCAGGGTAATACCACATCAAGTCCTGTCCCCCAATCCCATTTACGTTGTGTATGTTCATGAAGGTCTGGTTCCGTGTGTTTGACTTCTTCGTCAGGATACCCTTTCATCGTTTTGAAAACTGCTGTACGCAGATACCCGTTACAGGTTTTCAATGAAGATAATCCATATCGGTTGGCATTCAGCCATAAGGGCGTTTTCCCATCGGCGAGGCCACCGTCTGCTTCGATCTTATAGTTAATACTTTGCGCTTGAACCGGCGCCGTGATTAGAAAAACCGCCGGAAGGATAAGGGCTTTTAGTCTTGCGAGCTTTACTTTCAATTTATTTTTTGTGAATTGTATCAAAGTATGATGCCAGTAGAAATGATCCCAGGTGTGTACTTTTGTTCCAGTGTCGGAAGAGATCTTATTTGCAAATATACGAAATCTTTTCAGATTACTGAACAGGTATCCTTGTTAAATTCTTTTAACTTCAACTGTTGACCGAGAACATTTGGGTGAGAGAGCCGCTTGTTCTTTAGGATAAAGAGATTATTCATGATGAAATTCGAAAGATAATCTTTAAATATGCTTAATAGGTTTGTAAAATTCAATAAAATAATTTAAATTTGCAAGAGTAAGTTGGTTAAATAAGAAAAACAATACATAATGAAAAAGATTCTGACTGAATCAAGCGGACTTATAAAATGGACAGTTCTGATAGGAGATATTGTCCTTTTTTATATCATTACAGCCGTCTATCTCTTTCTTATATTCCCTAATAATTCATGGAGTCTTCCAGACCGGCAGTTGTTTTATGTTTCAGCCCTTGTGGGACAGATGATTGCGCAGTATGGCTATTCTTCCATCATTCACCGAAGAATCATTACAACCAGGAAAATCCTTCGTCGTGTAACAGAATTGGTCATAACGGTTTTTATTGTCACCTATTTGATGATTCGTTTGCTTCATTTTGAAGGCTATGACGGGGGAATCATATTGGCTATGATCTGCGGGACTTACTGGTTGGCTTTGCTTGCATTAAGGTCTGTTGAGCGTAGCTTTCTCAATCGTTTACGCAAGAAGGGCCGGAATACACGCTCTGTCATCTTTGTTGGTACGGATCCAGCCTTGGATATTATCTTCAGCAGACTGATAGGTGATCCTTCTACGGGCTACCGTTTCGGTGGATACTATGCCCCTGAAGATAATAAGAAGTATTCAAGTTTGAATCAACTTTCTTATTTGGGCACCTATGAGATGCTGGATAAAAAACTGGAATCTTGTCCGGAAGAGCAGGCCATTGCTGATGAAATCTATTGTAGTCTTCCTCGTTCCTGTGGTGATGAGATTACCCGTGTAGCACAATATTGTGATGATCATTTCATTCGTTTTTTCTATGTTCCATTGCTGGCGGAAGGTTTTGACTTGAACCTCAGGCCGGAGATGCTGGGTGATGAGATGCTGGTCTTTTCCACTTATAATATGCCTTTGTCTCTGCCTGCAAACCGTTTCGTCAAACGGACTTTTGACATTGTCTTTTCGTTGATAGCCCTTGCTGTCACACTTCCGTTTTACCCCATTATTGCTCTGATCATCAAAATATCAAGTCCGGGACCGGTATTTTTCAAGCAGCGCCGTACAGGTATTAACGGGAGGGAATTCACAATATTGAAATTTCGCTCCATGCGTGTTAATGCTGAGGCAGACGAGCTCCAGGCTACAAAAAATGATCCACGTAAGTTTGTCTTCGGTGATTTTATGAGGAAGACGGATATAGATGAACTTCCTCAGTTTATTAATGTCCTGAAAGGGGATATGAGTGTCGTCGGCCCGCGGCCACATATGCTCGTACACACAAAACTCTATTCCAGTTTGATAAGAAAATATATGGTCCGTCATTTTGTCAAACCGGGTATTACCGGCTGGGCTCAGGTTACCGGGTTCCGTGGGGAGACAAAGGAACTGGATGCCATGAAGAAGCGTGTCAAACAGGACATCTGGTACATGGAGCACTGGAGCTTTTGGCTGGACATCTATATTATCTTTCTGACAGTCAAGTCTGTATTCGTTCATGATAAACATGCCTATTAATTTTCGTTATCCATAAAAATAATTATTATTTTAGGTTTGATCGCTTGCAGATCTCGTTTAGATTGCTTAATTTTGTAGAGAACCGAGAGGGACTGGGGGCTTCTGAGGTATTTGAGAAGCTGTACGGTTACCTGATCGTGAAAGGCAAAAGTATAGAATCTGAATAGAATAAGATGAAAGAGGACCATTCTTTACAGGCACAACTTCTACAACAATTCCGGCAGTCGCTCAAGAGCGTGTTTCATCATTATGCCACTTTTAAGGGGCGTGCCCCTCGTTCAGAGTTCTGGTGGTTTGAATTGTTCGAAGTGATTGTGTTTTTTATTGCTTCACTTGTGGATGACCTTGTTCTGGATTTTGTTTATAGAAAGTTTGGGTTTCAGTATAAAGGTTCTATCGGCATCCTGACTCTTATCCTCTTTGTCGGATTGCTGCTTCCTGGTCTGGCAGTGTTCTGGCGTCGGCTTCATGACACGGGGAGGAGCGGATGGTATTGTCTTATGGTTCTTATTCCTCTGAGCTTGAGCACTGTCCTGTCTTCGTTCTCCACGACAGGAAGTATCATGTTTGGTATTTTAGGACTTATAGCGATGGTGGTTCTCCTGCTTTTCTGTTGTTTGGATTCCCAGTCAGAAGACAACAGATATGGCCCTTTTCCTGAATAGAAATGATTTCTTGACTGCCTGTCAACAGTTCTAGTAAAGAATTATGAATATAAAATAAATTTATTATGGATGAAAGTAATCAATTTAAAATTCTGCCAAGGATTTCCTTTGGCCAGGCTGTCAAAAATGTCTTTGGCAAGTATGCAACTTTTACAGGGCGTGCCCGCCGTTCAGAATATTGGTGGTTTCAGTTGTTTGATTTCATTGTAGTTTTTCTGGCATCAATACTTGACGAGTTATTAGGCTTAGGTATTTCTGATACTGGTGAAGGTATTCTGACGATTATTGTCACTTTGGTCCTGCTTCTTCCATGCCTTTCGGTATTTTGGCGTCGGCTGCATGATATGGGAAAGAGCGGATGGAATTATTTATGGGTAATTATCCCTGCTGCACTTTGTAGTATTTTTGCCGTTGCCCAACTATATGTGCTTACCATACTTGTCGGTATTGTAACCATAGTGACGGCTGTGATGCTTGTAGTGTGGTGCTGCATGGACTCTCAGCCGGAAGAAAATCAATATGGTCCTTCACCCAAATATCAGCAGATAACCAATGTCTCTCACGATGAAGGGCAGAGCATTCCGGATGATCATTCTGATTCTGAAATCATACAGTAGTCACAGGGAGAAGGTTTGGCCAGGACATTAAGGTACGGCTGGGTTCTGTTTATAAGATTTTCTGGAAGTTAACCGTAAAGGTCGTACCTTTATTTTCCTGTGATACTACCTTGATATGAGCTCCATATTTCTCGAGAATCTGTTTAGCCAGTGCCAGACCAATGCCATGACCATTGATGCCCCGGGTGTTTGCAGCACGATAGAAAGGCTCGAAAATATGTTTTAAGTCAGCTTCTGATATGCCGATGCCTTGGTCTTTGATTATTATGTTACCCTTGTTGACGGTGATAAAAACTTTTTTGTCTCCAGAATATTTATGGGCATTGTTAATGAGATTATGCAGGGCAATGGACAGGAGGCCTTCATCAATCCGTATCTTGAAATTGTTTTTTATAATAATATCCGTTCTTTCATCTCGGAACTGTTGGAGGCAGGCTTCAATGTCTACGGTGTTGAGATATTCTGAATTTATTTTTTTAGAATTGGCATGGGAAAATTGCAATAGTTGCTGCATGATTTTGATGATCCGGTTGGTTTCCCAAGAGATACGCTGCAGGGAATTACGATATTCTTCGGTCGATCGTTGTCGCATGAGAGCTATTTCACATTCTCCCTGGATAGCCGTCAGGGGATTATTGATTTCATGAGAAGCATTGTTGACAAACATCTTTTCGATCCGGTAGTTCTTATCAATACGGTCTACCATCCTGGTTGCATATAGCCGGCTGATAAGATAGAGAATCACTGCTGAGATCAATACCAAAAAAGTAATGTACCATCTGATGGTATGAGATATTTCTTTTCCGTATGGGTTGCGGCTGAGTACCACAACGGCAAAAGTGCCCTCATTGTCATAATAGATGAAAGCTGTTCCTACCTGGTCCCCATGATAGAAGTTGATGACTTTATTCTGATATAGATCTCTCAGTTGTTCAGGTTTCAGATATTTTGATAATTTCCGGTTAGCTTTCCTTCGGTTTTTGATGTTGATGAAGAGTTCTTTTGATGTAGGAATAGAATTTTTCCGACGTCTTACTACATTCTGGTATTTGATCGGGTCAAGTTCATCTTTTGAAAATTTTTCGTCAGCCACGGCATGCGCCTTTTCATTCATATATTTGAAATAAAGGTTCTCCGTGTAGTGAGAAGAGATGATATAGAAGACAAACCCCGCAATCAGAACCAGACCGATAGTGATACCGGAATACAGGATGGATATTTTACGGCTTGCATTCATGGTGGATGAGGATTATTCTTTCATAATATACCCGATGCCTACAATCGTATGGATCAGTTTATGCTTAAAGGGATCGTCGATTTTGTTACGCACATATTTGACATAAACTTCTACAATGTTCGTGTTTGTGTCAAAATCTTTATCCCATACATTCTTGAGGAGTTCGCGGCGAGAGAGTATTTCTTCGTTATGGCGGATAAAATATTCCAGTAGCCGGTATTCCTTTGTGCTCAGATCGACGGAGATATTGCCTCTCATTGCTTTATGAGTGGACGGGTCGATGGTCAGATTAGCATAGGTGAACAGTTGATGGTCATTATTGAAGGTAGACCTGCGCAGTAATGCTTCTATTCTGGCAAGAAGCTCCATGAACTTAAATGGCTTGACGAGATAATCATCAGCTCCTACGTGCAGCCCCATGACAATATCATCAGTTGTACCGAGAGCCGTGAGCATGATAACCGGCGTCGCATAACCATATTTTGCCCGGAAGCGCTGGCAGATTTCTAATCCTGAGAGTTGTGGCATACGGATATCCAAAAGCAAGAGATCATAAGGTGCCTTGTTCTCGGTTTCTTGATGATTCTTTTCTCCTCCCTCCAAGGCTTCCCAGGCTTTTTCGCCATTGTCGAAAACTTCCACGTGGTACCCGAATTCCGAAAGTCCCCGTGATACGAAATCGGATATGTTTGCTTCGTCTTCTGCCATGCAGATGCTATACGGTTGATGATTACCTCTTTGTTCCATGTTTTACAAAACTAACTATTTTCATTGAAAAAAATCACATCACCGTAATTAGAAATCTCTAATTTATCTTAAAATCATTTTTCTTTTCTTTCTTCTGGTTATCCTGTCTCCTCTCTTCAGGGGATTGTCCGGTGAACTTCTGCACCGGACATCCCTGAATTCTTGTATATGGCCATCTGGATAATGGTGGTTTCATTTTTTGTTTATAGTTTCCGCTGTCTCAGCGTACCGTTTTTATCGAATACGGCATGTCCGTAGACCTTCTCCACAATGATAGGGAAAATGAACAGGGTGAAAATAGTTGCGCCGATCAGTCCTCCGATAATCACAACGGCCAGAGGCCGCTGGCTTTCACTGCCGATGCCGTGGCTCAGAGCTGCTGGCATTAGTCCCAGTGTTGCCATCATGGCTGTCATCAGCACGGAGCGGATCCGGGAGTGCATACCTTTGCTTACGGCAATGGGCAAGGGGTTATCGTGCCGGATGAAATGCTTGATGTCCATGATCATGATTACGCCGTTCTGGATACAGATTCCGAAGAGACAGATAAAGCCGATACCTGCTGATATGGAGAAATTGAAGCCGGTTATCAGTAAGATGAGTATTCCTCCTACGGCGGCAAAAGGCACGTTGAGCAAAACCAAAGAAGCGTCCCGGCTGTTGCCGAAGAGGACATACAAAATAGCGAAGATAAGCATGATGCTGATGGGCACTACCTGGGCAAGTCGCTTGCTGGCGCGTTTCTGGTTTTCAAAATCGCCGTTCCAACTGATCTTGTATCCGGAGGGGAGTTTTACAAACTTGGCCACTTTTGCACGTGCTTCATCAACGGCTGATCCCATATCACGGTCCCGGACAGAGAATTTGACGGCGCTATAACGTGAATGGTTTTCACGGTAGATGATCAGTGGGCCGGTGATCATCCGTATGTCAGCGAGTTCACTGATCGGGATCATACTTCCATCACTGGCTGGTACCTTGATCTTTCCTATTTCTTCTTCATTGTCCCGATAAGGCTTGGCGTATCTTACTACGAGGTTGAATTTCTTCTCGTTCTCATAGACCTGCGTGGCGGCTTTTCCGCCGATAGCCATCTCTATGGTGCTTTGCACATCCTGTTTGTTGACGCCATATCGGGCCAGCCGGGCCTCATTGATATTAATCTGCAATTCTGGTTGTCCTATATTGCGTATTACTCCTAGATCAGCTATTCCCCTGATTGGCTTCATCACCTTATAGATTTGATCAGCGATGTGCTCGCCTTCATAGAGGTCTGGTCCATAGATCTTCGCGACGATAGCTCCCTTGACCCCGCTTACAGCTTCTTCAACATTATCGCTGATAGGCTGGGAGAAGTTGAAGTCGATACCGGGATAGTCATCCAGGCTCTTGTTGATGGCCTTGATGAGCTGGTCCTTGTTGCGGCCTGTTTTCCATTTGTTCTCCGGATATATTTTCACAAAGAGTTCAATATTGTAAAACCCCGTCGCATCTGTTCCATCATTTGGCCGTCCAGTCTGTGACAAGACCTCCTTGACTTCTGGGAAGGTTCTTATTTTAGTACGGAATTGATTGGCTAATTTTACGGCTTCGTCCAGTGAGACACTTTGTGGTAGTGTAGCCCGGATGTAGATAGAACCTTCATCCATTGTCGGCAAGAATTCCGATCCTAGTAATCCATAGCAGGAAAGTCCGCAGATCATCGTTATGAAGGCGATGAGGATGGTCTTTTTCGGGTTTTTATGACACAAGGAAAAGAATCGGTCAAAGTATTTATAGATGAAATCAAGAAACCGGTTTTTCTTTTCTTTCACATTCTTCTTCAGGAAAAGGGAGGAAAGGACCGGTACGAGAGTAAGCGTGAAGATAAGGGCTCCCAGCAGGGCAAAACCGAGCGTATAGGCGAGGGGAGAGAACATCTTTCCTTCTACTTTCTGGAAGGAGAAAATAGGGAGCAGGGCGGTAATGATAATCAATTTGGAGAAGAACACCGATTTGGCTTTGCTCCTGGCCGTAACGCGGATCATACCATCCTTGCTGAGTTTGTTGAAAGCTGCCATCCCTACATGCCGGGCTCTCTCACTTAGGGTAACGTAAAGGGCTTCTACCATCACCACGGCACCGTCAATGATAATACCGAAGTCAATGGCGCCCATGGAGAGAAGATTGGCACTCATCCCATTAAGATGCAGACAGATAAAGGCAAAAAGCAGTGCCAGAGGGATGACAGAGGCTACAATAACTGTGGTCCTCCAGTCTTTCATGAAGAGAAAGACGACCAGTGTGACTAGTAGAATACCTTCAAGGACGTTATGGAATACGGTGTGGACGGCTAAGTTCACAAGGTCCTGCCGGTCATAGAAGGGTTTTATCTTGACATCTTTCGGCAGGTCTTCAGTTTGAATCTCCTTGAGTTTCTCCTTCAGCGAGGCAATGACCTTCTCTGGGTTTTCACCTTTGCGCATGATGACGATACCTTCAACATCATCATTCTCATTATTCCGTCCCACCTGTCCGAGCCGTGGCTCGCAGGACTCATGGACATGGGCTAAGTTTTTAACCAGAATAGGGGTGTTGTTAATGTTTTTGACAACAATATTTCCGATCTCATCTACATTATTGAGCAGTCCCAGTCCCCTAACAACATAGGCTTGTGAATTTTTCTCAATGACATCTCCTCCTACATTGACATTACTGTTGGCGATGGCCTGATAGAGTTCGAGGGAACTGATGCCGTAAGTGGCAAGTTGGTCGGGATTGACACTGACCTCGAAGGTTTTCACCTCACCGCCAAAACTGACAATGTCGGCGACACCTGGAACGGAACGGAGTTTCCTGTCAATGACCCAGTCCTGAAGGGTCTTCAGGCTTCTTACACTTCGTTTATTGCTTTTAAGCGTATAGCGGTATATTTCTCCTGTTGGCCCTTGAAGGGGCTCAACGTCAGGTTTTACTCCTTCGGGGAGGTCAGCGTCGGCCAGCATATTATATACTTGCTGACGGGCAAATTCATCATTTACATGATCATCGAATACTACGGTGACGACCGATAGTCCGAAGAGTGTTGTACTTCTGATGTCTGTCTTCTTCTGAACGGAGTTCATGGCAATTTCGATAGGAATGGTTACAAACTTTTCTATCTCTTCTGCGCTCCTTCCAGGCCATTGGGTGATGATCGTCACTTTGGTGTTCGTCACATCCGGGAAAGCATCAACAGGAGTCTTCGAAAAACTGATGCATCCGAGGACGATGGTGACCAGAGTGAGGAATATGATCAGGTATTTCCGTTTGAGGGAAAAGGAGATGATGGAATCGATAAACTTATTCATTGCTTAGGGCATTAAAGACGAGTAGTGCATTTTTGACAACGACTTTCTGTCCGGGGTGGACTCCTCCCGAAATGAAGTCCTTGTCTTCGGTATTATGGATGATCTGGATCTGTTGTTTATGGTATCTGCCTTTTCCTTCATTGACGATGACGTAGTTGTTGCCATTTTCGAAAATGACGGCCGAGGCGGGAACGCAAGTCACCCGTTTACCTTGCGTGGGGAGCATGACGTGAATATTGGCAAACATGCCTGGTTTGAGTTCTCCCTTCGGATTATGGAGCTTGACTCTGACTTTCATAGTCTTGCTTGCGCTGTCAATGATACTGTAGATCTTGTCAATGATTCCTGGGAGAGAGAGATCAGAATAAGCCATAGTGGTGACATATACATGTTCTCCAGTATGGATTTTGGCAATATCACTCTCGTAGACATCTCCTATCACCCACACATCCGACAGATCAGCTATCTCAAAGGCTGGATCTTCATTGTCGCTGTTGTCTATATAAGAATCATTATATACATTTTTTGTGATGACATATCCGGTGACAGGTGAGCGCAGGACAGCATTAGATCTGGATGCAAACCCATTGATACCGGCGATAGTCCGCAGACGGTTCCTTTCTGCCTCGGATATGAACAGTTTCTCCCGTGCCTCAACGACATCTTTTTCTGAAGCCATTCCACTTTTCAGCATATCTCTTTTCATCCTGAGTTCCCGTGAGGCAATATGAATATCGGCAGCAGCTTCACTCATCTCTTTGATGTAGTCAGCAGCATCCGAGGAGTGGACGGTCGCCAGATATTGCCCTTTACGTACTTCGTCACCCTTTTCCACTTGAATACCTGATATTCTTCCACTGCACGGAATGAAGACTTTGCCCAGACGACTTTCATCGCAAGCGATATTTCCATTCAAAACTACTTCATCATACATGAATTCTTGAGTTACCGGCGCAGATTCCAATATGTCTTTCAAACTGTCTGCCGGGGCTGACGTTGCCGTGCCTGAATTCTTTTTACCGTGATTACCACATGCTGCTAATAGAGTCATGGTCATAACCAGCAGGAAGTATTCTTTAGTATATCTCATTGTTTAATATCTTGATTTCAATAATTCAATTTAATGACATCCCTTCCTACATGGACATTCAATTGGATTGCCGATTGAAGGAGTTGATTCTTTGCCTCGATGATGGCGATATAGGAATCTTTATAGGAAGTATACATATCCAAAAATTCGAGGAGGGAAATATTTCGTTTCATGTATTGTATTTCGGCCTGGTTAATCATTCCGTCAATACTGTTACTGAAATTCTGATCGGCTTCATCCACAATCTTCTTATCGAGGAAGAGTTGGTTGTAGTCTTGTCGGATGTCGGCTTCCATCTGTTGCTTATTCATCTCTTGTTGCAGCATTGCCTGCTGTGTCTGGATTTCTGCAGCTCTGATGTTTCCTTGATTGTGATTAAAGATCGGTATGCTGACACCTACTCCTATGGCGAAACCATTTTCATCATATCCTCCTTGTAAGGAGACCTGAGGCAGGGCATTGGCCTTCTGGAGTTTAACTTCATGCTCGCTGGCTTGGATACCAAGGCCTTGGGCAACAACGTCTGGTCTTGACTGAGCCAGTGAAAGAAGTTCCCTTAAATTGGATAAGTCTGATAGAGAATAGATAATTTTCTGTTCATTGATGACCGGTACGATGTCTTTATCTTCCGGCAGACCGGTTAACAACTGTATGTTCTTCTGAAGGTCCTTTTCTGAAGTGATGAGTTCCTGCTGTTCTTTGAGGAGCTGGAAGTGCAGGCTCTCAATCCGCTGAGCCTCTATAGCGGGGATATTACCTTTTTCTACCTGTTCATGATAGGCTTTGAGAATCTTTTCAAGCGACTGATTTTCTTTCTCATAGACATGATTTTCCTTTTGTAAATAAAAGAGTTCAACTAATCTGGAATCCAATTGCTCGAGGAGTTGCCGTTCTGTGTCTTTCCTGGTATATTTAGATGATTCGACCATTGCTTCAGATTCTCTTACCTTTTCCTGATGTTGTCCTCCGATGGGGATGGACTGCTCTACTTGCAATTGGATTTCTCCGTTGTGGCTCCAGTCGAAATACCGCTTGCCATCTGGATTATACACATTGTAGGTGGTGTTTATAGCTGGATTGTCATATAATTTGTTCTGTGTAAGCTGAGCTTCCCTGGCCAGAATGTCATAATCTTTAGAACGCAGTAGCGGATAATGCTTAAGCATGAATTCTTCGGCTTGATTCAGGGTAACAGTGATTGGCTGCTCTTCTGTTATTTTATTCCTAGCTGCTATTTGATAAGGAATGCTCATTATGCAGAGGATGGATAAAATATTCAATTTACAATGATTCATCGTGAATTTTTTTTTAAGTCACAAAGATAGAGTTAAATATAATTAGAGCTTCTGGAAGTCAATTAGAATGTCTTGAAGTAAAATTAGAGTTTTCTCATCAATGGGATCACGGATGAAGAAGGTTCCCTTTTAAAGCATATAAAAAAGTAGGTGTAGGTGCTCTGTGAAAAATGATGAAAAAGAATGAGTGCAGATGATCCTCATTCAGTCAGAAATCGTCATTTGTTATCCTCATTTGTTATGATTTAGTCGCTAAATAGTCTATGTATGTTGTTAAATGATCAGATTTATTTTAACTTTGTGTTTTGTGAATGAATATATAATTTAAAGTAAAGGAAATGAAAAAAAACAAATGGATGTTGATGACTATGGCAGTCATCTTGTTATTTACAGCCGCCTGTAGTGATAATGACGGCCCTTCTTACAGCAAA
>ENA-UOOK01003859-UOOK01003859.1-fermentation-metagenome-genome-assembly--contig:-NODE-3859-length-16626-cov-5.271076_pt1 | contig 16626 bp, 27 predicted proteins | sample MGYA00245777_ERZ724023 | MGnify/ENA primary metagenome ERZ724023 (study PRJEB28704, sample SAMN03018312) | fermentation metagenome | biome: anthropogenic terrestrial biome; feature: soil; material...
TTTATCTAATTTTAGTAGAACTTTATCCAACTTATACTCTTTATATAATCTGGGTATTGTTTGTGGGAAGCTATCTCTTACTTCTCTTAAGATAAGTCTGCAAGTATAAGGTAAGCCCTTATAGTTATTCTTAGTTATTCTTATAAAGCCCTTACTCATAGGTCTAGTCCTTCCAATGCCTGGTTAGCTACAAGCATAGGGTCTTTGACTTTATGCTTCTTTACTTTGGCTTTCTTTACCTGCTTGTACCAGTCAGTCGGATATAAGCTATATACTTTATCTTTACTTAGCTTGAGCATGTCATCTAAAAAGAAGGTAATAGTTTTTATGATTTCTTTGCCCTCGTGTTCTTCACTATTATACTCTATTGTCTTAACTACATAAGGGTCTAAAGTATTGGCTATTGTTCTGCTAAAAGGTGCTGTTACATAAATAGGGTGGTAATTACGCTTATAAACCAAAAAAGGGATACGCTTAATAGCATGTCCCTCTCTCACCGATTGTGCCACCCAAGCTGGAAAGTGTAAGTTATTTCTTAACAAGTTTTCTATATTCCAGTTCTCATAACGTTTGCACTCTATCATATATGGAAAGTTAATCTTAGGATTGGCTGTTACATCCCCATCAACATTCATAGAGGTAGACCATTCTAGCGCACCAGACGCTGGGACTCTATAAAAGGCATCCTTATCTTTATACCATGCACATAGCTTATTAGCAACTTCAGTTTCAAAGCCACTGCCACGAGCCTTAGATGCCTTGCCAAGTTTTACTCTATCTACCATTACTTAGAAGCCTTCTTTTCTGTAGACTTCTTTTCCTTGGCAAGCTTTTCTGCAACGGTACCTGCCTTATTAAGCATTGTCTTAGCTTTCTTATTAATCTTCTTATATCTTTCAATACCATCCTTAATATCTGCTTTATCCAATGTGTAGTCCACTTTGGCAATATCAGATGCTTTAAACTCTTTCTTAATCTTTTTTGCACCTTCAGCAGAAATGTCCCCAGTAGCAATTAATACATTAACTAATCTGTTAAGCTTTCTGTTAGATACATTTTCATATTTGGCAATGATTTGAGTCAATACACCTTGGTCAACAATACGGGTAATCTGCTCCATGTTTTCATTACGGTAAACTGCATTGATTAAAGTAATTACATCTCTTAAACTAGCTGAATTAGTGGCAATTGCTTCAATATGGGCAACATCTTTCTTAATTTGTTCAGGTGTCTTACCTTCCTTTTTGCCATAGTCAGTACCTTCTAGGAAAAACTTAATTAATAATGCTAATTCTTTTCTAGTTGTCTTTTTCATCTTTATAGCCTTTCTTTGCATCTGCTTCTATTGCTTTGAATTGTGAAAGTAATGACTTCTCTGTATTAGGTGTAATCATATTATCATTCTTTAGGGCTCTCACTAGTACATTTAGCTTTTCAGCATATTCATTGTTATTGCTGGAAACTACATTACCTACTGAGTATAAGACTTGGTCTAATAAGTCTACAGCCTCTGCCCATGTTGTTGCTTTTTTATCCCCTAGCTTCTTTAAGTCCTCAATTTCTTTCTTTAAATTCTCTCTTACTTTTGCATCTTTCTCTTTCATATACTGGATATTAAGCTTGCCAATATAATTGAAATAAGATGTTAATGTTTTAAATGTTTTCTTCATAACTTTGTCCTTTCATAGGTTTATTATATCACAAACATGCTTATTCTGATACCAATGAACTACACTGGCACTGAAGTGCCGGGTTTCTGGGAACACTGAGTAGTGTTTAGGATGTTATATCAGTATTCTGAATACCTAACTCACAGAACTCAGCTTGTTACCATGGCTAGCCCCTAGCCAATGGCTTTCAATCCTTTAAACTAATAGCTAAAGTATACTGCCTATCCTATGAATCTGTCAAGCATTTTTGTAACTCTATTTTTTCATTTTTAGTACCATCCATAGGCTTGCCAGTGCTGCTGAGCGCCACTCCACCCATTGTATCTCTGAGCCACATACTGATCAGCCACTCTTTCTTGGTTGGCTGGTGAATAGTCGCCATGTAAATATTGAGGCAGTAATTGGTACTTACCATAAGCACCTGATGAGGCATTCACAACTGTGTATGAGCCACCGGATTCTTTATTAGCAATCCAAGCCTTAGCAGAACTGTCTGTTCCAGTACTTACATTACTGTGTGTACTAGTTGAGACTGTACTTTGTTGTGTAGTTGCAGGCTGCTTATAGCTAGTTTGTGTATTACTTTGACTAGCTGCTTGATTACTTGTCTGAGTTGAAGCATTATAGTTTACCTTAGCTTGAACTACAGGGGCTGTATATGTGTATGCCCCAGTAAGCTTAATCTTATCCCCTACATGAATTAAGGAAGACTTATTGTTCAATGCTTCAATCTTATTAAGAGAAACACCATACTTTTGTGAAATACCCCACAGTGTATCGCCTGCCTTAACAATATATGTGTTTGGTGTGTTTGTTGCTGCTTCTACTTTATTGTTTGCTGTACCTAATAATAAGGCTCCTGAGAGAGCTAATGTTGCTAATAATGTCTTATGTGCCAAAATAATATGTCCTACTTTCTAATTATATGCTCGTTTCAGTAACTAATATGAATATAGTATAAAGCATAAATATTACAGCCATGCTTCATTAAGATTACAAGGCTGTTACATTAGGCAAGATAAGTCAATTAATATCCAGCCTCTAAAGCTATTTTCTTAAACTTAGCTAGTGCAATAGGCCTTTCTTCATCAATAGCTGACTTAAGGCTCTTAAGACTAATATCTACTGGGTAAATGAACTTACCTACCATATAGCTATTACCATCCTTATTACCTGCTACACCTATTCCCAGTATTTCCATGTCTGCATAGAAACTACAGCCTAGCTTATGTGTGACACTTACCTCTCTTAGTGTATGAAGAAAAGCATCTGTTTCAAACTCGTAATCTGCTCTATAGTTATTATTCCTATCAAATATAGAAGCTGGGACTGGAAAGTCTATCTCTTTAGTTGGATCTGTATAAATAGACTGAGTTGTTTTTCCTACCAAACCCTTGTACCATTCTTTAGAGCTTTTAATATGATCTATTAGTCTCTTAACAAGCTTATCATAAGTAAGGTACTCTTTACTGTCTGTCCATTTCATATGGCTAAGAGTCACTTTCTTCTGTACCTTCTTGATCTTTCTTAAACTTAGCTGCTTGCTCATTAGACAAGATATCAATAGAAAATCTAATATTCTTGCCACCCTCATTTAAAGGATTATATAACAAGCACAAGTCTTTATCATAAGTACACTTTCTTAAAGGTAAATATGAATTAATATGGTCTTTAAAGTATTCACGAACCCTGTCAAAGTCAATATTCTTAATTACAAGAGTAGTTACAATATCTTTTACACTAAAGTCATAGTTAATATACCGCTTTGACTCTGGAGCTACCTTATACTTATTAGGGTCATCCGTTAAGTTAAACTCAATGACTGTACCAAAGAAACCGCCTTGTCCATTATTTTCGCCTAAGTGTTCATTATTTACTTTAAAGTCGTAATGTTCCCATGACCACTTTAGTGCATAGCCTATCCTATCTGAAATATATTTAATGGTGGCTTTACCTGTATGTTGATTAAGGTATCGTGAAAATGTTTTATTATTTATGAGTTCTTTCTTCATGCTGTTTTTTACTGCTTTCTTTAAATTCGTTTACTGCCTGCTTTAAAGCATATAAAGCTTTGCGCTTGCGTCTTTTTATTAATACTGTGGTTATTACCCAGTCTATCAAGCTAAACAAGACTAAAGCTATTACTAAAGGTATTAAGAACAAACTAAACATCATCCTTACCCAGGGCTTTCTGTAAGTCCTTATACTCTATCCTAAAAGAACTACCATGTTTCTTCATAGAATATAACTCAGCCACTGCCACTGATTCCTTTGGTATTACCTTAGCAGGTACATCTAAACCATAACCTAAGACATATGCTTTCTGTACTAAGTAGATTAGTGCCTTTGCTACTAGACTAGGTGCCCTGTCCTTAGTGTAGGAACTTGTATAGGTTACTGCTAATTTATTAGCATCTAGGTCTATACCAATTATACAACTAACCTTATCATCTAAAACTAGAAACAAGTAGTCATAGCACTTTTTATACTTGCCTAATGTATACCAGTCTATTGGTGGCATTGCTCGTACAGTATTAGCATAGTCTGGCTTGCCAAACTTACTGCCACCATAGTAGACAGAAGTAACTACTGTATTGTTTTTATCTGCATTCATATGATATACCTTTCTGAACTACTGCACAGCTATGGAGTCTACAATTGCGTAACTACAGTCATAAGTTACCACAAAGTAGTCATCTACCTTGTATATATCTACATTATTTATATCACTATAGTAGGCATTTACACTGTCCCCGCCAAAAACTGCAATAATCTTCTGTGTAGACAAGGTCTTAATAATAAGAAGCTTATTAGGCACGGGATAATGCCTGTTACTTTTGTCTTTTAATATAGAAGGCAATATAGGCTCCTTATAGCGTTTAAAACCAATTGCTTTATAATTATGCAGCCTATAATCATATGCTACAGCAGGGGTGTCATATATGCTCACAGAGCCACCTGAACTTGTAAAGTCTAAGGTGTCATGCAATGCTTTGTACCCATGATACACCCCACCAATGTGTGTAGAGTGCAGGTCCAGCCCTTGGAACGTATAATGGTCTATCAACCTAGCCGAACCATCATAGGTATTTAAGTTATACATGTAGTCCGTTGTTGCTTCAGACAACTGGTCGCTTGTATAAACTGGCCTCCGATGACTTAAATGCGGTGAATTATGTACAAAAGTAAAGATAGCTATGAGAAGTATCCCAGCTATCACTAATTCAGGTATATGAGTTTTAATATGTGACCATACTGTCATAAACCTTACTAGGCCTCTTTAAAATACTCTTTTGCTACTTTGATAGCATTCTTAACTTCAGCTGTGTAAGCTGCTGGATCCATATCAGCAGATACATCTTGTAATACATGTACAGAATCCTGTACATCTTTTGGTATCGCCATAGAACCACTATAAATTTTAGTAATGAAGTTTCCATTTACTCTTATTCTAGGTGTTGTTCTGTCTACAGATGTAATATTACTAAAGTCATCTGTTGTCCTAGCTGAGTAGGGAATAATCATAAGCGTAGGGTCACTATAGCTCCCACCTATTGTATTAATAACTTTAGTTGCTCCCTCACGAACCCAGCCAACTGTGCTTGGCACAATGCCTGTAACCGTACCATTTATACTATCGTCTAATAATGCAACTACTGCTACGTTTTCTTTTGTTCCTACTGGATATCTATATTTAGAACTCATTGTCTACCACTTTCCTATTTGACCTGCATAATAACCTAAAATTACACTTAGTATAATGTATAAGAAATTATACACTATATTCTTTGCCTGGGCCGCACTCTTTTCGTCTCTGCCTTGAAACTTGTCTACTTCCTGCTCTAGTGCTTCCAACCTAGCCTTATAGTCTAGGTGGGAACTCTCAAGCTTAAAGTACTTATCCTGCAAAGTATTGCTTTCTTGACCCAATTTATGCAGCTCTGCCTGCATTGACCATATTTCACTCTTAATAGCATCTATGTCAAGCTTAGAGTAGTCACCCTTTGCACTGTCCTGACCCTTAAGAAGCTTTTCTAACTGGTCTATATGCTCTTCTAAGTGATTGTTGCTACTCTCTCTGTTTACTGCCATTTATCTAACCTACCTACGTATGCTCATTAAGAAAGATATTATTACTATAAGAGAAAGCCACATTGATGCAAGCCTGCATATGCTATAAGTATACCATAGATATGCTGAAGCTAATATGAGTGTAACCAGTATCATTAGATACTTTCTCTTAGTTAGTCTTGATGTACTAATAGTTAACACTATATTGATTATATGTAGCAAGTAAATTATTACACCCTGTGCAATGCAAACAACCAGCATGAACATATATATGCACCACCTTACCTACTAACACTAATAATTTAGCCGTCCTATATATGCTAAATTATTAGTGTAATAAATAGATGGGGTTAGAAATAAATGAGAAATAAGCAAGATGTAACTATTATATTAGCTAAGTTTTTATTTTGCAGTCTTTACACACTAGTATTTTTAGGCGGGTATTTTTATTTATCTTATAAACAGCAGACTTCTATTAACCCTGCTTTTACTACTCTGGGGTGTGCTCTATTATCTTGGTATACAGTTGTTAAAACTGACCATACCATCAGTAACATAAAACAGACAAATCAATATATCCATAAGATAAATAATCTTACTCGTACTACCTATAAATGGAATAAATATAGGAGGAGCATGCACCATTGATTAAATACTATACCTACAAAATTGATATTAACGACTATAGGCACTTTCTAGTAAGTAATGCTATTAAGCAGTCCCACCTGCGTAAACATGATAAACGCTTTAAATATGATATCTATTGTGCTGTATGCGGTTGCCCCATCAACTCCCGAAAAGGTGGCATAAGTAAAAAAGGACTTCTTCTTGCATGTACTAAACTGCTACTACCAAATAAAGAAGTATACTATGTGTGCAGATATGCAGCACATTGCCGGTACTTCACAGAAGCACATAATAGAAAGAAAATAGTTAGTATCCGAGAGGTTGTGAGAGCATAATGCTAACTAATGATATGAAAGACTTGCTTGACAGTAAGAATGCAAGTGTAGATAAAGATAAGAAAACTATTATCAATGGCTTCAATAGTATTCTTAAGAGAATGCTTACTGATGCTAGAGCTAAAGCCCAATCAGGCGAGCTTAAAATTAGGGATACAACTGACCTTAAAAATATGTATGACGTTTTCTCTAAAATTGATGATATTGAAAATACTGGTACTAGCTCTGGTTCAGGTGCTATACCTAAGTTGAGTACCCCTGAAGAAAACATTATTGAAAACTCTGTTAAAGTTATCCAAAAAGTTACTAAGGACGATGAAGGTAAAGAAACAAAGACCAAACATGTAGACTTGCATGACTTAGCCAAGCTTACTGATGAAAATATTGCTAACCTAATAACCAAAGAACAAAAGCAACAAAACAGTACCAATGCTACAGGTAAATAGAAAGAAGAGATAAAATGAGGGATAACCCTTTAGGTATAATTACACCTAAGACTTTCTCAGGAGAACAAATCGCTAAAATCGCAGTTAGTACGTTTGGTACAGATGAAATAACGCCTGAACAACTATCTGCTACTTTAGCCTTCCTTGTTCCTAGTCTATATGAACTTAAGTACCACAGAATAAGTAATGGTGGCAAAAAACCAACCTTTATAGTCCCCAAGTATGGAGGAGGCAACCCAGCCAAGGCAGTAGCGCATAGACCTTTTCAAATTCAGCCTATGAATGACATCTACCCAAACCTTGTTGTAAAAAAGGCAAGACAGCTAGGCTTCTCTGAATTAGGGGTTGCCTTTATGATCTGGTGGGCTGACGTTCACTCACAAGCCGGTGTTAACTGCCTATATACGTTTCCAACTCTTAAACAAATGAGAGACTTTGTTCAAATGAGACTAAACTCTGTATTGAACTCCAGCCCATATTATAGAAGTATTATAGGTGACACTAATTCAGTTAATGTTAAGCAAATAAGAAATTCGTTCCTTACTTTTAGAACAAGTTCTAAATCCAGCTCCGTTGAAGGTATCAATGCTGACTTTGCCTCTGTTGATGAATATGACCATGTTAGTGCCAGTGCAGAACAATCTATTGAGGGTTCTATATCTTCCTCACCCTATAAAGTACTTAGACGCTGGTCTACGCCAACTGCCAAAGGCATGGGTATAGATGACCTTTATGAGCACTCTGATCAATGGTTCTGGTCTATTAAGTGTAACCACTGCGGATATGAGAATGAATTGTCCTATGATGCTTATGATGGCTCAAGCATTGAAGCAGGAGGCAATATGCTGCAAGTAGATGAAGACGGGGTAGACTACAAAGCTAGAACAGTTAGACCGGGCACCTTTATCTATGTATGTAAAAAATGTGGCAAGAAACTTGACCGCTGGTACTCTGGCCACTATCTATGCAGGTATCCTAGCCGTACTGCAGACACCTCAGGCATCCGTGGCTATACAGTTAATCAAATGGACGCTGTCTGGATAACTGCAGATATGCTTAAAGCTTCTGAACTTAAGGCAAAGTCTAAGCAATCTTTCTATAATTACTGCTTAGGTGAACCTTATGAAGACCAAAACCTTAAGGTATATGATTCAGATATTCTTGACCATGCTGCTTTTCCTACCAAGGTAGAAAACAGAGCAGATTATAAATTTATTCTTGTTGGTATTGACTGGGGTATCAAACATACTGTAGTTATTGCTGGTATCACTGAAAACAACAGATTTGATATTATCAATGACTTCCAAGTTCAAGGTGTAAGGCCTACTGTAGGGCAAGCAGGTGAGGATATTAGGCACCTGTACAAAATGCTTAAACCTTATAACCCTGACTTAATCTTTGCTGATGTTGGGGACAGTGGTGAAAAGATACACCACCTTATTGATATATATGGACAGAATAAAGTTTGGGGTGTTAAATATCCAAGCAACCCCACAAGTGGACTATACTCTGCTACTGGCCAGTTGCAACCATCATGGAATGAAAAGACACATGTTGTATCTGCAGACAAACTGGTACAGCATAAGCGCTTTATTGACTTGATGAAGCGTGGAAAAGTTCATTTCTGGGCACACCGTGATGAAGCACTTAACAGGTATATTACTCATTGGCAAAATGTGCTTATCAGAAATGAAGAAACTGCTAATGGTGATACTAGAGAAGTCATAGAAAAACGTAAAGGCAAAGGCGATCACTCGGCCAGCTGCTCCGTCTATGTACTCCTTGCCTATGATTACCTTAGAGAAAAAATTTATGGTAATACTGACGATGAATTTACATACAGTATGCTTTCTGCTAACCTTACACCTGAAAAGACTGATATTCTTAAGGAACATAATTTAGATAGCGTTAAAGGTACAAGTGACACTGCTATTAACCCATATGCATAATAAAAAAAGACATCACATTAGTGATGCCCTTTTTATTGCAGTATTCAACTAGATAAGTTGCATAATAGTCTGTGAAGTGCTAATTATTGCTATGTTTCTTACTAAATTGCAAGCAGTCCTTGTCACTGTCTGCACTGTTTAGATATCTGTTAATTGCATCTCTGGCAAACTCTGACTTTGACCGTCTTGAAGCCCATGCCTTTTCATCAACCTGTTTATACTCAGCCTCCGTTAATCTGATAATAATTATCTTGCTCTTCTTTTCTGAATCTGGTAATGCTTTTCTTCCCATAATTTTTACTGCTATATAAAACATGGAAATATGTAGAAGAATATGAATTTTCTACATATCAGAAAGATATATTTTTCCTTTCTTTGTTTCATTTACTGTCGTCTTCACTAGTATTCTGATATTCCAAATAGGAGTAATCACATTGACTAGCTCTTACAGCTTAAGGACCTAGCCAGCCCTGTTTATTTTCTTTATTTTGCCAAAGCTAAAAGATTTAAAACTGCATTTTCATCTCGATCATTCTTGTAGCCACACCCATAACAGACATACTCATTATGTTTGGTACCATGCTTTTTATTGCCCTGCAAAGTGATCTTTTCCTCGCCTTTTTTGACATAACCGCACGCAGCACATCTTTGAGTTGATGGGTATGTTTTATCAGCCAAGATTAATTCTTTGCCATACCAATCACACTTATAAGTTAGTATTCGTCTAAACTTGCTAAAAAGTGATCTCTGCATTCCTTTTGAAGCTACATGCGTCATCATCATTTCTTTGACTGCCAAATCTTCAATTACAATTTGATCGTAATTATTAACAAGCTTAGTAGTAAATTTTTGTAATAGATCGTTTTGAATATTAGCTGCTTTGCGATAATCTCTTTGCAGTTTGGTTCTCACTGCAAAGTAATTATTTGATTTTGTAGCTAACTTACCGTTAAATTCTCTTTTATGTGTCAGCATTCTTTGATAATGCTTAATACGCTTATAAAGCTTTTGCAATTTAGCAGGCAAAATATTGATTTGCCCCTCGGTATAGTTAAAGTGGCCAACATTGACATCAACTGCTGTCTTTTGCTGGGTTTTAGCTTTTAGTTCAATTTCTTCTTCATAAAACAAAGCCGCATAATAAGCTCCTTTTTCTTTGAAGATACTTACCACTTTGACTTCACTCATCTTTAAAGCTTCATAGCTTGATAGGTCATGCCAAGAGTCTTTTGAAATGCTTCTTGGGCGGTCAAGGCAAAGCCTGCCATTAACAATCTTAGCCCTATCAGTTTTAAAGCCTTGTCTGGGAGCTTTCTTTGATTTAAAACTAGGTATTCCCCAATCAGATTGTGACTTATCAAAGAAGTTCTTCCAAGCATTAGCTAAGTCTTTAATCGCTAATTGTAAACATCTGGCAGACAAATCATATTGCCAGTCGGCTTTATTTGCGACTAGTTCATCACGGACTCTGCGTTCGTTAGGACTGGGATTATCTTTTTGGTTTAATGTATGAGCTTCATACATTAATTGCCAAGTTTCTAAGCCTTTATTCCAGCAGTATCGCCGATAGTCGCATAGAGCATCAAGCTGCTTTTGCATGGTCTTATTAACTTTTAGCTTCACTACTTGTGTCTTGATCGTCATTTAAGTACTCACTTCTAATCTTTTTCTTGTATTTTCTTAAGCCATATAGTCTGCATGAAAACACATGAATTATACTTATCAGATCATCAACCAGTTCTTTATCAGGACTAGTGTCAATATTATTCAAAACAATTATTTCAGTCCCATGCTTTTTACATAGGTTTTCAAACCAATCATAGCCAAAACGGATAAATCTATCTTTATAAGTAATATAAATTTTATCTATTTTGTTGTTCATTACTTCGTCTAGAAGATTATTCCATTTTTGCCGTTTATAGTTTAAGCCGCTGCCAATATCGCTTATTTCTTCGTCTAATACGATACCTTGTGCGTTAGCGTATTGTCGAATATAGCTTAATTGATCTTTTAAGTCATCTTTTTGACTATAAGTTGATGCTCTGGCATAAGCAACTTGTTTTTTATTTGAGCTTAGACTATTTTTATTCAAATATTGATTGATTTGATCTTCTGTATAGAATCTGCGATTAGTAGGTGAGCGTTTAGCCTTAAGAATATCCTTTCGATCCCATGTTTGGAGGGTTCTAGTGGTTATTCCTAAACGATCAGCGACATCTTTAGGTTTTAAAATTGTCATAATATTCACTTCCATGTTTAACTTTCTAATGAATATTATAGCAAATATTTCTATAATAGTCTACATATTTCTATATTTTTGTTAACAGTTAATCACCTCCTATCTTCTATTAGCTCTCTCAAAAAGCTCTTTCGTTCTTAAACATAATTATTATACAATAAAAATAGAATACATGCAAATACTAATTACAAATATTAAGCAAAATAAAGCAGCAGGCTTAGGGTGAATGTGTCAACCATGCCTGCTGTTTTATTGTGTAACCACCTTCGGATTATAGTCCCGGCAGGATTCGAACCTGCAATACACAGAAAAATCTACTGTCAATGCCGGGTATAAACCGGGTGTTTTACCGTTGAACTATGGGACTATATGGGCCTAAATGGACTTGAACCATTGACCTCACGCTTATCATGCGTGCGCTCTAAACCAGCTGAGCTATAGGCCCATTAAAGTGGGTAATGAGAATTGGACTCGCGACTAAAGCTTGGAAGGCTTTCGTTTTACCACTAAACTATACCTGCAATTTATCAAAGCACAAAGCGAGCAATAGGCTTGCCAGGAATTAAAAAAAATCACAAAACAACAACACAATGGTCGTCTGTGGCGTATTTTAGATTAAGCGTATCTTTTTCGCGGAGGAAAAAGAACATGTGCTTTGGCTTGTTTCTTAGCTTGTTGACAAATATTATTATACACGCTTGCTCAAATTATGCAACAGCTTGATACACTTTTTTGCGAATTAATTTTGTCAATTATATCGGAAGTGTTGATATGATTGCATTTGAGCGTATTAAAGAATTAACTGTCCATCGAGAACTTCATAACTATTTGACCCATCAACAACCCAATACATAACATTCAACGGGAAGCCATGTAATACAGTATTAATAACTGCTTTAGCTTCGGCCGGCTTATATATGAAATTTCTCTGATATGGTGGGCGTATGTCCAGTTGGCCATGATAACCAACAACACCGTTATCGTCGCCTTTATCCTCATACTCATCAAATACATCTTTGACAGACACCATTTTCAACTCTATATCCATCTACTTCTGGGGGTACTTCTAAATCAATACCGCTCTTAATAGCAATTTCTTCTGCTCTTTGGTCATTGGTAGAATCTTGAGTAAAGGGGCTATGAATCAACTCTAATTGTGCTTCAAAGTTTTCTGGATTCTCGTCCCATTGTTTGATAGTAGACTTTTCAAGCTTAAACACCTTGAATCCTGTATCAATATCAGCTTTAGGATGTTCCTTTTCCTTTGACAAAATAAAAAGGCACTCTTGCGAGTGCCACAAATCTTAATAGCTATTAAGAATTGCTAGCAGTTCCGGAAGTTCGAGACAACCAACTTCATTCTGCTATAACAGGAACAGCAGGAATTGAACCCACATTAGCGGTTTTGGAGACCGCTATACTACCTTTGTAATACATTCCCACAATGCTATGTTTAAGGTACATAGCCAACCTTAGAAATAAATATAAAATTACTGTAATAACAATAAAATTAATAGATCTGTTCACTTTAGTAATAATATTTATTTCTAATGCACACATTATTAACCAAATTATTTCTTTAAAAAACAGTGAACAAATCTATTGGTAGCTACGGAATCGAACCGTAGACAATTACCAAATCTACCAGCCTCAAGAAGGATGTTTACTTACCTACAGCTTTCAACACTACTAATATAACATTGGTATACATGCTTATAACCCACAACTATTATACTATTATTCTACTTTTTATTTTTTTGGTATACATAAATTATGTTTTGCTCTTGGTTACTTAATGTTCCCCAAACGTTACTTGGCAACTTATTTTTATCTAAAACATAGACACCTGCAATCTTGTCACGTCTATACTTAATGTTTGCGTCATAATAATCGCCAACATCGCCGTATATATGCTTAGGCATCATAATTGGATTATTATTTTCATCAACGTAGAAAATATTTACTGGAGCTGCTTTGATTACATGCAGATCAACAATATCTTCTTCAGCCACATTACATTTACGTTGCCAATAATCATAATTGTCAGCAAATTCGTTGAGTGCTATTGGCTTTATTTTTTTGAAAAAATAAGCTTGTTCGTATGGTATTGCCATAACAACTTGGTTAGGTGTGTAGTTTTTTAGATAAGTACCAATTAAAACTGTCTTACTAATTTCTCGACAGTGGAAAATTGTCTCATGAACTGCTTTAACAGCTTTTTCAATTTCCAAACCATTAACAATTAAATCCTCTTGACGATTTACACCATTAGAATGAGCTGAAGCTAATGATAATTTAGGACTCGACAAATCAGTTAAACTACGTCCACTTCTTAGTATTAAACGTGGTAATTTATTTTTTAAGAAATTGTCTACATTATCAGCCGTGGCTTGAACGTCAATATCTGCAAAAAGATTCAATTTAATCACTCCCATATAATAGGTAAGAATAAAAATTATTAATACATCTATTATAATCCATGTTTATTAATTATGTATTAGGGTAAACATAAGAATCCAGGCCGTTCTTAACAGCGAAGTGATCTAAATAATATAAGGTGTAATACGCACCATCTGGAATCTTATACCAAACATAAAAGCCTGTTTTTATAGAAAAGCCATGCATATTCAACTGTCTCTTGGCTGTCACAGTGTTCAGGATAGTTTTATGTAGCAATAGACTAGCCAGATGAATTAATGATGTACTGTAGTAAACAATTGTAGAAAAATTAGATTTTACCCTGTATTTAAATGTTTGCTTTGACTTAATACTATAAGTGGATAAATGGTTACTAATGGCTGATTTGCTATGATGTGTCACTTGAGCAATATAAGTAATTGAATAGCCTTGCCTATTAAGCCAGCGTATACGTTTATAATTAATACCTTTAGACTGACGACTAAGTGGCAAAAGCCTATGAATTTCTTGCAATTCAGGATCAGAGTCAGGCACATATAAAACACTGCCATATTCATCCTCCAAGTCATGAATTAACAATAAAGCTTGTTGATAATTACTTGATCCCATTTTAATCACCCACATCGACATATTTCTTAATTGCCTTAGTAGCAATTACTGACATCGGTTCGTCTAATCGCTGAGAGTATTCTTTCAATTTATCGTATGTATAAGCATCAATTGTAACTTCCATATTAAATATCCTTTCTTAATATCCGTAGCCAACTAAACCACCTTCGACTATCATTAATGCATCTTTAGCACTGCGAGCAACACCATGAATAATATTGTGTGACATAAGCATTTTATGAAATCTAATTTGATCAGGTCTTAATTTACCTTTTTCATTCTTGACTTCGATATAAAAAACTTGGCAGTCAATCCAACGAAAGCCATATAGATCTGGATGGCCTTTAGGTAAGCCAGTATCAAACCATCGTTTATCAGTCGTTAATACTTTACCCACGTTCGCTCTAAAAATAGTGCAATGATGTCGTGAAACTGCTGTTTCAATTTGCTTTTGGATTTCATGTTCGCTAGTCATTATCGATTATTAGTTTCACTTCTTCCGAAATTTTAATTAAATGTAATGGATCATTAAAGCTATTCGACATAGTTGTTATCCTCCAAATTATGAATTCTGCGTGCAAGAATCAGAATTGACTCCCACATTAGATTGTCTTGAGCTGTTGATTTGCGTTCAGTTGAATCGCAATATTTTTTAACCGTTTTTAAAAGTTGATTGTTTAAGTCATTACTCTCATAGATTTCATTCATGAGTTCTTTATTAGACTTTTTATTCTTATGATTTGAATACATATTCATGACTAATAACAGGGTCCATGCAAAGAAGATAATTCCACTAAGATGGTTAACTATCCAAAGCATTATTCCCATATTGACCACCACCAATGCCATGCTTGCTGTATTGCTTTAATGATTTTCATTTATTTCATTCCTTGTTCTGAACATTTTCTATTCATTTTTATGTTCCTTTAAGTACTTCAATCCCAAAATGCTATATCCTGCTAAATCTAGTAACGTATCTTTTAAGCTTTCATCATTTTCCTTCAGTTCACCCTTTTTAATAAGGGATGAAACTCGGTTGAATTTATCACCTAGCCGAATTTTAAGAACGAGTAAACCATCCTCATCCACAGATTTAGTGAAGGAATCGCCATAAGCGTGATTCTTTTCCTGTAATATTTTAGCTAAGTGATTTGTATAGTCCTTAAAAGGATTATCAGTTGTGTTTCTATTCATCGTCTTCATATAGAACTCTTTCCAGTTTCTTGATTAATTCATTAGCTTCATTTTTATCTGACTTCCACAGAACAGATGTTTCGTGGTGAATGAATTTTATCGTGGTACCGTCACTGTAATACCTCATTTATTAAAAAAATAATGTACGGTTTATTTTCATACCCCTTTTATTAAAAAATTATTAAAAAAAATCCTTAGCACTCTCTACAAAATAGTGCTAATTATGTAGGGTTCAGCAAAAACGTGTATGCTTGATGTACAGTTCCTGCACACTTTCACTCTTACTCCCAGTAAGGCTATGTATACTATGTATACTTTTCTCTTAAATAGTGTATTTGTAAAAAATAAATATATATAGTAAAAGAGGGTTTAAAACCGTACATACTGTTAAAAACCATGCATATCCCTTGTGGCTCTAGGGGCTAGACAAGTTGTCAACTATACATAGATATACAAAACTGTACATAGCTAATTATTCCAGTCAAAATGAATTGGTTCTTCTTTTAGCTTTATCCCTAAATAGTAGTAGCCGCCTGTTTTACGCATTTTAGGTAATTTTTTTGCCATTTCTTTGCCGAATTTAGTCATTGACATTCTGTACTCACCAGATTTCTCAGCCCAAATTCGATATTCGTCATAGAGTGATCTGGCTTTGACATTGTATTCAGCGCCATCAATGCACATTTCATTTATGAAAGCATCAAGTGGATCCATGTTCTCGCGATATTCACGACTAGCTTCACTAACTCTTTCTGGATCTTCCAGTCCTTCACGTTGCCACATGATTGCACCTTGAACAATCCAATTAAGGATTCCAGTCCACTCAGATTTAAGCTTATTTTCAAGATTTTTATCAACCTTGTCTTTAGGAATCTGTACGTCAAACGGGATAACCTTTAGTCTGCGCCAGATACCTTCATCAGTTCCCCTTATTAAAGGTAAGTGATTGGTAGCCATCCAAATTTTGAACTTTGGCGTGTATTCAAATTCCATACCGTAAAGGAACCGAGCTAGTGAAACAGGCAGATGTCCGTCGGGTACTGCTGCTGTGCGGTTCACAGCTGCAGC
>ENA-UOOK01003860-UOOK01003860.1-fermentation-metagenome-genome-assembly--contig:-NODE-3860-length-16625-cov-52.341581_pt1 | contig 16625 bp, 16 predicted proteins | sample MGYA00245777_ERZ724023 | MGnify/ENA primary metagenome ERZ724023 (study PRJEB28704, sample SAMN03018312) | fermentation metagenome | biome: anthropogenic terrestrial biome; feature: soil...
ACATTCACCGGAGCAAGGCAGATCACAAGCGCGCAATTTTTATTTTAGGAGGCGAGCTTGCGACTCTCATGTCCAGGGATGATCCTATCTTTGAAGAATCACCAAGTCAGATGAGGGAATCGCTGAATTCTGTCATCAAACTCATCGGTAATAACTGATAGGGTCCTTGAAAGTGACAAAGAATTCGTTGTCTGAATGTATAGGTTCTAGATATCTTTGTTTTGAGGTCAGGAGACGGTAAGGGTGGAGGTGCATCTTCATCACCATCCCATCTTCTCCATCTGAGTAATATTTCTTCTCGGTCCAACAGGGTACAAATCCTATGGACCTATATAATTTTTGTGCTCCTATGTTACCATTTCTCACTTCTAGTCTTGCGTATTTAAGCCCGTTTACAACAAAGATATCACAGATAGTACGAATTAATCCTGTACCTATCCCTCTTCTTTGATATTCTTTTTTGACTCCAATAGAAAATATGTGCCCTTCGTTTTCTGCTGAACGGTAACCTACCACATACCCCACAACTTTCCCGTCCAGTTCCGCGACAAGGAAGCCATCCCCTACGGCTTCGTAAAAGCCCATATATAGGAGGGAGTTATGCTCTGAAAAGGCCTCACTTTCAATATCAACTACTTCCTGGAAGTCCTCAGGTGCAAAACGCCTTATCATAATATCTAATACGTTTCTGCCATTTTATTATTTCTTCGAGAGGCAAAATCCTTCTAATGTCTCACAGTCCAGATTTCATAAAACTTGTTCTGGTAAAAAACTTGTTTTTAATAAAACTTATTTACTTGTTTTAGTAAAAAACTTATTTTATAAAACTTTTTTATAGGCAGTATACAAGCTCAGAGCTTCTTAACATGCCTGACATCCACTGCAACTCCTCTATTAGATTTTACCATTTCCTCCCCGCTCATTGCAGCCCTGCCTACACAGAGTGCTTTTTTTCCAAGTACAATTACCTCATCATTAGGCCGTATTCCCAGATCTGCCTGAATCACTCCAGGGGCAAGAATGGAACCACGTGGGAGAAAATCATCAATTTTTACCAGGTATTTCTCACTTCTTAGCATCAGTTCAGCCCCCTCGAGAGAGAGGGCAAGTGTTCCGTATTGTGGAACCAGAGTTGCAAGCTGTTTTTTCCCTACAAAGAGCTGGTACTTGGGAAACCTGCCTTTGACTACAAGCTTTCCTGCTTCTTCAGAGAAAAGAAGTGTGGCATCTTTTCCGAACTGGTATTCTGCAATAGCTCTCAAGAAATTCATTCTGTCTTCTTCTGCATTCAGGCTTTTTTTGCTAAAGCTTTCGGATGCGCAGATAGATTCAACAGTGTTTTTGAGGCTTGAAAGAGCCTCCATAGACACAAGATTTCCTGTGGAGGTGTAAATTATTTCAATCCCAATCTTGCTTGCTGCTCGTTCACAGATTTCCCTGTATGCCCCTTCTACATGGGCAACTACGGCTTTGTACTTGTGTCTTGAGAGATAAGCTTCAAGGCAGCCGGAAACCCAGGCTTTTTCTTCTTTGTCCCAGTGCCCTGTAACCGCAGTGTCGTAATGAGATGCAGGATATGTTAATTCCAATTCTCTGGGGACTATTCCAAGAGGTGAGGTTAAAATCACTTCATGGACAAACTTCCTGTATTTTCCAAGTGCCTGAATAAACTTCTGATGGGATTGAGAGGTTGAATAAGGTTTTCTGGCTGAGCAAGGGAAAAGCATGAGAATTTCAAGCTCAGGAGGTGTATACCTCTCCTGTATGCGCCGTGCAAATCTTGCTACTTCAATTCGGGATAGGGCTTCCGAGGTATCTGCAAGGAGTTGGTTTTGTCGAAAAGTCGGAACTCTTTCTTCAAGATAGGAATATTCGAAATCTCCAAGTCTTAACAAGGCTGTGAGCCAGGGTCTAACCCTGCACTGGCCTTCAACATATTCTCTCAATGCTCCGGCCCTGATCCTTTCCCGCACAAGAGAAAGTTCGGCTTCAAGGGCATCCCTATTGTGAGCCGAAAGGAACTTTGCTCTCTCGATTTTTGGGAGCTTCCTTAGCTCTGCGGGGGTACTCTTAGCACATACCCTGCACCTGCAGGGAAACTCTGTCATGGAATCAAGATATAAGCTGCCTGCGGCTGTAAGGTAAATATCAGAATAGGCTGCAATTTCTGCTCTGGTATCGTCCAGAAGATCAATTCCGAGATAGACTAGCATAGCTATATTCTCAGGAAGCGCCAGGTTTGGGGTGTAAAGAGCTGTATCAGGTGGGATCTGGTTTTTAAGTTCTATCAAGGTCTCTAGAAATTTTTGCGCATTGTTTTCCAGGGTGCCTGCTCCTTCCATTATATAAAGATCGGATTTCTTAGGCTTTCCTCCTACTCTCAGAAGAGACCCTGTAGGCCCTGTATCTTCAACGTTTTCACTATTAGTAACAGTAAATCTTTGAGCTTTCCCAAGGGATTCGGCTGGAATGGCAGGTGGATAAGCTTGATGAGGCAGGATTATAAGAGTCCCGTTTCCCGTTTTTTCCCGAATTTGCTTTATGCGTGCCTCTAGTTCTGCATTGGACTTCACTCCCCAGAAACTGCCTGCATCAACAATAGGACCAAGGTTTTCAACCTTTCCGAGTTCTGCCGTATTCAAAATGCAGGGCGTACGAAGTTCAGAAGACAGCAGAAATTTTCCTATCCTTGCTGCTCCGTCTCTCTGTTCTATCTCAAAATACTGTGTCATGTTTGTCCTCTTATGTCTACCAGAATGTAAAGGTTTGTCCTGCACTTTTCCTGAATGTTTCTTTGCTACCCGCTTTCCTGAGTCGCGAAAGGTGCTCAGCTTTACGTTTTATCCTTTTGTAACCCTTCAAAAGGAAGATGATATTCTTCAAAAGGAAGGAGGATGGTATATTCTTATATATTATTAATTTTGATTATCTGCTGCAATTCATCTTTCATTTGTCTGTCGTTGTCTGTTATTGTTGTCTCCAGCCGTGACAGAAATTCTATTTTTCACATCTGAATCCCAATTTGAGGTCTAGAATGGATATAACTACAGAAATTCGAAAAATCGTTGGTGATCGACTCTCAGTCTCGCCTTCGGAACTTTATTGTTATTCTTCTGACGCATCCCAGGTTAAGGGAATGCCTGATTACGTGGTACGCCCGAAAAGCACAGAAGAGGTTAGCCTGATTGTCAGGCTTGCCTATGAGAACGAGATTCCTGTGACTGCAAGGGGAGCAGGCACTGGACTTGCAGGCGGGGCAGTTCCGGTTGGAGGGGGTATTGTGCTCGATATGTCGGGCATGAATCGGATTCTTGAAATCGATATTGATAATATTCAGGTCGTGGTAGAGCCTGGGGTTATTCAGGACGCTTTAAATGACGCATTAAAGCCACATGGTTTTTTCTTTCCTCCCAATCCTGGCAGTTCAGCTATGTGTACTCTTGGGGGTATGATAGCTTATAATGCAAGCGGAATGCGCTGCGTTAAATACGGTACTACCAGAAACTATGTTCGCGACCTGGAGGTTGTTCTTGCGGATGGGACAGTTATCCATACCGGTTCGAAAATGCTGAAATCCGCTGCAGGATATGATTTGACCCAGCTTATTATAGGTTCTGAAGGCACACTTGGCATTGTCACAAAAGCCAGCCTGAAGATTGTCCCTCTCCCGAAAACCCGAAAACTGGTTATTGCTTCCTTTGAAAATGCGGAAATTGCAGGACAGGCGGTTGTAAAAACCTTCTCAAATGGGGTCATTCCTTCAGCCTGCGAAATTTTGGATAGGGTTTCTCTGCAGGTTCTCAAACGTTATGATCCAAACCTTGTGCTTCCTTCAGAAGGAGATGTAATTCTTTTTGAGGTTGACGGCACTGAAAGCTCAGCACGTGAAGCCGCAGAGCAGATCATGAAAGTCTGTGTTCCCCTTGCTCTTTCCATGAGTCTTGCGGAAAGTGAAAAAGAAATGGCAGATATCTGGGCAGCCAGAAAACTCGTAGGGGCTGCAGTTTCCCGCCTGGACCCTACAAAGAGCCGTATCTATGTCGGAGAAGATGTTGGAGTTCCCATAAAGCAGATTCCGGAACTGTTAAAACGAGTACAAGAAATCGCTGAGAAATTCGATCTGCCTGCTATGAAATACGGGCATATAGGAGATGGAAATCTTCACCTCGCCCTCTTCATTGATGTTTTGAATAAAGATGAGTGGGACCGCCTGAATAAAGCTGCAGACCTAGTTCACAGGACAGCAATTGAGCTTGGAGGAACAGTCAGTTCCGAGCACGGAGTAGGTGCGGCAAGGGCCGAATACATGAAAGCCCAATGGGGCCCTGCCCTTGAGGTAATGCGCGCGATCAAGAAAACCCTCGATCCAAAAGGTATCCTGAATCCGGGCAAACTGGGGCTGTGATAATTATGAAAAACGAAGAGAGAAAGAACGAAAATGAAACAGGTGAGAAAAACAGCAAAGAGCTGCCCTTTGAAATTGACCGTCGTTCGGTTTACAAATGTGTGCAGTGCGGAACCTGCCGCTCGGTTTGCCCTGTTTTTGACGCTGTAGGCTGGGAATCTGCCAATACACGTGGCAGGATGCTGATCATTAAAAGCCTGCTTGAAGGCAGGCCTCCTTCCGAAGATGTGCTCCCAAGCCTGGCTTCGTGCACAACCTGCGGGATTTGTGCTGCCAAATGCCCTGCCGGAGCAAACCCTCCCGAAGTGGTGGAGGCCGCCCGTGCCCAGCTGGTAAAATGCGGGGTGACAACCGAAGCCCAGGAAAACTTGAAATCAGCTGTCATAACATACGGGAACTCTTTTGGAGATACGAAGTCCCGTAAACACTGGCTTTCCGAAACTGAACGTTCAAAACTTCCAGAGAAGTCTGAGTATGTCTATTTCGTGGGCTGCTTCGATTCCTACCGCTACCCTGAGTTTGCTAAAAAAACGTTTGGAATTCTGCAGCGTTTTGGAGTAACTCTCCTGCCTGATGAGCAGTGCTGTGCCTCTCCCCTCCTGCGTACCGGGTTTACAGAGGACGCAGAAAAGGTTATGAAACATAACCTTGAGCAGATCCGGAAAGTAGGAGCGCACACAATTATCACAAGCTGTGCAGGCTGTTATACAACGCTCAAGAATAACTATCCCGAAGAACTCAGGGTTATAAGTCTTCCTAAGTTTCTTGCCGAACACCTGGAAGAACTCAATTTGAAGAAACTTGACTTTACAGTCACCTACCACGACCCCTGTCACCTGGGCAGGCATAATAAGGTTTATAACGCTCCAAGAAAGGTCATCCAGGCAATCTGTACCCTCATGGAGATGAAAAACATTAAAGAAAACGCGCGCTGCTGTGGCGGCGGAGGTGGGGTAAGGACAGGTTATCCTGACATTTCCCTTGAGCTTGCAAGAACCAGGCTTAAAGACGTGCCAGAAGGCGTGGATTATATTGTTACCTCCTGCCCTCTCTGTGTAAGGAATCTCAGGGATGCAGGTGGAGATATTGAGGTTATTGATATTGTAGAACTCGTGGCAATGGCGATAGAGTAACTCTATCTCCTTGTCCAATGTTACATTAACAATAAAATAAACAGCATGTTTTTATCTTCTAAGCGATTCTTGTTATTGAATACTATAGTCGAATGTCAGCTTTATGAGAGTCAGGAGGACAAATCGTGAATAGTCAATCAATGACTTTCTATAATGTTTCACCTGCTAGCTTTAAATGTATGAAGAAAAAACTTCAGGGCATTGGCATTTTTGTTCCGCCGGGTAATAGAGGTCAGCTTTCAGGTCAGGGGGTTGCTGCAGATTTCAACTGGGATGGAGAATCAAAACTTATTGTCACAATCAAGAAAAAACCCTTTATTATTAGTTACGAAACTGTAGCCTGGAAGATAGGCGACTTTGTTAGAGAGTGCCACGGTTCGCTAGAGAAAGTTCTGTGATGAAATATGGGTGAAAGAAAAATTGACACTCAAGGATGCCAAGGAATCAGATTCAAAAATGTGACCCCTGAGGTATTTTCCTGCCTGATGAAAAAACTTCAGAGCTACGGAATCGAGGTTCTGCCCGGAAATTCCGGGGTGCTTGAGGGAAATGGAATAGTTGCCCATTTTAGCCTAGATAGTGAGGCAAACCTGATAATTGAGATCAAAGAAAGGCCTCTAGATACTTACTGTGGGCAGATAAGTGGGAAATTCAGAGCTTTCTGGCGTGAGTGCCAGGGGCTATGAAAACGGAATCACTGCTGCGGAATACGTATTTATTCTACTAACTTTCGAAGAGGATTCTGTCAAATTGACGGGAGCTGGGCATTCTATAGGTTTAACTGCAGTTGGAAAAATCCTTATCATCCGTAGACTTGACAGAACTCATGAATATTATATTAAAAAGTTCATATTTTGCGAGGAATATTTTGAAAATAATAATAAAAATAAGTAGTTTTTTGCTAAAAATATGAACCCTCTATAATTTGGGTGATAGTACTAGAACCCAATTTACAATCCTATATCAATTGTTGAGGTCAAATTGAATTTTAAGACACCTTCTACACTATTACCCAAGAATGCTATAGCCAGGAAAAACATTAAAGTCGCAACTTCTTCTGTAGTAAAAATCTCTGCCAATTCCCTATCGAATAGTATAGTCACTTCAGGTGGAAGCTCTTTATCTGCAAACCAGAAAATAAACTTGACATGAACATCTGGAAAGGTAACCAGTTCTACCGAGATATCTCCTCCTTCAACAAGCTTGCCTCCAAAACGACCCGTCAGATTCTTGATCAAACTATCTGGATCTTCTCCAAGGCTTTTCAGTATCGGTTTGATTGTATTTTTCTGATAAGCTGGATAATAGCTTGGTCCACCTTTAAGTTCTTTGAATGAAATCCATTCTCCTTTTTGGTTATATCCATGTTTTAGGATGCCTATGAGGTAACGAAGGATAAGTACGGATATTTCCTCGCTTGCAGGAGAATCAGATGGCCTCATCAGCACGATCCTATCAATTACTTGTACTTCATAAATGTCAGTTAAAAATTTGACGGTGTGTTTTTGAGAAGGAGATAGAGCTACAATCTCATCCCATGCCTTGTTGAGTGCGATTTCGTACGTCACGGTCTTTTAACTCCTTATTGTCTTTATTAATGTACGACTTGGGTTTATAACCATTGCTGGAAGATAAAAATTTCCAGTTTTCATCACTGTAAGTGTTCCTTCCATCCTGGTCTCGCTTCAATACCTCTAAAAATTTGGCCCTGTAGAGATCCTCAATTTGATGCAAATTATCTCTACATTGCTTTTGTCTATATTATACACTGTTCTTATGCAAATCAGGTTCTTTTATTAGCGGCTGCCTTTTGTAAAACTGGCACAAAGTGGAAACATTCGCCTGGAGCTGTGCTGGGATCTACATGAATAGTGGTGCCTGAAATATGTGGCAAATTCTTCAGGAGCTTTTCTCTTATTGCATTGGCAATTTCGTGCCCCTCTTCAACTGAAAGTGAAGATGAAACAGCAGCGTTGATTTCTGCATGAAGCCTGTGCCCTATCCAACGAACTCTAAGATCCGTGACCTCGCAAACCCCATCGACGCTTTCAGAAATATTTTTTACCTTATCGATGATATCAGGCTCAACACCATCAAGAAGGCGAGTAAATACAGGTTTACTTGTATCAATAACTATTTTCAGAATAGTTATTGTAATCAGCAGACCAATAAGGGGATCAATTATTGGATACCCTAACCATACTCCTATTGCTCCTATAAGTACTGCAAGACTGGTCAAGCCATCAACTCTGGCATGGTAACCATCAGCAATTAGGGCTGCACTGCCAATTTCATTTCCAACTTTTATCCTCACCTGTGCCACTATTTCATTTCCAATGCAGCCAATAATTCCGGCAGCAGCTACAGCATATAAATGCTCTATTGGCTGGGGATTAAAAAGCCTGTTAATAGATTCATATCCTGCTACAATTGCACTAAACAAGATCAGGAGAACGATAATCACGCCTGCAATATCTTCCAGCCTGCCATATCCATAGGAAAAACTTTTGCTTGGTTTTTTGTTGGCCATGTAAAAAGCTATGGCAAGGGGAATTGCGGTTGCAGCGTCCCCAAAATTATGAATTGTGTCCGCAAGAAGCGCAACACTTCCAGACATAGAGACAATAACAACTTGCAGAATCGCTGTTATCATCATTCCTATAAATGACCATTTAAGAACCCGGAGCCCTTTACTTGTAGCAAGTGTAGAGGGATCTACTTTCCCATGAGTATGGCTGTGCCCGTGAAAATGAGAGAAAAACCCATGTTTATGATTTTGCTCATGGAGATCCTCAGAAGTATTAATATTCTCATTTAATTGATTGTCGGTATTCTCACTGTCCATTTAATCACCAAATTTAATTTAGTTTTTAAGTCTAAGCTTAATGACGGTTTTTATAAAAAGTTATTTATAATTATATTCTCGTTTCTTATGTTATTCATCATAAGTTTTTTTAAAGAATTGTTACCGATAGAAAGCTTCTCATAATGCCACTTATTCCAGATTCAAGGCAAATGTAGCAAGCATAGAAGGATCTACTTTTCCGTAAGTCACGTTGTGAAAAACACCACCAGCGGAATTGTCACTATACTTATAGCCAGTGTTGCAGCCGTTATCCCAGCGGCGTAGGCGCCTTCATGTCCGTGCAGCTTTGCGATCATCGGCACTACCGTCATCGTTGGCAGGGACATCAGGATGATCATGGACCAGATCATGTTATTCGGCAGATTTGTCATCAACAGGAGCTTGCCCAAAAGGATCGGCAGAACGATCATTTTAACAACAATGCCGAAATACAGATCTTTTGTTTTGAGTGCGTCCTTCCAGTCGGAGTAGAAGATCAAGGCGCCCAGATAGATCATGCTAATAGCGGCAACTGCGTTTTTGATCGTCTGAAGTGTGTCATCGACGACTGTCGGCAGCTTGACACCGATCATAATGAGGATGAATGCCAAAACAATCGCAACTATGTTGGGGTTCACAAAGCTCTTTAATGTTATTTTCGCTTTTTTATCGGATGCAGTTGCAAGATACACCCCGTAAGTCCAGAATATGAGTTGATCGACAATGCTGAATAATGCTAGATACAAAAAGCCTTCCTTCGGAAATAGAGCTATAAGCAGCGGTGCACCGACAAATCCGGTGTTGCCGAAGATAAACGCAAACTGAAAAACCTTTGCTTTGTCGCCGGTAGGGCGAAGCACTTTTGCTATAAGCCATGTAACAGCGGAAATGATTACATAAAACAGAGCCGCAAGACCGATTATTGCGGCATTATCCAAGACCATCTGCTTTGTCGTTCCGGCATAGGTCATATAAAAGAACAACACAGGCAGAAGGATCCTTGTAACCAGTTTGGCAAGATCCGGCAGATAATTTTCCTGGATAACACCCTGCTTAGCCGCCACATGTCCGACTAGAAGAATACTGAAGAAAAGGATCATCTGATGAACGACGATTGAAAAAACCATCTCGTAAATCTCCTTTCGTTTTATCTTTAAAGCGTGATAGGGGTGCTGAGCCACCCGCGCGCCTGCGTTATTTTACCATATAGTATGCTCACCGTTTTTGGTTTTTGTAAATAGTCACAAAGCAGTATCATTTACAGATACATACCCTTGATAATATCATGAATAGTAGCAATTGCGAATCAGTTCACGTAAGTATATTTCTATTCTCTATAAGAGTATAAGCAAATACTTATAATCAAGACGTTATATATTTACAGATACTTGAATACTTATAATCAAGACATAATGTCCGCTTACTGATGCTTATTATTATAAGGACATTTATCACAGGAGAAATTATATTGGCATCTTTCAAAGGTTGTCTTAAATAGTTCATCTATGTCCTTTCTATATTCAGCCAATACATTGGAATTAATTTTATAGAAAACTCTAAAACCTCTTTTATTTTCTTCAAGTATTCCAATATTCTTTAAAATCTTTATATGCTGGGATGTGGCAGGTTGAGAAATGTTAAGTTGTTTAGCTACATCAGAAACACAAAAGGTTTCATTATTATTAGATGCAAATATTTTTATTATTTTTAGCCTTTTCTCATCACCAAGGGCTTTGAGAACTTCAGCCATATTTTTTATATGACCTTTCATTAATTTACCTCTCGATTATAAGTATATAAGCATTCTCTTATACATATTTGCCAGGTATTACAAATAATTTCCTCTTTTTCCCTGTTTCGCCAAATACTGGAGTATACCCTAGCAAAAAAGGTATCCTCTTCAAGTTATGTGGAAACCCCTTGATTTTCAATTAAATGCACTTTTCTCTTCGAAATCATCGAATTTGAAGAAGATATAGTTTTTTTGTAATCTCTCAAAGAACTTCACTCTTGGTGAAATTTTATCTAAATAAATCGCTTTGTGGTTCTTTTATTTGCAACAAATTCGCTATATTACCTAAGAGTTTACCTTTGCTGCTTCTCTTTTCTCCTTATCAAACACTTATGGGCATTTCCTACAAGGTCAAGTCTTCCTGCCTTTTCCAGAGCTTCATATACAAGCTCGTAATTTGCAGGGTTCCTGTAGTGCATAAGGGCTCGTTGCATGGCTTTTTCTTTCTTATTTTTTGCAACGTATATCTTTTTGCCTGTGAACGGGTCCAGTCCTGTATAATACATGCATGTCGATACGGTCATAGGCGTTGGGGTGAAGTCCTGTACCTGTTCGGTGTAACCTCCATGGTCCCGCACATACTCTGCCATCTCTATCATATCTTCAAGGGTACAGCCCGGATGTCCTGACATCAGATAATTTACAATGTATTGTTCTTTACCGCACTTCTTATTGAGAACTTTAAATTTCTGGGTAAATTTCTCGTAGACTTCCCTTTCGGGTTTGCACATTGCATTCGTGACTTGTCTTGAAAAGTGTTCAGGTGCGATCCGCAATTGTCCGCTAATATGGTAAGCGCAAAGTTCTTCGAGGTACTCTTCGTCCTTAAGAGCCAGGTCATAGCGTACGCCGTAACCTGTAAAGACTTTCTTGACTCCTGGGAGGTCACGCAGGCGGCGTAAGAGTTCGAGCAGCTTTTTGTGGCTGGTATCCAGAGCAGGGCAAATGCGAGGATAAAGGCAGGATTTGTCCAGACAGGCTCCTTTCTTTCCCCAGGTTTTACACTCCATGCCGTACATGTTTGCGCTCGGGCCACCAACTCCGTTTATAATACCCTTGAAATCCGGCTTTTCTGTGAGTTTTTTTGCTTCACGCAGGACGGACTCGATGCTGCGGCTTGCAATCATGCGGCCCTGGTGCTGCGTAATTGCACAGAAAGCACAGCCTCCAAAGCAGCCCCTGTGCGTTGTCAGGGAGAACTTTACCATTTCCAGAGCAGTCACAGGTTCACTATAGGATGGATGGGCTTCGCCAGTAAACGGCAGTTCATATACATGATCCAGCTCAGTCTCGGTCAGGACGCGCATTGGCCTGTTCTGCACGATTACAGTTTTTGGATGAGGCTGGATAACACCTTTTCCAGTAACAGGGTTCTGTTCCATAAAATACATGCGAAAAGCCTTTGCAAAGGCTGCTTTATCCTGAGAAACCTCTGAAAAGGAAGGGATTTCGACATATTCCTTTAAAAATTCGGCTGCATCCTCAGCTATTTTCTTTTCTTTTTGCTCAGGCTTGTTTTTTTCTTTGAGTTCTTTCCAGGTTTTAACTTCCGTTTTCCATACAGTGCCCGGAATATCTCTGATATTTCTGATGTCTTCCCCAGCTTGCAGTCGTTTTGCAATTTCCACGATCTGAAGCTCTCCCATGCCGTAGACTATGAGATCGGCAGGCGCGTCAGCCAGAATTGACTGTCTGACCTTATCCGAAAGATAATCGTAATGGGCAAAGCGACGTAAAGAAGCTTCAATGCCCCCCAGTACTATAGGCACTTCAGGGAAGGCTTCTTTTATCCTATTCGAATAGATTATCACGGCACGATTCGGGCGAAGCCCTGTTTTGCCTCCTGGAGAATAAGCGTCCTTGTTGCGCGGCCTCAGGCCTGGGGTCAGGTTGCTGACCATAGAGTCAGTATTGCCTGCGCTTACGGAAAAAAAGAGTCTGGGTTTTCCAAGTCTTTTGAAATCTTCAGGGCTGTCCCAGCGGGGTTGGGTAATTATTCCTACTCTGAAACCAGCATCTTCAAGGATTCTTCCTATTATTGCGGTCCCAAAACTAGAATGGTCTACATAAGCATCTCCACTAACCAGAATAATATCAAGTTCTTGCCAGCCTCGCGCTTTTACTTCTTCTGGGCTCATTGGAAGGAATTTCGAGGCAGGTATGCGCGAAGAGAGGGACTTTTCTTTCCTTTTCCCATTCCGATGTTTGGTTTCGGCTTTTTTTTCTGTTTTTTCCCCTCTAAGATTTTCTGATCTTATTCCAGGTTTCGCAGCTGATTTAGCTTTTTTTGCTTTTTTTCTTATTTCATCCCTTTTTGAAATAAAAAAACCAATTTTTCTGCTAGATCTTTCTTTATTCGGCTTTTCCGAGCTCGAATTCTTATTCTTCTTTGAAACTGTCGTATCTCTGTCCATAGTTTGTTTTAAAGCTCCTTATTCTCGTTTATTGCCATCTAAGGTTTTTATTCACCCATCATCATTTTTAACATTCTATATGAAGCCATAATCTGATTGTTTCCATCCCTGTCCGTAGGGGCTCCGTGTCCAGAGTACAGGGCTTTTACATCTAGTTTTGTGAGCTTTTCTATTGAGCCTATCATTTTTTCAGGTTCTGAACCCTCAAAGTCCATTCTTCCAAAACCCCCGTTTGGAAAAACAGTATCTCCGGAAAATAGACTTTTTGAGACCGGTTCATAGAGACAGATACTTCCTTTTGAGTGACCTGGAGTATGGATAACTTCTAGATATTCCCCATTCCCTATGTCAATTTTATCACCTTCTTCATAGGTAATTGTGGGCTTGACTGCAGGAGCACGCTCTCCGAAAAGTACAGACACGCTGAGGTATTCGTCGTTTACGCCTTCGAGGTCAGCTTTATGTATTCCGACTTTTGCCCCGCTCTTTTCTGCAATAGTTGCTGCTGCCGCGGTATGATCATAATGGCAGTGGGTCAGGATTATGAGTTTCAGGTCTGTAAGCTTTATGTACTTCTCCAGTTGCTTGATAATCAGGGAGCTGTTCATTCCCGCGTCGATCAGGATTTTTCCATTCACTAAATATACGCTGGAGTCGTAAGCTGTGGGGCAAATGTATCGGACTTCCATGGTTTTTCCTCTTGTTATTCCTCTTTTTCTTTTCCCTTGCTTTTTCCTTGCACTTTTCGCATTGCTTCCCAATTCAGCTCTTGCTTTTAATAAAGTCTCGGATTAGATGTTAAAAGCCCTGCATGCATTCTCAGTAGTCGTTTTTGCAACCTCTGTTGGGTCCATATTCTTAAGTTGCGCTATTACAGGGACTGAGTCAACTATAAATGCAGGCTCATTTCTGCCTTTGCGGGAAGAAAGGTAAGGACTGTCGGTTTCCAGAAGTAGGTTTTCAAGCGGTACGGCTTCTGCAAGAGCCTGATGATGTTCGGAAAAACAGACAAGAGTTGCCAGGGAAATGTAGTGGCCCATATCCACGATTTCCTGCATGGTCTCAATAGAACCGCTGTAGCAGTGATAGATAACTGTATCCACGTCCTTAACAAGCTTCAGCACTTCCGCTTCAGCCAGCCTAGCGTGTACTACAAGAGGTTTGCCCAGGACTTTTGCAAGCTCGATCACTTTTTTAAATGCCGCAGTCTGCCTTTTTCGCTCTTGATTTGTTTTGCAGTCCTGAAAGTCCAGTCCAGCTTCCCCAATGCCCACGGCTTTTCCTACATTTGCTTCAATCTGGGCAAGAATAGCATTTATTTCTTTATCGGTCCCTTCCCTTCCAATATCAGGACTGAGGCCAAGCGTGGCATGAATATCTTCATGTTTTTCGGCAAGCTCAAGGCTAATGCGATTACCCTTCAGGGAAATTCCAGAGTTGATAATCCCGGCAACTCCTGCTTCTCTGGCTCGGAGAATAGCCTCTTCTCTATCGCGGTTGAATTTAGGAAAATCAAGGTGACAGTGAGTATCAATAATTGGATAAGCCATGGGTCTGTATTCCATCTCATTTTATTTCACTTTTTATGCATAATTTAGGAATATAGATCCAAAATGAGTATGCTCGCTTATCCAACTTTTGTCTTTTAATTATAACATCCTTGTTTGTTTTGATTCTTTTTAATTAACATCCTGGCCTTTAGTCTGTTTTAATCGAGTCAGATAAATTTTAGCTTTTTTCCTCTCTTTTATACAGCAGGTTCATAGCGTTTACAAGAGCCTCTACAGAAGCCATGACTATATCTGGGTTTGCAGATCTTGCAGTTACAATTCGGCCCTTCTCGTTTTCAAGCCCTATGTATACGTCTGCAAGGGCATCTGCTCCGCCTGTAATTGCATCAATCCTGAATTCTTGGAGTTTGAAGTGGTTACTTTCTCCTAGGATGTCCCTTACAGCTTTGAGGGCGGCGTCCACAGGGCCAACCCCAGTCTTTGCTGAGATTATTTCTATGCCTTCAATCTCTGCCTTGACTACTGCAGTCGGGGTTAGGATATTTCCAGTCATTACGGAGACTTCCTTGAGCTTAATCAGTTCTTCTTCTGAACTTGCTTTTCCGAGCACGGCAGAAGCAACTGCATAGAGGTCTGCATCTGTAATCTGTTTACCCTTATCTGCAATCTCCTTAATTCTGGATACGATTTCATCGAGTTGTTTGTCATTGCTTATTATACCTGCAGATTCGAGAGATTGCTTGACTGCATGTTTGCCTGTGTGTTTTCCAAGTACAATACGTCGTCTATGACCTACCATTTCAGGTGTCATTATTCCGGGTTCGAAAGTATCGGATTTTTCAAGTACTCCTTGACTGTGGATTCCTGATTCATGGGAAAATGCATTCTGGCCCACAACAGGTGTGTTTGGAGGAAGCCTGATTCCAGTATAGTTTTCAATCATTTTCGAGGTTTCTACAAGATGTTCGGTCCGAATATTCGTTTTTGCCCCGTACATTGCGACCAGACTCATGACTATCTGAGAAAGATCGGCATTTCCTGCCCTTTCTCCTATGCCATTTATTGTGACCTGAACTTGGGATGCGCCTGCTTCGACTGCCATGAGACTGTTTGCTACCGCAAGCCCGAAGTCGTTATGGCAATGTACGTCGATAGGAATCGTTATTTCGGCTGCGATGTCTTTTACCTGCCTGTGCATTGCGGATGGGACCATAACGCCAACAGTATCTGGCACGTTAATAATATCGCATCCTGCTTCCTGCACTGCTTTGAAAACCTCTATGAGATATTCTGGTTTGGTCCTCGTAGCGTCCATTGCAGAAAACATACACCTCCTCCCGTGATCTTTGATATACTGAACAGCTTCCACAGCCAGTTGAATCACTTCTTCTTGGCTTTTTTTAATAGTATATGTCCGCTGTACTTCAGAGGTAGGGACAAAAGTGTGCACAAGTCCTACATCGCTGTCAAAACAGGCATCGATATCTTTTTTCAAGACACGGGCAAGTCCACAGACTTCAAGATCCAGTCCGGAATTAGAAATCGACTTTACGGATTCTTTATCTCCTTCTGATGAGATAGGAAATCCAGCTTCTATTATGTCTACCCCTAGTTTGTCAAGTTGATGGGCAATTTCCAGCTTCTGGGTAGAAGTTAGAGATACCCCAGGGGTTTGTTCTCCGTCACGCAGTGTTGTGTCAAAAATAGTTATCTTCTTATTCTGCATAGGCTCGATGTAAAAATCGATCCCTTCTTTCAGTTCTTACATCCATAGTAATCAATATCAAATGCAAATCTCTGGTATATAAATGCCACGCGTGTATTTTGAGTTTAAAGTTAAGTCTACTTTTTGAGCTCGGGATGGAAAATTATTTATACTAGATACACCCTTCTAGGGTTGCTTCTCAAGGTGTCACACGACATTTAAGAGAATGAAAAACGGAATTTGAAAAACGGAGCTTAAAGGCGCCAGAAAAACGGAACCTGAAAAACGAAAACGGTAGGCGCCAGAGAACATTGTTTTTGAAACAATGACTCATAACGACGGACAAAGTTAAGGATTCAAAAGTCAAGTCTTTTGAAACCCTTCAACTATCCTCACTTCTATCTTTCAAATTTTGCGAAATCTCCTGAAAAGGAGATATTATATAAGCATTCTTTGTTTGCCTCCCTCACAAATCAAGTGAGTTAAGGGCGCAATACAAACCTTTATATACGAGAATTGCCTTGTATGTATTCCTCGCGCAATACGATTGTGTTGAGGTGAATAATACAAAGCCTTATATACAAGAAATACCTTGTATAGGATCCTGCGCAAACCGATTGCGTAGGTAAAATCACATATCTCTTTCATCTTTTAATGGAGACAGAAGTTTTTTTCTGTCTGACGAGGATTTTGTCGGTTCGGTTAATTCTGGGCGGTGAGAGTTTTTAATAAACTTTTAATAAACAAAACATCGCGAAACTGGAATAACTGAATTGATAGTTGTTAGTGCAAGTTTCTGCGACCAAGACCTTTAATTTTA
>ENA-UOOK01003861-UOOK01003861.1-fermentation-metagenome-genome-assembly--contig:-NODE-3861-length-16622-cov-5.764592_pt1 | contig 16622 bp, 17 predicted proteins | sample MGYA00245777_ERZ724023 | MGnify/ENA primary metagenome ERZ724023 (study PRJEB28704, sample SAMN03018312) | fermentation metagenome | biome: anthropogenic terrestrial biome; feature: soil; material...
ATATGTTTTACAATGGTTGCACCCTCATTCTTCATTCTATCTCCTCCCCAAGCCCTAAACTCAGCGTTCTCATCCCTAAACTTAATTTCTTTCATTAAGTAAGACGCATGCAAATCACCCGAAACCTCTCCTGCAATAATATAATATTTCATATCTTCCTTATTCTTTGATAACTGTGAACACTCCCAATTTATATAAATAAGCAATTAATGCAATCATGCCAAGCATAATGATTATCAAAACTCCTCTCGCTGATTTTACGCTTTCAATCTTAAAATACCAACGCATAAGAAATATTGGAGCAACAAAAGAAAAGAGAAATATTTTGGGATTATCATTGATTGTCATTGAGAAAAGATATAAGCCTGACAATAAAATCAATGCCGAAACAATTGTTGAGAGAAGTCCAACAAATAATCCAAAGAGAAAATTATCCTTTCTTAGTTTTTCAATCATTATTCAAAACGGTTTTTGTACTCTTCAATAACTTTATAAGCCGTTAAATCAACATGCATTGGAGTTATGGCACAATAACCATCCTTCATTGCCAAATGGTCTGCCCTGCTATTTTCATCTTTGCAGTTATAAATTCCTGTCAACCAATAATAAGAAAATCCCATTGGGTCTTTCCTCTCTACAAAACTTTCGTTCCAATAGGCTTTTGCTTGATGACAAACCTTTATGCCTTTTATGTTTTCATGTGGGAAATTAATATTCAAACACACATTTTCAGTTAATCCATTTTCCAAAACATCATTTGCTATCTTATTGATTATTGAGAAATTTACATGTATTTGAAAATACATTATCGTTTTAGAAAATAAAAACATAGGGAAGACTATATAAAAAACATAATAAGATTATATAAATATAAATTTGCTTATTTTATTAATTTTTAAGATATTTACATTTATTTGAAAATAACATTATCGTGTTTAGAAAATAAAAACAACCATTTAATTAAATTTAATTAATAAATCAAAATTTAAATAATATATAAAGATTTTAAAAAACAAAGGACAAGTTATGCAAAACTTTTCATATAAAACAATAAAAACATGTGCTCAATCGGGAGCAAGAATAGGTATTTTAAGTACTCCTCATGGTGATATTGAAACGCCAGTTTTTATGCCCGTTGGCACACAAGCAACCGTTAAAAGCCTGTCGAGAGAAGAATTGGAAGACGTTAACACACAGATTTTACTTAGCAATACTTATCACTTACATTTGCGTCCCGGCGAAGAAATTATTAAAAATGCGGGTGGACTTCATAAATTTATGAACTGGAACAGACCAATTTTAACAGATAGCGGTGGATTTCAAGTTTTTTCATTATCAAAGTTACGAAAAATCACCGATGACGGCGTTGAATTTAGATCGCATATAAGCGGAGCAAAACATTATATTACTCCCGAAACCGATATTCGCATCCAAAATGATATTGGTGCAGATATTATTATGGCTTTTGATGAATGCACAACTTATGGTAGCACACTGGATGACAGTAAAAAAGCAATGGAACGCACTCTTCAATGGTTGGATAGATGCTATAATTTTCACAAAAATGAAAAACAAGCATTGTTTCCAATAGTTCAAGGGAATTTTTATCCAGAACTTCGTGTTGAAAGCATTAAACGCACACTTCCTTATGTTAAACATGGCATCGCTATTGGCGGACTATCGGTTGGAGAGCCAAAGTCTAAAATGTATGAAATGCTAGATATTTTGAAACCATATTTGCCTAATGATGTGCCTCGTTATTTAATGGGTGTTGGCAGTCCTGATTGTATTATTGAAGGGGTTATACGAGGTATTGACATGTTTGACTGTGTTCTTCCAACCAGAATTGCACGAAACGGAACAGCCTTTGTTCCTACGGGTAAAATTGTGGTGAGAAATGCAGAGTATAAAAGCGATTATAGTCCTATTGATGAAAATTGCGATTGTTACGCTTGTTTACATTACACACGCTCGTATATTCGTCACTTAATTAATACTAATGAAATCTTAGGTGCAAGATTAATTAGTTTACACAATATTCGTTTTCTTACTAATTTTATGGAACAAATAAAAGAGGCGATAAAACAAGATAGATTGTTAGATTTCAAAGAAGAGTTTTTAAAAAATTACAAATATTAACAATAATTTTGCAGGTATTAGTTTGGAAATTTTCTAAATTTTGATATATTATTAATAATAAAAAAATTTAAGGAGCAGATATGAATCTTTTATTGCAAGCAGATCCAGGAATGGGAACAGTTTGGATAATTATATTAGCTGGTCTTGTGCTCATCACTGTTTTAGGAAGTCTTAGAAATAAAAAAGAAAGAACAACAAGAGAGCAAATGGTACAATCTTTAAAAATTGGAGATAAGATTGTTACTTATGCAGGCTTATATGGAAAAATTATTAGCATAACAAACACTACCGATGGTAAGGTTGTATTAATTTTAACAGGCGAAGGCGATAAAATTTCTTATATGCAAATGCATATTAATGCTATTTCATCGGTTGATACTAAACAGTTAGAAACTGAGGATGAAAATCCTGTTTTTACTCATGAAAATTTAGATGTAATTGAAAAAAAGCAACCAACTGCATTGAAAAAAGAAAAAACTGTTAATCAAAAAGAAAATAAGAAAGAAACTAAGAAATAATAATTAAACCAATAATCATATTCGTTCTAAAAGCCAGTCCACTTTCATAGTATATAATAAATAAAAAACTAGCTTTTAGGAGTTTAAAATATGAGTTCGAGTTCAAAAAGCGAAACACTAGCAAAATCACGCGGAACGCAATGGTTTGGAATTATAAAAGGCACTGTTTATGCTATAACTTTTTCTTTATTGTTAATTGTTTTTTTTGCATTAGCTATAAAATTATTTGATATTGCAGATGACTTTATAATTCCAATTAATCAAGTTATAAAAATTATAAGTTTATTTTTTGGTTGTTATATTGGCCTAAAAGGGTGCGATAAAGGGCTAATAAAAGGTATGTTTATCGGTGGATTTTACTCCATTTTATCATACATAATTTTCTCACTTCTTTGCGGTATGTTTAATTTTGGTTTTACTTCTATAACTGATTTTATATTTAGTGTGTTGATTGGTGGACTTTGCGGTATGTTAGCAATTAACTTTAAACGAAATAGATAACTAACAATAAAATAATATAATTTTTTTTAAAGCGTTTTAAAAAACGCTTTTTTTATAACAATATATATAAAAATTAACACACAATTTAATTATCTGCATATTATGGAGTGTAAGCATAATTGTATTAAAAAACTAACTACATATATTTTTATTTTACTATGTGATATAAAAATGAAACTAAATTTTTATTACAAACAAAGTTAAAAATTTGCTATTAAATCTCTTCTAATGATTTATATTGAAAACAAAAGATGAATTTGTAAATTTTATTTAGTTATTTATATTGTCGAAGAATATAATTTTGCTTGCATAATTTATACAGGAGGAATATACTTATGTTTTTCGGAGGAAATAATACTTGTGGCGGTCGTGGTAGCGGCTTTGGCGGAGACAACTGCTGCTGCTTATTATTAATATTAATGCTATGTGGTTGTGGTGGTAACATGGGATTTGGTGGCGATGACTGTTGCTGGAATATAATCTTAATTCTACTATTACTAAGTTGCTGTGGTTGCGGAACTGGTCAAGGTTACAGAAACTAATTAACCATAACTGCTGATGTATAAATTTAGAAAGGTTATTGACGGTATCACAACTGATATCGTCATTTTTTTTAAAAAACTACTCATATAATGTATTATGAAAAATATTAAAGATTTAAAAGCAAATAGTTTTAGAAAGTATGCAACTTTTATAATAGCGTGCATGCTTTCAATTATTTTAATTTATACGAATGTTGCAAATGCAGAATATGCTTTCATGCATCTGAATGATAATGTTATTTATAACGGAAATAAGTCTTCAAATAAAGTATGTTTAATGATAAATGTTTATTGGGGAACAGAATATATTGAAAGTATTTTGGAAGTGCTGGCTGAATATGGCGTTAAAACAACATTTTTTGTGGGCGGAATGTGGGTAGAAAAAGAACCAGAAATGTTTAAAAAGATATATGAAAGTGGACATGAAATCGGTAATCATGGCTATTTTCATCTTAGTCACGACAAAATGAGTTATGAGCAGAATTTAGAAGAAATTAGTGCGACTCATGCAATAGTAAAAACAAAAATTGATTACGATATGAAGTTATTTGCGCCTCCAAGTGGCGCGTTTAATAAAGCAACTATTGAAAGTGCTAGCGAGCTTGGTTATTTAACTATAATGTGGACAAGAGATACTATTGATTGGCGAGATAAAAACAGTAATTTAGTTTTTAAAAGGTCAACAGAAAAAACTAAGGGCGGTGATTTTATATTAATGCATCCCACTAATCATACTTTAAAAGCGTTACCACTAATTTTAGAATATTACAAATTAAATAATCTTATTGCCACAACTGTGTCCGAGTGTTTAATAGGGGATAATGCTTAATAATTTAGTGTTATCGAATTTGTTTTGGTAACACTAAATTGATGTAAAATTTGACCAATATTATTAATATAGTGGATTAATTAATTATGCAGTTGTGTAATCACTTTCGTGCTTACAGAATAAAGTATTAATAAATAAAATATTAATACTTTATTTTAAATAAAAATGTTTTGTATCACTGTTTATAATTATTGCTTGAAAAAAAATAAAAATTTAGATTGTAAATATATATACTTTTAGTTTATTGCAAGTGTTGTTGTGCTTTTGCTGATTACATTTTAAAATAATTTTACTAATATATATTTAATCAAAGATTTTATAAAGTAATTTCAAGCGAATTATAATTAAACATTTTAGGCTTATTTAAAAAACTATAATATTGGTTGAATTATTGGCGAATGAACAATTATCGCACTACTAAAATATCGATTTTATTTTTATATATTCATGTAATGTGATATAATCAAAATTAAATATTACTTGAATTATTTTTCACTCTTGGAGTAGTTTTGGCAATATACAGAAATAAATCAATGTCAATAAAAAACAAAAAAAATCCACGATATAAATTGGGTGTTGCTTTATTGCTTACTTTTTCTCCAATTTTATTAAATTTACTTTTAAACTTTGCACTACTATTCAATTCCTTTTTTCTAGGTGTATTTGGTTTATCAATTTATGCTATCTCTGCATTTTTTATAGTTCTCGGCATTATGTTTATGCTAAACAAAAAAGTAAACGTTAATACTAGCATTATTATTTATAGCATCTTTTCTGTTGCTCTATTTATTACTCTTCTGCATATCTCAACATCTGCTCATCTGTTTGAAAGTAATTATTATTTAGCTGCTTGTTATACTTCTAAACTTACCGCAGGTGGTATTCTTTCTGCTTTAATTGTTTATCCAATTTATTATATAATGCATTCAGTTGGTGCTTTTGTTTTTTTTGCTATCGCACTTCTTATTTTTGTGACACTACTAATTAATAGTTATCACACTCATTATAATTTAATGAAATCTGCAATTAAATTGAAAAATAATCAAGTAGATAATGTTAAGGAAAATAAAGAACAGCAATTTCAAAAACAACCAATGTTTGATGAAAAGATTTTTATTAAAGACGAAGAACCATCCACTATTATCGAACCTATTGCATCCACAAAAGATAGAGAAAGAATTTTAAATTTGCTTGGGCTTAAAAAACAGCATGAAAAAGCCAATGCAAACGGTAATGATTTAGCAAAAAATCAACAAAATAAAAAATTTTTTGATATTTTCAAGCAATCATCAGGTGAAAACAAGCAAGAAAAAGAAAAACCTCCAGTTTTTATTCACACAGAAGAAGAAATGAAAAGTGATAATTCTCAAGCAGTATTTTTGCCCGATAAACCACAGAAGATGTCGGAAAAAGAGCGAAAAAATCTTGAATTTATTTATTCAATTCAAGGAAAAGAAATGCCGCAAGTAAATTCATCTAAACCTTTTGAATTTAATTTCAACACAAATATTGATAGTCTTACTAATCACTATAATAACGACAAACAATTGCATGATGCTAATTTTGATTATAATGCTTATGAGCAAAACGAACAGTTTACAAATAACTTGCAGTCAGTTTTTGGTGGTCCATCAGAGCAATATGGAGGGCAACCAAATAATTTTCCACAAAATAATTCTTATATGAATAATTATTTAAACAATCAATTTGATAATAAACCACAGCAACAATCACAGCAAGAAGGTATAAACAACATAAACAGTAGACCTGAAAATTTTGATATCTATGATAGTAATTTAACAAAAAAAGATTATTTAAATAATAAAACAACTTTTATAAACAACATTGACAAAGTAAATGCGAATTTAACCCCGTTTAATAAAATTGAATCAAATATAGATAATGGATTTATAAACAATAAAAAATCTAATTCCCAAATATCGATTGATGAAATGGGTAAATCCGAAAACAATCCAGTTGAATTTAAAAAAAGATGGGATAAACAATCAAAAAAATATATTAAACCTCCAATTGAACTTTTAGATAATATTGCACCACTTGACGATGATGACGAAGAAGATTTAGCATACAAAGCTGAAATCTTAGAAGAAACATTAAACAACTTTAAAATACCAGCAAAAGTTTGTTCAATTATGAAGGGGCCTGCTTTTACTAGGTTTGAAATGCAAATGCCAGCAGGAATCTCTGTTAAACGCATAACAAATTATGTTGAAGATATAGCAATGTCATTAGAATCATATGGTGATATTAGAACAGAAATTCCAATACCCGGTAAAAATGCTTTTGGTGTGGAAGTACCAAACAAAAATGTTTCCGTTGTTGGACTTAGAGATATATTAGAAAGTGCTAGTTTTCAAAATAGCAAATCACTACTCACTTTTGGTCTTGGCAAAGATATAGCCGGTGAATGTATAGTAACCAGGTTAGAAAAAATGCCTCACATGTTAGTTGCTGGTGCAACTAATAGTGGTAAAAGCGTTTGTTTAAATTCTTTAATTATTAGTCTTATTTATAAAGCAAGCCCCGAAGATTTAAGATTTATTCTTATTGATCCAAAACGCGTGGAGTTCACTTTCTATAACGGATTACCGCACTTATTAATTCCTGATGTAATAACCGAAGTGGATAAAGCGATTTCCGCTCTTAGCTGGGTTATTAATGAGATGGAACGCAGATTTGTGTGTTTTATGAATTTCAATGCTAAAAATATAGACGACTATAATAAATCAAAAGAAGTTGTTGCTAAACTACATGAAAAGATGCCTTATATTATTATAATCGTTGATGAGTTAGCAGACTTTATGCAACAAAATAAAAAAGAAATGGAAGAACATATTAAGCGACTTACTGCAAAAGCAAGAGCGGCAGGAATCTATCTTGTGCTTGCAACTCAACGACCAAGTGTGGATATTATAACGGGAACAATAAAAGCAAACCTTCCATCAAGAATTGCGTTTAGAGTTTCCGCAAATCAAGACAGTCGAACAATTTTAGGAACTGCTGGTGCTGAGCGTTTACTTGGAAGAGGAGATATGCTTTTTCATCCTGCTGATATGCAAGACCCAATGCGTCTGCAAGGAGCATATATAAGCAACCGAGAAATAGAAAAAGTTGTGAATTTTGTTAAAGAAAACAATGAGTCGAATTTTGATGAACAACTACAAGAAGATATGTTTAACAAATATCGTGGTTATGAAATAAACCAAAACGAAGAAGAGTTTGACCCATTATTTAAAGATGCTGTTAGAATAATTATTAAAACCAATAGTGCATCCATTAGTAAACTACAACGAGCGTTTGGTATTGGCTATCCTAGAGCCGGTAAAATTATAGATCAAATTGAAAAAACGAATATGATTTCGTCGCCTGATAATAAAAACACAAGAATAATTTATGTAACTCAACAAGAATTTGAAGAAAGATTTGGTGAGGATTTATAAAATATAACAATAAAGAATCATTAAAGTAATTTGTTTGCCAAATGATTTTTTACTTGATAAACTATAATTGAAAAATCAAGAAATATTTTAAATTTAATTATAAAATATCCACATATCTATGGATTTATAATAAATAATTTCAAAGGAGAGAAAATGAATTTACCCAATAAAATAACAATCTTAAGAATTTGTATGTTACCGCTGGTGATTTTCTTTTATTTAACAAATTTATTAGGAGCAACAGGAAAACTTATCGCTTTGATTCTTTTCGTTTTTGCAATATTTACAGACATGCTTGATGGTTATATTGCTAGAAAATATCATCTTGTTACCGACTTTGGAAAGTTTTTAGACCCTATTGCAGATAAGATTTTAGCAAGCACAGGACTTGTTCTTTTAATTGCTGATAGTACTCCAATATTACCTGTGCCTTATGGTATTATATTTATATTTATAATGCTGTTTAGAGATTACATTGTAACAGGTCTTAGACAAATGGGACAGATTAAAGGCGTTATCATTGCAGCTGATATGCTTGGGAAAGTTAAAGCAAATTTAATTTATGCAACCCTTATTTTAGGATTTCTTTTAGCATATTTTAATAATCTTCATGGTTTATCAGCTGAATTTATAAATATAACAACAAATGTATTCTATGTTTTATCAGTAATTACAGTTTTCTTTATTATATTAAGTGGAATTTCTTATCTTAAAAACAACTCCCATGTGTTATCGGAAAAGCAACCTAAAAACAAAAAAGAAAAGAGCGAATAATTTTTAATCGTTTTTAGTTTAAGTTATAATAAAGCCGTACAATAAGCGTGCGTTTATTCAACCAAAAGGGTGCTAATGAAAATATCATGTATAAGTATTAACACAAACATTTTACTTGGTAAAGAGCAAGATAAAATAATAGAGTTTTTATCTAAAAAACTATTGGAATTAGGTGTGACATTTAACAAAATTGTTGTGTCACAGTCTAGTCCTGAGCAAATAAAAAATGCAATTTCATTTGCAAATGAAAATGTTGTTATCATAATTGGAGATAAATCAAGCGTAAGAAATTATCAAATAAAATCGTCGTTATCGAGATTATTTGGATTGTCTCTTAGTCAAAATCAAACTGCAATAGCATCGGTAGAAAATTTTTATAAAAAGAATAATATTCCGCCACAACTTGAAAGCCAAAACGAGCATTATATTCCATCAAGTGCTAAAGTGCTCGCTAGTTCAGTTAGTGCAGAGCTTGGTTTTATGCTAACAACAGATAAAACTTATATATTTCTTCCTAATAACATTTATGCAGTTAAGGAAATATTCAATAATTTTTTGATAGAAGAATTTACCAAAAAGGTTAAAACGGAATATGATAATATCACCATTAAAACATTTGGTATATCAGAAAAAGATATTTTGTTTTTACTGCAAAATTTGCTAAATAATAAATATAAGATTTTTATAACAACTTATCCGGTTAATCTTGATGTTGCTATCAACATTAGATTTGATAAAAAGATTGATAATGTTATTTTGCAATCATTTATGAGTGAAGTTTACAGTAAACTTAAAAAATATATTTATGCTAATGAAGATAATAGCATTTTTCAAACTGCTCTTGACCTTCTAAAATTAACTAAAAAAAGATTAATTTTAGGGGAAAGTATAACGCAAGGAAACTTAGTAAATAGTTTTTTAAACACCTCAAAAGAAGCATCTGAATATTTAACAAAAGCAACAATTTATCCAAACGCTGACGCACTTGTTAAATATGGAAATATATCAAAAGAAATTGTAAACCGACATGGTTTTTCTAGCGTGGAAACTGCTTATGAAATGGCTGTTAACTTACTGGATAAAAACTCTAAAGATTTCGTTGTTTGCACATGTGGAGAATGGGTTGGCGATCAACTCCACACAACGCAACTCACTTGTTATATTGCGGTGGGTGACGAAGATGGTATTCATGTTTATAAAAACACATATAGCGGAGAATTTTCTGCCGTTATTGATAATATCTCAAAAAGTTCTATCTTTTATTTAATTAAAAAAATTAAACAAAAAGATTTGTATTCTGGTCAAACTACTGTATAATAAGAACATAAGTTCTTATTTTTAAATAAAAACTATGAAAATAATGCTAAAAAATTAATATTTGAAAAATTTTAGCAATCTAAAAATAAAATTATTTAAGATATAAAACTGAAAAGAAAAATAAAGGGAAAATTTAATGGACGATAATAAAAGAAAGATATTAGAGCAGACAATCCTTCAAATTGAAAAACAGTTTGGAAAGGGCTCTATAATGAAGTTTAGCGAAGATGCCAAACAACAAATTGATGTTATTCCAACTGGATGCCTAACTTTAGATAGTGCACTTGGAATAGGTGGTGTGCCACGGGGTAGAATTATTGAAATATACGGACCTGAAAGTTCGGGTAAAACTACTGTTGCTTTACATATTTTAGCAGAAGCACAAAAATTAGGTGGCTCAGCAGCATTTATAGACGCTGAACATGCATTAGACCCAGCATACGCAGAAAAACTTGGTGTTGATGTTTCAGAATTATATATCAGTCAACCGGACAATGGTGAGCAAGCACTTGATATTTGTGAAGCTCTTGTCAGAAGTGGTGCTATGGATATAATTGTTATTGACTCTGTTGCAGCACTAACTCCAAAAGCAGAAATTGATGGTGAAATGGGCGATAACTTTATAGGTACTCAAGCGCGTTTAATGAGTCAAGCTTTAAGAAAATTAACAGGTATTACAAATAAAAGTAAAACCTGCGTTGTATTTATCAACCAACTTAGAGATAAAATCGGTGTTATTTATGGTAGCCCTGAAACTACAACTGGTGGAAAAGCATTAAAATTTTATGCTACTGTGAGAATGGATATCAGAAAAGCTGATGTTATAAAAGAAGGTACAGAATTAATTGGTAATAAAGTTAAAATAAAAATCGTTAAAAATAAAGTTGCACCGCCATTTAGAACAGCCGAGTTTGATCTTTTATACGGACAGGGGATAGACAATTTAGGCTGTGTTGTTGATCTTGCAGCAGAATTTGATATTATAAAAAAAAGTGGCTCATGGTATAGTTATAACGACGAAAAAATTGGACAGGGAAGAGATAATGTTAGAATGTTCTTAAAAGAAAAACCAGAGCTTTATGAAAAGATTGAAAAACAAATAAAAGAAAAATTATTCAATAAAAAATAATTAATATATCCGCTTTAGAGCAAGTTTGTTCAAGCGGATATTTATTTTAATATAAGCGTACACTAAAACAATGAAATGGGTTTTAGTAATTTTTTTAATTTTTGTTATAATTTTAACGGTTAGATTAACATTTAAAATGGATTTTTTCTTTGATATTTTTAATAATAATGGATATATTATTTTAAAAATTTTTAAATTTATAACAATTTTTAAAGCTAGGATACAATTTACTTATTACTATTTAAGTTTGTATGTTAGTGATAAAAGAACTATAAAAATCAAACTAGATTTAGATGATAAAAACTTACAATTTATTAATGACTTGCAATTAGTTTTAATTGCAAAAACATATCTAATTAACTTTGATTCGAAAGTTGAATTTGGACTAGAAAATGCCTTTCACACAGTAATTGCTTATGGAAATCTTACTTTACTTAATAGATTTTTATTTTTAAAATTATTAAATAGAAACGAAGACGCATCAATTAGTATGAATGTTTTACATAAATTTACAGAAAATACACTTAAAGTAAACTTGCAGTCGAAGTTTATAGTTTCACTTTTTGATTTAGTTTGGGCATTTGCATACGCCGTACTTAACAGGAGATTAATTTATAATGAGTAATCATAAAGAAAAAATTGATTCATTTATACAAAACACACTACTAAATATACGCAAATTAATTGAAGCAAATGTGATAGTAGGAAATCCAATTCAAGCAGGAAAATCAACTATAATCCCAATTAACAAAGCAACAGTTGGGTATATAACTGGTGGTGGAGAAATAACTAATAAAAAAACTCCGCAGTTTACAATTGGTAGCACATCGGGTTTTAATATAACTCCAATTGGATTTATATATGTTGATAATGGCAATGCTACTTTTATTTCCACACAACCTTGCACACCAAATGATAAATTGCTAGATGCAATATATAAGATAATATGTAAAAAATTTAATGAGACTAATGAAGATGCGGATGAATGCAAAAAACAAACAAAAAAAGAAACAAAAGCAGATAAATCTAAAACAAAAATAAAGGAGAAGAAAAATGAAACTCAGTAGGTTTTGCTTATGTTTAATATTAGCAATTTGTGCGATATTTTCTTCAACTATGGTAGCTTTTGCAGAGCCGTTAGATGCTATTGCGCCAGCAAAAAGCTTAGTTGTTTTAGAAGGCAACACAAACGAAGTGCTATATCATTTTAAAAAAGATATGCAATTGCCAATCGCAAGCTTAACTAAAATTGTTACTGCGATAGTGGCAATAGAAAACTGTGAAGATATTAATACTATAGTTGAAATTAGCCCAAAGGCTGTAGGAATAGAGGGAACAAGTATATATTTGAAAAATGGTGAAAGTTTAAAATTTTATGATTTATTATTAGGCTTAATCCTTGCAAGCGGAAACGACTGTGCGATTGCACTCGCAGAATATATTGGCGGAGAGGGCGGACAAGAAAGATTTGTGGAAATGATGAATGAATTTATTTTAAAACTAGAACTGAATAATTCACATTTTGATAATCCACACGGACTTGATAGCAAAACTCATTATTCTAGTGCGTATGATCTTGCTTGTGTTACAGCTTATGCTATGAAAAATAAAACTTTCCGTGAAATTGTAGCAACTAAATATGCTACAATTGAAGGTAATGAGATATATCAAACAAGATATTTGAAACATAAAAATAAACTACTTTTTAGCATGGATAGTTGTGTGGGTGTTAAAACAGGTTTTACTGATAATGCGGGAAGATGTTTGGTGAATACAGCCGAAAAAGATGGATTGCAAGTAATTACAGTCATTCTAAATTGCGGTCCTATGTTTGAAGAGGCTAAACGCTTAACAAACAATGCTTTTAGCGAATACGCAATGAAAGAGTTTGTTGCACCATATAATTTCATCAGCAATATCAATATAGTAAACGGCGATAAAGAAAATATAGGTGTAGTCACAATAGGTGGATTTAAAAAAGCAGTAAAAAAAATAAATTTTGAAAAATATATTGTTGAATATGACTTCCCAAAAGAAGTGAAGGCACCTATTCAATTAAATCAAGTTATTGGAAAAGTTACTGTTAAATTTGAAGATGAGGTGATATTTCAAGACAACCTTTATTCTATTGATAGCGCTAACAACATTGATTTAAAGTATTTAATTGAAAACATATTGAGAAAATGGGTGCCAAATTAAATAAAAATTGTTATTTTTTGCAACACAATTATTTTTTTCTGGAACAGTATGGAATAACATCTTTTATCAAATAACCTCATATTTTTTATTAATTTAAATTATCTATAATTCAATAATAGCTCAGCATTAAAAAGTAATAAAAAACAAAAAGTATATTGTCTTATACAAATTTTAAAAAATAAATTACGCTAGACCGCAAAGTCGTGCTGTCGCATTTTTAATATTTTTTTTTAAAATACAATAAGATATTTATTTTTGTTTAACTATTTATTTGCAAAATCTTTAATTGTGGTTTATCATAATAGGAATGATTTATTAATAAGGATTTTAATGAGAATTAACAAGTTTTTAGCAGGTGCAGGTCTTGCAAGTAGAAGAAAAGTTGAAGAATTAATAATTAATGGAAAAATCAAAGTAAACGGCGAGGTTATAATTAACCTGGCTTTTGATATTAATGAAAATGATAAAGTTGAGTATAATGGCAAAATTTTATCTTTTTTTAAAGAAAATATCTATATTATGCTAAACAAACCAAAGTGTTATATTTCAGCAGTTAGCGATAATAGGGATAGAAAAACAGTAATAGATTTAATTAAAGAAAAAGATGAGAGATTATTTCCAGTCGGCAGACTTGATTATAACACTGAAGGATTATTACTTATTACTAATGACGGCGATTTTGCAAATAATGTGATGCATCCTAGAAATGAAATTGGAAAAACTTACGAAGTAACAACAAAAGAAAAACTTACTCATTTTCATAAAGCGCAGATAAGAACGGGTATTCTAATTGATGGAGTTAAGACATCACCTGCGTTAGTTACTTCTTCTTTAAAAATAAATGATGTATTATATGTAACAACTATTACTATCTTTGAAGGTAAAAACAGAGAAGTAAGAAATATGTTTAAAGAATTACATTTAAAAGTTTATAATCTAAAAAGAATTAAAATTGGTAATTTAGAACTAGGGAATTTAAAAATTGGTAGTTATAAATATTTAACGCAAAATGACATTAATAAAATTTTTAATTAGGAGAAAATGATGATAACAATTGCTATTGATGGACCTTGTGGTTCAGGAAAAAGTACAGTAAGTGAGGGAATAGCTAAAAAACTTGGTATTTTATATCTTAATACTGGTGCAATTTATAGAGCTATTGCATTATATATGTTAAGAAATAATATTAATAGTAATAATATAAATAGTATTACAGATGCAATGGATAAAATTAACATTGAAATTAAATATTTAAATAACGAACAGCATACATTTTTAAATGGGGAAGATGTTTCAAAACAGTTATACAGTATGGAAGTAAGCGATGCAAGTTCGGTTTTTGCTCAATTTAAAGAGGTAAGAGATAAAATTCTTCACATTCAACGAAACCTTGCAAAGGTTCAAAGTATTGTGATGGAAGGCAGAGATATAACTTCTCATGTGTTACCTGATGCTAAATTTAAGTTTTATATTGATGCAAGCCCAGAAATTAGGGCACAGCGTCGAATTAATGATGAAAAAATTATAGGTAAACCACAACTATGTTTTGAAAAAGTTTTAGCAGATATTTTTGAACGCGATGAACGAGATAAAAATAGAACTATATCACCGTTAATATTAGTTGAAGACGCTATCTATATCAACACCGATAATCGAAATGTTGAAGATGTTGTTAATGATATTTATAAGCTTATTAAAAGTAAAAAGGATTAAATATGCTTTATTATATTATAGTTATTTTAGCAATTCTTCCGTTTTTAATAATTTTTCCAATAATCGTGCGCGGAAGAAAAAACATGCCCAAAGGTAAGATGTTGTTTTGTTGTAATCATCAATCCAACTGGGATGTACTTTTGATTGCAGCAAAAATACCAGGGCGAAGATTTTATTTTATGTCTAAAGAATCGTTGTTTAAAAACAAATTTTGCTCTTTTATTTTAAAAAAGTTAGGTGCGTATCCTGTTTCTCGTAACAAAACTGATATATCTGCAATTAAAAAAACACTATCTCTTTTGAAAGACGAAAAAGCAATCTGTTTATTTCCTGAAGGTGCTCGGTTAAAAACTGAAGATTCAAATGAGCTTCGAGATGGTGCAATAATATTTGCCTTAAAATCTAAAGCACCGATTGTTCCTGCATGTTTTATTAAAAAGCCTAAACCTTTTTGTTTTAATAAATTAATTATTGGAAAACCTTTTAATTTAAGCGAAATGGAAGAATTTAAAGAAAAAAAAATTACTGTGGAATTAATTGAAAAGGGCAGAGAAATTTTGCGTAAAAAAATGTTTGGTTTATATAATCAAAATATTAAGAAGTAAAAAATACCTAATAAAAAAAACAATATTGAAAGATTAATTAGTTTTATCTTGGATAAAGAACCGTTTAAGGTTCTTTTTTAATAAAGTATAAATTTTATGATATTTTATTTTGTCTGTCATGAAAGAATATAGTGTAATTAAAAATAATTAAAACGTGCCTTATAAATTTATGTTATATACTAACATTAGGTGAAATTTAAATTTAGAAACACTGTAAAATCATATAAAAAAAATAAAAGTAGGTAAGGGAGCATAAGTAATATAAAAATAAATCAAATTAAACAATATAAAAACTCTGCAAAACTCTGCTTTTAAAATTATATAATTATTTGAGTTCTAGGTAAAAATTATATATATAAAAAAATTTAATTATACTGTTAAAAAATAAACCTGTGTAAGTAAAGTATATTCGTTAATGCATGCATATTAGTAATTTTTTTATTTTATCCTACCAATAGAGTAAGCCGATTTTTTTATTTTAAATTATATGTCTTTTAATTATATAGCGTGTGGCTTAATAAAAAACCGCTTTAATTTAAGCGGTTTATTTGGTGGGAGAGGCTGGATTCGAACCAACGAAGTCGGAGACGACGGATTTACAGTCCGTTCCATTTGGCCACTCTGGAACTCTCCCATATAAACTTTTAAGTTAATTTTCTAAGCTTACTGTGAAACTTAGCAATAATATGTTATTATTGGCAAATATCTTAAAAGTTTGCTGGAGCTGGTGATAGGAATTGAACCCACAACCTGCTGATTACAAATCAGCTGCTCTACCGATTGAGCTACACCAGCGAAATTATTTTATCTTTACACACATTTATTTAAAAATGGTGCCTTGGGGCGGAATCGAACCACCGACACGAGGATTTTCAGTCCTCTGCTCTACCGACTG
>ENA-UOOK01003863-UOOK01003863.1-fermentation-metagenome-genome-assembly--contig:-NODE-3863-length-16620-cov-4.193058_pt1 | contig 16620 bp, 18 predicted proteins | sample MGYA00245777_ERZ724023 | MGnify/ENA primary metagenome ERZ724023 (study PRJEB28704, sample SAMN03018312) | fermentation metagenome | biome: anthropogenic terrestrial biome; feature: soil; material...
GGACGCCCGCCGTTTGCCGTGGCAACCATGTTGCGCATCCACTTCCTTCAACAGTGGTTCAACCTCTCGGACCCGGCGATGGAAGAGGCGCTGTACGACACGCCGATGTTTCGCGAGTTTGCCGGGCTGGACATGGGCGAGGACAACCTGCCCGACGAGAGCACCATCCTGCGCTTTCGCCATCTGCTGGAGCGTCACTGCATCGCCGAGCAGATGCCAGGGCCAGCATCAACGCCATCTTCATGAATTCTGCAGCCTGCGGCGCAGTTGTGTCACTTCCTCGATCAGGTCGGCCTCGATCTGCAGGTCGAAGCGGTACGACGGCGGCGTCACATCCAGCTCGCCCTCGCCCTCCGTGACCTGCAGCCCCAGGCGGCGCAGCGCGCCGGCGCCGCCGATCCGCACGACGACGCCGCTCTGCCCGTAAGGGAGCTCGCTCAGGCGAATCACCGCACATCCCTCCTTTCAGGGAAAGAAAAGCCGCACCGCCCACACCGAGGCGATGTAGCCGGAAAAATCGGCCGCAAGCGCCGCGGGGATGGTGTGGCGCGTCTTCTTGACGCCCACCGCCCCGAAATAGACGGCGATCGCGTAGAACGTCGTTTCCGTCGAGCCGTTCATCACGGAAGCCACCCGCCCGATGAAGCCGTCCGGGCCGTAATCCTGGAACAGGCGGATCAGGAGCGCATTCGAGCCGCTGCCCGAAACAGGGCGCATCAGCGCGAGCGGCATCACCTCCGGCGGAAGGCCGACGGCCTTCGCGGCGGGCGCCAGAAACGCCGAGAACAGATCCAGCGCCCCCGAAGCGCTCAGCATACTGACCGCCATAATCAGCCCCACGAGCGAGGGCAGAACGGAAAAGCACGAAACGGCCCCTTCCTTCGCCCCGGCCACAAAGGTGTCGAACACCGGCACCTTCCGGACAAGCCCGAACAGGATGATCAGAAAAACAGTGACCGGCACGACAAAGATCCCGAATTCAGTCATCGGCTTTCCACCTTTCCAGCAGCTTCGCCGCGATGATCCCGACCGTGAGCGACAAAACGGAAGCCAGCCAGACGGCCGGCACGATATCGAACGGGGCCGGCGAACCGTACTGGGCGCGCAGCGTCCCCATGAACGTCGGGATCAGCTGGATCGAAGCGGTATTCAATACCACGAACATCACCATGCTGTTGTCCGCCGACTTCAGCCCGCCGTTTTCCCGGCTCATCTCCTTCATCGCAGCGATCCCGAACGGCGTCGCCGCGTTCCCGAGCCCCAGCAGGTTCGCCGTGACGTTCATGCAGATGGCCCTTGACGCCGGGCTGTCTTTGTCGTAGCGCGGGAACAGGCGCCGCATCAGCGGGTGAAACAGGCGGCTGAGCAGGGCGGTCAGCCCGCCCGCATCCGCCACCTTCATCAGCCCGGTCCAGACGCACATCATCCCCAAAAGGGCGATGGTGAGCTGCACCGCGCTCGCCGCGCCCGAAAGCACCGCGTCGGAAAGCTCGCCCATGCGCCCGGTCAGAAGCGCGCAGACAAAACTGAAAAGGATCATGCCTGCCCAGATATAATTCATCATGTTTCTCACCCGTACATACATATGAACCTCCGGCGGAAAGCAGTACAAAAGGCCCCTTTCGGAACGCCGAAGATTCCGGGGAGAAATTTTTCTTGTGTTTGGAGAAATTAAACAAATAAACGTTCTAAAAAATAAAATTATTAATTATTATTCAATTGACAGAATTGCCAAAAAAAGGTATTATAAGGATAGAATCCAGCATTTTTTGACACTGTTTTAACTGTTTTAATTGTTTTATTTGCAAAGGAGGGATACTTTTGAAATCGACAGGAATCGTGAGGCCGATCGATCCGTTCGGCCGAATCGTTTTACCGAAAGAAATAAGGACCACATTCAACATTACAGATAAGGATTCACTGGAAATCTTCGTAGATGATTCTATGATTATCTTAAAGAAATACGAACCCTCTTGTATGTTCTGTAAAAGTATGGATCACATCATCACGTTCAAGGGACACAATATCTGCCACAAATGCATGGAAAAGCTGGCGAAGAGGTTGGCGGAGGAAGACGAAGACGAAAAAGAAAACAAATAACCGTCTTTCGGACATTGGGACATTTAGAAACGGGGCGGGCAGTCCCGTTTTTCGTGAATAGGCACCCGAAAACAGGCTAGATTTAAGGAGCGGCATCCGCCGTCTCCTTTTTTCTTTGCCTGCCGAACAGGCCCTTTTTTTCGATCTTCACATTTTCCACACAATCTTCCGGTAGGATGGCCGCAAGGGAGTGATACGAATGGATCGGGCAAAAAAGGAAAAGCAAAAAAATAAAAAAGCGGTCCTTCTGGCGGCCGCCGGCATTTTCTCGGCGGCCGCCATCGTGGCCGCAGTCCTGCTGATGAACCGCGGGGGCGGCGAAAGCAAATATACCAACCGGCAGACCGGCGATCTGGTGATCCCGAAAAGCGGGATCACACAGACCCCATCCTTCTATCCGTACGAGGCGGCGGACGGCATCAAAATGGAGGTGCTCGCGGTGAAGGCGCCGGACGGAACGATCCGGACCGCGTTCAACACCTGTCAGGTCTGCTACGCTTCCGGGCGGGGATATTACAAGACGGACGGCACCACGCTCATATGCCAGAACTGCGGAAACCAGTTCACCGCGGATCAGGTGGAGGTTCAGCACGGCGGGTGCAACCCGGTTCCGATTTCATCCGGAAACAAAACCGAGAACGCGGACAGCATCGTGATCCCAAAGGATTTTCTGTCGCAGGCCAGCACGATTTTTCAAAGCTGGAAGCGCTGACCGGGGAGTGAATCATGGAAGAATCCATTCAGAAAAAAACGTTTTTGATCAGCGGCATGAGCTGTTCCGGATGTGAGCTGCGCATCGAGGAGGCCCTAACGGGCGTTCCCGGCGTCAAAAGCGCGTCGGCGAGCTATTCCGCCTCCCGGGCGGAAGTGGAATACGACGCGGACAAAACGAGCCCGGAAAAGCTGGAAGAAGCCATCCGCCGGGCGGGATACGGCGTAAAGCACGACCGTCAAGGCACAGAAGGGCCCGGCCGGGAAGGACCGAACAGCACGCGCCAGGTCCTGGGCATCCTGATGATCCTGCTGGCCCTGTACCTGCTGATCGACCATACCGTCGGCTTTCAGTTCGTCCCGCAGGTCAGCCGAAACATGGGGTACGGGCTCCTGTTCGTCACGGGGCTTCTCACGTCGATCCACTGCCTCGCCATGTGCGGGGGGATCAATCTTTCCCAGACCATCGGGCGCGGCGGGGAAGCGAAGGCCCCGGCCCGGATCCGGGAAAAGCTGAAGCCCGCGTTCCTCTATAACTCGGGCCGCGTGATCTCCTACACGGCGACCGGCGCCATCGCCGGGGCCGCCGGGCAGGTGGTGAGCTTTTCCGGCGCGGCGAAGGGCGCCGTCGCGATTTTCGCGGGCATTTTCATGATCGTGACCGGTCTGAACCTGATGAACGCGTTCCCCGGGCTGCGCCGGTTCGGGCTCCGGATGCCGAAATTCCTCTCCCGGGCGGCGCGCGGGAAAAAGAGGGCGGGCTCCCCTTTCTATGTGGGGCTTCTGAACGGGCTGATGCCGTGCGGGCCGCTTCAAGCCATGCAGCTTTACGCGCTTGGGACGGGCAGCATGCTCGGCGGCGCGCTTTCAATGCTGACGTTCGGCCTGGGCACGGTGCCGCTGATGTTCTCGTTCGGTGCCGTCAGCTCTTTCCTGAGCGGCAAATTCACCCGCAACATGATGAAATTCAGCTCCGCGCTCGTCATGACGCTCGGCCTTGTCATGATCGGCCGCGGCATGAGCCTTTCGGGACTTCCCGTGTGGGGCGCGGGCTTTTCGCGGCAAGCGGCGAACGCGGCCGTCGTCAAAGACGGCGTGCAGGAGGTCACGACGGAGTTCCGGTCCGGAAAATACGCCCCCATCACGGTTCAGAAAGGGATCCCGGTCCGCTGGACCATACGGGTCTCCCAAAATGATCTGAACGGCTGCAACAATCCCGTGGTGATCTCCAGATTCAACCTTCAGAAGGAGCTGGCCCCGGGGGACAACGTCATCGAGTTCACCCCGGAAGAAACGGGAACGATCCCCTACAGCTGCTGGATGGGCATGATCCGAAGCTCGATTACGGTGGTGGACGATATCTCCTCCCCGCAGGCCGCGGCCGCCGCTCTGACCGAATCGGCCCGCGGCCCGGATGGAGCCGCGGGGGCAGCGGGAGGAAGCTGCTGCTCCGGCTCAGCGCAGGGCGGCACGGCATCGGCCTCCGGCCCGGATGGAACGGCGGGGGCCGCGGGAGGAAGCTGCTGCTCCGGCCCGGCGCAGGGCGGAGCCCTTCCCGAGTGCTGCGTACCCGGCAGTGCCGGGGAAGAAGGATAGCTTTGCTCTGAAAAAAGGCTTTTTGTTGTGAAAAGCCTTTTTTGTGTTACAATAATTTCAGGTGAATAGAAACAAATCCAGGCTCGCAATCATAAGTGGAGCTGCCGCAGCGGAAAACGCTATTGCAAAAAGAAACGGAAGGGAAGTTTCTGCATTGGATCAGCAGAAAACGATTCTTGTGGTCGACGACGAAATCAAGATAACCGAAATCGTCAAATCCTATCTGGAAAAGGACGGCTACGGCGTGGTATGCGCCTACGACGGCAGGGATGCCCTTGCCGCCTTCGACCGGTATTCCCCCGTCCTCGTCGTGCTGGACCTGATGCTGCCCGGGCTTTCAGGGGAAGAGGTCTGCGCCGCCATACGCAGGAAATCCCGGGTCCCGGTGATCATGCTGACGGCGAAAGCCGAAGAGGAGGATCTGCTCAACGGCCTGAAGATCGGCGCGGACGACTACATGATTAAGCCGTTCAGCCCCCGGGAGCTGACGGCGCGCGTGGAAACGGTGCTTCGGCGCGTGACGAAAGAGGCCGTTCCCCTCTCTCCCGTCCTCTCGTTTTCGGGCGGCGACCTCGTGCTGGACGCGGCGCGCCGCGAGGCCAGGAAAAAGGGCCGCCGCATCCCGCTGACCCCGGCGGAATTCCAGATCCTTTTCACCATGGCGAAATACCCCACGAAAACCTTTACCCGGGAGGAACTCATCGCCCTCGCCCTGGGGGATGAATACGACGGGTTCGACCGCGTGATCGACACCCACATCAAGAACATCCGGCAGAAAATCGAGGACAACGCCCGCGCGCCGCGCTATATCCGCACGGTCCACGGGGTCGGCTATTCCTTCGGCGGTGAATGAGATGAAGAAATCCCTGAAACTGAAATGGAAGCTTTCGCTCTCTTATGTGCTGGTGGCCCTGCTGCTGGTGGGGGGCGTGAGCCTGTTCAGCAATTTTTTGCTGCAGCACCAGTTTGAGCAGTACATCATTCAGAAGCAGAACGAAAAGAACCGCGAGATCGTGAATCAGGTGTCCCAGCAGTACGACCCGTCCACCGGCTCCTTCCCCGCCTCCTCGCTCGAATCCATCGGCGTCGCGGCGCTGGAGCGCGGCATGATCATCCGGGTCAGCGACGGCAGCGGCCGCGTCCTGTGGGATGCCATGGTGCACAACAACGGGCTGTGCCACCGGATGCTTCAGAGCATGGCGGACGACATGAAAAAACGTTACCCCGACTTTCAAGGGGCCTATGAGGAAAAGAATTACCCGGTCCTGTCCGGCTCCCGTACGGCGGGCAGCGTCAGCGTAGGGTATTACGGGCCTTTTTATCTGAGCGACAACGATACGGCGTTCATCGGCACGCTGAACCGCGGGCTGGCCGGGGTGGGGCTGATCTCGCTTTTCGCGGCCGCGCTGGTCGGCCTTCTGATGGCCCGGCGCATCAGCCGGCCCATCGAGCAGGCCATCGGGATGACGGAACGGATCGCCCTCGGCGACTACCCGGAAAAGGCCCCGGCGCGCAGCGGGACACTGGAGCTCGACCGCCTGGCGGAGGCGGTGGAAGAGCTTTCCCGCAAGCTGGAGCGGCAGGATCTTCTGCGGCGAAGAATGACGGCGGACGTCGCCCACGAGCTGCGCACGCCGCTCACCGTCCTGCGCGGCAATATCGAGGCGCTGCTCGACGGCGTGTGGCAGGCGGACGAGCAGCACCTTTCGGGCCTGCACGATGAAATCTTGCGCCTGACCCGGCTGGTGGCCGATCTGGATAAGCTGGCCCGGCTGGAGGACGAGAGCACCCCGCTGGAAAAATCGCCGGTGGATCTTGCGGCCCTCGCTTCGGGCACCGTCCTCAGCTTTGAGCCCAAAGCGCTGGAAAAGGGCGTTTCCATCCGCGTGTCGGGCACGGCTCCGCCGATCGAGGCGGACGGCGACAAGCTGCGGCAGGTGCTGATCAACCTGCTGTCGAACAGCCTGAAAAGCACCGGGCGCGGCGGCGGCATCCGAATCCTCCTTTCCCGGGAAGGCCGCTTCGCCAAAATAGAGGTGGAGGATACCGGAACCGGCATTTCGCCGGAGGATCTGCCCTATGTGTTCGAGCGGTTCTACCGGGCCGACCCGTCCCGCAGCAGCCAATCCGGCGGCGCGGGGATCGGGCTTTCCGTCGTCAGGGCGATCGTGGAAAAGCACGGCGGGACGGTGACGGCCCAAAGCGAGCTCGGGCGCGGCTCGCGCTTCACGGTGCTGCTGCCGTACGGCCCGGATGCCGCCCTGCCGGACGAGATGGAAGAACATCCGCCTGAATAAAAAACTGCCCGTCCGAAAAAGTTGCGTTTTGCCCCGCAGTGTGATATCATATTAAAATTCCATGAGGGAGTAGTTGGCGCGCTTGCGCGGCAAGTCAACACACTGGCCGTATCCGGCCTGGCTTGTCTGAAATAACGAGACTCGTGTATCGCGGAATCCGCTGTACACGCGTTCCATTTTCCAAAGGGAAACGGTAGGTGCGGCGGGATGCCGCACCTACTTTTTTGAGAGGAAAATGAGAAATGAAACTGTTCGACCTGATCCTGATCGCCGTGGGCCTTTCGATGGACGCATTTGCAGCCGCCTTGTGTAAGGGGCTGGCATGAAAAAAGAAAACTGCCGCGCCGCCGCCGTGACCGCGTTCTCCTTCGGATTCTTTCAGGCCGCGATGCCGCTGACCGGCTGGCTGATCGGCCGCCGGTTCCAGTCGCTGATCACCGACATCGACCACTGGGTCGCGTTTCTCCTGCTGGCTTTTCTGGGGGTCAAAATGATGAAGGATGCTTTTTCGGAAAAGACATGCTGTCCCGCGCCCGGCGGCACAGACCTGAAAGAACTTCTCGCGCTTTCCGTCGCGACCAGCATCGACGCGCTGGCCGTGGGGATCACTTTTGCCTTCCTGCAGGTCCCGATTTTATCCTCCTCCCTGCTGATCGGCCTTGTCACGTTCAGCCTGTCCTTCGCCGGCGTGATGCTCGGCAGCCGGTTCGGGACCAAGCACCGCTTCGGCGCACAGATGGCAGGGGGGGGCCATCCTGATCCTGATCGGCTCAAATATTCTCGTGGAACACCTTTCCGCCGCATAAATCGGGCACCCGGTCAAAGCGAAAAAGCCCTTTCCGCAAAAGTCCCGCTATATTTTTTCGGAAAAATCCCTATGATAAGTGGAAAAAAGAAAAAAGCGGAGTAAAATAGAAGAAGAAAAAAGGAACAGAGAGGCAGGATCATCATGCTGAAAGAAATTGAAACGAGAAGAAGCATCCGGAGCTATACATCCAGGCCCGTGGATGACGAAACCGTCGCCCGCCTGCTCGAGGCCGGGCGCCTTGCGCCTTCCGGCAGCAACACCCAGCCGTGGCATTTCATCGTCGTCCGTTCGCGGGAGACCATGGAAAAGCTCGTGCACGCCGACCACCGTCAGGCGTTCATGCTGCAGGCCCCGGTGTTCCTCGTCTGCGTTGCGGACATGAAGGCCCGCACGGACCGCGAGGTCAGCGTGCGTGAAGAAAGCCCGGATGAAGAGCTGAAGCAGATCATCCGGGACACGGCCATCGCCACAGAGCACATCGTTCTGGAGGCGCGGCATCTTGGGCTTTCCACCTGCTGGACCGGCTGGTTCCGACAGGATGACGTCAGGCCGGTCCTGGGGATTCCGGAGGACAAATATGTGGTCTGCATCCTCACGCTCGGCTATTCCGACGCGACCCCCAGGCCGGTTCCGCGCAGAAGCCTGGAAGAGATCGTCCACCGGGAAAAATGGTGATTTCTCAAAAGGCTGATACCTTTTGCGGCCTGCCCGCCGGACATGAAAAGCTGCCGCGGCAGTGGCCCGGACATAAAAAAATCCTTTCTTCCGCTATGGAAGAAAGGATTTTTTTATGTCCCCCTACGTCTTTTTGATGAATTTCCGGCCGCACACCGGGCAGGTAATTTCGATCCTCCCCCGCTTTTTCGGAACGCGGAGCCTGCTCGAACAGTTCGGGCACTTGTAATAACGGTAAATCCTGTGATCCTGAATATTTCTCCTTTGGCCGTAAAACCAGCCGAGAAAACGGTTCCAGTATTTCAAAAAGAACTGATTTTCTTCATACCGCTGCGAAACGTTGCGGGAAAAAATTCGGAACAGACACCAAGCCAGCAGAAGATAGGCCAGAAACAGAAGCGGGAAAAATCTCGTCCACCGCGCGACAGCCGCCAGCAGCATATAAAAAACAAGGATGCCGACCATCAGCTGATCCCCGCCGTAGCGTCCAGTCATCGTTCTTCTGATCCATTCCAACACGCGAATCTCCTCTTTTCTGTACGGAGCCACTTTATCTTTCTTATTAACTATAATAAATGGGTGAGAATTCTTTGTCAAGACGATTTGCGCAGTGTTTACATTCTGGTCTTATTTTGGCGCAATTGTTTTCATTTGATTTACAATTTTCATGTTTTGCCTCCCCCTGCAGCCCATTTTCAGGCCTACGGTATATAAAAAGGCCATCCAACGGTTTCCTCCGCTTTTCTCAAAATGCACCTGCACACGTTTGACCCGCCGCCACATAGGATAATAGGAATGCAAAACTGGAAGGAGGCAGACCGGCATGCCGGAACAATCCCCATATTCAGAAAAGGAAAACGCCGACGGCGGCTTTTCCGTATCCGATCTCCCGAACCGGATCGACGTGGAGTTCGAGCGCCTGATGGAATTCATCAAGGGAAAAGACGTGCCCCAAATCAAAGCGGATGTGATCCAGAATCTCAGGCATTTTCAAGCGGCCAACAGCCGGCTTTACCGCAGCACGGTCGATTACTACAACCGCTATCGGCTTTGGGGGACTTACGACCCGGAGCGGGAGGATGATACGCTTGCGCAGAACAGAGCCAGCGCCCTTGTGGAGCACCGGGCGGATTTTGAATGGCTTTACCGCATTCTCGGCGACTACCGCTCCAAAAGGATCCTCGTGAACATCCTGTATTACTGGCTGATGTCGGACCCCGGCAGAATCGAGCAGATACACGACAAAACGTTCAGCCAGTATTTCGACCTGGACCTTGTGAAATGCGGCAGGGACGAAGTCTTTGTCGATATCGGGGGATATATCGGCGACACCCTCGTCGATTACGCCAAGATGTTCGGGAAAGACTGTTATAAAAGGCTGTACTGCTATGAAATCGTCCCTGCCAATCTCAAATATATCGAAGAAAACATCAGGCTTTTTCAGCTTGACAATGTCATCGTCAGAGAAAAGGGAGCCGGAAGCAAAAACGGCACGATGTACCTTTCTTCCGACCAGGTGTCCTCCACCCTGAAGCTTTCGGAAAGCGGAGCCCTTTCCGTCCCCGTCGTCAGAATAGACGACGATATCGGCGAACGCGTCACCTTCATCAAGATGGACATCGAAGGCGGGGAGGAAGAAGCCCTGTACGGCTGTCTGGAAACCATCCGGAAGTATCATCCGAAGCTGGCGCTGAGCGTATATCACAACCACAAGGACCTGTGGAAGCTGGCGCGCATCATCGCCGGCACCGACTCTTCCTACCGGTTTTACCTGCGCTATTACGGGTCGCCGATTCTTCCGGCCGAATATCTTCTTTATGCGATTTAAAAGCGGGCCGCTCAAACGGCTGAAATATTCCGGTCTATGAAAACCACCGGCAAAAAATTTATAAAAAGCAAGAGCCACGGAACTGCCGCGGCTCTTGCTTCTCATTATGGTCATCCGGCAAAAAGCACGCCCGAATAATCCAGAATCGCATGGATCAAAACAGGCACGAACAGCGTTTTGCTTTTTTTATACAATAGGGCAAAGATCCCGCCGGCCAATATCCCTTGCCCGAGCAACTCGCTCATCATGGAGAGAATAAATTCCCATGGGGGATCGCCATTCAAAATGGAAGGCATAAAAGCATGCGGAATTCCAAACAATATGCCGCTTATCACTGCGCCGGCCCAGAATCCCGCTTCCCGATCGACCGCCGTAAACAAATATCCCCTGAAAATAAATTCTTCCGGGAAGGCAACGATCAACAGATAGAAAAAGGACTCGTAAATCCCCCTGATGGTGAAATCGCCGTTTCCGAAAAACATGACAAGGTAAACCGAAAATAAAACCGCGATGAGGATGGGCGATTTTAAGGTAATGCCGGCTTCTTTCAACGGCTTTTTTTGAACGATCGTAATCAGGAGAAACACTATGACAGGCAATAAGCTGCTTATAAAATCGCACAGAAATTTTGTCCCGACATTGAAGGAGGATATTTCGTGTATGCTGATTAACAATCCCTTTTTCACTTGATAGGCCATAAAAAAATAGATGAATATCACATAAATTGACGTTAAGAGGGTCGGGAGCAAAATATTCTTGGCCTTTTTCGTTATGACCATCTGTTTCTCCTTTTCATAGCTCTGACGATATTAATGATTTTAACATAATAAAATACCGTCGTAAAGCGGATGGAAACCGTCCGCCCGACTTTCCTGCTGCGCCCGGCGAAAAAGCTGGGCGTTTCTGCTGTAAGATGATAAAATGAAAAAAAAGCCGGAACGGGGCATCTGTGCAGAAACGCAGCGGAATCCGCAGGAAAGCGAAAGATTCCTCCGGGAAGCTCCGGCGGCCTGAAAATTTTTTAAATTAAATTGTCAATAAAGACGGGTTCGGGCGGTATTACAGGTGAAAGGGGGACGGGAAATGGCATTTCTGATGGAACCGGAGCGGGCGCTGGAACGGTATGGGAACATGGTCTACCGGCTGGCGCTGGCGCGGACCGGGAATCCGGCGGACGCCGAGGATGTTTTTCAGGAAGTCTTTCTGCGCCTGGTCCGTTCGGAACCTCAGCTGGAAAACGAAGAGCATCTGAAAGCGTGGCTGATCCACACCGCAGTCAACTGCAGCCGCAGCCTGTGGAATTCCATTGTGCGGCGCAGGGAGGAACCCCTCAGGCCGGATGCCGAGATTCCGGGGCAATGCGCGGCCGAAGATTCCGAAGTTTACGACTGCGTCATGCATCTGCCGAACAAATACCGCACCGTGATTCATTTATTTTATTACGAGGACATGCCGATCGAAAGCATCGGCCGCGCGCTGCACATCAGCTATGCCGCGGCGGCGAAACGGCTGAGCCGGGCCAGGGAGCTTTTAAGGCGCGATCTGACGAAAGGAGAAGAATATGAAGAATTTTCGAAACGAATACCGGGCACAGGTGAATCTCCGGCCCGTTCCAAATGATCTGTTCGACCGGACCAGAAAGGCGATGAGGCAGGCGCCGCGCCGCCGCAGAAAAATCCACTGGGGCATTCTGATCCCGGCCTGCGCCCTGATTGCGCTCGGTTCCGTCACGGCCGTCGCCTACGGGATTCAGCAGTTTGCAAAGTTTTCGGGACCGGTCTATCAGAAAAGGATCGATTCGTCGATTCCGGCGGCGGTGGAAAACGCGGCGGGCAAAAACATTCAAAAATCAGCCGAGGCGGATGGCCTTGCGGTCACCGTGAACCGGACGGTCTGCGACAACCAGAGGGTTTACATCGTCTTTACCGTCAAAAGCACGGATTCCACACCGCTCCAGGAGTCCTCCGCTTACCGCAGGTCTCAGCAGCAGGAATTTGCCGAAACGAATCTCAGCGTGGGAGAAAAGCAAATCGAATGCACGGCTTTCCGCACGGATGACGCCTCCGTGCCGGGCACCGCCCAATTTGAGGCGATCGCGGAAGGTGATTTTTCCGACCTGAACGGCCGGCAGGCGACTTTGTCGCTCAAAGACTTTACCGACGCGGTGGATTCCTGTTCCGGAATCTCGGGGAGCTGTACCGGTCCATGACGCCGGAGCCAACGAAAGATTTTATCAGGACGGGACTTTTCGACGTCTATGCAGACCCGTCGCTAATCGCGCCCAGCTGGACCATCCCCGCGGGGAAACAGCGCGTCAAATTTTCCAGCCTGTACCCAGATTCCTACATCGACAACATCGGGTTCCACAAAACCGGGGAGTATGGCTGCCAGCGGGATCTGCTCTACCTCAGCATCACGCCCGGGAACAGCCGGGAAAGATCCGGGCTGGAAAAGCTGTGCTTCCAGAATACGGGCACGGGAAACCCTGTTCCCTTTGAAAACGGGATCATCACGGGAAACGGCGTCGAGCATGTAGGATTCGGCAGCGAGGAGGCCTACCGGAAAGCGGTAAAAAAAGATGCCGAAAGCAAGCTTGCCTTTAACGGCGGGAGGATCGTCCTCGCGCTGGACCCGACGATGGATGACAACCGCCTGACCGGCGGCTGCACGGTGAACGACCTGGACCGCTACCGGATCGCCCGCAGCTACCGGACGGAAACCGTCGTGCGCCGCTCCGGTAAATGGGATATCCCGTTCACGCTTTCCTTTACCGATACGGCGCGGACGTTCCATCCGGACCAAAGCGGCACGACGCCGGACGGTCTGCGCGTTACGGTCAAAAGCGTGACAGTTTCCGACCTGTCGCTCTCTTTCTCGGGGACGTGCAGGGACACGGAAAAGAAGCTTCCCCTGAGCGGCATCAAGCTCATTCTGAAAGACGGCTCCAAGGTGGAGGCGGGCATTAAGATCGGCGGCGGCGTTTCAGCCGACGGAGCGTTCGAGTTTTCGGGCGGTCTCGCAAAGCCGGTCGATGCAAAGCAAGTCGCTGCGATTGAGCTGTTCGGGGTCCGCGTGCCGCTGACGGAGCCCGAAAATTAAGCTGGCACAGACAAAAAATCCGGTTTCCGGGCTGCAAACCCCGGGAACCGGATTTTTATAACAGCAAAAAGCCCGCTGAATCAGCGGGCTTTCGTTGCGATTGCTGCGACCAGGCCTGTAAGCCGAGTTCTGTCGTGAACAGCCATCTATCTTGGCCGGGCGTTGCCGCCGCGGCTCGATGCCACCTTCTAGGGACGCGCCGGGCCGACGCCTTCCGTCCCACTGCGGTGTTGCTCCGAATAGGGTTTACATAGCCGCGCGGTCTCCCGCGCGCTGGTGGGCTCTTACCCCGCCTTTCCAGCCTTACCCGCAAACGCGGGCGGTATCTCTCTGTTGCACTTTCCCTGGGGTCGCCCCCGGCGGCCGTTAGCCGTTATTCCTGCCCTGTGGAGCTCGGACTTTCCTCGGACAGGCCCTTTCGGGATTCTGCCCGCAGCTGTTCAGCCTGCTCGCAATAGCGTATTATAACCGATTTCCGGCGCGGTGTCAAGGGATGTTCAGCGGCCTAATATCTGTGGTCGGAGATGAGCGTTTCCTTCATCTGCCAGAGCTTCTGCGAGAGGTCGACATAATACCGGTGCGGATTTTCAAAGCGCGTGACCTCTTCCCACAGCTTTCCGACCTGCTCGGCGCAGTACGAGCGGATTTCGTTCAGCGGGCGCGGCTTCACGATGCAGCGGCCGTTTTCAAAAATCTTCTCCTGAATCGGGACCGCCCTGAAATCCACCAGGCGCTTGCGCTTCCAGACGTAATCCGGGTCGAAGATTTCGTAGGGCTTGCCGTCGTCGATCACCTCGTCGTGCAGGGTGATGACATCCGCCATCGCCTTGCCGCTGAAGCGGTCGAAGAGTCGCCATATCTTCTTGAAGCCGGGCGTCGTGATCTTGGAGACGTTCTCGCTGATCTTGATCTTCGGCTCCACGGTGCCGTCGCTGCGCTCCACGCCCGAAAGCTTGTAAACGCCGCCGAACACCGGCTCGGAAGCGGAGGTGATCATGCGCTCGCCGACACCGAAGCTGTCCACCTGCGCCCCCTGCATCAGCATGTCGCGGATGATGTATTCGTCCAAGGCGTTCGAAGCGCAGATCTTGCAGTCCTCAAAGCCGGCTTCGTCCAGCATCTTTCTCGCCTTGCGGGAAAGGTAAGTAATGTCGCCGCTGTCGATGCGAATTCCCGCGGGGCGGAAGCCGTGCGGAAGCAGTTCCTCGTTGAACGTGCGGATGGCGTTCGGGACGCCGGACTTTAGCACGTTGTAGGTATCGACCAGCAGGGTGCACTGGGACGGATACTCGCGCGCATAGGCGCGGAACGCATCGAGCTCGCTGTCGAAAAGCTGAACCCAGCTGTGGGCCATGGTGCCCATGGCGGGGATCCCGAAATCGCGGTCGCAGATGGTGCAGGCCGTCCCGGCGCACCCGCCGATGTACGCCGCGCGCGCGCCGTACACCGCCCCGTCGAAGCCCTGCGCGCGGCGCGAGCCGAATTCCATCACCGCACGCCCCTGCGCGGCGCGCACGATGCGGTTCGCCTTTGTCGCGATCAGGGTCTGATGGTTGACGCACAGAAGCACCATCGTTTCGATGAACTGCGCCTGAATCACGGAGCCGCGCACCGTGACGATCGGCTCCCCCGGGAAGATGGGGGTTCCTTCCGGCACCACCCACACGTCGCAGTCAAACTTGAAACGGGCCAGATAGTCGATGAAGCCCTCGTCAAAAATTTTTGTGGATCTCAGATAATCCAGGTCTCCCTTCGTAAAATGAAGGTCCTTCAGATACTCCACAAGCTGCTGGACGCCCGCCATAATGGCAAATCCGCCGGAATCGGGGATTTTCCGGAAAAACATGTCGAAATACGCGATTTTATCCTGAAATCCATTGGTAAAATAACCGTTTGCCATCGTGATTTCATAAAAATCCGTCAGCATCGTCAGATTTTTCCCGAAGGGCAGCCTCTGATTTTCGTTCAATTTTTTCCACCTCTTAAAATCAATCAATCTGCGGCATAATCTCTCTTTCACCCTGATGCATATTATGAAAAGGAAGCAGAGAGCCGCGCCGTCAGCTGCAGCGGAACAGTTTTTCCAAAGAAAAGCCGCAGGAACAAACGGTTCCGTTTCACGCGAACGGAAAACCCAACAAGAAAAGCGGGCGGTCGCCGGGCCGGGAAAAGCCGTCGCCCCCTTCCGGGGCAAGCCCCGCAAAAGGCCGCCGCTTTCAGGCGGGGCGCGTACAACGGACGAAAAGCCCCTTTTCACCCGCGAAGATCCGTCTTTGGGTATTATTATATTATTATAGCAATAAACCGCCGAAATAACAATCTATTTTTCATTTCCTGCCTTTCTTTCCATTTTATGGTCATAAGTGACAATTTGAACGGATAATCGACAAGGATTTCTATCTTTTTATTGCTTTTTTCGTATAATGCTATTATAATATATCATGTTCTGGCCATATGTCAACGATTCCGTTTTGCTTTTGAATTTGCAGGACTAGATTGGATGCGGATTTTTCACTCGTTTCAGCAAAGATCAACTGATTCATTTTATGCCTAGGGATAATATAGTTCAAAAAGCAGAGTTCAATAAACAGACAGTAGTTGAATATGATCCTGATTGCAATCAGGCAAAGGAATATGGAGAATTAGCACGTAAGATTATAGAAAATAAAAATTTTGTTATACCTAAACCTTTAAAGATTAGTGACTTAGAACAAATGGTTATGAAATATGGTCTATTGGATTAATTGAAAATTCCTATGTATGCTTAAAGCCTGTCAGTTTCTTAATGAGTCTAATTGTTGTAAATACCTCCTCCTCTTTTGTATATTATTTAGAAATTTAAAGATATATGAATTAAAAGTGTGAACAGAGTGGAGGTAGTTTACTTCAAATAAAAGATAATATTTAAAAATTAAGGAGGTATGTAAAAAATGCCATTAAAGCTATTTAAATGTGATGAAACTATTCCAGAACGAAAAAGACATTGTTATGTAAAGCAGCCTGGAGAAGATACCACAATGTTTTTACCAGATGCAAACATAAATACTATTCCAGGAACACTTTCTGAAAGAGGCTGCAGTTTTTGTGGATCAAAGCTGGTTATAGGGGGAGTTCTCAAGGATACAATTCAGTTAATTCACGGTCCTGTTGGATGTTCATATAATACTTGGCACACAAAGCGTTATCCGAGTGATAATGATAATTTTCAGCTTAAGTATGCATGGTCAACTGATGTTAAAGAAAAGCATGTTGTGTTTGGCGGTGAAAAAGTATTAAAGCAAAGTATGCTACAGCATTAATTGGTGATGACCCAAAAGCAGTTGCAAGAGAAGTGCAAAAAGAATTAGGGGATGTAGATATATTTTGTTCGGAATGTGCCGGATTTGCAGGGGTTAGCCAATCGAAAGGACACCATGTATTCAATATTAGCTGGATGCATGATAAGGTGGGAACTTTTGAACCTGAAATCAAAAGTCCATATACCATAAATCTTATTGGAGATTATA
>ENA-UOOK01003866-UOOK01003866.1-fermentation-metagenome-genome-assembly--contig:-NODE-3866-length-16611-cov-4.656680_pt1 | contig 16611 bp, 16 predicted proteins | sample MGYA00245777_ERZ724023 | MGnify/ENA primary metagenome ERZ724023 (study PRJEB28704, sample SAMN03018312) | fermentation metagenome | biome: anthropogenic terrestrial biome; feature: soil; material...
TTTCTACATATTGTTCTCCAGTCATTAAAGCCATTATATTAACCTCCAAAATTTTATAATATATTTAATATGTTGCATTTTTTATGCCAATAACAATAAATACGGTCTGATACTTTCACCTTCACTAATCATAAGCCTTTATTTCTATTAATGAATAATATAAACCCTTAATAAACAAGCCTTTATCCATTAAATCATCCAGTTTATTTCTTGTTGAAGCGATAAGACTGACATCCGCCACGATTTTTTTATTTGAGCCGCTTTTTGCTAAAGATTCCTCTTCAATTAATTCCAAGAGCTTGTATTGAACAAATAATGGAAGCCTGGATATCTCCTCCAAGTAAACAGTCCCTCCATTATAAGTTTCAAAGATGCCATCTTTTCCTTGGGGAAAGTTACTGTATATTCCCGGCTCACAGCCAAAGAGCTCAATATCGATTAAATTATCCGATATATCATTGCAGTTAAACTTTACAAACGGTTTAGACTTTCTATTACTGGTTTTATGAATGTACTCAACTAAATTGTCAGGTGATTGATTATCGGCAAAATCATATAATATGTTCAAATTAAGTCTCGATACATGCCTGACATAATCAAGAAAACTGCTATTCATACACATTACACTCCCAAGCATTAATACACCGCCTTTATAAATATAATCTTCATATTAATCCGTGCAATAACCATGCCATTTTATTTTTTTGCAAAATTGCTGATTAATAGCATACATTTTAATTTGCAGTGAGATAATTATGACACATTCTTAACGAAAAATAATTATATATGTCTCATGTGCCATTTATTATTTCATGACACATATTTCTCCCCTATATAAAGTGAATTGCCTTATCTATAGAAGCATGAAAAGCCTCATGAACTGCTTCTGAAACTGTGGGATGAGGATGTATTGCATTTATCATGTCCTCTGCGGTGGCTCCAAGGTTCATTGCAACTACTGCCTCAGAAATCATATCTGTCGCATGTATGCAGAACATATGAACTCCCAATATCTTGTGGGAATCACCGTCAACAACAACCTTGATAATTCCTTCAGGTTCTCCGGCAACCTTCGCCTTTCCGTTTGCCATCATAGGGAACCTGCCGATTTTTACATTTTTATACTGCTCGGCAGCCTGCTCCTCCGTAAGTCCCACACATGCAATTTCAGGCTGTATATATATGGCGCTTGGAATTTTGCCGTAATCCATATTCTTATCATGACCGCATATATTTTCTGCTGCTACTATGCCTTCCATTGAGGCTGTATGCGCAAGCATTGCTTTTCCGTTCACGTCGCCTATGGCATAAATATTAGGAACATTTGTTTCCAGCCTCAAATTTGTTTCTATTGCTCCTCTTTTGGTCTTAATTCCAACCGCCTCAAGATTCAATCCCTCTGTTGCCGGACCTCTTCCTACTGCCATCAGCACTGTGCTTGCCGGTATTTCCATAGAAGCTCCGTCCTTAGAAAATACTACAGAATTTTCCTTTATTTTGGACACTCCCGCGCTGGTGTGTATTGCTATTCCCTTTTTGCTTAATATTTTTACCAAGCTGTCGGTAATTTCCTTATCTACCATGGGAAGAATCCTGTCCAAAAATTCCACTACGGTTACCTTGGTTCCGATGCTGTTAAGGAAATATGCAAACTCTATTCCTATTACACCGCCGCCGATTATAACCACATCCTCCGGTATGCAATCAATGTTCAGTGCTTCCTTGCTTGTTATTAAATTCGCTTTTTCGCTTATTTTAACGGGAAGGCTCTTTGACTCAGAGCCTGACGCAATTATTATATTTTCGGCAGTATATTTCTTATCTCCTACCGCAACCGTATGCTTATCAACAAAACTTCCCTCTCCCTTAACAACCGCAGCCTTATTTGCTCTGAGCAAGCCCTCTACTCCGGATACAAGCTGTCTGACAACCTGAGCTTTCCTTTTCTGCACACTTTCCATATTGAGCTTAACACCGCTGATCTCTATATCCACAATGCCGAATTTTGAGCTGTCCTTAACTTCCTTCAAGGCTTCAGCGCTTCTGAGCAGCGTCTTCGTGGGAATGCAACCTTCATTCAGGCAAACTCCTCCAAAGTGTTCTTTTTCTATTATGCATGTCCTCTTGCCTAACTGCGCCGCCTTTATTGCAGCCACATATCCGCCGGGACCTCCTCCTATGACTATTACATCATAGTCATAACCTATAAGTACTTCATCTGTTTCTGTCATAATGCAACTCCTTTTATTCAATATACAGTGTATATTTTTCTGTAAAATTTAATCATCAGCGTCATTTTGGTAAAATACTAAAATAAGCTCATCTTTTTAGCCTCAAACGTAAGATATTCTCTGAAATTCGGATGAGAAATGCTTATTAGCGCTTTTGCTCTTTCCGATATTGATTCCCCCCTTAATTTTACAACCCCATATTCTGTTGCTGCATAATCAGCCTCACTTCTTGATGTGGAAACTATTGCACCTGATGTCAGCACAGGCTTTATCTTGGTAATCGAGCTATTTTTTGCCGTAGATTGGATTGCTATTATTGATTTGCCGCCCTTTGATTTTTGGGCTCCCCTAACAAAATCCACTTGTCCTCCTATTCCGGAAAAATGTTTATGTCCTATGGATTCTGAGCAAAACTGTCCGAATAAATCCACTTCGATACAGGAGTTTATAGATATCAGATTGTCATTCATTCCAATTATATTAGGATCATTTACATAATCTACAGGATGAAATTCTATACCAACATTGTCATTTAAATATTCATACATTTTCCTTGAGCCTAATGCAAAGGTAGCAATGCTTTTACCTTCATTTATAGTTTTCTTTGAATTGGTAACTATTCCTTGCTCCAAAAGCTCAATCATGCTGTCAGTAAACATTTCGGTATGGATACCTAAGTTATGCTTGTTTGTCAAGACTTTGGCAACTGCATTTGGTATTCCTCCTATTCCCAATTGAATTGTGGCTTCATCAGGCACAAGTTCCTGAATATAACCGCCTATTATTTCATCGATTCCCGATATTTTTTTAGAAGGAATTTCAATCAGGGGAGTATTGCTTTCGCACAAGGCATCAACCTCGGTAATGTGTATAAAGCAATTTCCATGTGTCCTCGGCACGTTTTTATTTACTTCAAGATATATTTTTTTTGCAGCTTTTTTCATTGACATAGCTGAATCTGCACTTGTCCCGAAGCTAAAATATCCATGGTTATCCATTGGAGATACCTTGGCATAAAATACGTCAGGTTTTATATAATCTTCCACAAGCTTTGGAATCTGATGATAATAACAAGGTATATATTCAACTTGATTATTCCACAGAGCCTCTCTGACCTGATTGGTATTACAGAATGATGTTATATGATTGAACCTTCCGTCTAATTCTTTATTGCTCCATAAAGAACTGTTTGTAAGCGATATTTGGGAATATTGTTTGATTCCGACTAAGTTTTCCTTCAAAGCACGTTCGGCAATCGCCTTAGGTATTGACTCTGATTCTCCTGCACCTATGAGACTTGCACAAACCATGCCCGAATCTATGTTTGCGGCTATTTCTTCAGCCGTTAAAAGCTTTTCTTTATAAATCTCTTTCCATTTATTCATACTTCACCCTATTATTTGAGATCTTTCTCCATATCTATCAAAATTTTGAAGTTTTTTGCATCCTTTTTAATCATCTCCATTGTTTCTTGTATCTCATCCAATGCTATTTTCTTTGAAATATATTTTTTCAGATTGATTGTATTATTTTCCAATGCCCTTAATACCATTTTAAATTCTTCGGGCACATGTCCTTTGCTTCCTTGCAATCTTAATTGTCTTACAACGATATCATAATAGCTTACCGGTACTAAATCAAAATTAACCCCTACCGCAACTCCTGTTTTTCCTCTTTTTAAAGTTTCCAGTCCTAAATTGACAGTTGAGGATATCCCAACGCAATCAAAGAATAAATCAAATCCTCCGTCAGACAATTCCAGTAATTTTTCTTTAATGTTTCCTTCATCAGAGCACAAAACTGTATCTGCTATTTTAAGTTTTTCCAATTCAGCAACCTTATCTATGCTCTTTTCTACAATAATTATATTTGAAGCACCAAAAATTCTAACCCATTCAGCCACACAGGCTCCTATTATTCCTCCTCCGAATACAACTACCTTATCACCGGCATGAACTTCAGATAATCTGACCGCATGCAATCCTACTGCTGCCGGCTCAGTTAAAGCAGCTTCTTCATTGCTGACAGAGTCCGGAATTTTAAAAACGCCATGCGGGAACCATGATATATATTCAGAATATGCACCCGGATGTTCAACCTCGCACCCGACAGAAATTTTTACGGTTTTATTATTGCATTTATCGAAATTTCCATTAATACATTCAAAGCATATGCCGCAGGCTTCATTAAGGCTGTTTTGAGTATATCCAACTACTCTGTCTCCCTTTTTTAATCCTGAATCACTATTATCTTCCTCGATAATTCCTGTATATTCATGACCTAATGTTACACCCTTAAAATGTTCCCCTTCTTCCCAATAGTGAACATCTGAACCGCAAATTCCGACATGCGTTACCTTCACAAGGGGTACCTTATTTACTTTTGGTATAGGCTTTTCAATAATTTCAATTTTTCTCCCACCGGTTATTACAGCACTTTTCATTTTCATTCACTCCTATGATATATTTTTTTAAGTTATAATAATTATAAGAATAAATAAAAAATTTATATATCGCACATAAAAGTTATTTGCATCACATTTTAATTGTATTTACCTCTCATATTAAAAAAAATCCACTTTAGCTTTTTTTCTGTTTACTGTCCTTTTGTAGCCGATATTCGGATATCCTACAGCCATTGTTGTAATTATTTCCTCTCCTTGTTCAATATTCAGCATTTTCTTTATTTCAGGGTTAAAGGCAGCCGCTATTTGAATAAAGCCTACATAACACATACCTAATTTCTGAGCATATGTCATCATCTCCATGTAGGAAGATGCTATGGCACCATTTACAGCATCAGAGCCGACGACAATAATTACCTTCGGAGCATCATAAAATAATTTATCAATCCCTGAAATGCTGTAATCATTGTACATATTAATCCATTTGTCACAGTAATAAATCCATTGCATTGATAGCTTGCTATTCTTGTCATTTGCTATATCGTATAGAGTCTTGAGCGTGATTTCTTTTAATTCATCTATTTTATCTGATAAAACTATGAACCTGTTTGTCTGTCGGTTGGCCCCTGTTGGAGAATATCTGCCTGATTCTATTATTAAATCTATTTTGTAATTCTCTACTTGCAGTCTGTTAAACGAACGAATACTGCGTCTGAATTTAATAAAATTCAACAGTATGTCAGATTCTATATTAAAATTTTTCTCGTTATATTCAATCACCTCGTCATCGTAATATAGCATTTTTACCGCTCCCTCCGGGCATATTGCTACACAGTGTCCGCATTCTATACAAAATGAATTCTCAACCTCTGCTTTTTTCCCGGTTAAATGAATTATATTTCTTGTGCAATCTTTAACACATAAGCCGCATCCAATACATTTTTCGGCATTAATATGGATTTTAATCATATCTCGCATAATATACTCTCCTTTATTTTTGTATAAACATACAACAAAATTGAATTTCTTAATATAGCATTTAATAATAAAATCAGTAACATTTTTGCGGTATTTGCTGTAAATAAATATCAATTTAGAAAAATAAAGTATAGTTATCAAACACAGTATAAAATACCTATAAAATGTGATTGCATAAATTATGTGAATTTGAAATAATTAAGGTGTTTAATTTGCAAGAAAAACAATGCATGTTATTTTTAGGAGGATTTATGAGCGAAAAAAGAATTAAGATAAAAGGTATGAGAAAAATTATCGGTGATACAATGAGGGAAAGTGTTTTGAAATATCCTTCAGCTACAGGCCATGCTAAGGTTGACATGTCCGAACTGCTGCGGATGAAGGATGAATTAAACGAAAAAAATATAAAAATTGCTATGTCCGCATTTTTTATTAAGGCTATTTCCATTGCCCTTGAAGATTATCCCGAATTAAACTCAAGGATTGAAAATGATGAATTAGTAATTTACGATTCCATTAATGTTGGAGTTGGAACAGCTACGGACAAAGGGCTGTATGTATTGGTTGTCAGGAGTACACAGGACAAGGATATCATACAAATTTCCGAGGACTTGAAGGATATGTTAAGCAGAATGAAGACAGGAAAATTAACAATGGATGATATGCAGGACGGAACCATTACTTTAAGTAATTTAAGTTCAGGCGAGTATGATTCATTTACATCTATTATAACTAATGATCAGGCTATGATAATCGGGGTTGCCAAAACTAAAAAAGAAGTTGTTGTTTCTGAAAATGATGAAATAGTAATCAAGCCATTATCCAATATAATGGTAAATATTAATCATGCCGCAACAGATGGCATGCCTTCAAGCTTATTTGCAACTAAGCTTATAGAAGTTTTGGAAAATCCATATAAGTATTTTAATATATAAGATATATAGAATGCAGACAGAAATTACTATTCACAGCAATTCACAGCCACGATATGTCATCCTAAGCATAGTCGCAGCGTCGGAGCTGTGAATAGTGCAAATCATGCATACAATATAATTGACATCTTATTTTTAAAATGCTAAAATAATTCATAAATTAGCTCATTCGGAGGGTTGATTATGCCAAGTATACTTAACAATAATAATAACAGCAATTTTATTTTTGATTTTTGCATTGAACTTGAAAAACACCAATATAGTTCTGATAAATTTTTTAACGATTCCTTGCTGAAAATTATTGAGAACTATTTTGGCTATAAAAATACTGCCATAACTATATATGATGGGGCGAATTATATAGATGCAATCGCTAACAATGAACAAGTCAGATATTTAAAAAATATATACAATAGGGGTTTTTATAAAAGTGATAACGTTGCCCACTATACCAGCCATAATATTAATGATTCCGCCTATTATTCAAGCAGCGTAATCAGAGGCACTGACATTATTGATCAATCTTACGAGAAATCTGATTATTATAAGTTCCTTCAGGCTGCGAATTTTAATTATATAGCGGTACTGCCATTGACAAACTTCAGAATATGTATATATAAGTCAGCAGAGGAAAGTGATTTTTCAAGTTTCGAGCTTGAAATTTTAAACAGTATTCTTAAGCTTCTTAAAACGAAATTTGATTCAATCAATTTTCTCAATATGAATACATCCATAAAAAATATTCACGATCAATACTTAAATAATTTAAATACAGGTTTTATTGTACTGGACAGTAATTTTTCATTAATTAATTATAATAAGGCTGCAGCAGTTCATTTTAATATTTTATTTAACAAAAATAATTTTTCAAACATTTACTGGGATTTATCCTCAATATTCGGCAATCCTGAAGATTATGAAAACAATATCACAACTAAATGTGTGAATAATTTCAAAATCAGTCTCGCAAGCTATACCGAAGTAGACTGCTATAATTTCATGACAAAATTCTACTATATTACAACGGAAAAATTGGATTCCACAAAAAACATTCAGCCTCAATTAAGTATTTCTAATCCTCTGTCATGTCTTTCAGAAAGAGAATTAGAAATTGCGGATGCCTTGGCAAACGGTTTAAAATATCAGGAGATAGCCGATAAATTGTTTATAAGCATCAATACTGTTCGTACGCACATTAAAAATATCTACGGCAAGTTAGAAATAGACAATCAACGTTCGTTAATTTATTTATATAATATATCTAAGAATATCAGATAAACTACAAACCTGTAAATACAGGTTTTCTTTTTTCCAAAAATGAAAACACAGCTTCTGCGTGGTCATTTGTACGCGAGCATTCAGCCATATATTTAGATTCCAGCTTATTATATTCTTCTAAGTCTTTATAAAAAAACTTATTCATCAAATCCTTTTGTTTGGCTATTGCCTTGGTTGGCTGATTTGCCAATAATAAGGCTAAGTCCATTGCTTCCTTTTCAAGCATATTTTCTTCTGCAATTATATTGCACAGCCCAAGTTCATAAGCTTCTTTTGCTGCAATTGCTTTGGAAAGCATTAACATTTCGGTAGCCTTGGCAATTCCTACATATGACTGAAGAAAGTAAATTAAGCCTGAATCACTTGAAAATCCCATGTTTATAAATGAGGTAACAAGTTTGCTCTTTTCTGACATAACCCTAAAATCACACGCAAGAGCTAAACCAAACCCCGCTCCTGCGGCTGCTCCGTTAACCTTTGCTATCACAGGTTTTGGACATTGCCGAACAGCTCTGGTCATAGCTGCCGTGTCCAGTGCCATTTCCTCCGGTATGAAGATTTCCTTTTCTATCAGTTCTTTAAATTCCTGAATATCCCCACCAGTGCAGAAATTTTTCCCTTCTCCTTTAATAACGACAGCCCTTATCGATTGTTCATTTCTGCATTCTTCCAAAGCATTGCGAATCTCCTAATACATATTATTTGTAAATGCATTGCCCTGTTTGGGTCTGTTTAACAAAATAGTAGCTATTTCATTTTGAGTGAAAAACAAAATATTATTATACATGTTCTTTAAAAATGATGAAACTCCATGTTCATCATATATCCTTTCGTTATATTACGTTGTATTTTGTGCATCTTACATCTTCTTATCTTATAAAATAAATGTATAATGCGCTATCATTTATGAAACGCATTATACATTTATTTATTCATTCTATATAATTATGCTTCTTCACCATAGAATCTTTCTAAAACAGAGTCCGATGGTCTTGTAACTAAGCTTACAACATATGTTACTGCAAAGTTAATTCCTAATGACCATATAACAGGGTGTATTCCAAGAGGACTCTTTACTATAAACAGAGTTACCAGCAGTACTATAAGACCAATTGATGTGCCTGCTATGGCTCCTTGCTTTGATGTTCTCTTCCAATACATTCCCAACAGCAGCTGAGGGAGAATTTGTGCGAAGCCCGGAGTAGCAAATTTATATGCGTACTCTACTATTGCGGCCGGTCTGGTCAGAGAAACTAACACGGTAATAGCCATCAATACAACAACACCAATTTTTCCTAATTTAACGGATATTTTATCTTTTTCAACAGGATCCTTAATATTCTTGAATCCGTATTTTCCTACAAGGTCTCTGGAAAAAATAGTTGCAGCTGCCATAGCAAAACCATTGGCTGTTGACATAGCATAAGCGAATAATACCATAAGCATTCCTACAACTATAAAAAAGTTCGTATGATCAAGCATCATAATCGGCACTACCAGGTCTGCCTGTGCGGCAGGTATTACATCTTTATACAGCGCAACCGCTATTATTCCCATCAATACAATAGGAACCGTCAAAATTGTATAAAACAGAGGTCCAACCCATGTCATTTGTTGGAATGTCTTGGTATCTTTAGCCATAAACATTTTTGAAACTATGTGTGGCGAGGCAAAAAGTGCCATCATTCCGCTTATGGCTTGAGCAAGAACATTTACAGGTTTCCATGCCGAACCGAAGCTTTCAGAATCCATCATTGTGGGGAAATTCTCAAAAGCCTTTTGTCCGAGAACTGAAAAACTGCCGCCAAAGTTTTTTCCGACTATTATATAAATTGCAATTGCAGGTACAAAAATCGCCAGTGCCGCATTAAACACATCCATCATCCCGGTTCCTTTTGCTCCGCCAATCAATAAGTATGCAACTAAAAATGCGGCAAATATTAAAACAGATACCGAATAACCAACAGCGCCTCCTGAGGAGTATGATAATCCATTTCCAACAGCAACAAGCTGTACTGTCATATACGGAACTATAAATACTATCTGCAATATCGAAACTAACAAGCCATATCCGTTCGACTCAAATCTGTCGCTCAAAAAGTCGGCAGTAGTAATATACCCCTTACCTATACTCATCTTCCATAGCTTATGTCCTATTAAAGGGTAAGCCAAACCTATAAATCCAAACCCTGTAGCCGCCAAGGGATAGGGTCCGTTCCTCATTATTGTAGATGGAAAGCCGTAAAACGTAAGCCCGCTGTATATGCCCATTACTACTGTAGTAACAGTTATTATAATTCCAAAAGATCTTCCTCCAAGAAAATATCCTTCTGATGTTGATGATAGCGACTTGCCCCTAGAAGCAATTAACACACAAATTACACCGTATAATATTACACTGAAAAATATCATTAAACCTCTATCCATATTAATAAGCTCCTTTTATTTATCTTTCTTTTTTAATTCCGGCCAAAATTTATAATAGTAAACCGTTAACATTAACACCAAAACTGGAATGTATACGAAGCAGTAAGCAAAAAACGGGAACGGCCACCATCCAAATACCATTTTCTGAGGCCAAGCTGTCCATGTAAAGGTACAAACAGCAAAATAAATAAACATAGCAAAGAACATAATCTGTGCTTCCTTTTCTTTAGGAAACCATCCGAAAAATCGTTCTCTTGGAGAATCAATGTCAATCTTTTTTTTATCAATAATCTTTTTTTCCATATTACTCACAATTTCCTCCTTAGGTCAATTGATTTACATATATTATTTTAAATTTATAATATCTTAAAAATTTGCCTGTAAGGCAGTACATATTTCCTGCCTTACAGATTTTATGTTAACATTGACATAATACTAAAGTTTTATGCTATTTCTTTTACTGCTTTTACTATATCCTCAACATGCGGCATTATATAAGCTTCGGTGTAACCTGATCCGATGGGGGCATTAAGAGCGCCAACTCTTTTAACGGGTGCTTTTAAGCTTTCGAAACATTTCTCCGCCATTATTGCAGCTATCTCCGAGCCATATCCTGCACGCTTGTGACCTTCATGAACAATAACTAATTTTCCGGTTTTCTTCACTGAATTTATTACTTTTTCTTCATCAAACGGTATCAATACTCTCGGATCAATCAGTTCAACAGATATTCCTTCTTTTTTCAATTCTTCAACAGCCTTTACAGCTAACGGAAGCATACTTTGAATAGCAACTAAAGTTACATCTGACCCCTCATTCATTATTTTGGCCGCGCCATTTAATGGAATGACATAATCTTCATCAGGAATTTCTCCTCTTAATCCTATAGAAGCTTCAGGGTACAAGAATATTACAGGGTCATTGTCTTGTATTGACGCTCTTAATAATCCAAGTATATCAACCGGATAATATGGTGCTACAATTTTCAAGCCGGGAACATTTGAATACCAGGATTCAACGCATTGAGAGTGGTTGCATCCTGAGCCGACACCATCGTAAACACCTCTCCCTCCGTTTGCCATTACATACGTAATAGGCATGCTGATTTTCCCGAGAGAATTAAACCTAAACTTTGCCGCACCGTTTACGATTGCATCCATTGTTATGGCAGAAAAGTCTGAGAACATTAAATCAACAACCGGTCTGTATCCGGCAAGTGCCGCACCATTTGCAAAATGTGTGAATCCGCTTTCAGCCAAGGGCATATCCATGCTTCTGTCGGGGAATGCCTGGGGCACACCTAAGAAAGTACTCATTCCGCCGCCTCTGTTTACAATGTCTTCGCCCATCAAGACTACTTTTTCATCTCTTTTCATTTCTATCATGACAGCTTCGGCTATTGCTTTATTTAAATATATTTGTCTCATTATAGATCCCCTCCCGTTTCAGGATTTGCGTAAATATTTCCTTTAGCATAAACCTTTTCAAATTCAACTTTGCCTGCATTTGATGCTTTCTCGATATATCCGTCTATTTCTTTGGTAAATGCTTCAGCTAAATTATCTATATATGCTTGATCTATTAAGTTTCTCTCGATTAAATACTTCTCATATTTTGTCACAGGATCATGGTATTTCTTATATTCTTCAATTTTTTCCTTATCATTTCTGTAGTCATTTCCCTGTCCCACAAAATGAGCTTCCCATCTCAATGCCTTCATTTCCACGACATTAGGCTCAAAGTTTCTCGCCTTTTCAATAGCTATATCCATTGCATGCCTTACAGCCAATATATCGGTGCCGTCTACTACTTGTCTCGAAAGTCCGAAAGGAATTGCTTTATCCGAAATAGTAGGATTTACTGTTTGTCTCTCTATGGGAACTGTCATTGCCCACTCGTTGTTTTCGATTACATAAACTGCGGGAACTTTGTGCAAGGCAGCCAAATTCCATCCTTCGTATACAGTACCTTCACTGCATCCGCCATCGCCATGAACAATTACGGCAACTTCATCCTTGCCTTGTTTTTTCAATCCCCAGGCAAAACCTGTATTTGTAGGAACTACTCCGCCTAAAGTTCCGAGAATGGTCATAATTCTATTTTCTTCATAATCAGAACAATGATAATCAAATACGGAGCCATATCCTATTCCGTCTTTTGTTCCGAACAGCTCAGCAATAAAAGGATATAAATCATATCTCATTATTAAAGCAGTCTGCAATCTATGAGTAAATGAAAGCCAGTCTGTTTTTCGCATTGCCGACACTATGCCTACCCCTATGGATTCCTGTCCATACGGTGTATGGAATGAGCTTCTTAAATATCCTTTACTTACACATTCATGCATTTTTAATGTAAATATTCTTCCTCTTTTAAGATGATAGTACATATCTAAAAGCTGTTCTTTTGAATAATTGTATTCCATATCAAAACCTCCTTATTCTTCTATTTCACCTATTTCTTCCCCGCATAAAATTGTCTCGCCTTCTTTGGCGATAATTTTAAGTGTTCCGCTTGCAGTTGACTCAATATCGTTTGTCAGCTTTTCTGTTTCTATTTGGAACAAAGGCTCACCTTTCTCCACTTTGTCACCATCTGCCTTATACCACTGAGTTATTGTCCCCTCCTGCATGGTCATTCCAATTTGCGGCATCAATACCTTCATTATATTTTTCCTCCATTTGTATAATTTAATATAGCTTAAACCCGCCTGCTACATCTAATATTTCTCCTGTAATATTTCCAGCTTCGTCCGAGGATAAAAACATTACAGCCTTTGCTATGTCCTCTCCCGTTTGCAGCCTTTTCATTGCACAGTTGGTTTTAGCAATACTTTCACATATTTCCAATCCGCTAAGGTCCTTATAGGCAGGTACTTTAGCTCTGAATTGGTCTGCAGCATTTTTGTAAATGTCTGTATAAACATATCCCGGACATACGCAATTCACATTAACAAGGCTGGGTCCCAATTCAAGCGCCAAATTTCTTGTAAATGTAATTGCCGCAGCCTTTGATACAGAATAATGAACTAACGCAAGATTTGTTGAATGTCCTGCCACAGATGCCATATTTACGATTTTGCCTGACTTTTTATTTTTAAAAATATCATAGATCGATTTGCACATATGATATAACCCTTTAACATTTACATTATAGGTGCTGTCAAAATCGCTGTCTTCTGTTCCTGTAAGCGGATTGCCGCTTATTTTTCCCGAGACTCCGGCATTATTTACCAGAATGTCAATATCCTTATGCCTGTCCATAACTTCATTCACCAAAGCATCCGCAGAGCTTTGTTTTGTAACATCAACATAGATAAATTCTGCATGATTTCCTGTTTTTGCAGAGATTTCTTTTGCGGTTTCCTTTCCAAGCTTTTCATTGTAATCGGCAATAATCACCTTAGCTCCCGATTCGCTGAAGGAAGATGCAATCGCTTTACCTATGCCTCCGGCGCTTCCGGTTACAATTACCGTCTTGCCTGAAAAATCAAATTTAATATTCAAAGTCCAAATCTCCTTCTTTCCTTAGATGTTTTTATCTATTGTATATTATAAAGGATGATTTAAAAATAGCATTAAGAAGTCATTGTCATCACATTTTTTTTGTATTTTAGATATTCTCTATGACAACACTCATGGCAGGACCCCCTCCGACGCATAGAGATGCTACTCCATATTGACCGTCTCTTCGCTTTAACTCGTTGATTGCCGCCTGAATTATTCTTGAACCGCTGCAGCCCACAGGATGTCCCAAGCTTATCCCCGAACCATTTGCGTTTACCTTTTCCATATTTAATTTTAACTCTCTGTTTACTGCGATGAATTGCGCCGCAAAGGCTTCATTGATTTCGTAATAATCTATTGCATCAGGTGTCAGACCTGCTGATTCCAATGACTTAGGTATGGCATAGACCGGACCTATACCCATAATCCTTGGCTCTACGCCAATATTAGCGGTTGACAATACCTTGGCTAAGGGTTTTAATCCTAATTCCGAAGCCTTTTCAGCTGTCATCATTACCAGAGCAGCTGCACCGTCATTGATGCTTGATGCATTGCCTGCGGTTACTGTCCCGTCTTTAGTAAAGGCAGGCTTCATATTACTAAGCTTTTTTAAGCTGATATTTCTCGGATGCTCATCTTGATCCACTGTAACAACACCCTTTTTAGTTTTTATTTCTATGGGGACAATCTCATCCTTAAAAATTCCATTTTGTTGCGCTTTTATGGCTCTTGTATGACTCAAAAGTGCTAATTCGTCCTGCTCCTCTCTGGTAATATTGTATTCCTTGGCAAGATTTTCAGCAGTGATACCCATATGGCAGCCTTCCATTGCACATACTAATCCATCATTGAGCAATACATCAATCACCTTGTTATCACCCATACGATACCCGTCCCTTTGGTTGAACAGTAAATATGGGGCATTCGACATACTTTCTGTTCCGATTGCCACTCCCACGGAAATCCTATTTAATAAAAGTGATTCATATATTAATTCAAAAGCTTTCATACCTGAGGCACATTGTTGGTCTATGGTATATGCCCATGAAGCCGGATTCATTACTGCTCTTAATTGAATTTGCCTTGCAGGATTTCCTTTTTGTCCATGTTTGAAAACATTGCCGCAGGCAAGCTCTTCAACATTCGATGAATCTATACCTGCATTTTTTAAAGCTCCATTTACGGCTGTTAATCCTAAATCAACTGCACCCAATCCTTTTAATGACCCCATAAAGTCACCTATGGCTGTCCTGGCTGTTCCAACTATTACTACATCATTTAGTTTCATAATATAAGCTCCCTCCAACTAATTTACACAAAATATTTTTTATTTTGTATATTCATAAAAACCTTTTTTAGTTTTTCTCCCAAGTAAGTTTGCTCTTACCATCTTACGCAATAATGGATGAGGTCTGTATTTTGGATCCCCAAATTCCGAGTAAAGAACTTCCATTACAGCCAGCACAACATCAAGCCCTATTAAATCTCCTAACTCCAAGGGTCCCATGGGATGATTAGCTCCCAATTTCATTGCGGTGTCAATTTCCTTGGAAGAAGCAACTCCATCGGCTAAAATACCTATTCCCTCATTTATCAGCGGAACGAGCATTCTGTTAACCACAAATCCCGCGGCTTCATTTACGATTATCGGTGTCTTTCCTATGCTTACGGACAAATCAAATATAGAATTTTGAATTTCTTCGGAAGTAAGCTGCCCCTTTATTATTTCGACTAACTTCATTAATGGTACCGGATTAAAGAAATGCATGCCAATAACTTTTTCAGGGTTTTTTATTTTAGATGCAATCTCCGTTATGGAGAGAGAAGAGGTATTTGTGGCAAGAATTGCATCATCTTTTGCATATTTTTGGAGTTCCTCGAAAATAATATGTTTAGTTTCAATATCTTCCGCAATAGCTTCAATAAACAAATCTGCTTCACAGCAATCCTTATATTCTGTAACCTTAGTAATATTTGATAATGTTGAATTCATAGCAGCCTGTTCCATTTTGCCTTTAGCAACTGATTTGAAAAGTTCCATACTTATAGCATTTTCTAAATTATCATAAGTTTTTCCCATTCTGCCTTTAACAATTACAGGATACCCGGCTTGTGCAAATGTCTGTATAATACCTTTAGCCATTGTTCCTGTTCCTATAACGCATATTTTCTTAATACTCATAGAATCCTCCTAATGTAAAATTACAATCATTTTATTATCCAATCATTTATGTGTAAATCACATTTTTTTATGATATTAATTAATAATTTTTCCATTGCCTAAATTAATGCTCACTGTTATTATATAGAGACTGAAGCAACATCATTGCTTGAACAACATAAGGAGAATTTTAGATGAACTGCATAAAAATAAGCCAAGTAGTCAATGCCGGAGTATTAATAGAGGCATGCAATAAAAAAATACTCATAGACGGCATACATTGCACAGATACCCATGAATGGAGCTTTGTTGATGATGGGTTAATGAATCAAATAATACATACGGATAAAAGGTTTCATGATATTAATCTGTTATTATTCTCCCATCAGCATGCTGACCACTTTAACAAAGAAAAAGTTTTTGAATACATAAAATATAATCACATTGAAAAATTAGCAATATGTGATTTATATGATGAGGAGCTTAATAATCGAGGGATATTGAAGGAATTAAAAACTGACTTTAATGAGACGGGGACAATTGATACCGATGATATAAAGGTTAAATACTTCAAAACAAAGCATTTGAAATTAGAGCAATTTGGAATTAATCATTACTCTTTTATAATAAATATCAAAGATATAAATATTTTATACATGGGGGATGCTGACTTTAGCAATGAAAAAATGTTTGA
>ENA-UOOK01003868-UOOK01003868.1-fermentation-metagenome-genome-assembly--contig:-NODE-3868-length-16604-cov-10.012025_pt1 | contig 16604 bp, 18 predicted proteins | sample MGYA00245777_ERZ724023 | MGnify/ENA primary metagenome ERZ724023 (study PRJEB28704, sample SAMN03018312) | fermentation metagenome | biome: anthropogenic terrestrial biome; feature: soil...
GGTCATCAAGTCTTCAATATCCTTTGCAGCATATTCTACAGTATAACCATCAACAAGCTTTACTCCTGGATAATATCTTGCCCTATTTGCATCTTTATGCTCTTTAAATCTTATTTCCATTTTAAGATTTTTCGGAGACCCTATTTTACATTCATTGATCTTTTTAAGTCCTTCCTTTACTCCATTCTTTATACATTCACAAGCATATTCTGGTTGCATATTAAATGTAGCTCCACCTTCTCCACTCTTAACTGCTAAAGTTTCCATATTTGGAACTAACTCTTTTGATTTTTCACAAAGCATTTTATCCCCACTTAAAAATACTACGGGAACACCATAATATGCTGCTACCAATGCATTCATTGTAAATTCAGAAGCTAATTTGCCATTAATTTTCACATATGCTGCCTTTTCATGATTCATAGTATGCGCTAATGGATTCCCATTGTAACCTTCTCCTGAATGGTATCCAATAAAAATTGCTGCATTATAACTTTCATCTATACCAGCCATCATAGATTCAGGAGAATATGTCCACCCTTTTATTAAAGTTGCGGCTCTAGGTAATTTTGTTATATCTATATTTCTTCTACATGCATGGATTAGATGATTGCCTCCTATAGCAGAAGCATCTCCATCTCCTGTAATAACAATCACATGGAGATTAGGGTTTGCTAATTTTACACCTGTAGCAAAAGCTAATGCCCTGCCATGGGTTGTATGAAGTGTATTGAAATCTAAATATCCTGAAGCTCTAGATGAACATCCAATGCCGGATACTACACAAACATCATTTTTTTGCAGCCCTAGAGTATCAATTGCTTTTACTATACTTCTAGTTACTATACCATTGCCACATCCAGGACACCAAATATGGGGCAATGTATCTTCTCTAAAATATTCCTTAATTAATTGACTAGGCATTATAACCCTCCTTAACACAAGAAATAATTTCCTCAGGTAAAATAATTTCTCCATTCACCTTACTATATTTCTCTACTAAAGTATGTTTGCCAGCAATTCTATCTACTTCAAGGAAATACTGACCAGCATTCATTTCAGCTACTACAATTCTCTTAACCTTTTTAGATAATTCTGTTAGCTGTTTCTCAGGAGATGGCCACATAGTAATAGGTCTGAACATTCCAACCTTATATCCCTCTGACCTCAACTTATCGATAGCTGCTCTAGCAGATCTTGATGTAGCACCAAAAGCAACAATTGCAGTATCTGCATCATCTAATAAATATTCTTCATAGGTTGCAATATCATCAACATTATCCTCTATCTTTGCTACTAATCTTCTAATAAGTTTATTCGCTACCGCTTCATTCCCTGATGGAAAACCAGTATCGCCATGAACTAGTCCAGTAACATGATATCTATATCCTGTACCAAAAGAAGCCATCTCAGGTACATATTCGCCTTCTTTAACTTCATAAGCTTTATATTCTTCAGGAGAACAAGTGGGTTTCTTTCTATTTATAATTTCTATTTCTTTATCGTCAGGTATTTCAATTTTTTCTCTCATATGGCCTACGATTTCGTCTAATAATAATATTACAGGAGTTCTATATTTTTCTGCTAAATTGAATGCTCTAATTGTTGTAGTATATATTTCTCTAACAGAGTTTGGATATAGAGCTATAATTGCATGATCACCATGAGTTCCCCATCTAGCTTGCATGATATCAGCTTGTGCAGGAGATGTAGGCAAACCTGTACTTGGACCACCTCTTTGTACGTTAACTATGACACATGGAACTTCAGTAATTACTGCAAATCCTATGTTTTCCTGTTTTAAACTAAACCCAGGACCTGATGTTGCAGTCATTGATTTTAAACCAGTTAGAGAAGCTCCAATAGTAGCAGCCATACCAGCAATTTCATCTTCCATTTGAATAAATTTACCACCTAATTTTGGTAATTCTACAGAAGACAATTCTGCTAATTCAGTTGATGGCGTTATTGGATAGCCAGCATAAAATCTCATTCCTGCCCTCAATGCACCTTCAATACATGCTTCATTACCTTGCATTAATTTTATTGTCATGTTATTTACCTCCTAGCCAAATAGCGTAATCTGGACATCTTAGTTCACATTGGCCACACTGTATACAAGCATCAAAATTTTTTATTACAACCTTCCCCTCCTCTAATTCCAAAACCTTTTTGGGACAAAAAGCCACACAAATTCCACATCCCTTACACCAATTCATTTCAACAGTAAGAGATTTCTCTTTATTAACTGGCATAATAGTAACCCCCTTATAATTGACTATATCTAAATTATATAAAACATACATAAATTTTGCAAGATTTACTTCATTTTTATTGCAAATTTTTAAACATTTGCAAGATTTACTTCATTTCAAGAAATAATGTAGAAAAAACAAGCCTAGGCTTGTTTTTTATTAAATAGGATATGTTTTATTTTTTTTATCTAATAGCTCACTATCAATTTTATATAACTCTGCTTGTCTTTGTTTGAAAAAAGCAAGTGCAACCTGAGGAAATAAAGCATAGCTTAAAACATCTTCTTCTTGCTCTAAATATTCCTTTATCTCATTTTTATAACTTTCCAACTGCGGTTCTAATAAATCTGCAGGTCTACCAGTAAATACCTCTTCGTCTCCAATAATCTTTGTTCTTATTTCCTCTGATAATTCTACTGCAGGTTTACCATACAGTCCCTTTACATAGTTTTTAGCCTCTGTTGGTACCATCTTATATCTTTCACCTAATATAACATTAAAAACAGCCTGTGTTCCAACCATTTGACTCATAGGAGTAACTAATGGAGGATATCCAAAATCTTCTCTTACACGTGGAATTTCCTTCAATACTTCCTCATATTTATCTTCTTTATTTTGTGCTTTCAATTGAGAAACGAGATTAGATAGCATACCTCCAGGTACCTGGTATTTCAATGTATTTATATCAACATTTAATACCTTAAAATCCAATAAACCCTTTTTTAAATATTTTTCTCTTAACTTCATAAAATAATCAGATACTTCTAATAACAAATTAAAATCTAAATCCGGATAGTACTCTGTTCCCTCTAATGAAGCTACCATAGGTTCAGTGGCTGGCTGACTGGTACCATTACCTAGAGGTGAAATAGCAGTATCTATGATATCTGCCCCTGCCTCTATAGCCTTCATATATGTTTGATTTGCAAGACCACTGGTAAAATGTGAATGAACTTCAATAGGTAAAGATATTTCTTTCTTTAGCTCTCTAACCAAGTTTTCTGCAGGATATGGTAATAAAATTCCAGACATATCTTTAATACATATGGAATCTGCTCCCATATTTGCTAGTTCTACAGCTAGCTTGACATAGTATTCATTATTATGAACAGGACTCGTTGTATATGAAATAGCAACCTGCGCATGACCACCATATTTCTTAGTAGAGTCAATGGAAGTCTTTAAATTTCTAGGATCATTTAGAGCATCAAAAATTCTAATTATATCTATACCATTCTTTATGGATAATCTTATAAATTCCTCCACTACATCATCAGGATAATGCTTGTAACCTAAAAGATTCTGTCCCCTAAGCAACATTTGCAGCTTAGTATTTTTAAATACTCGTCTCAATTTTCTAAGTCTTTCCCATGGATCTTCATTTAAAAATCTAAGACAGCTATCAAAGGTTGCTCCACCCCACATTTCTATAGCATGATAACCTACCTTATCCATCTTCTCAGCTATTGGAAGCATATCATCAATTGGCATTCTTGTAGCTATCAATGACTGATGTGCATCTCTTAAAGCTGTTTCTGTAATCTTTACTTTACCCATAGATATCCCCCTCGTATAATATAATATTATATTGATTTTTCCACACAGTATAATAGTGGTGGATTGTTTACTTGATTAATAAAATCGTATTTCAGAACATTAAATTCTTTCTGATTTAATTTAGTAAAAAATTCTTCTAAAACATCTTTTTCTTCCATTCCGCCTTCATGACCAGTATAAACTGTTAAAACCAATAATCCGTTATTATCCAACAATTTCAATGCTTTCTCTACGCTTCTAATAGTGCTTACACTATTAGTTTTAATAGATTTATCACCCTTTGGAAGATAACCTAGATTATATATAATAAAACTAAGTTTTTCATCAATATATTTATCAATAAATTCGTGGCTATCTTTTATTAATGTAACTATATCTCTAAGTCCTGAATCACCAAGCAATTTACAAGTATTATCTATTGCTTGACTTTGGATATCAAAACCATATACCTTCCCTGTTGTTCCAACTAGCTTTGCAAGTAAAAAAGTATCATTACCGTTTCCTACTGTACAATCTAATACATTTGAACCTCTCTTTATATTATTTAACATCAACTCTTTTACAATAGTATTCGTGTTGATAATGCTTTTAAATTTCATCGTTTCCTCCAAAGAAGAAATTCTAAAGTGACTTCAAATATTCTATTTCTTCTTTACTTAAAAATCTCCAATTTCCTAATAACAATCCACCTAAATCCAATTCTCCTATTGAGACTCTCTTTAATTTCTTAACAGGATGCCCAACGGCTTCACACATTTTCTTAATCTGTCTGTTTCTTCCCTCATGTATTTCTATTTCTAAAATCGAATCTAAGTCATATTTCTTTGCTATCTTAACTGTAGCATTAGCTGTTTTCCTTCTATCAATATATATACCATTCCTTAGCTTATTCAACTCAGCTTTGTTTGGTACACCCTCGACAATTGCAATATACTTTTTACTTATTTTTTTACTAGGGTGAGTTAACTTAAAGGATAAATCTCCATCATTCGTTAACAGCAATAATCCAGTAGTATCTGCATCTAATCTTCCAACTGGATATATTCTCTCACTAACTCCTTCAATCAAATCAGTTACAATTCTTCTATCCTTTTCATCCTTTAAGGTAGAAACATATCCGATAGGTTTATTTAGCATTATATAAACTTTATTCTTTTCAAGCCTAATTTCTTTATCATTAACCAATATCTTATCTTTTTCTGAGTCGACAATAGTTCCTAATTCCGTTATGATTTTTCCATTTACCTTAACAAGTCCTTTTTGAATCATTTCTTCTGATTTTCTTCTAGAAGCAACACCACATAAAGCCATATATTTTTGTAATCTCATAATAATCTCCCCTCACCTACAACTCTAGTCTTATTTTAACTTAGTTATCGACGTTTGTAAATGATTGGTAATAATCTAACCCAAAAAGATTCTTTAGCTATATCGTTATTTGCAACAATTTTATTTTTACATATGATTTTTCCATCAAGATAAACATCTATTGAACCTAGAATATCACCTTTTTCAACAGGAGCCTTTGCTAATTCATCACAATTAATAATTACTTTGATTCTTTCTACTTCATCCTCATTTAAAGGATATATAAATTCTTTTTCTGTTACCACTGGTAACTTATCCTCAACACCATCAATTACTTTAATATTTTTAATGAACTTTCCTTTTTCAAATATATTATACAATTGATAGTTGTTATAACCATAGTCCATAAGCTTATAATTGTCATTAAACCAATCTGGTGCATTGAGTGCAACAGCTATTAACCTCATATTGCTTCTAGTGGAGCTTGATACCAAGCATCTTCCGGAGGCCATTGTATATCCAATCTTTACACCATCTCCTCCATCATAATCCCATAAAGTCTTGTTCTTATTGACAAAATAATTATTTTCCTCTCTTGAACTTTTATAGGATTTAGCACTTGATACTTGCTCGAACTCATCATATTTAAAAGCATATCTAGTTATCAATGCCAAGTCATAGGCGGTAGTATAGTGATTTTTATCATATAACCCATGAGGATTTGTAAAATTAGTATCATTTGCACCTATTAATCTTGCTTTTTTATTCATTAACCGTATAAAATCTTTCTCTGTTCCGCTTATATAGTTAGCAATCGCTACAGCTGAATCATTACCAGACCTCAACATTAATCCATATACTAAATCACCAAGTTTTAACTTTTCTCCTACCTTTAAATAAATGCTAGAACCCTCTATATTAACACTATCTTCTGAAATTTCAACTGTATCCTCCATATCGCCTTTTTCAACTGCCAATAATGCGGTCATAATCTTTGTTGTACTAGCCATTGGCATTTTGATATGGGAATTTTTTTCTAGTAAAACTCTTCCTGAACTTTCTTCCATCAATATATAGCTTTGAGCACTTAAATCTAAATCATCACCATATGCTATAGTTTGAGTTAATAGAACTATTAAAATTATTATAAATGATTTTCTTACCATTCTTATCCCTCCAATTATTATGGTGTCAAAAAAAACAGAAATAATACTTTATTGTATCATTCCTGTTCATTATTATACTTAGATATTATCGGAATCCTTAAAATCTTCTATTAATGGAAGGGCATCTATTGATTCTAGTCCAAAATATTTTAAAAACCCATCTGTAGTCCCATATAAGATTGGTCTTCCTGTCCTTTCTAATCTTCCTACCTCCGATATTAATTTTCTCTCCATCAATGTATCTATAGCTCTTTCGCTTCTAACACCTCTTATAGCTTCTATATCAGCTTTTATTATAGGTTGCCTATATGCTATAATCGATAAGGTTTCTAAGGCTGCATTGGACAAATTTTTAGTGTTCTTCTTACTATTTAATTTCTTAATCCATTCGTAGTGTTCAGGTCTTGTCCCAATTTGATATGAATTATTAAATTTAATAATTCGTAAACCTCTCCTATTATAATCATATTCGTCCATCATACTTTTCATTATTTTCTCTATTTCTTCTTCACTTATATCTAACACATTAGATAAATCCTTTATATCTAAAGGGTCACCCCATGTAAATAGCAATCCTTCTATTATGGATTTTATCTCTCTATCGTCCATATCTAACCTCGCTTACTTTGCTCTTTATAATTAAATCACTAAATGCATGTGCCTGCTCTACATATATAATTTTTAGGCGTATAAGCTCTAGTGTGGAAAGAAAGTATGTAATTATCTCTTCTCTGGAACGATTGTTTAATAAATCATTAAAAGAAATTTTTCCATTCTCAGTAAGCTTATCCTTAATAATATCCATACATTCATCTAGTGTATATTCTTCCCTATGTATTTCCTTTATATCTATAGTATCAAACTTTTTTAAATTTCTTTCCATTACCTTATTTAAAGCCTTCAGTAGCTGCTGTAAATCTACCTTTCCCAATTCCTCGATTGGGTCACTATATATTGACAAATCCTCTCTAGGTTTATAGAATACCTTAGATTCCACTAATTCAGAACTCTTCAAACACATAGCTGCTTCCTTGAATAATTTATATTCTAATAGTTTCTGTACCAAATCTTCCCTTGGATCGATTTCAACTTCAACGCCATCCAATACTACCTTTTCTTGAGGTAAGAGCATTTTTGATTTAATTTCTAAAAGCGTTGATGCCATCACAAGAAAATCGCTTGTAATTTCCAAGTTCAATTCTTCCATGTCATAAATATAATCTAAAAATTGCTCTGTAATTGTATTAATTGGTATATCATATATGTCAATTTCAGATTTTTTTATCAAATCTAATAATAAGTCCAGTGGACCTTCATATACATCTACTACGACTTTATATCCCATATTTTACCCCTATCAGCTTATTATTCTTATTATAAGATTAATCACAAAGTTTATAATTGGACTCATTATTCTATCTGTCATATCTGTCATTATTAAAATAATCAAAATAAAATAAAAATATCTTTCGTATTTATAAAAATAATATTCATATTTAGTAGGTAAAAAACTTGCTAACATCTTAGATCCATCCAATGGTGGAAATGGCAATAGATTAAATACTCCAAGCATTATATTATACCACATGGTTATCAATACAATTTCAAATACAGTGCTATTACGTATAGGTATATAAGCTATAATCAATGCACAAACAAAAGCTAATATAAAATTAGTCACTATACCGGCTATAGAAACTAAAAACATATCTCTTTTTCTATTTTTAAAATATCTTGGATCAATTGGAACAGGCTTGGCCCACCCAAAACGAAAAATTAACATGAATAAAAATCCCATAGGGTCAATATGTTTAAGAGGATTTAAACTCAATCTGCCAGATTCTTTGGCTGTATAATCTCCTAATAAATATGCTGTATAGCCATGAGCTAATTCATGTAAAACAATTGCAATTAGCAAACCTGGTAGATTTAATAAAAATTTCATAAATAACCCTCTTTCTATTTTACTATATACATTATACAACCTCGACACGATAAAGTCGAGGTTTTGATAATTATTTGCCTTGAAAATAGCTTGAAACTGTTCGTTTTAGTATCAATAAAAAGCCTGCATTGTTGACATCATCTTTAGCTACTAAATTGACTCTGTCTATTTCTTTTCCATCTAAGGATATTATTAACTCACCTATAGTATCTCCTTTGGATATTGGAGATTGAATGGTATCTGGGTTCACAATTTCTTTATCAACATCCCCTTTGTTTCCTTTAGGTAATAAAGCATAAACATCTCTTTCTAATACTAAATCTACAGACGTCACATCAGATTTTTCAATTGGAATTGATTTTATTAAATCGCCTTTTTTTCCTATTCTATGGGAGTCATAATTTGCAAATCCGTAATCTAGCAACTTCTTTGCCTCATTGAATCTAATAGCACCTGTCTGCCCACCTAAAATAACTGCTATCAAATGTAAGTCTCCTCTTCTTGCAGATGCTGAAATACAATATCCTGCTGCACTAGTAGAACCAGTTTTAATGCCTGTTGTTCCCTCGTATTCCTTAACCAATCTATTTGTATTGACCATTACCTGAGTTTCATCTTTATTTTTTCCCACTAACATTTCTTCCATATAAGATGTTAGATGTTTTTCTAATTCATCATACTTTAACAATTCCCTAGACATTAACGCTATATCATAAGCTGTAGTATAGTGATCATCCGTAGGTAGTCCGCTGGCATTTGAAAAATGAGTATTTTCCATTCCAAGTGATTTTGCTTTATCATTCATTAGCTTTACAAATGATTCACTGCTGCCGCTTATAGCCTCTCCTAAAGCCACTGCAGCATCATTTGCTGATCTTATGGTTACTGCTCTTACCAAATCTTCCACTCTTTGTGTTTCTCCTGGCTCAAGATATACCTGAGTACCTCCCATTCCTGCTGCGTATTCACTAATAACAACTTTATCATCCAAGGTTATTTTACCGTTTGATACGGCCTCCATTACTAATAACAATGTCATTATCTTGGTCACACTGGCAGGTGGCAATTTTTCATGTTCATTAAGTGCATATATAATTTTTCCAGTATTATAATCCATCAACAATGCAGCTTTACTAGTTATATCAATTTCTCCAAAGGCACTTATTGGTAATGTAATCATTATAATAACAAGAAAAATGGATACTAATTTTCTTTTCAAAATATTACCTCCAATACAATATTTATATTTATATTTATGTTCTCCATAAACGTTCTTGTTATTCTAATAATGAAATAGATAAAAAGAATAAAATCATTAAAAAAAGGAGTGTCGATGCTTACTCCTTTACTTAATTATCTCATATATAAATTTTACCGGTTTTGGTATTTCATTTTTTATTTTATATGCTTCTAACACAATATATATAGCATCGTCAACATCTTCCTTGTTTGTATGGAGTATACAAAGTGTATCATTTATATCTACTTTATCGCCAATTTTTTTTGTGAGTGTTATGCCTGATGAAAAATCTATTTTATCTTCTTTCTTAGTTCTTCCAGCACCTAAAATCATAGCTGATTTTCCTATCATAGTAGCATTTAAAGCTTCTACATACCCTGATTTCTTAGCTTTAACTTCCATATGATATTTTGCCTCAGGTAAAATATCCGGATTATCGACTACATCAGGATTTCCTCCTTGTGCCTTTATCAATTCTTTAAACTTATCTATAGCTTTTCCCTCTTTAATTAGATTTAGTAAATATTCATACCCTTCATTAAATTCCCTAAAAGCTCCACCTAAAATACACATACATGTAGCAACAGTTAAAGCAACTGTTGTTTCATCCTCAGAACCTTCTCCTTTTAAAACCTTTATAGCTTCTTTAACCTCATTTGCATTTCCAATTTCCCTTCCCAATGGTTGATCCATATTGGTTATAACTGCTATTGTCTCTCTATTTAGGGATTTTCCAATATCAACCATTGTATGTGCCAATTCTCTGGCGTCTTCTAAATTTTTCATAAAAGCACCTGTACCAACTTTTACATCCAAAACAATGGCATCTGCTCCGGAAGCTATTTTTTTACTCATAACAGAGCTTGCTATTAATGGTAAGCTATCGATAGTACCTGTTACATCTCTTAATGAATATATTTTCTTATCTGCAGGTACTAAATTTGCAGACTGCCCTGTTATAGCCATCTTATAGGTATTGACATTGTTTATAAATTCAGATTCAGGTAATTCTACTTTAAAGCCTTTAATAGATTCCAGCTTGTCAATAGTACCCCCAGTATGTCCTAAACCCCTTCCACTCATTTTAGCAACAGGGATACCTAATGATGCAACCAACGGAATAACTATCAAACTAATCTTGTCCCCTACGCCACCTGTAGAATGTTTGTCAACTTTTATACCGTTAATAGCCGATAGATCAACTGTATCTCCTGAATTTACAAAAGTCTGAGTAAGTATTGCAGTTTCCTCTTTACTCATTCCTTGAAAGTATACAGCCATTAAAAAAGCAGACATCTGATAATCTGGAATTATATCATTTGTATACCCGTAAACAATAAATTCGATTTCTTCCTTTGTTAAAGAATTTCCTCTTTTTTTCTTCTCAATAATATCTACTGCTCTCATATTTATTCTCCTTAATTGTGAAATAATGTATCAAGCTCTTGGATGGGAATTATTATATGTCTTTCTTATGGCAGAATGATCATAATTACTTGAGTATATGCTCGATGAACCATTATCGACATTACCTAATAATTCCTGTACAATTTTAGTGTCAGCCCCATTATGTAATAAATGCACTGCAAATGTATTTCTTAAAACTTGAGGAGTAATATTCTTATCTATAGATGCAATATAAGAATAGGATTTTATAATTTTCCATAAACCCTGTCTTGTAATCCTACATCCACTATAATTAAGAAAAAGGGGTTCATTTGCTTTAGAACCTGTCCTATATGTATTTAAATAATACTTTACACTGGATATTGCCATTTTACCTATTGGGACAATTCTATTATTTTCACCTTCATATATTATTAATGTACCCAAATTCATGTCTATGTTTTCAATATTTAGAGCACATATTTCAGATACCTTTAATCCAGTTGCATACAATAGCTCTAACAAAGCCTTGTCTCTAGCTCCTTTACTAGTCTTAGTATCTGGAGCATCTAATATCATTTCAATCTCTTCTATGGTTAAAACAGTAGGTGCCTTTTTCTCCTTTTTTATGGTTTTAAGATTTAAGGTTGGATCCTCACCAATGATGCTTTTATTGTGTAAATATTGAAATAAACATCTTATGCTGGCTAAGGACCTGGATAAGGTTGATACGGATTTACCGCTCTTTTGTAAGAAAACAAGATAAGTTATTACATTAGTTTTATTTATATCTCCTAATGATGAAATATCATTATCCAAAAGATAATCCTTAAAAAGATTAGCGTCTCTAATATATGCATTTACAGAATTTTGGCTAAGTCTTTTTTCATTAATCATATATTCTATATAATCATCCATAAAGTTGTTTAGCATAATATTTCTCCTTTTATCTAAGGTTTAAACCAAATCTTTTATTATATTTAAAAAGATTGGCGAAATAAATCCCTCATATATGGAGCCTATAATCATAAGGACTGTAAAGAACAAAACAAACAGTGTATACTCTAAGATATCAAGTCTTTTAAACTTTGTAAATTTTCTATTAGCAGAAAATTTATATTTTGCTGCTACTGTCATTGACAATGCTCCAACTGCTACTATACAAGGAATATATATAAGATATTGAGGGTAACATCCAAAGATAGATATTATAAAACCCTTCCAACTAAAATTATGTAATAAAAACCCTACAGTAAATCCTAGAGTTCCACCCTTTATAAATACCAATACCGGAATAATAAATCCTAGATTTAATATTCCAAATACGTATGAAATCCCTATATATATCAAATTAAAATAGATTGACATTTTAAATATATTATAATAGCTATCATAATTTTTAAAGTTAGAAAAAAAATATGGATTACTATATTTTAAAATATTATAATGTATCGATGTACTCAATGCCTTAATTATAACTGCTCCAATAATTATACCAAAAATAAAAATTAGAAAAAGAACAAAATAAAAAGAAAATCCATTTTCAAAATGATTTCTAAATATCTTTTTTAACCTATAAATATTCAATATAAAATCCTCCTTTGTACTAGCCTTTAAGTATTGGAGACAATTTCCTTGTGGACAACTTGCCTCGTTATAATTTCTATGCTAAAAAGGAGGATTTTATAACTTTATTTAGAGCTAAAATATTCCTTCGCTAAATAAATACTTATGATAGTTTTACTATCTATGATTTCACCTCTATGAACCATTTTAAGCAGCTCTTCTATGTCATATTTTTCTAATTCACAGTATTCACCATCATCCAAATCCTGTTCTCCTTCAATTAAGCCACTTGCAATGAATAGATAAATCTTTTCATTGCTAAAGCCAGGAGAGGTATAGAATTCTGTTAAGTATTTTAATTCTTTAGCCTCATAACCCGTTTCCTCTTTAAGTTCTCTTATTGCGGTTTCTCTTGGTTCCTCATTAACTTCTAATTTTCCCGCAGGAACTTCCAATACTATACGATTGATAGCTTTCCTATATTGTTTGACTAAAACTATTTTGTTATCTTCGGTTATAGGTATTATACCCACCCCACCTGGATGTTCTACAATTTCTCTTTTAGAGTATTTTTTTTCTGGTAATTCTACAGTATCTATTCTTAAATTTATAATTTTCCCTTCATAAATTCTGTCACATTTCATGGTCTTTTCTTCATAAACCATAATTAACCTCCCATTTTTGACATTTACCAATGACATTATTATACCATATTCTAAAAAAGAAAACATTCTCCAAGAGAGAATGTTTATATCTATTGTGCCTTATCTAAAACATCCTGCTCCAGTCTTAGTTTTTCTGCAATTAGAGCAATAAACTCAGAATTTGTTGGCTTTCCTTTGTTATTATTTACAGTATACCCAAATATCTTATCAATAGTATAACCATTACAATTACTGTGTTTAAATCCCATTTATCTAACTTTTTTTCCTATTGTTATTTTATAGAAAGTCAGTCTGACGATATGAAATAACAGTTTTGACTTCCTTATATATGATTATGACTTTATTATACCCCTTTGTAAATAATAAGCGAAGGATTATTTTAAATATTTTGACTATTATTTTGCAGATAAAAAAATGTCAAATAAAGATTCATATCTTAAATTGACACTTTAATTACTATTAGTTATTTCTATTCCTGTTTTTATTATTTCGCTTACAATTCCCATTGAAACTGTGAATAGTAACACTTGTATATTTAATATAAATTACCTTTTTAACTGTTTGATGCCAATTACCTGTTTATACTGAATATAGGTTAATAAATTATTTTAGAAAAGCTTTGACTAATCTCAAAAAACTACTATACTTAAAATGGTAATATCATAATCAGATTAGAGATTGAGAGGTTAAGAAATGAAAAGAAAAGACATACTTGAGTTGAAAAGACGTTTTAAAAAAGATCAATGTACCTTTACCAGAGTGTGTGGCTGCTTTGTTAATTCGGAAAAGAAGATAATTCTAGAGCTTAAAGAGACATTCTTGAATTTAGATGAAGATGATTATTTTAAATACCTAGAGATTGCTAAAAAGGTTCTATCTGGTACAATTGATAACAATATATTGGAGCTTGGTTTCCCAAAAAATAGCGAGGGTATAAATAATAAACAACTTTCTCTTATCCAATTAAAGAAAAGTAAATTAAAAAACGATGATCTCCTTGATGATTTTTACAAATCAATCATAGATAGTTATGATTATACTGGGAATTATTTGATCCTTATTTTCCATGACGCATATGATGTAATTACAAAAACTACAGATAATTTAAAGTTAGATGAATCTGATGAGGTCTTTGAATATGTAATATGTGCAATTTGTCCGGTTTCTCTTTCGTCCCCAGGGCTTAGCTATTACGAGGAAGAGAACAAGATTAAATCGCGGATTAGAGATTGGATAGTTGAAGCACCAATAAATGGATTCTTATATCCTGCCTTTATAGACCGAGGTGCAGATAGTAACTCTCTAATGTATTATACAAAAAATACAAGGGATATTCACCCAGAGTTAATGGAAAATGCATTAGGTTGTTTTTCTAAAGAGACTTCTGCTATACAAAAAGATAAGTTTCAGTCCATTATAAAGGACTCTTTAAGTGCTGATGAAGAAGAAGCTAACAAGCTCTATATGGAAATTCAAGAAAACATAAACGATATGGTTGAAGAACATAAATCTATGTCTGATGATATAGATACTGAACCGATTAAATTAACAAAAATCAATTTACAAAATATTCTATTGGAAAGTGGCGTTCCTAAAGATAATACCACTAAGATTGAGGATTTCTATATAGAAAACTTTAATGATAATCTCCCTTTGGCAGAAAATTTACTTGACGAAAAAATACTGAAGGTAAATGAGCAGAGGAAAAAAGAAAGAAACCTTGAAAAACAAGTGGATTTCCTTAAAAATAAGCTTGAACAGTTTGATCTTAAGGACGATGACAAAGACTATGATATCATATTACATGTAAAACCTGAGAAAGCGCAAGAAATTAAATCCCAGATAATTGATGGACAAGAATATATTATAATTCCTATTAATAAAAATGAAAAAACTACAATTAATGAACTTAAATAATATAATACCACCGGTGATGAGCTGGTGGTATTATTTAGGTTTATTTTCTTTTAATAATTGCTTTTCAGTAACATGATTAGTTAACAATTTAACCAAGTCCTCTTGTGCATCATCTAAGTTATCGTATTCTTTTAAGATTTTACATAAACAATAATTATTATCTGTTACTTTATGTAATACATACCCTGTTATATAATCTAATTTCATATTATACATCTCCTCCGTTAATTTCAATTATATCATAAAGATAATTATAGAATTGTTTTTTGTTTATATTATTATATATCAATTATGATAACATCATAATTGATATTCCTCTTATATTATAGAAAGGTAGGGATAGTATGTTTACTATTGAAGAGATAACATTGCTTGAATCCTATAAGAAGGATAATAGAATAGGATCAATTAATGAAATTAGGTCTAATTATAAATACCAGGAAGATAAAGATATTATTACTTTAATTGATGGGCTAATCTTAAAACTTGAACAAATATCAGATATAGACTTTAACAACATAGATTTTTCATTTTCTTTATTAGATGAGTCTGATTTTGAGCAGTTCTAGATTGCCACGAAAAAAATGAAGCTCTATTTTGCGTTTTAAGAGGGTTTTAGAGGTAGGGGTATATAATAGGTATATTGATATTAGGGATCATAGAGGTATTTTAAGACTTTTTATATGTTACATTTTCTCCTTCTAATTTCTTCGAGTTTTATACTAATAGTCCATATTTTGGGATTCATAATATATACCCTCCAGTTCTCCAACTGCCCAATCAACAAATCCCGTAGTACTTTCTAAAATAGAAAACACCCTATATATCCATATTTTATATAGGAAGCTAAGGCACGCCGTCCCTTTCCATCCTTATATTCTTTGTACGATGCCGGAGACTGGAATGCCATTTTCACCATTGCCTGATAAGCTGTATCTATATCAAAATTCCGGATTCCCTTCAAATAGGCCTCAGCTAATAAAGAAGCAGTGTGATCCCCGATCATCTCTTGGGTAAAGGAATTCCATGCAGAAAAAACCGGTAACCAACCACTCTGCTCATATTTGTCCACAAGAGACTGCATCATCTCACCCGACTCATGAGGATAGAGTAAGGTGATCAGGGGATGGAGAGCCCGGAAGGTATCCCATAAGCTATAATCGGTATAATAAATCCCTGATGTTCTTTCCATGATCTTTCCTCCGTCAAAAGATGGATAACGGCCATCCGCATCACTGAAAGCATGGGGACAGAAGGCGGTGCGATAAAGAGAAGTATAAAACTTTATAAAATCTGCCTTATTTCCTCCCGTTACCTTTACTACTGACAGATGATGTTCCCAAGCACTTGCGAGTCGGCGACGAACATCATCGAAATTCCATTTCGGACATTCTGCATCCATATTATGACGAGCTCCGTTCACACTTACAAAAGATGAGGCTACCTTTACTAACACCTGCTCTCCTGCTTTAACGGGAAAAGAGAGAAAAGCTCCAGAATTTTTCTTATTCTGGATAACCTTTACTCCCCTTTCGATTTTATCTCCTGTATAGACCCCATAGGAGACCGGTTGTTTCTTCACTTGAACTACAAACCAGC
>ENA-UOOK01003869-UOOK01003869.1-fermentation-metagenome-genome-assembly--contig:-NODE-3869-length-16601-cov-9.268766_pt1 | contig 16601 bp, 32 predicted proteins | sample MGYA00245777_ERZ724023 | MGnify/ENA primary metagenome ERZ724023 (study PRJEB28704, sample SAMN03018312) | fermentation metagenome | biome: anthropogenic terrestrial biome; feature: soil; material...
CCAGTTTTTTAATTTGATCGTATTTTCCTACAGCTGCACATGTCGCAATAAAAGCAATTACGTCTGCAACAAATATGATGCTCAGAGCATACGCCATAGCTGCGAATATTGCAATGATGATTAAAATAATAGTTAGACAACCCATATGTGTATTTCCTCCCTAAAGTAAAATATTTAATAAGTTATTATTATATTACTATTCATACTGGGAAAAATCAATCATTTTGCCATTATTTACATGTGGAATAGTAAATGTAAAATTGAGATACTAATACTATGAAAATTAAATTGTATGAGATCATGGTTGAAAGAGATCTGACAATCCGTCAGGTTTCCATTTTGACAGGTATTCCACGCTCATCTATAGAGAACATCCTATTGGGGATTAGTTCGCCTAGAATGGACACTATGGAACGTCTGGCAAAGGGGTTAAAAGTATCAATCAGTGATCTCTATGAATCAGATTATAAATAGCGTCCCAAACTAGGGACATTTGGAAAGATTTAACAAATTTGTAAAGATTATAAGATACTATAACATTATGCAAAAAGATAAATAATGGGTGCGCTTAAAATGTTCTTGCATTATACGAACATATGTTCTATAATAAGAGCAAGGAATTTCAGAGTGCGGAGAAAATGGAGGGTGCAAAGAACAATGGTAGAAGAAAAACAGGAGTTGACAGAAGAGGACTACAGAGCAATGATAAAGGCACTAATCGACAGAATGCCTTTACAAAAATTAAGATTCTACTATATATACATAGTAGAATATGAAAAACCGTAAATAAAAAGGGAGCGAATATATCGTTCCCTCTTTAAACATTTATTTTTATAATCCCAGAATTTGTTTTTTCTTAGCTGTGAATTCATCTTGTGTAAGTATGCCCCTATCTGTAAGCTGTTTTAACATTTCTAGGTCATTAAGATTAGAATTGCTGCTTTCTTGCTGGGGTGATTTTTCAATTTGGTAATCAACAAACGCCTTTAATTCTCTCATTAATCTGTCTTCTTTTTTTGTAAATATAATTGCGTTCGGGTCATATGAGGATGCCCAGAGGTTACGGAGGTTTTCGCCGTTTCCCACAAGCACAAACTTTATGCATCCGTCTGAAAGAGTTTTTGGCTCTTTGTATTCCGCAGTGAGGATTTGATTTATGTTAAATGTTCTTGTTCCATTAAGCGGACTGGAAAGACCTTTACATGTTAATTTGATAGAATTTTTTGTAACCTCTATACTATATTTCCATTTGGTTTTAAATTTCATTACCACTCTTTGACCGTTGTCGAGTATTTCCTTGCCCTTTTCTTCCCTCTCGAATAAATCTCTTTCAGTTATGTTATCACCATGGTTGTTCATGTGCTTACCTCCCTCAACTATTGCTATTATTATAATACAGAATTGGGAAAAAGAGAAGTGATTATATAGAGTAAAACAAGAAAAGAGTGACTATATGTCACCCTTTTTATAACGCATATTCCTAAATAATTATCATTCCGTTATCATCAGATTTCTTTGTCAAGGCAATAATAAACTCTATAAGTGCAATGAATGCAGGAACCCAAGTCCAACATAGTAAGAGGTATAAAATTCCCATCCCAATTTTCCCAGCGTAAAACTTGTGAACGCCGATGCCACCCAAGAAGAACGTTAAAACACAATAAACCACTTTATTTACGGCTTTCCCATGAGTATATTGGCTTGGGTTTGCGTTTCCGTTTGTGTTTTGGACATTAATATTAATTCCACCATCTGAAGCGTTGGCTTTCTTCTCAATTTTATTGATAATGACTTCATTTTCTGATTTAAAAATTTCTACTTCGTCTCCAATTTGTGGCACAAACTGAAAATCGCTAATCCTCACTTCATCAATGCCACCGTCATTCGTGCCTATTGAAACAACGCCATATGTGTTATTTATTTTAATTATTTTAGCCATAATTATTCCCTCATTTTATCCAATTTACATCATTCTACATTACAAATAAATGTTGCAGATTGTTTTTTGCTATCAGAGCCGTATTCAGTTATTTTAACGGTAAAATTACCCGCCGTGTTTACTCCAATGTATGATTGTGCGGTATGTGACGCGCCGATAGGCACTGGTTCTGCGTAGTTGGTAAAGCCTCCTGGATATTCATATCCCATTGTTTTCCCCGCATCAACAATTTGACCAGAACCGAAATCAACAAGCAGCCCATCAGTAAGTCCATATTCATCCTCATATCCCAGATTTTCATATGTGTACTCAATCACATATACGGCAGCCGGCTCCTTATCGAAAAACTCATTTCTTTCATCTGTAGGAGTAACCGAGTTCACAGTTACCCTCCATTGTCCTTCAACTTCCCATGTTTCGCCTGTGGAAAATTCGGTTTTAGTAGTTGCTTTTGATTCTTCTTCTGCTGTGACATTTTCGGAAGTTGTCTTTGTAGTATCCATATCGACACTAGAAGCCTCTCCACAAGAGGATAACGGCATAATCATTGTTGCCGTTAAAATAAGTGTTAAGAGTTTCTTGTACATGAATTCATCTCACTTTCTATTTGTTGAAAAATATTATTCAGACGCATCAGAATTTAAAGCAGAGGAATCCCCACTTTCAATTATATCTCCAGTATCCTTATCTATAAAGTTCACAATGGTTTTTATTTTGTCACTAGAAACAGCGTTGAGTGACTGATATATGTTCCCCTGTAAATAAAACGTGAAAGCCGCAGCAAGAGAATCGAATCCCCCATATATAGAAGAATCTACATTAACATCAAATTCTGTTAAATCATCATTGTAGGTGATACTATCGTAGGATGGATAGTTTTCCTTGTCTGTAACCATTTCATTAATAGTGTCATCCACACTGGATTTCAAATCATCTAATAGTTTTCTGTGCGCATCTTTTGTCATCTTCATAGTGATAGAACCGTCATCATTTTTAGTAATCTCTTTAATTCCGGCTTCTTTAGATTCCTCGGTTAGTGCGGTTTCATTGTCCCCAATAAGATTTGCAGGGATAGTAACCTCCACACTCAGAAGGTTCTTATCTGCTTTTAACCCGGTTTCTTCAGTAGATGATGATGTGCTTGCTTGACTGGTGCTCGTATTTCTTGATTCGTTTCCACAAGCATTAAATGATAAACTAATTGCTCCAGCCATAAGAATAATAAATAGTTTTTTTCTCATGCCTATTTCCTCCCTCGTAATATTAATACTATTTTACCTTTTTATGGAAGAAATGGCAAGATGTATTCCAGAAATTACTTAGGAGATTCCTCGTTTTCAGAAAGGCCTTTCAACATTTGTTCGACCATGTCTTTTTTAGCAGGTTCTAATTTCACGAAATACTGTAGCATCCTTTGGAGCTGCTTGTCTTTCGCTACAGCGGCATTGAATTTGGCGTCCTCTACGGAATATTTATCTGAATCTTCTCCATTTATAATATAATCCAGTGAAACATTAAAGTGGTCTGCAATTTTCTGTAACTTAGCTGAACTAGGGGTTGCGTCCCCTAATTTGCTTATATATCCCTTTCCAAACCCTAATTGACCTTCTAGCTTATTCATAGATATATTGTTCTTTCTACATAGTTCTTGTATCCGTTCTTTTATGCTCATATACGCTCCTAAATAATTCTGAAAAAATCGCAAAGAAAACTATTGACATTCTGAATTAATCGCGTATAATAAAGATAAGTCCTCTGAATAAATCGCAAAGGACAGCGATTAGAAAAATGCCAGTTGACAGTTATGTAATTTCGTTCGACAGCTAAATTATATAATATTTTCTACATATAGTCAACAACTTTTAGCGATTTATTCAGAGTTAATAAATAGTAAAGGAGGTGTCTATTGGTGGGCAAAGTAAAAGTCTATGACAATATCTGTCACAAAGCTAAAAAAATGGGACTTTCAATTAATTCCATAGAGAAAGAAGCGGAGATTGCAATAGGAAGTATGTGTAAGTGGAACACAGTTAGTCCGTCTGCAAGGAGCTTAAAAAAAGTTGCTGATATTTTAAAGTGCACGGTTGATGAATTGCTAATGTAGGAGGGCGCATGAAAATAACCATAGAATTAAGTGAATGCGAAAAATGTGGATTATCACCAAACATTGTATATAAGAGGTTGGCAGAAGAATATTACAACCAAGTTTGTAAGGTGCATAATAAAAGCTTTTGGGGCTTGCAACATGCTTGCGATACAGCTACACGAGAACTATATTCACACATTGTGAGCCGTAAAATGACCGTAACAAACCTAATATTAACATATCAAGATGCCGAAAGGTGTTTTGAGATTTTCAAATTATTTGCTGATGTATGGGTAAAGGAATTTAATGCCTCATAAAGCTGCGTTTGATGAACTGATTGAATAGAAAGAGAGGACATATGAACAGCTTGAAAATTTTTGATAGTCCAGAATTTGGACAAGTAAGAACAGTAACTATTGATAATGAAGTCTTTTTCGTGGGGAAAGACGTTGCAGAAGCACTGGGATACAAAAACACGAAAGATGCGATAATCACCCATGTTTCCGAAGAGGATAGGAGAATTCTTCAAAGGTCGGAAATTGCGACCATAGAAAATCACATGCCTAAAGATGTTTTCCCTGTGAATTTTATAAGCGCAGATATCCCAAATAGAGGGTTTACCGTAATTAATGAATCCGGCTTATACGCTTTAATATTCGGAAGCAAGCTTGATTCAGCAAAGCGATTCAAACACTGGGTAACATCAGAAGTACTACCAACGATCCGAAAGACAGGTACATATACAGTTCCGGATATGTCAAAGGAACTGCAAGCAATATTTGTATTGGATAAGCGCACCGTTGAAATGGACAAGCGTATGGATAGATTGGAGTTTGATGTTCCTCTTTATGCGTGTGAATCAGATGAACTACAGAAACATTTAAAAAAGAAAGTAGTAAATCTGCTGGGTGGTAAGAAATCAAATGCCTACAATGATAAGTCTGTTAGACAGAAAGCATTTATAGATGCCTATATTCAGCTTAAAAGAGAGTTTGGAGATGGGTTGAACAGCTATAAGGCAATTCAGAGAAAGTACTTAGAATTAGCACATGAGTTCATAGAAAAATATGAACCATCTACCTATTTAAAAGATTTGATTCTTAATACAAATAGCCAGTTAAGTTGGGAGGAAGTAAAACTATGAGATATAAAGTAGGCGATCTAGTAAAGGTTAGAAAATGGAATGATATGGCAGATCAATATGAAGCAAGGGAAATTTGTGAAGGTATATCACAAATTCTTGTTCCTAATGATGTAAATAAAAATTGCAAAACATATTTTATCAACTCTATGAAAAGTTATTGTGGAAAGACATTTAGAATATACAAAGTTCTGCCTGATGATGGGTTATATCAGATAGAAGAAATGGGATATTATCTGACTGATAATATGTTAGAAGATGTATATCCAGTTCTTACACCTAATGAAGTATGGAAATGGATACGTGTTAATTATGGAAATGATAAATCTATGAAAGAAACGTTTGGCACGTGTATAGACTTATTTGATTTATTATCGGATTTCGACTTTGATGAAATCACAGATAAGGTATCTGCTTATGTGGACAAGAAGTCTAAAGAAAAAGCTTCTTTATTAAATACAGATATGATCTGCGTCAGTGATACCCTAGGACGCTTTACAGTCGGGAAAAAATATACAGTAAGGTATGGAATGTTCGTTGACGATAATTGCAAACCGTATGGCTGGGGTTATCGCTACAAAACTATAGAAGAGGTTAATAAAAATATGTACGCACAATTCATTGAATATAAAGGCTGATTAATGAGAGGGGGATACGGTCATGATGTATATAAAATCGGCAGTATTAAGTAGCATGTTGGCATTAGTTCTGTTTTGCGGACTTATGTACGGACAATGCGAAATACTGAACGCGTTTTTTATAGTAGTCATGTTTTATGTTTTTCTTTATTTCTGTATCTTAGCAGTTATTGAAGAGATGCGAAAAAGGGAGATGTGATATGAACCGTGATGAAATGATTGCAGTAATATTACAGACAATCAGCGATCAGGTATATCAGATACCTAAGTATCGTGAAAAAGAATGGCATATCGCCATTGGAAATGCACTTAAGGAAATAGGATTTACAGACAAGCCCAAAGGCTCAACAGAAAAGTAAGAAAAGGAGATGAATTCAAATGGATTTTATACCCATAGGATATTTGAATAAAGCAACCGCCCACATAATGGAGGGCAATCATGATAAAGCCGGGGAAGTTATATCAGATGCAATGGCTCACTATATGGCTGAGTTTTCAAAAGAGATTTTACGTATGCCAGCTGTAGATTATCCATTAGTAATTGCAATTATGTTAATAGTTGCGAATGAAATGGATAAAAATTCGTCAAAAGAAAGTCAGAAATTGACAGAAAATTTTATCAAATATATCAAACTAGGGGGGGATAGAAAATGAATAAAGCAACAATAGTCTGCAGTGTGCTAGACATCTGTGGTGAACAAATAAATTTAAAAGGAGAACATTACTACGAACTTGTAGTTGCTACAAAAAGGAAGAGCGGCACAGAAGATCTCGTAACCGTAATTGCAAAAGCAAAAGATGTTATTTCGAGTTCTGAAAAGCTATACATAACAGGCACATTAAATTCCCGTATATCAGATATTCTGGAAAGTTATATTGTAGCAGAAAAGATCACAAAGATCGACAGCAATTCTGTTGATATAAACAATATCGGTATTACTGGCACATTTTGCAATCCTGTATATTACAAGGTTACAAAGACCGGAAAGAAAGTTTCCTCTGCCACTCTTAAGTACAAGGTGAATGAACGTTTTGCATATGTTCCGATAATCTTCTTTGGAACAACAGCAAGTTATTCAAAGAAATATAAAAAAGGTGATGAGGTTACCGTACATGGACGGCTACAGAGCCGTGATTTTTTCAAAGACGGAAAATGTCACACAACAAAGGAACTTGCAGTATATAACATTGAAGAATAGGAGAACTGATATGAAGACATTAGAATTGAAAGAATTAGATTTAGAGAATTTTATGAAATTTGAGAAACAGCATGTTGATTTTACACATAAAACAGACTTAAGAGGTAGGAACCGAGTTGGCAAGTCTACGATTATGAATGCGTTTTATTGGGTGTTTTTCAACACTACGCCGGATGGCAGACAGGCAGACAATGTAAGACCGCTGAAAAGCGGAAAAACAGTTGATTTTGTGGATATTATAGCTACTTTTACTGTCCTTATGGATGGTAAGCAGCATGTTATTAAAAAGACACAGAAACAGAAGTGGGTGAAACATAGAGGTGGTACAGATAAGAAATTCGAAGGGAATATCAATGAATTTGAGATTGACGGTTTTCCTTATAAACCAAATGCATATGAAGAGTTTTTAAGTAATTTTTGTCCGACAGATACGTTTCTATTTTGTAGCAATCCACAGAAGTTTTTAACACTTGCACCTGCGGACCAGAGAAACACGCTTGAAGAGTTGTTCGGATTTGATGCAGAAGAGTTTGCCAGTGAAGAATTTAACGGTGTTTCGGATATCATGATGGGACATACAGTTGAAGAAACTTTGAAAAAATTAAAAAGAGACAGACTGTCTCTTGATAAAAAATTAAAAGAGATTCCAGTAAGAATTGATGAAGTTAGCAAAACATCAGGCGAAACTACAGGCATAGAAGAAATTGACAATGCTATTGAAGAACTACAAAAAAGCATTGATGAGACTGATTCTAAGCTGTCTACAACTGAAAAATCTATGGAAGTGGTAGACAGAACCAGAAGAGAGTTAATGTCTCTTAAAACGCAAAAATCAGGCATTGAACAGGATGCTACAGATTCCCTTCTATATAAAAGGAGAAATTTAGAAAGAGAGTTAAACAGATCAAAAGATACTATAAAAGACGCTGAATCTCAGATAAAACTGAATGAAAATATTATAGTTCAGAAACAGAATTTACATAAAAAGTACAAAGCTGATTTCAATAGTATGCAAGAAGAATGGAAAGCGGAGAAAGCAAAGTCTTTCGAAGAACCGGACAAAGATTTTAAATGCCCGCTATGTGGAAGTCAGTTGCCAGAAGAAAAGCAAGAAGAAAAGGTTGCAGAACTGAAAAGCAACTTTGAAAGGGAGCAATTAAGACATACTTCTGATCTGGAATCAAAAGGTATTGACCTTAAGAAGTCCATGAAGCAGATTACATCCGATTTAGACAATCTAGTAGAAGAGACCAAAGAGCATAATCTAAAAATTGATACTGCCAAACAGAAAATTGAAGAGCTAGAAAAACGGATTGCAGAGCTGAAAGAAGAGCCTGATTTATCCCATAATCAGGACTATGAAAGAATCTGTAATGAACTTGATGCTAAAAATAAAGCACTTGAATCAGAAACTACGCCTGATGATAACCGGGATGAATTAAACAAAAAGAAAGCTGAATTGTTGGATGAATTATCTGACTGGAGAGCAAAGAAAAATAAAATAAAAGCTGATGAAACACAGAGAGCTGCAAGGATTGCAGAACTCGAAACAGAGCTTACAGATGTATCTCAGAAAGAAGCCGATATTGAAAAGCAGATCAATCTGGTGGAGAAGTTTGGAGTAGAGAAGAACCGGAAATTATCCGAACTTGTAAATACAAACTTTGATATCGTGAAGTTCAGATTCAGCAGGCCGCTTATCAATGGAGGTGTTGAAGATTGCTGTCAGATTGAAGTTGATGGTGTAAATTACTATCAGACTTTGAATGTCGGAGATAAGAAATTGGCTGAAATTGACATTGCAAGAGGATTCCAGAAAGTAAACGAACTGAATCTTCCTATATTCTTAGATGAAGCATCAGAGGTTGATGCGGACCGCATACCGGATATGGAACAACAATTGATAACTATGTCAAGAAGTGATGAACATAAATTGGAGGTTAAATAATTATGGCAACAGCAAAGAAAACACAGGCTACACAGGATAAAGGAAATCAGGATGCACAATTAATTGTAAATAATGCTTTTATTGATGGCCTTGCCAATCAGTTAAAGCAGAAAGAACAGATCGGACTTACATTTCCACCAGATTACAATGTAACAAACGCTCTGACAGGTGCTTATCTTGCACTCAAGGAACCGGGGAAAGACGGAAAATCCATCTTGCAAAAGTGCTCACAATCGAGTATTGCGAACTCCATCATGGATATGGCTACATATGGCTTATCTGTCCAGAAGAAACAAGGATATTTTATCGCATACGGTACCCGGTGTGAATTCCAGAAATCTTATTTTGGGAACACTGCAATTTCCAGAAGATACGGAATGAAGAAAATAAATGCCAGTGTGATCTATGACGGGGATACGTTTAAATACCATAAAGAGGATGGAATGACCGTTATTGATGAACATACACAGGATTTTCAAAACATTGATAATAACCGCATTATTGGGGCTTATGCAGTGGCTATTATGAGTGATGGTGAGAAAATCGCCGAAGTTATGAATATCAGCCAGATTAAACAGGCATGGAAACAAGGATATGGATACAAAGAAAAAGGTGACGGTGCTCACCAAAAATTTGCAGACCAGATGGCAGAAAAGACCGTAAAGAATCGTTTGCTGAAATTTATTAATAACACATACGGTGACAGCATGATCGCCTATATGGATGAAAAAGAGGATATGAAAGAGCCAGAGGACATTATACTGGCAGATCAGCAAGTCGAAATTGAGGATAAAGCAAATAAAGAGAAGATGCCTATTGATAACAGCGTGTTTGATGAACCCGAAGATAACGCACCAGAGAAAGTATCAGATGAAGATGTTGAGGTTGAAGAGCCAGATAATGTATTTGATTTTGATGAGACAGAAAGTGAGGATGATGTAAAGTGAGTCATGTTCCAGAGGGGTGTTGCTATCCTGATTGTTTCAACTGCCCTCTTGAAGATTGCTACGCCGTTGGAATATTCCCGGGAGAACTAGATATAGTAGCTGAACTTGAAAGAGATATATACAGACCCGGAGTGACTAACAAAGAAAGACGTAACAAAAAAATGCATAGAGAGCGTCAAAAAAAATACTATCACTCCGAAAAAGGTAAAAGTGCATCACTGAAATATAATAAGTCAGAAAAAGGAAAGGCACGGTCAAAGAAATACTATCAATCTGAAAAAGGTAAAAATACATTGCTGAGATATAATAAGTCAGAAAAGGGAAAAGCAAGATCAAAAAAATATCAAGAGAAATATAGAAAAACACACAGAGAAAAAAATAGAGAATATCAGAGGAGATACTATTATCGTATGAAAAATCAGATAGAAGAAAGAGGGTGATTATATGTTCTTAAGATGTATTGGTTCAAGTAGTAAGGGTAACGGATATGCGTTGATAGCAGAGAATGAAACATTGTTATTGGAAGCAGGAGTACCTTTTACAGCAGTCAATAAGGCTATAGACTTTGAACCATCAAAGGTAATAGGATGCCTGATATCTCATGAGCATGGTTAAAGTGACCATTGCAAATATATCAAACAGTATCGTAAACGAGGTATCAAGTGCTATTCCGGTCATGAACAGGCTAAGAATATTAAGCAGATCAATGGTGTGCATGTGATAGGATTGGATGATTTAAAGCCTAAGCATATAGGCAGTTTTCAGGTGATACCGTTTAAAGTACCACATAGCGTTCCTAATTGTGGATATATCATCCATCACCGGGAAATGGGGAATCTTCTATTTTCAACAGACATGGAATACATAGGATATGATCTGACAGGATTTGATCTTAATCATATTTTGATTGAATCAAATTACAGCAAGTCATTGATAGATGATAGTATGGCAAATTACAAGCATAAGATACAAGGCCATTGCGCTTTTGAGACAACACTTGATGTAATTAAGGATAATGTATCATCAGATCTGCAAAACGTGATTTTAGTGCATCTGGGGAGTTACAGCGACCCGGAAAGTTATATAGAGACATTAAACAAGTTACCTGGTAATTTTCAAGCAAGAATTGCAGAACCGGGACTTGAAATTAAACTGGATAAGCCAGTATTTGGATAAGGAGAAAAACATTATGAATAATGTGGTTTTAATAGGTAGACTTTCGAGAGACCCTAGCGTCTATTACTCACAGGGAGAAAATCCGACAGCAATTGCAAAGTACGCATTGGCAGTTGACAGGTCCTTTAAGACCAAAGACGGACAGAATGCTGATTTTATAAATTGCATTACTTTTGGAAAGAATGGAGAGTTTGCCGAAAAATATTTGCATCAAGGAATGAAGATCGCAGTCACCGGGCACATCCAAACTGGTTCTTATACCAACAAAGACGGTGTAAAGGTGTACACAACAGATGTTGTTGTAGATCACCATGAATTTGTTGAGAGTAAGAAAAGCCAGTCAGAAGCAGCGAATAACAGCAACAAAGAAGATTTTGCGAATATTCCAGATTCTATTGATGAGGAACTCCCATTTAATTAAGGCGGTGATTTTCAATGAATCCTGATGGTATTAACGAATTACGCATAGCAATTATTATTCAGACTGTCAAGGATTATAAGGCTGCCTGTAAAAATAAAGACAAAGAAGAGATAGAGAAGTTCATCCGGTCAAAATGGTTTGGACTTCTCATATCAGAAGATATAGACCCGGAACTTTTTATTGAAAAGCTAAAAGAACTTGATAGCAAAGCAGAGTATTTGAGCCGCTATAAGGTTAATTACGACAAAGATCAGACAAATAAAACAATCAAACTGTTGGGAAACAGTAAACTAAGTTACCGGGAAATAGCAGATCAAACAGGCCTACGTGTAAACAGTGTGAGACGTTTAAACTATATACATGATATAAGACCCCGCAGGGGGCAGAAAGAGGGATAAATGATTTATAATTTTGGAGATAAAGTAAAAACTTATGATTCTGGCCAAATGGGAATCATAACAAACATAGATTTTGATGATGTATTCCCATATAAGGTGATATTTAATAGTGCTAAAGGTGGTAGGTGTGAATACTACTCGGAAAGTGCGATAGAACCATGGAATGAAGAAAATGAAGAATTTGAACCAAAGTTCAAGGAAAATGATGCAGTTAGAGTTAATTTTCCAGATGGAACCGTGTCTTATGGGTTCGTTGAAAAGGTAAATACTATAGCTCTGCAAACTTTTGAACATCCTGATAAGTGTATAGCAACTTATACAATAAATATTTCTGGATTACGAAAAGAAGTTGAAGAATCCTTACTCCAACCATGCGAAAACTGTTCTAATTCAGAGAGAAATACTGAAGATGCGGTTAATCATCCAAACCACTATATGTGCCACGAAATGGAATGCATAGATGAAATGATTGCCCTATTCGGTGTGGATGAAACAAAAGCCTTTTGTAAACTGTGCGCATGGAAGTACAGGTACAGAGCCGGAAGTAAAGGAAGTGCGGAAGAAGACCAGAAGAAATCTGACTGGTACATAAAGAAATACAAAGAACTTGATGATTACGGAAAGTTACCGGAATTTTAAACAAGAGGAGGAGAAATAAATGGAAAAGTTTTATATCATACCAAATGAATGCCGATATTATAAAGATTATTTAGTTTATCAAGATATGATACACAAAATGTGCGATTCGTTTAAGGAATTTGCGAAAGAGGAAGGGATAGAAGCTACAGAAATATATTTAGCAAGCGACAGTTTGACTATCGTTCCTACAGATAATGATTGCAAAAAGTTTGGAAATGAGTTTAAAAAGAACGATAAAGGAAATTTTAAGCTTAATTCTAAAACGTCAAAGAAATGGGTTTTATGGTGCAAGGAAAGGGGAATAACAACTCCAAAAAGGCCACATATTGATTTTGAATTTAATCTATTTGGAAGAACAAGCTCACGATTATTTATGTCAAATAATGTTTTATATGCCAGTTTTCAAAGTCAATATGATTTTAACAATCCTAAAATGTTTGAAGAAATTAAAGGCAGTGAGTTTTATAAAGCATGGGAAGAAAAGGAGGGAAAATAGATGGAGAGATTAACACATAAAGCCAGATATGAGGCTGGATATAAATTAAATACCGGGGTGCATGAGTGGCAAGCAATCGATAGACTGGCAGCCTACGAAGATACCGGACTTACCCCAGATGAAATCACGGACGGCAAGATGCTTACCGGTTGGATTCCGGTAGATGAACAGTTGCCTAAACTTGACGAAGATGGATATGCATATGTATTGGTTTGCATGGATGATGAGTTTGTGGCTACTACGGATTACACCAGGGGTGAGGGTTTTTGCTTATGGGCAGACAGCGGAGAGGTTGTTGCCTGGATGCCACTGCCGGAACCGTGCAAGGCAGAATAGGAGGGTGTATGAAAGATGAATGGGTACCCGTAGAAGAAGATACACCGTAGATCGTGCCACCTTACAAGAATCTGACCGAAGATGTATATGTAAAGTTCACTGATGGCACTACTGGTATTGGATATTATGACTATCGAAGTTATTGTTGGAGAAATCCTGAAAGTAAAGAGTATAAAGATGGTGAAGTTGTAGCTTGGAAAAGTATGTATTAGAGCGTCCGGCTGCTGAGCCGGGGAAAGAAGTAGGTATGACGAATAAAGACAAGAAGCATAAAGAGATATTGGAAATTATAAGAGAATTATATCCAGATATGACTTGTGTGACTATTTCTGTTAATTGTGAAGAGATGACAATTGACTGTAGTGACAGGATTATAACAGGAGATTACACCATGAGGAAGATTAATGGTGATTGGTGTGAAAAATTGAATCACTAAACCGCCATTTAGAGGAGAAAACAACATGAAGAAATACATATGTCCAAATTGTGGGTTTGTAAGACGATATCAAACCAAAGACAAAGAATTGCAAAGAAAGTGTAAGAACTGTGGAGCTTTTGTCTATAACAGCAAGGTGGTATTAGAAGCTATTATGAAGTGCGACGTTTTGAGCACAGAAGCGATTGCAGCAAAATAGAAAAATCTAAGAAAGGAGTCGGAACCCCGGCCGGGTAAAGATGCATCGGTTCCTTTTTGGAAAATATGTTAGACTTTGGGTTTTACAACATGGATTGCATGGAGGGGATGAAGCAATTCCCGGATAAATATTTTGATTTGGCCATTGTAGACCCTCCATATGGAATTAACATAAACAACAATATGGGGCGCAGAAGTGGAGATAAAAAGAGTGATTACCCAAAAGCATATTGGGATAATTCAGCACCAGATAAAAAGTATTTCCATGAATTATTCAGAGTAAGTAGAAAATCAATCATATGGGGTGGAAATTACTTTGACCTTCCACCAACAAAATGTTTTTTAATATGGAGGAAGCCTCAAATATCGGAATCCATGAGTTTTTCGATGTGTGAATATGCGTGGACTAATCTTGACGGGACCTCAAAAGAATGGGTCGGCATGAGCAATGAAAGAGACAGAATCCATGCGACACAGAAACCAGTAGACCTATACGACTGGATTCTAAATAAATACGCAAGAAAGGGAGACAAGATACTGGATACACATGTAGGCAGTGCAAGCAGCCTCATAGCGTGCAGAAAAAACGGACTTGATTATGTCGGGTTTGAATTTGATAAACAATATTACGAATTGGCAAGCAAAAGACTTTCTGAATATTCATCACAAATGAATTTATTTGATTTCGTGGATGATGCAGGAAGCGGATACACACAGGAAGAAATGTTTGCATACACAGAATAGCAAAATAGAAAGGAGCCAGCCTTCTGCAGAGGTAAGGGTATACCGGGCTTCTAAAAAAATATGAAAACAGAATTAATTAATGACAATTTCCAGAATTATAAAAGGTATGGGATACCAAAAGCACAGCTTGTAATCGCAGATATCCCGTACAACATAGGCAATAACTTTTATGGTTCCAATCCCATGTGGTACATAGGCGGGGACAATAAAAACGGGGAAAGCAAGCTTGCTAAAAAGGCGGCATTTAACACAGATTTTAATTTTAACATTGCGGAATACTTCCATTTTTGCAATCGGCTGCTGAAAAAGGAACCGGAGAAGAGCAACGGGAGAGGAAAGTCTTCTGATGCTCCGTGCATGATAGTATTTTGTAGTTTCGAGCAGATACAGACGGTTATTAAATACGCCGAAAAATATGGATTTAAACATAACATTCCACTGATCTTCTGTAAAAATTATAGTCCTCAGGTGCTGAAAGCGAACATGAGGGTATGCGGTGCTACTGAATACGCATTGCTTCTTTACAGGAACAAACTTCCAAAGTTTAGGAATAATGGGAAAATGGTATTCAATTGGTTTGAGTGGAAGAGAGACAGCACAAAAGAATATCCCAAAATTCATCCAGCACAAAAACCAGTAAATGTATTGAAAAGGCTTATAGAAATATTTACAGATGAGGGAGACGTTGTGATAGACCCATGCGCAGGTAGCGGTTCAACGCTTAGAGCGTGTCAAGAAACTAAAAGAAATGGGTATGGGTTTGAGATATCGAAAGATTTTTACCGCAGGGCAAAGGAAGAAATGCTGAATTATAGAGATGATCAGATTTCATTTACAGATATGCCAGGTGTGATGCCGGTAAACCCAACGGGCTATACGGGTACCGGGGTATAGATTTATGAAGGAGGAATAGGGAATGTTAATTAGAAGTCAGGACAAGGCAAGACTAATAAATCTAAACAACGTAGAAAAAGTATGCGCTTATGGAATGGTAGGCAACAGTTACACTAATTTGGACGATGATAAAAGCAAACGTTTTGTAATTGATATACCTTCAGCTAGGCTTGGCTAGTATCGCACAAAAGAAGCGGCAATCAAGGCGCTGGATATGATACAGGATGCATGGGAGAATCAATCGGAAAGATTTAGATATAGTTTTCAGATGCCGCAGGATAGTGAAGTGGAGGATTAAGGATGAATAGATTAACTAAGCGTGATACATACGGACATTGGTACACAGACAAGACAGTCTATGATAGAGGTTTGACATCCGTGGATGGATTATATTACCGTCGTTGTGAAGAAATAAGAGCGTATGATGGAGAAGCGATTAACAAGCTTGCAGCCTATGAAGATATCGGCCTGACACCGGAACAGCTACTAGAAATAGATAAGCTATACGCAGATAAATGCCGGGAGGTAGCGGATCTGAAAGCCAAATACGAAAAGACGTTTGAACGTCTGGAAGCAATGGACGAAAGTGAAGATGGGACAAATAAATGAATTGGTAAAAGAAGCACATAAAACAGCGGTAGAACATGGTTGGTGGGAGAAGGAACCGGATTTTGGAACCTTGATAGCTTTATGCCACAGCGAATTGTCAGAGGCATTGGAAGAATACCGGAGAGGACTTGATCCGAAAGAATTTTATTCCCCAGCCGGTGGCATTCCGTTTGAATTGGCTGATGTTGTGATTCGCGTGTTTGATATGTGCGGCCATTATGGCATTGATTTGGAATCAGCTATTAGAGAAAAAATGGAATATAACAAGAAACGTCCGTATAAACACGGCGGGAAAGTTATTTAAATTGGAAGTTGGGGATAGAGTGATCTGGAATGGAAAAAATGCAAAGATAATC
>ENA-UOOK01003870-UOOK01003870.1-fermentation-metagenome-genome-assembly--contig:-NODE-3870-length-16599-cov-5.292432_pt1 | contig 16599 bp, 23 predicted proteins | sample MGYA00245777_ERZ724023 | MGnify/ENA primary metagenome ERZ724023 (study PRJEB28704, sample SAMN03018312) | fermentation metagenome | biome: anthropogenic terrestrial biome; feature: soil; material...
TAGCGCCGATTTACACACATGGAAAAATTTGGAAGTGGATTATGATAAAAATGTCATCGCTAAAAGAGAGCGAAACCAGATTAAGCAAGCTCAAAGCCCTAGCCAAAGTATTGGCAGTAAGCATAGATATGGCTGAAGATAAGTCTGTCGCGCCACTCGCACGGCAGTACAGAGAGACTATAAAAGAAATCGAGGAAATCGAAGGGACTGAATCGAATGACGACAAAATCAGTGAAATCTTGTCAGAACGAAAATCTGACGGGAAGCCAGGAGCCGTCCGTAAAGATCGTACCAAATTATAAATGTAGCGACGGATGTGACAGCGCTAAACTGCTACGCGCTGGTGGAACAATCTTAGACCCGTGGCAATTAGACACGATGTGCGACTGGATGGGCCGAGGTGCTAACGGTCGTTGGTCGGCGCCTACTTGCGGTGGTAGTGTGTCGAGGCAAAACGGGAAGTCGCTACTGGTCGAAGGGCGCTCAGAATCTGGAATGATTATGTTAAACGAGCAGGTAATATACACGGCGCATTTGCAGAAAACCGCCACAGAGACATTCGAAGAAATGCGTGATTTTTTCGAAACGCCAGCGTTAAGAAAATATGTGGCAGATATAAGGACTGCATTAGGCCGTGAACAGATAATATTGGAGAACGGAGCCAGGATTAAATTTTTGGCAAGAACAAGAAATGGTGGTAGAGGCCAACACGGTGACTTGCTGATTTTCGACGAAGCGCAAGAACTTGACGAGAATGCACAAGCGTCATTTTTACCGGCTATATCTGCGAGCCTAAACCCACAGACTATTTATACAGGAACGCCACCGGACCCGACTGCTGCCGGTACGGTTTTTAGGGGAATCCGCAGAAAAGCGTTAGAAAACAAGACGAGTAAGACCGCATGGTTTGAATTTTCAACTAACGAAATCGGCGATGTAACCGACAAGAGCAGATGGGCTGAAACTAACCCAGCACTTGGAATCAGGATATTGATGTCAACAATAGAAAGCGAATGCGAGCAAATGGATCCGGACACTTTCGCACGTGAGCGATTGGGCTGGTGGTCGCCGGAGGTAGACAACAAATTGGAAACTGCGCTGGATAAAAAAGCGTGGGAATCATGTAAATCGGAAGAACTGAAACCTACCGGCAAAACTGCGTACGGCGTCAAATTCTCCGCAGACGGTTCGCTCGTATGCTTATCAGGAGCAGTATGTCCGACAGGAGGCAAAGCAAGGATTTCGCTGATAGAGCAGAAACCTACTGGCGAAGGAATCAGATGGCTTGCGGACTGGCTTAATGCAAGAGCAGACAAAGCAAGCTGTGTTGTGATAGACGGTCGCAACGGCGTTGATGTTCTTGTTGACCGCATACAGGACGAATGGAAATTTAAAGATAGCATTATAAGACCAAAGGCAAGTGATGTAGTATCGGCTGCAGGTCTATTAAATAACGAAGTAAACGAACAAACTTTAACGTGGTACTTCGGTCAGGAAGAGCTGAATGAAAGTGCCACGACAACGACAAAGAGGCAAATCGCAGGTGGTTGGGGGTTCGGAGGGAACTCAACCGCTATTGAAAGTTGCGCCCTCGCACTCTGGGGATGCAGAACAAGTAAACGTGATCCAAACAGAAAGATGAGGGTAGGCTAATGAGTTTATCGATTGAAAATGTAAAAGGGCTCGGAAGGGTTGAACGTGAGAAGCTTGCTGAACTGGTTTATGCATTCAACAATCATATTGCGAAAAACCTCGAAAAAGAAAAATATTACGAAGGGCATATATCACTTGCAGAAGTTAACTTAGGCATAGCGTTGCCAAGAGACCTTTCTAGGCTGGAAATAGGATGTGAATGGGGCGGAAAGTGTGTGGACGTACTGGCAGGCCGTTCTATGTTTGATGGTTTTGTTGGGCAAGACGGAACAGACTCCGACTTGCTTGCAAACATAGTAAACGGTAATAGACTTACTGCACAATATATGAAGGCGTGCAGAGACGAATTAAAATTCGGGTGCACTTTTGCGACATTGTCTCCAGACGGCACATTTGGTTGCAAGATACGTTTCCACAGCCCAATGACCGCTTCCGCATTGTGGAACGGGGCTACCGGAAGAATAGACTGCGGACTTGCAATCATAGATAACAAGAAAGACGACTATGATTTAACTTGGAGGCCATCGATAGTGAACCTATACACCGACACAGACGTATGGGTGCTGACAAGGAACGGAACGCTATGGACTGCAGACAGGAGACCGCACAAAATGGGCAGGCCTTTAATGGAGCCTATGGTTTGGAATGCAACCAGCATGAAACCGTTCGGGCGCTCAAGGATTAAAGAACCAGTAAGGCGCCTGATACAGGGTTATGTTAGGACAATGGCCAACGCTACAATCGGTCTTGAATTTGCTACAGCTCCTCAGAAGTATCTACTTGGAGTAACAGATGATCAGTACGATTCGCTTGTTAATCAGAAATTCAAGCAGTATATTGGGAATATAATCGCGGCAACCCCTAACCCGGAGACAGGTCAGAATCCGGTATTTGGTCAGTTAACGCAGGGGTCTATTTCTCCACACGTTGAGATGATGAGGTTACTTGCTACTCAATTCTCGGCGGCGACTGGGCTTACGGTTACTGACACCGGCGTAGTCAACGACGCAAATCCAACAAGCTCAGACGCAATATTAGCGCAAAGTCAGACATTGGTATTAATGGCGGAACAACTCAACACAGGAAACAGAGACGCGCTCAATATGATAGCGATGATGGCGCAGGCAATAGCACAGAACGGAACATTACAGGAGCTTACTGATGACGAAATGTCAAACATAGCACACTTCAAGAATCCGGCAATGCCAAGTGTGGCGGTAACGGCAGACGCCGCAATAAAGATAGCAAGCGTAAGACCAAATTTCGCAAGCACAGATGTGTTCGCGGAAATGATAGGTTTCGATCAGGCGGACATAAGAAGACTTAAAGCACAGGAACAGAGGGCGAGAGGGTCTGCGGTTCTAACGGAGGAGTTCAATGAAAATCAGTAAAAAGGCTTGGAACTCTTACAGGGATAAACTTTCCGCAATCAACCAAAAGGCGGCAACTGCAATGCAAAAGTACATTGAAGCAAACGGCCTTGACGATTTGGACAAAATAATAGCATACGCTTACACATTGGTATCCAGATATGGGGAAGCGGCGAGCGAACTTGCATGTGAAATGTATGATGCCATTGCGATAGCGCAGAACGCAAATGTGAAGGCTGCGGAACCTGCAGAGCCGGCAGATTACGGAACGACCGCGGCGGCTGTAACGGCTACATCTAAAATCAACGATGGCGTTCCATCCGTTGTGGGCAGAATGGTTAAGCAGGTTGGCGCAGATACTACATTGCAGAATGCAAGACGCGATGGTGCCTATTTCGCTTGGGTTCCATCAGGAGATGCTTGTGTGTTTTGCGAAATGCTTGCATCGCGTGGCTGGGTGCGAGCCTCTAAGAAGACGATACGCGGAGACCACGCAGACCATATCCACAACAATTGTAAATGTGCATTTGCAATAAGCTTTGATGAAAACACGGAAGTCGAGGGTTACAACCCGAAATTCTATAACGACAAACTATACGCGGAGACTGGTGGAGACCTTGACGGACAGGATCTGCTACAGAGCACATGGAATGGCAGACGAGCGGACTACTCGGATGTTAATTCCGTTAGGCGGTCAAGGTATGCGGATAACAAGGACGAAATCAATGCGCAGAAACGAGCGGCATATGCTCGTAGGAAAGAAGAAAAAACGACGGAATAAGCCGTCTTTTTTATTGGCAACACGTGCCGTAAACGTGGTACTCATTGGAGGATAAAACAATGTTAGAAGAAACTAAGAAAATTGAAGAAACTGGTAAACAGGGGTCCACTCCACAGGAGGTTAAAACCTTTACGCAAGAGGAACTTAATGCAATAGTCGGAGACAGGGTCAAACGTGAGCGCGACAAGTACGCTGACTATGAAGACATTAAGGCAAAAGCAGAAAAATTCGACCAAACAGAGGAATCTAATAAGTCGGAGCTGCAAAAAGCAACCGAGGAAGCATCAGAGCTTCAGGCTAAGCTTGACAGCATGAACGCGGCAAACAAAATCAGAGACGCAAGAGACAAAATCTCAAAAGAAATGAACGTGCCAGCAAATCTGCTGACAGGTACAGATGAAGAATCATGTAAAGCACAGGCACAGGCTATTCTCGACTATGCTAAAAAAAATACATACCCAAGCGTACCAGACGGCGGAGAGACTGGGAAAGGTACAACAACTAAAGAGGATATTCTTGCGATAAAGGACGATTCAAAAAGAATTAAAGCAATAGAGGAGAACATTGAATTGTTCACGAAAAAATAGGAGGAATAATTATGGCAGACTTTGCAAAAGAAGCGATGGCACAGAACATCAATTTCGTCGCTAAATTCACGACCGACCTTCATAATCTTATGAACGTACTCGGTAAGACACAGGTCCAGGTAATGGCACCTGGTACTGCTTACAAAATCTATAAATCTTCAGGTACATTGAGTGCATCGGCTGTAGCCGCAAAAGCAGAGATTCCAGATAGTGGATATGCTATGGGAGAGCCTACGGTAGTAGCCCTCACTTATAGTAAGTACAGAAATCTTACTTCAATCGAGGACATCGGCTCCAAGGGATATGAGGTGGCAGTCGGAGGCTCGAATACCGCAATGCTGAAAGATGTTCAGAAAGGTATCAGAACAAGCATCTTCACAGCAATAGCAACTGGAACTGGAACCGCAACAGCGGCTACATTCCAGGCAAAGGTTGCAAAGGCGGCGGCTTACATTTCAAAGAAATTTGAAGACGAGGCTTGCACTCCGGTATTCTTCGCAAACCCAGACGATGTATACGATTATCTTGGAGCGCATTCAATCACTGTAGAAAGCAACTTTGGTCTTTCTTATCTCGAGAACTTCATGGGTATCGGCAATGTAGTAATCGATTCTAATGTTGCGGCAGGAACCGTAATCGGAACCGCAACAGAGAATCTTGACCTTGTTGCGGCATCAATCGGAGCAATCCCTGGACTCGATATGTATACTGACGAAAGTGGAATCATTGCAGTGCATAATGGAGCAACATATTCAAAGGCTTCGTTAGAGACAGTTACCTATTCAGGAGTAGGCGTTCAGCCAGTCTATCTTGACAGAATCGTAAAGGTAACTACAGCGGCATAATGTTTAACGCAAAAGTTATAGTGCCTTTCTATGACTTACAGGAGAAAGTCGGGCGTGAACCGTCCGACACATTCTCTTGTAGTGATGATAGGGCAAAAGAGTTATCAGGCTTAAACCTTATAACGGCTGAAAAGGTGAAGGCTGAAAAGAAAAAGAAGTAGGTGGATTATGTCATACGCAACGGTAGGAAAAGTTGAGGCAGGCTTCAGGGCGTTAACTTCGGATGAGCAGGCTATATGCTCGGAGTTGTTGCTTGAAGCAGATGTGATTATTGATAATTTCAATGCGAATGCTACGAGCGATAACAAGGAACTTGTTGAATGCAGAATGGTAAGACGCGCCATAGGGAGCACGGACACAGCACAGTCTTTTCCGCTAGGAGCAAGCCAAGGTTCTGTATCCGCCAACGGATATTCGCAGAGCTGGACGATAACAAATGGCTCTACTGGCGAACTCTATCTTGCGAAGGCAGACAAAGACCTATTGCGCAAGGCGAAAGTCGGCTCGTACAGCCCTGTGGAGGAGTTGGTCTAAATGATTAAAGGCATGACAGTAACATTATACGAAACCACATCGAACACAACTGACAGCTTCGGCAGACCAATAGAAACGGAAACGCCAGTAGAGGTTGACAATGTGCTTGTGGCTCCAACGAGTTCGCAGGACGCAATCAACACGCTGGATCTAACGGGTAAGAAGGCAGTTTACACTCTGGCGATACCAAAAGGCGATACTCACGAGTGGAGAGACCGAAAGGTCAGGTTCTTTAATCAGGACTTCCACACTTTCGGCGAGCCGCTTACTGGTATGGACGAAAATATCCCGCTGGAATGGAACACGAAAGTGCAGGTGGAAATTTATGAGTAATTATAAATTCGAACTTGACTATAAAGGTGTAGGCGAGCTACTGCGTTCGACCGAGGTCAAAAACCTCATGGAAGAAAAGGCAAAAGCAGTACAGGCAAATTGCGGAGAACTTGCTGGAGAATACGGCGTACGGTCCGCAATACTTGACCGCAGAGCAACGGCTCAGGTCTATACGGATAGTTTGCACGCAATAAGGAGCAATCTCGTGCACAACACACTACTGGAGGCGATGAAGATATGATAGAAGAAACCGTAAGGAATTATTTGCTTCGCACTTTCAGCACAGTGCTATTGGAACAGCCAGCGAAGAAGCCAGCCAGCTATATAGTTCTACAAAAAACAGGGTCGGGCGAAAGCAACCACATCTATTCTGCTACCATAGCGATTCAATCGTATGGGGATAACTTATATGATGCGGCCACCTTAAACGAGCGTGTAAAAAGCGCAATGGAAAATATCACGTCATTAAATGAAATATGTAAAGTGTCACTTAACAGCGATTACAATTTTACCGATACTACAACAAAGCAGTATAGGTATCAGGCTGTATTCGACATAAAGCATTATTAGGAGGAAAAATTATGGCAACAACAGTAAGCAACGTAAGCGTTGGGAAGCCAAAAGTGGGTGGAGCCATTTACAGAGCGGCCAAAGGCAGTACCCTTCCAACGGATGCAAGTACCGCACTCGATGCGGCGTTCAAATGCGTCGGCTATATCTCTGATGACGGGTTGGTAAATACCAATTCGCCAGACACAGACAAAATAAAAGCGTGGGGCGGAGACGTCGTGAAAATTATAAACAAGGGCAAGGAAGATGATTTTAAGTTCACGATGATTGAATCATTGAATGTGGACACTCTTTCAGCCGTATATGGTTCCGAAAACGTGACCGGAACACTCGCTACCGGGATAACAGTAAAGGCTAATAACCTTGAACAGGAAGAAGCTCCGTGGGTAATAGATCAGATACTGAACGGAGACGTGTTGAAGCGTATAGTTATTCCATCCGGTATGCTTTCGGACCTTGGAGATATAACCTACAAGGATGACGAAGCCATCGGCTATGAAACAACTATTTCAGCGCTTAGCGATTCTGCAGGCAACTCGCATTACGAGTACATAGCAACGGAGGCTTAACCATGACTAAGGGCGAAACAAGCACAGGATTTAAGTTCAATTTTAATGAAAAAGTGATGAAGGACGCAAGGTTTATAGAGCACTTGGCTTTGATTACAGACGAAGACCTTTCCGCGGTTCCGTACGTGTTGAACACAATGCTTGGAGAAAAGCAGAAAGAAAAACTTTATGACCATGTGGCGAAGTCGGATCCGGACGGATTAGCTGACATTACGGTGGTAATGCAGGAAATTGGAGAAATGATTAAGTCCGCAGGTGAAGATGAAAAAAAATAATCGCCCTTGCCTACATGATAGGAACTGATAAGGACGCTCTATTATGTGACCTTGCGGAGACCTATGGAATCTATGATTTATGGGCATTGCCAGTCGATACGACCGCTAAACTTGCTTACGGGTTGCGTGACAATTCGAGAATCAAGAAAAAGATTGCAGGTATTAATGTTGATTACGAAACACTATTGCTTGCGGCGGCAGTTGACAGACTAAGTCTGTTATTGTGGGCGCAGACAGAAGATGGGCAGAACAACAGGAACAGACCGGCATCTATAGCAGAAGCTTTGGCTGGCAATAACTCTAAACCAAAAGGCTTTGATTCAGCAGAGGCTTTTGAAATGGCAAGGGCAAAATTCATGAAAGGAGAAAAGTGATGGCAACTAATATTGGAAAAGCGTATGTGCAGATAATTCCATCGGCGAAAGGCATAGGAAGTACGCTTTCAAACACATTGCGTTCTCCGTCCACATCCGCAGGGGCAATGGCTGGCAGTACCATAGGCGCTGGGATAAAGAAGTACATAGCGGCGGCGGCAATAGGAACTACAATTTTATCGGTATTCAAAAAGGCTATAAACGAAGGTGCAAAACTCGAGCAGAGCATAGGCGGAGTCGAGACATTGTTCAAGGGCTCTGCCAGTAAAGTCGAAAAATATGCATCAAATGCGTTTAAGACTGCCGGACTGTCGGCGAATGACTACATGGAAACGGTAACATCTTTTTCCGCATCGCTTTTGCAATCGCTCGGTGGCAACACATCAAAGGCCGCAGACAAGGCGAATATGGCTATAACGGATATGGCCGACAACTCGAATAAGATGGGTACCAGCATATCCAGTATCCAGTATGCGTATCAAGGTTTTGCGAAACAAAATTATACGATGCTTGACAACCTCAAACTTGGATATGGTGGAACAAAAACAGAAATGCAAAGGCTTTTATCGGATGCCACTAAACTTACAGGCATCAAGTATGACATGAGTAACCTTAGTGATGTATATTCCGCTATTCATGCTATACAGGGCCAAATGGGGATAACCGGGACGACCGCAAAGGAAGCCGCATCGACTTTCACAGGGTCGTTCAGCTCCATGTCATCAGCCTGGACAAATCTACTTGCGGACATGACTATGGGAAATAATGAGACAATAAAGCAAGACCTGGTCAATCTAGGCTCAAGCATTATCACTTTTGCCAAGAACCTTATACCAATGATAATCAATGTAGTCAAGTCAGGGCTTATGGCTTTACCTGCAGCCGCATCAAGCGCCTTCGACGCAATGATCACGGCCGCGCAGTCGATTCTCAATATAGGTGGCTCATCCAAAATAACTGAGGCAATCAAAAAATGGCTGCCTAAGATACTTATAGCCATTGGGCAACTCGCTGTCGGGGTTCTGGCATTGATAGGTTCGCTGGTTATCAAACTCGCAGAATTCGGATTGTACGCTGTTGGTAGTTTTATAAGAGGGATACTATCCGGAGCAGGCAATCTGGTTAGATCTGGCGTCACATCGGTAGCCAAATTTGTAGCCGGAATCATCATAGGCATCGTCAAAGTGCCGGCCGCAGGTGCTAAACTGGTCGCAAAACTTATTGCCACCATAATCATCAAAGGGGCTAAGCTTCTTGGCATCGGCGCAAAACTGGTAGGCAATTTAGCAAGCGGCATCATAGGAAGCATCGGAAAAGGTATATCGGCAGCACTCAGGCTGATTACACGCATAATATCAGCGCTAAAAGGCGGTATCAAGGGCGTGGCATCAATAGGCCTTAATATCGTAAAAGGCATCTGGAGCGGTATATCCAGCGGACTTGGTTGGATTAAATCCAAGATAAGCGGTTGGGTAGGCAATGTCGTTGAGTTTATAAAGAAAGTATTTAAGATAGGCTCGCCGTCAAAGTTGATGCAGGACGAAGTGGGTCAATGGATCCCGAAAGGAATCGCCCTCGGAATCACGTCAAATTCTGATGCTGTGACTAACGCAATGTCAGATATTGCAGGGATAGCAACGGCGCCGTTCAATGTTGGCTCAGTTGCGTACAACAGCGCTACTGGAACTTCATCGGGTGGTATTGACTATAGCAAACTTGTTGACGCTATGGCAGATGCGTTAACTACAGTAACGGTTGGAGTCGACGGCAGGCAATTTGGGAAACTTGTGAGGAGAGCAGTATGAGCAGAAGTGGGCCAATAAAAGTAACATACACGAATAACCGCGGTAATAGTATCGTACTGACCGACTACCCGTATTACCTTGATGTTGAACCGCTGTTCGACTACAAGTGGTCTCATTCGACAAGGGATAACAACGTCAGTTCTAAAGTCAAAGGTTTCTACAAGGATATAGAAGAAAAGTCGCTTAGCATGAAATTCTTTGGCGATACCAAAGCGGAAGTGAACGAGGCAATAGATGCCTTTAACTCTGTTGTCGAGGCTGATATTTTTGACAATATCAACGGCAAGATAACCGTTGGAGATTGGTACACTTACGGTTACATCACGGCGGCCGACAACAAGAACTGGCAGTATGGCGCAGCGGTACTGGAAAAAACGGTAACGCTGTTATCCGAGCGTCAAGCCTGGTATTCCGTTCTGAAACGCGACAGCTACGGCAACGCTGTTAAAATGACCGCAGATACTTGGGACAAACAGTACGAGTCTTGCTATCAGTATGACTACGACTATACCAACAACGGCGAATCGCAACTGATACTTAATAATCCGTCTGTAAATGAATCGGAATTTGTCCTTACCGTACAGGGGCCGGCAACGTCGCCATACCTCGGAATCGGAGACAATGTCTACCACATCACCACGGACGTCCCAGACGGCGCGGTACTGGTAATCGACAGCACGAAAAAAACCGCATTGATGACGCTCGCTACCGGAGAAGTGGTGAACGTATTCAGTGCGAGAGACTCCGACCATTACCTGTTCAAGCGGATAGCATCCGGTCAGAATCCGCTTGTGTACGACGGAACATTCCTGTGGCAACTGGAAGTGATTGAAGAACGGAGTGAACCAAGATGGCTTACGGCATAGACTACGAGGGAATTTACTACACGGATTCCAACAGAACCGACATCGGAATGATGGATACCTACAAGGCATCGCTCGATTTAGCAGACGAAAAGGATTTTGAAATCACGGCAACGGAATTTCTGATTCCGGAAAACGGCTGGTGGTACATTCTTGATACCGAAATCGGCGGAATTATGGACAAATACGAAACCAATTCAATCGACGGAACTGTTAAGTACACGGGGCGGTCATTCCGCGGACTGCTGAACAGCTACGTTGCGAAAACCTACGGAGCGACGCGGATACTACAGGGTGGAATCACCGATATTATAAATGAACTGCTAACGGAACAGGCAATCGATTACGCTACCTGTGACGCCGCTTACGTTGACGAGTCAATCGATACCATCGTGGGCGCGTACGAGTTCAAAGCTGGGCATACCGTGTACGATGCAATCATCGGAGCGGCGGCCAGTATCGACATGACCATTGCCATCGAGTTCAAATCGGATAAAATCATCCATATTATTCCGATACTTAAGCAGGATCACACGGATTATCTTAAGTACTCCGGCATCGATGCGGCACAGTTCCAGATCGGACACAGCCATGTGCTTACAAATCATTTAGTTCTGACGAGCATCGACGACAGTGGGAATTTCCGAAAGATTCACATGTTCACAAACGCAAACGGCACAGTTCAGCCGTATAGGACAACGGACACGCCATTTACCGCGTCGGACTACATACTGGACGAATCGGGAAAGGTACTTACCGGAGTCGATGAAAAAGCAGAGTGGAAAGAGTGTAATGATTCGCCAGTTGAAAAATATCGGAAATTATCCAGTCAGCCATACGGTTGGGATTCGGAATATGGCGATTACTTTTACCAGACGATCGAAACCGATTCGGACGGCACCGTACAGGTGTCGTATAAGAATTTTGAAGGCGTCGAAACCGAGACAATGACATTGACTACCGCACAGCCGAGCGATTGGGCAACGAACTTTTCCGATTACTACGAAAAGAGCTACGACCAATCTGCTGGTAAATACGTGTATAATGCGGCTGGCGGTAATACATCGCTCGACACGTCATCGGTAACGGCCATTTCGAGGTGTCCGGATGATTGGTCTTATAATTATGGCCAGTATTACAAAAAAGTGCAATCCGGTACAGGATATGTGTACGAAGCGTATGCGTCATCAAGCAAGGATAAGTACGTAAGGATGACCGACCAGCCTACCGATTGGACGACAAACTTCACAAGTTACTACAGGAAAGTATACAAGAAAAAGGTAACCGTTAAAGGCAAGACCACTTACCAGATTGTCGACACGATTTCCGCGGACGGAGCCTATTACATTACGTGCAAAGCTGATGACGACAAGAAGGGCGGTAAGATACCGTCGTTTAAGAAGCGTCCACATTACCGGAAAGATACGGCTACCGTGATACCGAAGTATGTGAGTGGAGATTGTTACAGGCTGAACACGAACACGACAGCATCGACTTGGGAGGCGAACCGTTACTACAGCGGGAAAAAGGAAACCAAAGCACCGCCGTTCGATTTTCTCAATTCATATGAAAAAGTGTACGACCATTACGAATCGATGTGCAACACGGGCGTGGAGTTCTTCGAGGGTCTTACAGCCGACACGATACGGGCTGTTACCATTGACGACTTTAACGCCAATATCGGCGACATAGTTGGCGGAACTGACGAGATGACGGGGCTGTCCGTTGTGGCAGACGTCACGAACATAAACATAACTATCGAAAAAGGCATAGTAACAACAGACTATGAGATTGGAGGCTGATATGTCAGCAACGAACATAATTGTAACTGGCAGAACAGGAGAGGCACACGTCACCGCCATTGACGATGCGTCCGTTAACAAGATGATACTGGGAACTTCCGAATTCATCTTTAACTACGGGCAAAACTTAGCGGCGGAGATGAACGGAACTAACGAAATCCGTGTGAAATACGGCTACCTTATGATGCAGGGAAGACTTGCAGGGATAAGGGCGTCACAGGGTTACGAGGCAATCGCAATCGAGAACGGAACCGTTGGCTATTACAGGGAAGACCTCGTAGTTGCGGAATACTATACCACGACCGAGACCAGCACCGACGGAAGCGGAAACCAAATCACTTGGACGAAAGAACATATCGAGCTGAAAGTGGTCAAGGGCACACCGGACGCTAACCAGTACCTCGTGCCGGCAATCACTACCGGCGACATAGATAGCGGCGCCGTTCACCAGATGAAACTGTGGGGCATTAAGCTGAACGGAATCAACTTCGACAGCCTCGTGGATTTCAGAACGGTCATCTCCGATACTGCGCTTAACATCGTCACCGACGCTATGGCCAATATACCGGACATCGTAACTAATGCAGAGGCGACCATTAACAGCACTGCAACTACGGCTGAGACCAATATCGCAAATGCCAAAACATCTGCCGAAACCGACATCACAACAGCAAAAGACCAGGCAGTAGCGGCAGTAATCGCGGCAGGCGGAGTTGATGCCTACACAAAGGCTCAAACAGATTCGCTTATCAGCGGATTCAAAGATATAACCAGTAGCTCAATCAACATACCGGTGGCGACTTGGGACGCAACAAATCTAAACTGCACCGTATCTGCATCCGGAGTTACCGCAGACAATGCGGTGGTAGTTACACCAGACCCGGCAAGTATGGATGTGTACAGTGCGGCTGGTATCGTATGCACTGCTTAGGCGGCAGGAACACTGACGTTTACCTGCAAGACAGTACCGACAGCGGCGATTGCAGTTAATGTTATGGTAGTAGGATAGGAGGCTAAAGATGATATTCAATAAAATTGGGGGGGCAGGAGGTGCTATCACTGTAACGGATGGAACCATAGATATGTCTAACAAGATTAATGCGTTGGAAATATCAGAATCATGGGTTTACAGTTCTACACAAACCCTACCTACTGGAGAATTTAGATATGGAGATGCCGTCGTTCTTAATGGATACATTTATTTGATGGGCGGAACTTATTACAACACTCAATTTTACAAATGGAACATAGGCACAAGCAAAAAGCTCGAAGATTTACCGTATAATTTCGTATACGGTTCGGCTGTAGTTTTAAACGGTGAAATCCATATTTTAGGAGGAAATGGTTACAACAACTGTAACTACAAATGGGACGGCACATCGTGGGCTAAAGATGTGGATTTACCAATTTACCTTAGCTATGGATGTGCTGTTGTGTTAAATGGTGAAATCCATATTTTGGGAGGGAGCAATTCATTGACCTCCCATTACAAATTTGATGGTACTAAATGGACACAAGCGTCAACACTGCCTTATTCTTTCACAAAAGGTTCGGCTGTAGTTTTAAATGGCGAAATACATATTCTAGGTGGTAGTGGCACAGGCGTAGCTTACAACCACTACAAATGGGACGGCACATCGTGGGCTAAAGATGTGGATTTACCGGTTATGCTTGTATACGGAAAAGCCATCGTAAACAATGGGATGATTTACATTGTATCAGAAGAAACCATAGACAACGTTCGCAGGCTTAATGCTGGCAATTGGGAAATTTTGGGGTCGACTCCTTATAATTTTGCGAGCAGCCCTATTGTTATGTACAATAATGCTATTTACACTCTTGGAACTTCCAATAACGATTACATGAATAAATATGCTTTTTTCAAATATAACACTATCGATAACGTCGATTGGAGGTAATAAATTGAAATACTATAAACAAACAAATGGAGACACCGTACTAAGCTACGGAATAAGTGACACCGTACCAGACGGCGCGGAGGAAATCACCAAAACCGCATACAACAAAATAGTCAAGGAACAGGCTGCAACCGATAAGGCGGCGGCAGAAGAACGTGCGGCACAGGCAGAGGCGGCAAGGCAGGCAGCAGAACAGGCGGCGACAGAACGGAAGAAAACCGTGGACGACTGGATAACAAAGGTCAAAGCCGGTACCAGCACGCTGGCAGACGTGCCGGAAGAATACCGCTACGAAGTGCAGGAAGCGACCGACCCGACGCCGAGCAATCGTGAGCTGCACGAATCACTCGAAAGTACGCAGGAAGCGGTTGACTTCCTCATGACAGCAGAATAGGAGGAAAACAATGGCAGGATACATAGCAATGAGGCTTGAAGCTGGAAAAATGAATTACAACACGATATTTGCAATCAGCAGATACAAGCAACTAAAGGATGATGTGGACGAAATACTCGCCCTTGACGGCTACAAGGTAAACGCTGACGGCACAGTCACAAAATAATTTTAGCAATTAAAGAAAGGCAAACATATGAATCCGATAGCAATCAGTCCAGATCTAATCATAACTTTTACAGCCTTGATAACGGCATTGATAACTATGGCCACTTACGTTAACAAAATACACGATTGGATTAGAAAGATGGACAGCCAAGACGAAGAAATCAGGGACATAAAAGAAGAACAGCGAATTTTGGTAGGCGGGATTTTAGCGTGCCTAAAGGGACTGAAAGAGCAGGGTTGTAATGGCCCAGTAACAAAAGGTATCGCAGATATTGAGGACTACATCAACAAAAAGGCACACGATGAGTAACAATCAAACAGGCGCTTAGCGTCTATTTTTTTACAAGTCCTTCAAATGGAGGCAGAAAGGAATTTTTATGGATTTATCAATTATTACGAAAATGTACATACCAATCGTACTGGTAGCCTGCTTGGTACTAGGCTACATACTTAAAAAGTGGATGCCGATGGATAACAAATGGATTCCGACTATCCTCGTTGTGGTAGGCGCTGTCCTTGGATGCTTGGCCAACAAGGACATTACATTAATAGCCGTTGTGGGCGGAGCCGTTACTGGATTGGCATCTACAGGACTACATCAAGCTTTCAAACAGCTCATTGATTCTGGTCGTCTATTTTATAATGATGAAGCAACTGACGGTGAATCAAGAGATGACATTGAACTAAAGGATGACTCTACGGAGGTGCAGAATGAGTAGCCATTACATATCACCCAACGCTGGTCACGGAACTCAGTCGGACGGTAGCCCAGACTGCGGTTGCACATACGGTAAGTACACCGAGGCTGGATTGGTGCTCCCAATCACTAAATGGTGCGTTAAGTATTTGCGCGGATCCGGAGTGCATTGTCTGACAGATGCCGACTCCAACAATGACCGCAACATAATCGTTTGCGTAAGAAAAGCGAACGGGTACACTAAGCACAGAATCGAGCTGTACTTTTCCATCCACCTTGACTACAGCAAGGCGCCAAAAGGAACATTGCCATTGTACAAGTCTAAGCAAGGGAAGAAACTGGCGGCCTGCATCAACAAGGCCGTTATGAAGGACATGAGCATGAGGACGCGTGGAATCTGCAGGCGCACAGACCTGTACGAACTCAACGCGACAAACATGCCGGCGTGCATCTTCGAGGCTGGTTCGATTAAAGCAGACCTTAAGACTGTCAAGCAGGCAAAACGCTACGGACGTGCCATTGCCAAAGGAGTCTGCGGATACCTAGGCGTGAAATTTACTGGCAAATATAAAAAGTAAGCAAAACCCCGGCTGTTATGGTCGGGGTTATTTTTATGCGGTTTTTTAAAGGCATAATCGGTCGACTTATGGAATAAAATCGCTTAGAAGCGAAAATAGAGCGTCGATAAATCGTTGAAATTTCAACGAAAAAGCGGAGCCGTTACACTCCGCCGTTATCTTGCTATTTTAGTATGTTTTTATCGACATTTCTTATTTGTTCGTCGGTCATGTCATAATTCTCGACCGCTACCGATAACTACCGAATAGCCGCTACCGGCACCGACCCGCAGGTGGCACGGAAGTGGCACGCTATGGCACGCCATGGCACGCCAAATGTAACATTAATTTCCAGTATTGGTAAAAATTATAAATGCCGAAACGCATTGAAATTTCAACGAGAATCGGCATTATCTCTACAGGTATTCATATAAAGAACGCTATCATATAAGTGGCAGGTTTTTGGCTATTTTGCAACGGTTTCGGGGTTAGTGGCACGGGGATGG
>ENA-UOOK01003871-UOOK01003871.1-fermentation-metagenome-genome-assembly--contig:-NODE-3871-length-16593-cov-36.002842_pt1 | contig 16593 bp, 15 predicted proteins | sample MGYA00245777_ERZ724023 | MGnify/ENA primary metagenome ERZ724023 (study PRJEB28704, sample SAMN03018312) | fermentation metagenome | biome: anthropogenic terrestrial biome; feature: soil...
ATTTTAATCATATTTATCTTGCAATTCAATTTTAAAGTGACTATATTCTTAATGCGAATGATTTGCATTTGCGATAATAGAGGCTTCAAATGAATAGAAAATCTGTGTTGATGTTTTTACCAGTCATGCTTTTGGCTTCATGCTCTGGAACTAAAGACAGTGCTTCTAAGGATAAACTGACTATCTATACTTCTTTTTATCCTATTTATGATTTTGCGACTAGGATTGCTAAGGATAAAGCAACGGTTATTAATATTACTCCGGCTGGCTCTGAGCCTCATGATTATGCTCCGACTACTAAAGAAGTCTTAGGTATGGAGGATGCTGACTTAATCTTGGTCAATGGTTTAGGGTTAGAGAATTGGACTGATTCTCTTCCTGAATCTTTTAATAAGAAGGTTGCTACCGTAACTGATGGTATTGAGACTGAAAAGATTAATGGCACTGTTGACCCACATGTTTGGCTTAATCCTCTTAATGCCATTAAGGAGATGGAGAATATCACCTCTTATCTGATTAGTGTTGATAACATTAATGCCGAATACTATAAGGGCAATCTTGATGATGCCACTTATCTATTTACTAGTTTAGATAATTCGTTTAAAGAAACGACTGCTGCTTTTACTAACAAGCATATTGTTGTTTCTCATGCAGCTTTTGGATATCTCTGTAATCATTATGATCTAGAACAGATTTATGTTGATGGTATTTCTCCTGATGATGAGCCGACTGCTAAAGCCTTAGAAGAAGTCATTGCTAATGTAAAAAAATATAATATTACAACTATTTTTAGTGAAGAGTTGGTTTCTAGCGAAATTGCTGAAAGTATAGCTAAAAAGACTGGCTGTCGTGTTGAAACTTTGAATCCTTTAGAAGGACTTAGTGAAGATGAGCTTCAGTATGAAGACTATGTTTCGGTGATGGTCAACAATATGCAGAAACTTAAAGCTGCCTGTGAGGAATAGCTATGATTGAATTAAAGGATGTTTCTTTTTCTTTTAAGAAAGAACCAGTATTGCAAAACATCAATCTTACGATTGCTGATGGTGCTTTTATTGGTGTCATTGGACCTAATGGTGCTGGTAAAACTACTCTTATTAGATTGATATTAGGGATTTTAAAACCTACCTCTGGTAAAATTGCTAGGACCGATAAGAAGATTTCCTATGTCTCTCAGACTACTTCTTTAAATGATTCTTCTTTTCCATCTAGTGTTGAAGAGGTTGTTGCTTTAGGCTTAGCTTCCAATAAGCCTTTTATTTTTGATTTCAACTCTAAAAAGAAACGCACTGAAGAAGTCTTAAAGGATGTTGGTATCTATGATTTAAGAAAGAAGCTTGTTTCTGAGCTATCCGGTGGTCAGCTTCAAAAAGTGAAGATTGCTAAAGCTTTAGTTTCTTCTCCTTCCTTAGTGGTTTTAGATGAACCGGATGCTGGCATGGATGAAAAGAGTCATGAGAAGCTAATTGAGACTATTAATATGCTTCATGAGAAAAAGAAGATAACGGTTATTTTTATTTCTCACCATATGGATGATTTAACCAATGCTGATCATATCTTCTTAGTTGAGAACGGAAAAGTAACTTCTGTCCAGGAAGGAGAAAAGTATGTTTCAATCTAGTATCATGGTGATGGCATTTATCGTTGGAACCTTATTGGCGGTTGCTATTCCTCTAGTTGGTTCTACAGCTGTTTTTAAAAGACTATCTAATACAGGTGATGCTTTAGCACACACTTCTTTAGCTGGTGTAGCTATTGGCTTAGCCTGTGGATTAAATCCTCTTATTACTTCTGTTATTGCCTGCGTAGTTTCAATTCTTGTTATTGAATTAATCAGGAAGAAATTCAGTAAGTTCTCTGAATTAGGTGTGGCAGTAGTGCTTTCAGCCGGTATCGGTATTGCTGGTATTATGACTAGCTATACTAAAGTATCTAATTTTGATTCTTATCTATTTGGATCTATCCTACTGATTGATAATTTAGAACTATATTTAGTTATTGGTATCTTTGCTTTAGATGTGCTTTTCTATGTTTTCTTCCATAAGCAGATCTTTGCTACTATCTACAATGAAGAAGAGGCTAAAGTCCAAGGTATCAATACTAGTTTAATTAACTTTATTCAATCACTCCTTTTAGCTTTAACTATTGCCTTATCAGCAAAGACTATTGGATCTTTGGTAGTCTCTTCCTTGATTGTTCTTCCTATTGCTACAGCTTTACAGTTTAAGAAAAATTATTTATCAACTATCTTGATATCTATCGGTTTTTCTTTAGTATCTACTTTCTTAGGACTGACTGGATCTTATTATTTAGACTATAAACCAGGCTCTACTATTGTTATCGTAGCTGTTATCTTCTTAGTTATCTGCCTTTTAATCAATCCTTTGATTAATTTTATAAAGACAAGAAATACTCGGAATAAAAAAGTAAACTAAGAGATTTTATTAGGCTCGATAAACTAAAACGTTGCGAGTTTTGTATAGTTTTGAATAACCCACCTATAAGTCTTTGGTTCTAGGAAAGCTTCATTCAAATGAAGGGATGCCAGCAGAAAACTTGGTTTGCTAAATGCTTTCTAACAGAAACGATAAAATCTTTTTTAAAAAAAACCGAAAAAAGAACTAAATATGAAGCAGGTTTTGCAAAACCAAATCTTGAAAAATTTGATTTAGTTGAAGTCAAGAGTTCGAGAGTAAATGATCATGCTTCAATTCTGTATGCCCTTAAAACCCATTCTAGGAATATCAAGAACGCTGATATTTTAGGGGATTTTGATATCAAGGTAGTAGGAAGAATAAATTATCTTCCTTTGGTTTTGCTTCTATAATCTGAAATTTTCAAAGCTAAAGATCATCACTATTCATATAAAAAGGCCTGCCCTTGCGAGCAGGTCTTTTATTGTGCTTTTGAAGTAAAGCTAATTAGTAGCTGTACTTTCCTTCAGCACGAATAGCAGCCTGAGCGGCGGCTAAACGAGCACCAGGAACACGGAACGGAGAGCAGGAAACATAATCGCAGCCATAGGAGTTGAACAAAGCGATAGATTCCGGATCACCGCCAGCTTCACCGCAGATTCCGCAATGGAGCTTCGGATTAGCAGCTTTGCCTTCCTTAACGGAAATAGCAATAAGTCTGCCAACGCCATCATCATCAATAGTCTTGAAGGGATCAAAGTCTAAGAGGTTGTTATCAAGATACTGGTTGATGTAAGCAGAATAATCGTTTCTGGAGAAACCAAAGGTGAACTGAGTAAGATCGTTAGTGCCATAAGAGAAGTAAGCAGCTTCAGCACCGATCTTGCCGGCAGTGAGGGAGGCTCTAGGAGTCTCGACCATGGTGCCAACGATATACTTAAGCTTATTATCAATCTTGGATTCAGCAATGATCTTATCAGCAACACCGGAAACCAAATCCTTGACGAACTTGAATTCCTTGTCACCAATGACCTGCGGAACCATGATGGAAGCAGTAATGTGAACCTTCTTGCCGCCCTTTGATAGAGTCTCTTCGGCTCTTAAGGCAGCAGTAATGACAGCCTTAGCCTGCATTCTGCCGATTTCAGGATAGACAACATCAAGACGGCAGCCACGTAAGCCCATCATCGGGTTAGTCATATGGAGTTCAGCAATACGGTTCTTGACAGCATCGATAGTCTTACCAGTCTTCTTGGCAAGATCAGCGATATCTTCTTCCTTCTTAGGAAGATACTCATCAAGCGGAGGATCAAGAAGTCTGACATTGATGTTGACGCCACCTAAAGCGAGATACATCTTGTAGAAATCATCTTCCTGATAAGTCTCAAGCTGAGCAAGATACTTTTCTCTCTCTTCAGTAGTACTAGAGAGAATCATTTCCTGCATGATGATTAAACGATCCTTGCCTCTGAACATATGCTCAGTACGGCAGAGACCGATTCCTCTGGCGCCGAATCTGACGGCGTTAGAAGCTTCTTCAGGAGTATCAGCATTAGCAAAGACCTTCATAGTGGCATACTTATCAGCCCATTTAAGGACCTTTTCGAAATTGCCAGAGATGGCCGGTTCTTCAGTAGCAACAGCGTTGCCATAGACTTCACCGGTAGAACCATTGATAGCAATGACATCACCTTCGTGATAGGTCTTGCCACCTAAGGTCATAGTCTTGTTCTTCTCATCGATGACAGCTTCACCACAGCCAGTGATGCAGGTCTTACCAATCTGACGAGCAACAACAGCAGCGTGAGAAGTCATACCGCCACGGGCAGTTAAGATACCAGAAGCAGAGACCATACCACCTAAATCTTCAGGTGAAGTTTCAGCTCTGACCAAAATCTGCTTGACGTTCTTATCCTTGGCTAAGTTAGCCTGAGCCTGTTCAGGAGTGAAGACGATTCCACCGACAGCGGCACCCGGAGAAGCCGGATTACCATGTCCGATGACAACAGCCTTCTTAAGCTCAGCAGCAACAAAGGTAGGATGTAATAACTGATCAAGAGAACGAGGATCAACTCTTAAAACAGCTTCCTGTTCATTGATTAATCCTTCCTTGACCATATCAGTAGCAATAGTTAAAGCGGCAGGTCCAGTTCTCTTACCATTACGGGTCTGGAGGAAGTATAAGATACCATCCTCAACAGTGAACTCGAAATCCTGCATATCCTTATAATGCTTTTCAAGCTTCTCAGCGGAATCCACAAGCTGCTTGTAGATCTTAGGCTGCTGAGTCTTTAAGGCATCAATATGTAAAGGAGTTCTGATACCGGCAACAACATCCTCACCTTGAGCATTGATTAAATACTCGGCGAAGATCTGGTTCTTACCATCAGTAGGCTGACGGGTGAAACCAACACCGGTTCCGGACTGATCGTTCATATTACCGAAAGCCATCATCTGGACGTTGACAGCAGTTCCCCAAGAATAAGGGATGTTGTTCATCTTTCTGTAGAGATTAGCTCTTTCGTTATCCCAAGAGTGGAAAATGGCCTTAACAGCAGTCATTAACTGAACTTCAGGATCAGAAGGGAAATCTTCTCCAAACTTCTGCTTGTAGTAAGCCTTGTACTTGACGATTAAATTCTTAAGTTCTTCGACAGGGACATCCTTATCGTTCTTGAGATTAAGACGCTTCTTGACTTCATCAAGCATAGCATCCATTTCATCTCTAGGATAACCCTTAGCGATGTTAGTGAACATTAAGATGAAACGTCTGTAGCAATCATAAGCAAAACGAGGGTTGTTGCTCTTCTTGGCTAAGGCTTCAACGGTATTATCGTTTAAGCCGAGGTTAAGAATAGTATCCATCATACCAGGCATAGAGACTCTAGCGCCGGAACGGACAGAAACAAGTAACGGATTCGGTCCCTTTCCGAAGGTCTTATGACTTCTAGCCTGAAGTTCCTTTAAAGCAACATTAATTTGCTTTCCGAGATTGGCAGGAATCTTCTTACCAGAATCATAGTAGAGTGTGCAAGCTTCAGTAGTGATAGTGAAGCCATCAGGAATCCTGATGCCGATGTGGGTCATTTCAGCAAGACCAGCACCTTTGCCACCGAGTAACGGCTTACCTAAACCATAAGCGTCTTTGAAGGCGTAGACATACTGACCAGCTTTGTAGTTGGTCTTCGGCTTCTTAGTAGAAACCTTTTTGACAACTTTCTTGGTTGACATTTGTCCTCCCATTAAAATAAATAGGGTTTTTCCCTGCAAACATTCTAGCATAATAATACTAATAATGTGTAGCAAAAAAACTCCCATAGTAAATATTTATTATTGCAAACTATTTTTGAATTGTAGATAACCTTAAAAAACGATTTTTCAGCAAGTCAAAAATCGCAAAAAGCAAGTATTACTTTCTAAAGTTGAAAACCTTGAATATCAACATATAATCTAATTATGTTCAAGAAAGAAAAAAACCGTAAAACCGAAAAGGGTTTAATCAAGGACAATCAAGCTCAATCTTTTAATCCTAATGCCATCATTCAAGTTAGTAATCTTACTCATGATTTTGGTTTAGGAATGGGTGTTTTTAATGTCTCTTTTTCAGTTAAAAAAGGTGAAGTCTATGGCTTTTTAGGCCCAAATGGTGCTGGTAAGAGTACTACTATCAGACACATCATGGGATTCTATAAGCCTGATAGTGGCTTTACATCTGTTAACGGGATGGAGTCATTTCATAACTATTATCGGATCTTAAATGATGTTGGCTATCTTCCTGGTGAACCGGCTTTACCTCTTTCATATACTGGAAAAGAATTCATTCAGGAAATGAAACTTTTAAAGCATCTTCAGAATGATGAGATGCTTAATTACTTACTTAGCTATTTCCAAGTCGATTCTAATCTTCCCTGTAAAGAGATGAGCATGGGAATGAAAAGGAAGATGGCAATTGTGGTGGCCTTTATGTCAGACCCGCAAGTATTGATTCTTGATGAACCTACTTCTGGTTTAGACCCTTTGATGCAGGAGAAGTTTATATCCTTTGTCAAGGATGAAAAGAAAAAAGGTAAGACCATTCTTCTTTCATCCCATATCTTTTCAGAAGTTGATGCTACCTGTGATCGTATTGGAATAATTAAAGATGGAAAATTAGTCAGCGAATTTAAGGCTGATGATTTAAAGCACAACACTTTAAAAACCTATTTATTGGTATTCAAAAGCCAGGCTGATCTGTTTTCTTTTGAAGAAGGCTATCTTAATGACAAGATTAAAAAAGTAAAAGATGATCCTCTTACTAATAGTCTTCTGATTTCAGTTGATGACTCTAACATAAACGATTTAGTTAAAAGCTTAAGTCGTTATCAGCTAATTGATTTTACTGAGAAGAAAGAAACACTAAAAGATTACTTCATGTCCTTCTATAAGGAAAATACTGTTTTCTCAGGAGTAAAGAATGATTAATAATAACGATAGTGTGATCACTCTTGACGATGTCAGCAAAGACTATGGCCATAGCCGAGGTATTTTTTCTGTTAGCTTTCAAGTAAAGAAAGGCGAGAGCTTTGGCTTAGTCGGAGAAAACGGAGCTGGTAAGACAACTACTATTAGAAACATTATGGGATTTATTAGACCTGATTCTGGAACTATTACTGTTAAAGGCTTAGATGCTTTTAAAGAAGCTCCAAAGATTAAAGAAGGAATCGGCTATGTCCCAGGTGAGATTTCTCTTCCTCCCTTAAAAACCGGAAAAGAAGTCTTGGAATCCCAAATGGATTTATTAGGTTGTAAGGATTTCTCTATTGCTGATTCTTTAATCTCACGGCTTCAGCTTAATATCAAAGCCTATCCTAAAAGGATGAGTAAGGGTATGAAGCAGAAGATGGCCTTAGTGATGGCTTTAATGGCTAACCCAGATACTTTAATTCTGGATGAACCGACTACCGGTCTTGACCCGTTGATGCAAAACGAATTCATGGATGTCCTGCTTGATTCAAAGAAATCAGGTAAAACAATTCTGATGTCTTCTAATTCCTATGATGAGTTAGCTTCTCTATGCGATTCAGTAGCTTTGATAAGTCAGGGAAGAATTGTAGCTATTGCCGATTGCAATGCCATTAGGAACAAAGACTTTGAAAACTATAAATTAGAATTCGAAAACAATTCTGACTGTCTTCGCTTCAAAGGATTAGATATCTTCCCAGTTAGACGTGATCAGCCGAAATATAATCAGGTTACTGTCACCGTCAAGAAGAAAGACCTCTCACAGCTCTTCCAAGTCCTATCTAGATATCAAATGAAGTTTATAACTGAAGTTCCCTATAGTCTTGAAACCTATTTTGACGATATTAGACACCAAGGAGATATAAACAATGGAAAATAAGAATAGTGAAAAAGGAATTTTTTCAAAAGCCCTTTTCAGAGAAAGCTTAAAAAGCCATAAGACTATTTGGCTGACTACTACTATTGGTAATTGCTTGATTCTGGTTATCATCATCGGTATTCTTTCAACCCTATCTATTAATTCTACTAAGGCAGGATTGACTAACCTTTTCAATACAGCCGAAATGGAGCATACTTTGAAAAGCTCAGCTGCTGAAGCCTATGTCACTTATGATACCTGCGTTAATGAATACAATGGCGATGTTGAGACTTTGACCTCTGGTTCTACAGAACTTTATTCTTCTGCTCAGTCCACTATGTCTGGCTATGACATGATTGTCCATCAGAAAGTCGGAACCAAGACTTATGGTGAGTTGTTGCTTTCGACTTATAAGAATAACTTAAAGATAGCTTCAGGCGATGATGATAAAGCGAAGGAAGATAATGCTCAGAATTCTACTAAGACTACTATCATGGCTTTTGTAGATAGCAGTCAAGATGTTAGTCAGGAAGTTAAAGCCGTTGCTCCCTATTTTATTGATTCTTTTATTGATACTTATCAGGAAACTAATTCTAATGATGTAGCTTCTTTAGCTACTCAGTCTTTCCCTTTAGCTGGTTACAATTATCTTTCTAGTCAGGAGAGTCTTAAAAGCTATGCTCCGGTTGCTAAAGCCCTTATCAGTGAGACGATAACTCAATATCGTGCTTATGATGATAACACCAGTGTAACTGAAGAAGAAAAGCAGAACATTGCCACTAATGTAACTAAGACTTCTATTACTGCTTTGATTCCCTCTACGATGGATAATTATTTGATTTCTAAGATGACTGACTTGATTCTCCAAAGGTATATAGCTAATGAATCAGACTTTAGTGCCAACACTGATAATTACCGTGACCAGACTAAAATCCAAGCTATTCTTATTGGAGTAAAAGCTCTAGCTCAGGAGTTTGCTTACTATGATAAATTACCCACTTTTGAAGTTAAATATGTGACTGACGATTTAGGTTATCCTATTTACTTTGATGAAAATGGTAAAGCCGTTGAAATAACTAAGATCGAAGACCGAGATAAACTAGTCTTAGTTAAACAAGATATGGGTAGTGATGCCAATTTCTTAGAGAAAATGCATAAGAAACTAATCACCGGTGAAGACTATACCGATGCTGAAATCACTGAAGCCCAAAGCTCAACTACCTCAATCATCGATAGTGCTACTAAATTAGTTAATACTTTCTTTACTGACTACCTAGCCTCACCTGATACCTATTATGACTTCACTAAAGAAGAAACCATTAAATCAGCTTTAAAGACCTATGCTGTCAACTATATTCAAAAGGAATCCTCTTCAGTTATCTGTGATACTTTCGATGTTACTTCTCTTGATGAACTGACAAAGCAAAAAGATGGCGTTTCAGGAGAAGAATTGCTTCAGCAAGTCTCTTCTTATTCGACTTCGGCCATTGATGTTTATGAGAATTACTATGCTTCTTGTACAGCTAAAGGCTATGACAGTACTTCATCGATGATGGTAGCTATCTGTAAATCAGGTATTGGTATTACCGATCAGCTTCCTACTATGATTAAAGAGAATCTTTCCGAAATGGCTAATATGAATGTCTATGGGCTGATTGTTGGATTGATATTCTTTGACTGTGCCGGTCTTTTGCTTCCGATGGTTTATACCATGATGACAGCTAATGATTTAATTGCTGGGCAAGTTGATTCAGGTTCATTAGCTTTTATTCTTTCTACTCCCACTAAGAGAAATAAGATTACTTTTACTCAGTTAGTTTTCTTGTTCACCTCAATTTTTGTTTCCTATGTTCTTCTTTTTGCTACCGCCTGCCTTTCAAGAGCCATTGGTGTAGCAGCCGGATCAACGGACTTAGTCAATGAACTTACTTATACCGATTTGGCATTAGATAGTTTAGGTGGCTTTGGTGTTATCTTCGCAATAGCGGGAATCTGCTTTTTAACTTCATGCATTTTTGACAAAACCAAGAACTCTTTGGGAGTTGGCGGTGGCATTACTATTTTCTTCTTAGTAGCTAGCATTATCGGTATTTTCGGCTCTAAAGCTATGCCCTCAACTGTAAGAATTAATCAGATGAATTACTTCAATTTTGTGACAATTGTCCGTTTGTTTGATTGTACTGCAGTAATTAATCATGATTATGGCACCTATTTTTGGAAACTAGCTATTCTCTTTGCCATCGGCATCCTCTCCTCTTGTCTTGGCTGTCTTAAGTTCAATAAAAAAGATCTACCGCTATAATGAGATTTTGGTTTGATTATTATTCTTGCTGATTTTTCTTAGTAATTTTTAAGCCATGATAACCTATTTACAAAACTTTATAAAGGCTTTATAATGATAATTACAAAGCATAGCTGTTTGTCTCATTCAAATTAAAGCTCATTATATGTTTAAATAGGCTTTAGTGTCAGCTTTGCCAATTGTGTTACATTAGAGGATCTAGCAATGAACAAAAGAAAATTTGAATTTGCTCTCGAATTAAACCGAGAAATGCAAAGTAAGGCCTTTTCTAAAGTATCTATTTCTGATATTTGTGATAATATGAAATGCTCTCGTCAAAGCTTCTATTATTACTTTGATGCCATTGATGATTGTCTAGCTTATTTTGTTAAAGAATCTTTTAAGAACCAAATCAAAGAAGATTATTTGGTTTCCGATATCTTTAATTATTTTGAAAACAATACTAAATTTGTTTCAATCTGTAACGCTGACGCTTCTTCAAGATCAATCTTCTGGGATGGCTTATATGTTTATGTTAAAAAGGTTCTTGATTTAATCTACTCAAAGAACATCGTTGAATACTTAGCCTTATATGCAGAGCAGAAGGATGCTATTACCTCATTCTATGTAGCTGGAATCCTAGAAGAAGCTCGTCTCTATGTTCTTAATAATCATCTTCCTACTAAGGAGAAATGCATAGCCTACTGCAAAGCTATTCTTGGTACTGGAGAAGATATGAGAAACACAGTCTTAAGGTTCAATCGTTAAATAATGAATATCAGCAGTTAGCTTTCTTAGCTAACTGCTTTTTCTTTATTCAAAATAGTTTAAAAGCACACTTTATATTTATATAATGTTTTTAATTGAAAGAAGGACCTGCTATGGATTATCAGAACGAGAACTTTGAATTCGAAGTACCGACTAGGATAATTTACCGCCCAAATGGTGTTGATACTATTGGAGGGATAATTGCTGATGATTATTCTTTCAAGAAAGTAATGCTAGTCTATGGCGGAAAATCCTTAAAATCTAATGGCGTCTATGATCGAATTGTTAAGTCCCTTAACGATAAGAAAATTGAGTTTAAGGAATATGGTGGAGTTAAAGCCAATCCTGATATCGAAGATGTAGTTGCTATCTGTAAAATTATTAATTCATTTAATCCTGATTTAATATTGGCAGCCGGCGGAGGATCAGTGTTAGATACAGCTAAATGTGCTGCTGTAAACTATTGCTATAAAGGTGACCCACTTGATTTTAACAAGCATGTTGTTAAGCCACTTCATCATTTGCCAGTTGGCACTATCATCACCTTGGTGGCCTCAGGATCCGAGATGTCTGATTCTTGTGTAATCTCAGATAGAAAACATCACTTTAAGGCTGGCTTCAATGATGTAGCTAACTGTCCTCTTTTCTCTTTGATGGATCCTCTTATTACTTATACAGTTCCTTCATATCAAGTCGGTATTGGTTTAGCTGATATGTTCTGCCACACCTTTGAAAGATATTTTTCTCCTTCTCATGAGATAGAACCCTGTGATGGCTTAGCCTTAAGTGTTCTTCATGATATTGTAACTCTTACTCCTCGTGTAGTTAATAATCCGACTGACTATGAAGCTAAGAGGGCCATGATGATTCTTGGAACTATCGCTCATAATGGTTTTACTAATTATGGCAAGAAGAAGCTCTTTAAGGTTCATGGGGCTGAACATCGTCTCTCTGGCAGCCATGCTGATCTCACTCATGGGCAGGGTATTGCTTTATTGATGGTTCCTTTCTTGAATATCAATAAAGATATTTTGAAAGAAAAGATATTGAAGATGGGTGAAATGGTCTTTGAAATTAAGACCAAAGACCCTGGTATAGTCATTGGAAAGTTGACTGATTGGATTAACTCTTTACCTATTTATCATTCCTTTGAAGAACTGCCAATGAAAATCAGTCAGGAAGAACTTGATAAAGCTTATAAAGTTTTGAAAGCTTAATAAGAATAAATGTCGTATAATCTTTATTGTTGGATGTGTGTGCTATTAATTTAATTGGAGGTTTATCCTATGGAAGAAAATAACGCTAAAAAAGAAGAGCCGAAAAAGACCCTGCTCGATATGAATGCTTCTTGGCCACTGATGTTTGTTTACATTGGTTACCTTATTGGTATGTTCTATGTTCAGAAAACCACTTATACTCATCTTTCTTCAAATATTAATACCTACGCTTATGTTTTTGTTTCTTTGATTGTTGGCTTGCTTTCATCTCTATTGATTTATAACCTTGGCAAACTGGTCTTTGCCTCTTTAGCTGGATATAGAGTTTCCTATGTTTATCTTTTAGGTTTCTGCTTTGATCATTCCGGAAAGAAGAAGAGAGTCACTTTCGATATCGCTGATTTCTTTGATCTCAGATTGCAGTTTGTCCCTAAGGATGATGATATTAAAAAGAAACCTACTTTGATCTTTGTTGGCGGCTATGTTTTTTCCTTAATCTTTATTGCTATCTTCTTAACTCTATTTTTTGTCTTAGCTTTTAAGCATGATGGAACTTCAAATGCCACGATTGGCTGGGGTGCTTTCATGGCTGGCATCTATGGATTGATTATTCCTCTTTATGAACTTATGCCTTTCCGTCAGGATAGTGCTAACGATATGTATAACCTTCTTGTTACTAGAAGCGAAGATGATAAGACTGCCTTTAATATTGTTAAAGTCAATGAGAAGAGAGAATTCAGCGGCGAGGATTTCTTGATTCCTTCATTCAATGATTACTGTTCTTACTATAAAGCCCAGACTCTTTATTATTCCTATCTTAACTGTCTTTATAGCAATGAATTAGAAAAAGCTGTCTCAGTCCTAGATGAAATGAAACGTCTTAATATCTATCTTCCTGAAGAAGATCATTATCTATCAGCTAGTGAATCCATCTATCTCCGTTATTTGATTGATGATACCGCTGGTGCTGATAAGCTCTACTTAACTATGAAAGGCGATGATAAGAAGGCTGTTACTTCTCCTAAAGACTTGGCTAATTATCGTACAGCCTTATTGGTCTTAGGCAATATTACTTCTGATAAAGAAGGAATTACTTCTCTTATCAATGACTACAATAAGAAGATTGCTTCCCTTACCAAATCAAACCGTGTCGTAAAAGAAGATGCCTTCTTCAAGCAGGCTTATGAGAAACTAAGAACCAATAAGCCTAATCTTAATTTAAAAGATCTCAAGTAAAAAAATAGCCCAGGGCTAAAGACTCTGAGCTTTTTTATTGGACTCAAAAAGTAAATTTGCCTATATTTGCTAGGTTGAAGTAAAATAAAAGAGCCTAAACAAAAGGGAATTTTTTATGAAAAGAAAAACCAAAGCCTGTCAATTTTTTTCGGTTATTTTACTTTTGACTTCCTGCACTAAGACAGTTGAAAGACAAGTAACAAAGAAGACGCTGGATATTTATGAAAAAAGCTCTCTAGCCTCCACTCTTGATTGCTATTTTCTTGATGATATTGATGCTCCCTATGTCATGATTTCAGATTTGATGAAGTATCGAATGAGCCAGCCCTTTGAAAACGGCTTTCCTGTTCCTGACTATTCACTATCCTATAAAAGACAGGTTTTGACGGCTACTAATACCTTCCAGGGCAAAGAATACACGATTGAGTTTGATGCTAAGAATGATGAAATTAGATCTCAGGATCTTTATAAAGCCACTGATATTTTTAATTTTGCCTCTCCTCATGATTTTTGCTCAGCTGATTATTCTCCCATTATTAAAACTGCAAAATACGAAACAATAGTTGAGCCTAGTAAAACCGTCTTTTCTTTTAAAGACTACAACATTGATTTATATGCTTATAACAACACGGTTTTAGTTCCATTAGCTATTTTAAACAATATTCTTTTTCTAACAGGTGAAAAAACCTTTGCTTATAATGGCAAAGCTATCTTTACAACTGACCAGATCTACTATGGCAGTGATGGCTCTAAGTATTATTACAACAGTTATACTACCGAAGAAAAAAATCAGCCTCGCAATCAAGATACTGCCGACTTTAACAAAAATGAATTTTTCTTCGAACTAAATACTTTCTTTGGCAGAAAAGATGAATTTTTTGTTAATGGTTTTAGAGAATATGCTAAATATATTGGCGTTTATGACGATATAGGATCAGTTGATCCTATAACTTCTTCATATGGAATGAACTATTTAATAAATAGCATTGATGATCTTCATTCTGCCTTTAAATATCCTTCTCCGGAAGCTGGATATGAATATGGTTCAGATGAGAAAGATTTGGCAACTTTAGAAGCTTATAAAGCGGCTTTATATCAGTCTATTGGCTATCGTAGTCAAAATTCAGAAGCCATTTAAACACTCTGTATTCAGCTAGATCATCTTCCTTAGGCGATGAAGCTAAAACAGGTTTCTATTATTATAATGATACTTGTTTCATAAGATTTGATTCTTTTTCAGGAGCAGATAACAGCCAAGTGTTCGTTAATGGTAAGGTAGCTGATATTACTTATACTCAAAACTCGTATAATCTTTTCTATGATGCCTTTAAAGACTTAAAGACTAATCATCCTGAAGTTAAGAATATTATTATTGATGAGTCAATTAACACTGGAGGAGACTGCACTACCTTAATTGAATTGGCTGGTTTCTTTATGGGCGATGTAACTGTTTCTCTTAAGAATAAACTGAATAATGAAGTCTTTAAGGTAACTTATAAAGTTGATACCAATTATGATGGTGTCTATGATGATAGTGATTACCAGGCTAAAGGCTATAAAGTATATGATCTAATTTCTACTGTTTCCTTCAGCTGCGGAAATTTCCTCCCTACTATTTTAAAGCAAAATCAAGCCGCTACTATTATTGGTCAGACTTCTTCTGGCGGAAGCTGTATTGTGGGACCAAATGCTTCGTCTCAAGGAGATATTTACTAGATTTCCGGAGTTGTTGAATATGGCACCATCCTTGATGGTGGAAAATTCTATTATTCTGATAATGGTGTTCATCCGGATATAGGAATTGGTAACTATACCGATTTCTATAATAAAAGCAACCCACTTTCATATCTTGAATAGTTTTCTAAGAATATAGATAGATTATTTTGACAAAAAAGCCATTTTTAACGTATTAAAAAGACAAGTTATACTATGCTCTCTTGAAAAATAGCTATAGTTAATTATAATATAGGTCCGCTGGGGATGTTCCGGTTTCGACAGGCAGGGACGACTATTGAGGGCAGTGGAGTGGTGACCATATCACCGACACAATTACAAGTGCCAATAAACCTGTTATGTTTCGTGCTCCGGCCAGAATGGCCGCTGCTGCTTGCTAAGGTTTAAACCTTAACTTCGGCATTGGGCTTTGCCCCGCACAAGCCTTAGACATTCTTTCCTGATCATTGCCTGAGGTTTTTTAGAAAAGGAGTCAGTTTAGATGCTTCGCTTCCGTTTAACTGACTAACAAGGAGCGGTAGGATTAGAATTGGTTGCCTATTGCCAGTCCAGTCCGAAATCAACGATAGGATAAACTGTAGTCCTCATTAGAAAGCCTTGTTTGGACGCGGGTTCGACTCCCGTCATCTCCACCATATTAGAACGACAAAAGTGATACAAACGAGTATCACTTTTTTCATAACCAAAAGTGGCAATTAATGGGCCTTTTCCTGATAACAGGCCTACTTCGGTTTGACCAATCATGTTCTTTTATTGGCATTTTAAAGAAGAAACAAGGCCCACTCGTTAAACGGTTTGCCCTAGGGGGTGCACTCGTTAAACGGATAATGGGCAGGGGGTGCACACTCGTTAAACGGCTTTTGTATAGGTCCAAAGGACAATTGCTGATAACATGCCTAAAGCCTCAAGATGATTTGCCTTTCAACACATCACTAAGAAGGGTACTGCCTTTGAACTCTGCATCTCCCAGCAATGCGTGAGCCAGTATCTGACGAATATAGAGAAAAAGTGGGAAAACGTTTCATGAAAAGTCAACTAAGTGATATAATTTTGTTAATTGTGAGGTAAGCATGGATTACGCCAAGAAGCTCAAAGAATATAGAGAGCATGAATTATTGACTCAGCAAGAGCTCGCTAAGAAGTTAGGGGTGGCTTTTGTCAGTGTCAATAGATGGGAACGTGGCCATCATGAGCCTACAATGAAAATGAGAAGGAAAATCAGAACGCTCCTTAAAGAAGCGGGGATAAGTGAGGAATAAAATGAAAGATACAATGCAAATTTTAAATGAGAAATTGAAAGCAGATCCTTTTTTTCTAGATGCAGATAAAAATATTATAAGGGAGAAGGTCAAGGCTTCTGCAATTAACTTAGATGAGCATTTGATTAAACTTTTATTATCGGATTCTGATCTCAAGAAAATCTTTTTTGCGGAAGTAAACGGAGTTCTTGTTTTTGATAAGGTTAAGTTTTCTTGGATTATTAGCAATTCTGATTTTTTGCCAGATAGTTTTACTTCTTATAAAAATAAAAGTTCCTATTTGCACCCGAGGGAATGATAAATCAGCTTTAATCGTTGTTTTCCT
>ENA-UOOK01003872-UOOK01003872.1-fermentation-metagenome-genome-assembly--contig:-NODE-3872-length-16593-cov-11.602128_pt1 | contig 16593 bp, 20 predicted proteins | sample MGYA00245777_ERZ724023 | MGnify/ENA primary metagenome ERZ724023 (study PRJEB28704, sample SAMN03018312) | fermentation metagenome | biome: anthropogenic terrestrial biome; feature: soil...
TTAAATCGGGACTTTACCTTCCAAGGTGTACCATGACTACCATTGGATTTTGAGTCGCGCTCGTCTGCCAATTCCGACACTCTGGCTCAGGATATTGCAGTCACGATAGGTGACGCAAGCATTATTATAATGGGACGGGGCACGCTTGTCAAGGCTTGGATATACCGATTGCAGTCAGGTTATTCAACAGCAGGGTAGGGGGCTATAATTTCATTAATAAGCTGAAAAACGATATAATAAGAGTGGGCAGGGAATTTGTCCCTGCCTGCTTAATTTTTTTGATAATTATATATTAGGGGTGATTTAACTGATGCCCGATAAAAAAATCATGTTATTAGATGGAAACAGCCTGCTGTACCGGGCTTTTTATGCCCTGCCTCTCCTGCAGACCAAAGACGGAATCTACACCAATGGCGTATATGGTTTCCTTACCATGATGAATCGTGCCATACGAGAACTGCAGCCGACCCACATCCTGGTAGCATTTGACCGTGATCGGACGACTTTTCGCAATGAGACGTACAGTGAATACAAAGCCAATCGTTCAGCTGCTCCCGATGAACTGGGGGGGCAGTTCGCGATTATCCGAGAGGTGCTGGAGGCTTTAAACATCGATTACATGGAGTTGCAGGGTTACGAAGCTGATGATATCATCGGAACTCTGAGCCTGAAGGCGGAAGAGGAAGGAATGGAATGCATCATAGTGACCGGTGACAATGACACCTTGCAGTTGGTATCCGATAGTACGCGGGTTTATATGACCAAAAAAGGCATCAGTGAAATTGAAGTTTATGATCCCGCTCGGGTTAAGGAAAAATGGGAGGTTGAGCCTGATCGAATGATTGAGATTAAGGCTTTGATGGGTGATGCTTCCGATAATATTCCCGGAGTACCTAGCGTAGGTCCTAAAACTGCGATTAAGCTGATCAAAGAATATGGAGACCTGGAGACAGTTTACGAAAATCTAAGCAATGTAAAAGGCAAAAAGTTGGTGGAGAAGTTGGCCCAGCATAAGACCCAGGCCTTTATGAGCCGGGAACTGGCCACGATTGTAAGAGATATTGAGATTGAAAATAAATTAGATGACTTTCAGGTTAAGGAGATGAACCGGGCTGAGCTTGTACCGCTCTACCAGCGGCTGCAATTCAACAATTTCCTCACTTCTCTGCAAGAAAGCACGCCGGCTCCTGCCGCCCTAGCGGGGGAAGTTGACGCCCAAGAACTTCTTAACGAAGAAGATTTTAATCATATGCTCCAGAGTTTTGATTTGACGGAAGGACTGGCCTTCCATATTGAATCTGACTATCATCATCCTATGTGGACCAAGATACAAAAGGTATATATTGCCTATAGACAAGAAGCATACTTCCTGGATATGACCACCGGGGGTGAGGTTAAACTAAACTGGCTTAAGCCAGTGTTGGAGGATGAAGCGATACCTAAATACCTGCATAACGCAAAATTTGCGCAGGTATTATTGTTGCGGCATGGCATCAAACTGCAAGGTATAAAGGGAGATACGCTCCTATTTACATATGTACTGGACCCATCGTTCCCCAGCGAGGAACTCGGGGCTACTGTGTCACACCATCTGAAGTTGGATACCTCTAACAGCACTATGGCTTATCTGACCGCCCAAATTAAACCGGTCTATGATCTACTGGCGGAGCAGGCACCACCGGAATTAAAGACATTGCTTGATGAGCTGGAGATGCCCTTGTCAGATATTTTGGGTATCATGGAGTTCTGGGGGGTAAAGGTGGACAAGAAAACCCTGTTTTCTATTTCCGAGGATTTGGGGGCCCGAATAGCCAGGGCAGAGTCTAAGATAGAAGAACTGGCAGGCTGTTCGTTTAATATCAATTCACCAAAACAACTGGGCAAGGTATTGTTTGAAGACCTGGGTTTGCCCGTAGCCAAAAAGACCAAAAGCGGCTATTCAACCGGGCAGGAGGTTTTGGAAGGTCTTTACGACGAGCATGAGATTATCGCTCACATTATGGAATACCGCCAGCTTACCAAGTTGAAATCAACCTATGCTGATGCTCTGCAGAAATTGATCCATCCTGAGACAGGTCGGGTGCACACTATTTTCAAACAGGCCATTACCGCCACCGGACGTCTTTCCAGTGTGGAACCGAACCTTCAGAATATCCCCATCCGTATGGAAGAAGGACGGAGAATTAGAAAAGCTTTTGTAGCCTCCGATAAAGATTGGCTTATATTTTCGGCTGATTATTCGCAGATTGACCTGCGCTCGCTGGCTCATATCAGTGGGGACGAAACCCTGATAGATACCTTTAAGAAGGGAATCGATATCCATACCCGAACTGCTTCAGAGATATTTGACGTTCCCCTGGAAAAAGTGAACAGCGAACTGCGCTACAGGGCCAAGGCGGTAAATTTCGGAATCATATACGGCATCAGCGAATTTGGTCTGGCCCGGGGGACGGGTGTGAGCCGCAAGGAAGCTGGCCGGTATATAAAGGAATATCTGGATTCCTATCCGGGGGTAAAGAAATACATGGAGGATGTCGTACAGTTTGGTAAGGATAAGGGCTATGTAGAAACGATATTAAAAAGACGGCGTTATTTGCCTGACCTGCGGGCCAAGAATAAGATGGTACAGTCTTTTGCCCGGCGCATGGCTTTGAATACCCCCATTCAGGGCAGCTCGGCGGATATTATAAAAATTGCCATGCTCAAAGTCGCGGCAGAATTAAAAGAACGTCAGTTGGAATCGCGCCTGCTGCTGCAGGTCCATGATGATATGATCCTGGAGGTACGCAAAGGGGAATTGGAAGAGGTGGCCTATATGGTGAAGAAATGTATGGAACAGGCCTACACATTAAAGGTACCTTTGCTGGTTGCCATGAAGGCAGGCAGTAACTGGTATGACATGCAAAACTGGGAATAATGAATGTTGACGCAGGCTGGAGTGATAGCATAGATGCCGGAATTACCGGAGGTAGAGACAATACGCACCTCATTGGAGATAAATATTGGTGCCCATATAACCCATACGGATATTAAACGGACCGATATCATCAAGCGGGAAGACTTCCCCCTCGAGGAGATGAATGGCCAGGCTATAAGAGAGATCAGAAGACGGGGCAAATTCTTGATACTGGAATTGGACGAGGGCTATTCCCTGGTAGTTCACCTGGGGATGAGCGGTCGATTTTATATGCAATCGGAAGATGAAGAGGTGCAAGAGCCTCATGTTCATTTCATCGTTCATCTGGATAACGGACGTAAATTGGTTTACCAGGATGCTCGCCGTTTTGGGGGTATACGGTTATGCCATAACACGGAGAATGTTTTCGCACATATGGGAGTAGAACCGCTTTCGCGTCAGTTCACGGCTAATTACCTGATCAAGATCTGCCAAAACCGCCGGGTTGCCATTAAAACCTTATTGCTCAACCAGAATCTGATTGCGGGTATCGGCAATATATATGCAGATGAAGCACTTTTTATGGCTGGCATAAGAGGCCATCGGCCGGCCGGGTCCCTTACTAATGCTGAAATCAAGCGATTGCAGCGGGCGATCGTTAAAGTACTCCGCAAAAGCATAGAGGAGCGGGGTACAACTTTCCGCGATTTTCGAGATGGTTTCAATCAGAGCGGCAATTTTCAGAATTCCCTGCAGGTATATGGAAAAACTAACCAGACCTGCTCTATCTGTGGCGGCATAATTAAAAAGGAGATAATTGGCGGAAGAAGCAGTCACTTCTGTGAATGCTGCCAGAAATAAGCAAATTTCACACCTCCCCACCCATATTCATATAGTAGCTATATATCTGATATAGAATTTGGGAGGGGCAGTTTTGGAAATAATGGTGATCGTCCTGTTTGCACTGGCGGTAAGTTCAGATGGGTTTGTAGTAGGAATGGCATATGGGATAAGAAAAATCAGAATGCCTCTGAGTTCTCTTATGCTTATCTGTATCGCCTCAGCCAGTTCGGTTACAATAGCCATGCTCTTCGGCAAAGGGTTGACATCGTTTCTGAATCCTACCGTCGCATCCCGCCTGGGAGCGTTGACTATAATTGCTATTGGGGCATTTTTTATACTCCAATCTTTACGCCAAAGACTTGGTGTCCTGGAGGGAAATGAGGAAGACCCTCTTCTATCGATCAAAATAAAACCACTGGGTATCATAATTCAAATTTTAAAAGAACCGTCCAGTGCTGATTTCGATCAGTCTGGCGAAATTGGTCTGCGGGAAGCATTTTTCTTGGGGTTGGCTCTGGCCATGGATGCTTTTGGAGCGGGTATAGGGATAGCCATGGCAGGATATAATATTTTATTCACTGCAATAAGTGTGGGTGTGCTAAAATTCATATTAGTCGGCAGCGGGCTAATGCTGGGGAGAATTATTAAAAATGACCGCTGGCAGTACCTTTCCTCGGTTCTAACCGGCCTAATTTTGCTGACACTAGGTATGTCAGAACTAATAAAATAGTGGTGATGTGAAAGATGAAAGTTATTGGTTTAACGGGCGGAATCGCCAGCGGCAAAAGTACTGTTTCTGATGCCTTGGTAAAGCTGGGGGCAATTATCATTGATGGTGATAAGATTGCTCACCGGACTATGGAACCTGACCAGCCCGCCTGGGCAGCTATAGTGGAACACTTCGGCCCCAAGATATTGAAACCCGATAGGACCATCGATCGGGCCAAATTAGGGGCAATAGTATTTGATGATTCGGAGCAAATGAAAGCACTTAATAGTATTACCCGCACGTGGATCTCTAAGGATATAAATAGCGAACTGGCAGCAATGAGGCTTGCCCAGCCTGAGGCAGTGTTGTTTTTAGATATACCCTTGCTGTACGAAGCCAAAATGGACAAAATGTGTGATCAGATTTGGGTAATCTGGGTTGACCGTGAAACCCAGATCCAGAGGTTGATGAAACGCAACAACTTTACCCGGGACGAGGCCGTAAAACGTATAGACGCGCAGATGTCCCTCGATGAAAAGGCCCGTTTAGCAGATATAGTAATTGATAATAGCGCTAGTATTGAGGAAACTCTTAGTCTGGCAACCAGATATTACTTAGATATTCTACAAAACGCTTAAATATGATATTGTAAGCGCGAGGCTGGGAGGGTTTCATTTGAAACGAACAAAAAAAGGCAGGTTTACTATGTTCTTATGGGTAACTATACTGGTGTTTCTGGGGGTAGTTGTTACTTTTCCCAAATGGATTACGGTTTTTTATCCCCTCCCTCACCGGGAGATAGTTTTTTCTATAGCCAATGAGTACGAAGTGGATCCTTTTTTGGTTTTCGCCATAATCCGGGCGGAAAGCAAGTACCAAACATCTGCCGAGTCTCCGGTTGGCGCCAAAGGCCTGATGCAGATTATGCCGGAGACAGCCGAATGGATTGCTGAACAGATGAAGATTAAGAGCCTGGAAGCGGATGATTTGCATGAACCAGAGGTAAATATACGTTTAGGCTGCTGGTATATTAAGGATCTGGATAATGAATTTAATGGTAATATTCCGGTGGTGGTGGCGGCGTATAATGCTGGCAGAGGCAAAGTAAATCAATGGATACGGGAAGGCCAATGGGATGGTACTCCTGGCGAAATAGAAGCTATACCATTTCCGGAAACCAAACAATATGTTAAAAATGTCCTAAACAACTACCAAGCCTATAAGGCAATATATAAAAATTATAAATAGAAAGTCCAAGTGAATAAAACCAATAAAAATAACCGGGCAACCGGTTATTTTTGTTAGAAGGCCCAATCGTCCAGTTGCCCGGCTGATGGCGGGAGGAAAACTCAAGACATGAGAAAAGGCCGTGTTTGTTATTTTTATCAGGCGCGGGCAATGAGGAGGACGGTACAAGAATATGAGGACAGCCTCTCGCATATAATATGCCAGGATAATTGGGCAGGGGAGGTATCATAATTGTATAGATATAGATACTCAAGGAACAAGCGGTTGGTTTGTGCGCTGGGTGTGGCTTTGCTTTTGGTGGGTTGCTGGCTCGGTATTCGCAAAGCAGTATTTGTGACCAACCTGAGCAGTCGTCCTCTTCAAATGGCAGTGGTAGAAGAAGTGGATATTCTGGAGCCGGCTTTACTTGCCAACCACTCGCAGAGGTTGATCGCCAGTGCCATTTATGAAGGTCTCGTATACTATGAAGATAAAAGCGGACAAATCAAGCCATTGCTGGCCGAAAAATGGGAATACATTGATGATGGCAAAACCATAAACATTGAGCTCAAAAAGGGCCTTAAATTCAGTAATGGCAAGGAAGTAAATGCCAACGCAGTGAAAACCTCCTGGGAGAAGAATCTAGCCTCAACCAAGGATTGGTCTAATCAGTGCATCTTTCTGCGGGTTGCGGGCGCTGGCGAATATATGGATGGTAAAAGCCCTGATATTGCAGGGATTCAGACCCCCAATGAGCATAACCTGAAAATTATACTTAACACCCCGGATAGTGCCTTTATTTATGCGCTGACTAATCCAATATTTTGGGTCATCGACAGCTCAGCAGAAACAGGCACCTGCGGAACCGGGCCCTTTGTGTTCAAAGAACGCACCCCGGAAAATGTACTCTTGCTCCGCAATGACGAATATCATCGCGGCACGCCTCATCTTTCCGCTATAAACATTACCCGCTACCAGGATGAGAATGAGGCTCTGGCAGCCTATAAAGAAGCTAAGGTTGATTATCTGGATGTCCTGCCCTTGACGGAATTGCCCACAATAGCCGCTGACTCCAAATACAAAGGATTGCTTGTTGAAAAGCCGACAATGGAAGTATACTGGCTAGGTTTTAACCTTAATCGCGAACCATATGCAAATAACTACCTTTTGCGCCGGGCCTTAAACTATGCGGTTGATCGTGAGGCCATTATTAAAAATATTCTGGGGGGCGGTTACTTGCCGGCCAAAGGGGTGATCCCGATCGGATCTCCAGCTTATAATGAGCAGATGCGGGGTTATGTTTATGATCCTGAGAAAGTCCAACAGCTTTTATCTGACGCGGGCTTTCCCGGGGGCAAGGGGCTAAAACCATTAACCCTGACCACCAATCGGGATACTGGCCACCGTCAAATAGCCCTGGAAGTGGCCCGACAACTGGGACTGCAAGGCATTACTGTACAAGTTCAAGATAATGATTGGGACTATTATACCCGGCAGCTGACCAATAAGCAGCTGAGCTTCTTTAGATTTGGCTGGAAGTCCGACTATGCCGATGCAGATAATCTATTGTATACCCTCTTTCACAGCTCAGCTGCGGGCAGTAATCTAACCGGTTATCGGAATCCGCAGGCCGATAAAGTATTGGATGATTCTCGCTTTGAGTACCGTGATGAAGGGGCTAGATTGAAACTCTTAAGGCGCGCCGAGGAGATTATTGTTGACGATGCCCCCTGTCTTTGGCTGTTCCAGAAAAAAGCGACTATATTAATGGGTAAAGATGTACGGGACCTGAAAGTAGATAGCATGGAAATGATTAATTGGCATGAGATCGGACTAACATCATCATAAATATTCTCCATACACAGCCGGCCCCCAGTACAGCGCAAGAAGAGGTCATTTCATTGACAGAGGTAGGTTGCTATTGTATAATATCCATTGTTATCAGTGACTTGGAAGGCAAATCATTTATCGTGCGGTGGTGGTGGAATCGGCAGACACGTACGTTTGAGGGGCGTATGGGGAGACCCGTGCGGGTTCAAGTCCCGCTCACCGCACCATTATTAGCTAAATATTGAGCTTTGCATATTCAGGAAAAATCTGGATGCGCAGAGCTTTTTTATTGGGACGTATGCATGATGCGTATGCGGTAAAAACGTATGGAGCGAAACTGCGAATATCTTCTAATTCAAATTGGGAGGTATTTAAACTGCGTATGTAATGCAGCTGGACTTGATTCCGAGCAAGCATAAAAAATCAGACCCATTCCGGGGTCTGCAAACTGCCTATCCTGTGCTGTATATTTACGACGCACATATAAACCTGACTTTTACACCAAACCCACCAGAAAATGGCCGCAATCCCTTGATACAGGTGGAATAGCGGTCTTTTTGTTTTGTCATAAATATGTAGTGGAAAACCTTATTTTTTGGCTTGAGCCAAAATTTTTTTATATCCCCAAGACGAAGTCTTTTATTAGTAAAATCAATCCCTAATACTTCTCCAATAGCATCAGAAATCTCACTTCTGTAATCAAACAAATAGATGTTTTCATGTTCATTAGAACAGGAGATTCTATTAAGACATTCAACAATCTTTTCGGCAGAATAAAGTCCGCCGGTCTTCTTTTGAATGATCCGCATAATAGTAAGAGCTATAAAACAAGTCAGAAAATGAGCATTAATGTGATCCTCAAGGGACACATAGACCGGCCGTGTTTCCAGTACCCCCTTAGTGACCCGAAACGTGGTTTTGGAGAGCACTCCTTTAAAAAATAATTGCATCAATTAATGCATAAACCTTTACGGTAGGCATATAATATAGTATCATTGCATTGCAAAGAGGTGGTGCAATGAATCCGCATTACAATCAGAATTATACCCGAGAGCAAATAGTGCTGGTTTTGCAGACAATACAGGATTGCGTAAGAGAGAGTCGTTTTTATATTTCTAAAAACGAGAATAGACAGGAAAACATAGATTTTATAAACGAGTATAACCTCACCAGCAAAAAGCAGAAAGAAATTCTTTTGCAAATTGCGCCTGAGGATTTCTGCCATACGCTACAAAATACTAATTTGGGATTTGAATATGAGGTCTTATATGTATTTTGTTCGCAGGTAATGTTATTCAAATTTGGAGGCGATGAAGAAATGGTAGATGTTTATACCAAATTTAACATAATAGACATCAGCGAAGGAAAGCGCGTGGTAGTCATATCATTCCATAAGCGTAACAAGCCGATCGATTACTTTTTTAAGTAATAGTCGGAACTGAAAGGAGAGGTTTTATGAATGAGAAAACAACATTCTGTGAGGAATGCAGAGCAGATGTGGCCTATTATTGTGAGAGCGTTTCTTTAAAAGGCTTATTGAAAGGTGAAGAATATAGTTATACCGGAAAGAAAGCCTTGTGCACCGAATGTGGTGCTGAAGTCTATGCGGCCGAAATTGAAGACGGCAATCTTAAGGCACTTTACGATGCTTATCGTCAAAAGAACGGCATCATTTCGCTTGAAAAAATTATAGAAATTCCGCAAAAATACAACGTCGGAAAACGGCCACTATCATTGCTTTTAGGTTGGGGAGAGATGACGTTTTCCCGTTATTGCGATGGCGATATGCCGACAAAGCAATATTCTGATATTCTTCAGAAAATATACGATGAACCGTCTTTTTACCTTTCGTTGCTGGAAGAGAATAGAGGCAACCTCCGGTCTCAGACAGCATTTGAAAAGAGCAAACGCCAGACTGTGGAGTTACTGGGTGGTCAAATGACTGCAGCGTCCAAAGTGGATGAGGTTATTGACTACTTATTGTTCCAGTGCGAAGACATCACACCACTGGCATTGCAGAAGGCTCTATATTATACTCAGGGATTCTACTATGCTTTTATGAACAGTTTTTTGTTTGCTGAGGACTGCGAAGCGTGGGTGCATGGGCCAGTTTATCGAGAGATTTACAACCGTTACTCGAGTTACCGTTTTGATCCGATAGAAAGCAATGGTGAGTTTGACGTTTCTGTTTTTACAGATTTCGAAAAAGCGGTTATTGATAGCGTTATTCAAAACTTCTGCTGTTACAGTGGAAAAATATTGGAGCGATTTACACACTCGGAAATGCCCTGGATAAAAGCCCGCGGGCGTTTGCCGGCTAACGCGAATTCTAATCGAACAATTACTAAAGAGGATATCGGAGAGTATTTCAGTGCTGTAAAGCAGAAGTATAATATGTTAACACCGAATGACATCGAGAACTATGCTCAGGTCATGTTTAACAGGACAATGAGAAGTTGACGAAAAAGACGGAAAACAACTGCTAAAATAGTAGCATGAATAATCAATTTGACGCCTTCACGGGACGACCCGCGAGGGCTTTTTATTTGCTCAAAACGAGGTGAATCTTAATGCCTTTTAAGCCCAAACGACCGTGTTCCCAACCTGGCTGTCCGAAGCTGACCGGGTGCAGGAGTCAAATCTCTACAGCCTTTGCCATGGAGAACGGGCGGCTCCCTTCGCGCGCAAAAATTACAGTTCAAACGGGGGATTAAGCTCCGCCACAGCAAGGAGGTGAAGGCTTATGGCAAAAGACGGAACCAATAGGGGCGGCCGTCGGGTCCGCGCCGGTAGCGATATAGGCACGAGCGTATATGACGGACGTGGTCTGTTGATTCTATAGATATTCGGCTAACAGATTGCATTTCGCAATACAAACGGGCATAATAGTATCAAAATAGGAGGTTTTCGTTATGGCAAGAACATCAAATATATTTGCCCGTGTCGAGCCGGAAGTCAAAGAACAGGCAGAGCTGGTTTTAGAGCAGCTTGGTATCCCGATGTCAAACGCAATCGGACTTTTTCTCAGGCAGGTCGTGCTTCAGCGAGGTATTCCCTTTGAATTGAAGCTTCCGCAAATTACACCTCTGTCAGTCAATACGCTTACCGTGGAGCAATTCAATGCTGAGATCGAGAAAGGTCTGGCTGATCTGACCGCCGGAAGGGTCGTTTCTGCGGAAAAAGTAGCTGATAGAATGCGCCAAGACTATAGAATATGAGCGAATGGACGGTTGTTTATACCGAGCAAGCTGAGCGGGACTTACGCAGCATATTCGAGTATATCGCTTTCTCCCTGCTTGAGCCGGAAGTCGCGAAAAATCAATCACAGCGGATCATGGATGCGGTCGCAAAGCTAGATGAAATGCCCTTGCGGTATCATCTTTATGAAAAAGAGCCATGGCATAGCAAAGGCTTGCGGGTTTTGCCAATAGGTAATTTTTTGGCATTTTATCTGCCTGTGGAAGCAAAAATGACAGTCGCGGTTATCCGCATTATGTACGGTGGACGTAATATTGAAGAACAGCTGCGGCAGACAGAAGCTGGAGGGTAAATGAGTATGTTAAACAGCTTGCATTAACAAATTTATAAACTTATTAGCGTCTTGTTTGGAGATGGGCAAAAAGCCCACCTCATCAAGAATAACAAGATCACTGTTCTTAATGGTTTTTACTCTTCTGGCAGCTCGGGTACTAATCTCCGCTGTTTTAAGCAGCCGCATCAGTTCATCCAAAGTAACAAAGGATACATTGTATCCGGCTTCCACCGCTTTAACTCCTAATCCAATGGACAACCTGGTTTTCCCTAAGCCCGTAGGCCCCAGAAACATGATGTTATATGCTTTCTGATCCCGGGCATATCGTCGAGGTTATAGACTTTTATGCCCGAGTTGGTGAATTGTGGGCCAATAAGGATTATCCATTGTGTCAGGAGGCTACAAAGCTTGCTGCCAAGGTTACTGGCTATGATGAAATAATGATAGATCACGATATGGCATTGATTTCTGATTTAACCAGAACAAGAGCTTATTTGGGAGACGTTCTCGATACCGAACTCGGAAATCGCCAGTATTTGGATGAATGGATTCCCTTTCAAAATGTTTATCGTCATGCCCAGCCACGCATGCAGATTTTCCCCGGTGGGCGATGTTGGTCATCCTCGTTTGGGTTGGGGACACGATGGAATTTATCCACTAAACCGCATAATACGCTGGGTATCTGTTGAACGAGACTGGGATTACAATTGCAGGGTTTATTAGAAATAAATATTAATATTAAGATTTAATATCGTATCATATTAATAAACCAGTTCTTTAAATGAAATACGAAAGAAAAGAGGGGTGTGCCTTGAAACAATTGATTACTGTGGGGTTAATTTTCGGGGGATGTTCCGCAGAACACGATGTATCGATTCTTTCAGCAAAGGCTATTGCGCAAAATATTAACCGTAGTTGTTATGATGTTGTTCCAGTTTATGTCGACAAATGTGGAAAATGGTATATTACCAATGAGACACTAGAAATATCTAAGTTGGATGAACAACAAGTATGGTTAAGCATGGACCCGGAAAGACCTGGTTTAAAAATGGAAAATGATGGGGGTGTTTTTATCTTTCCCATCGATGTATTTTTCCCAATTATCCATGGACCCTATGGCGAGGACGGTCACCTTCAAGGATTGTTGAAAATCTCAGGAATACCTTTTGTGGGCTCTGGAGTTGCATCGTCAGTGATCGGTATGGATAAGGAGTACATGAAAATGATTTTCAAAAAAGAGTCTATTCCAGTAGTAGATTATTTGGTTTTTCGCAACAATGGGGATTGGAATATGCATAAAGCAATAACAAGTGTAGAAGAGACTTTCGGATTTCCATGTTTCGTTAAACCTTGTAACATGGGCTCCAGTATTGGTGTTACAAAAGTAAGTGATAGCTCTAAACTTCAAGAAGCAATTGAAGTGGCATTCACACATGACCGAAAGGTGATTGTAGAGAAGGCTGTTAATGCACGAGAGATAGAGTGCGCAATTCTTGGCGATAATGAACCTAAAGCCTCGGTTTTGGGCGAGATTATACCCAATTCCGAATTCTATTCCTACAATGTTAAATATTATTCCGACCAAGCTAAATTAATTATTGGTGCAGATCTTGATCCTGGTATAAGTGACAAAATTCGAGAAATAGCTGTGCGTGTTCATAAGACAATAGGGTGCTACGACTTTTCCCGGGTTGATTTCTTTTTAGATAAGGAATCGGATGCTGTCTGGGTTAATGAAATAAATACAGTTCCTGGCTTCACTGATAAAAGCATGTATTTTAAGTTATGGGAAGCTACCGGACTAAATTTTGGAGAATTGATTGACCGGCTAATCCATTTGACCTTGGAACGTGAAACGATGAATCGTTCTATGTGTATTAAGTAATCTTAAGAGGAGCGATAAAATAAACATGCATTGGAGAGCTTCCAGGAGATAGAACAAGATCAAGTAATGGATTTCCATTCGTAAATCAGTATTACCCTAATTGGCATAATTGGTGGCCTAACCTTTTAGAGAAGTAGTAGTTTTTCAGATTGATGAGATAATCTGATTCATAAGATCACTTGCAGCTTTATAAGAATGTTTGAATATCCTGAAGGCTCTGCATGGCAATTTCTGGGACATACATTGGGTAGCAAAAAGAAAATACCCACAGCAAGTCGTATGATTACCTGGGTTACCTATTCGAGCAGACTTAGGGTATGTGTATAACTTTGTGTAAATGGATTTCCCTTTATTTTATTGTTAAGCATAGTTTGCCCAATAAATGGCAAACTATACATGAGTCTTACCTATCAGAAGGATAGGGCAATGCTGAGGAGCAACCCGAGCGTCTGACAGGATTCGACCGAGGGGTGAACTGGGATGCCACTATGGTGTCCCTTTTCAGTTTCACCCCTTGGGAGAACTAAGCGATATTATCTAAAGTTCAACATTATCTAAAGTTGGGCGCATTTACCCTACCATTAAAGCAAAGTTACACACTCAACTTTAGATAAACTATTCCTTCATTGCAGAGACTTTAAGAATTCAAACATAGCAGATTTTTCACTGTCACTGTAGTACTCCGTATCCCCAACTAGGTCAGATGACGCTTTGCTTATGGCATTTCTTACAACCTCTGGGTTATTCTTGGCATATCGCTCGGTTGTTACAACAGACGAATGTCCAAGGAAATCACGGATGTAATAAATATTAGCCCCGCCCTGAATCAAGTTGCTGGCCTTGGTACTGCGCAGTAGGTGCGGCGAAATAGTCATGCGGAACATGTCTGGATGCAGTTGCTTTCCCATTTCAACGTACTTCTTGAGGATATATGCGACTCCAACGGTAGTCAATTTGTCATGGCTGCGGTTTTCAAAGAGGAATTGGTTCATCCTATTGATTTGGTTTTCCTTTATATACCCCTGCAGCATATCCGCGGTTTTAGAGGTAATCGGAACGACTCTTGTTTTGCTTCCTTTCCCAAACAGCTTGACGGTTGGCGTTTTTCCAAAGGAAACATCTCCAGCTTTGAGTTCAACCAATTCGCCGGCACGTGCGGCTGTATCATATAGAAGTAATAAAAGCACAAGATCTCTTCTTCCATGCCTAGTTTGAATATTGGGCATGGAGAACATCACTTCCATCTCCTCTACAGTCAGGTATTTAGGAGGAGCTGTCGGCGTTTTCTTTTCGGGTATGGACATAATGTCGCGGCATAGGACGGTGTAGATAACAGATTCAGACTGTATGTACTGGAATAGCGATTTGAGTGCGGACAGGCGTTGGTTTCTCGATGCGGCGCAATTGTTCCGCTTCATTTCTAACTAGAGTAAAAAGTTTTCAATCAGGTGCTTGTCTATTCTGTCCAGCGTCAGTTTCTCATATGTGATTCCCTTCTCGCTTTTACAATACTGGAAGAACAACATCAGAGAGCAACTGTAAGAGGAGATCGTATTTTGACTCAACCCTCTTTGCAGCGGCAGGTACTTCATAAAGTAAGAATAGATATAGTCTGCGAAGTCGGGTTTAGACATCAAAGATCACCTCCGGAACACAGGTATCCACAACAGAAGCTCCTGCCACGATTATGTTGGAGAAATCAAATTCTGGTAAATGAATATACCTTTCTGTATCCTTGATGTTTGTATGTCCCGCATATGCCGCAATGATGGGCAAAGCCGTATATAGATCAAGTTCCAGTTCCCCGATATCCAGAGCTGTTTCTTTTGACAATGCGGGGGCTTCACCGACAGCCTGATTCATTTGGCAGCAAATATCTCTGAGACGGTATATATCCGAGCCCGCAAACTTTTGACCAAGTCCACGTTTAAACCTGAGAAAATCCAAACAGACATCAGTGCATGGACCGTCAGGAAACAATACCTTGAATTCAGTTTCAGTCATTGGAGGGCACCTCCAATGCTGCCAGTCTCAATTTTTCAATATCTATTCGGATGTACTGCTTGGTTACATTGGCATATTTATGCCCAAGTGCTTCCGAAATGACTGTTATGGGGACATCGTCACGCATCAACCTTGTCGCAAGACTGTGTCGGAGGGTATGCATCCCATGGTGCTTGCCCTCCGTATTGACACCGGCTGCCTTAAAATATTTATTGAGCCGATTGTAGTAACTACCAGCGGATACGTACGGAGAAACCGGAGCCAATGACCGCAGAAACAAATTTTCAAATGCGGTATTCTTAGGTCTTGCATATATCAAATAGTCAAGCAAAGCCCATTTTAGAGCGTCGCTCATGGACAAACGTAAAAATCCTCCGGTCTTTTCTTGGACAATCTCAATCGTCCCTGCGTTCCATTTGATGTCTGACATTCGCATGCCAGTATCAACAGCTAAAAGGATTACCGCGTAGTCTTTTTTCCCTCCCGGGGTCGTCCTATCAACGGAAGACAATACGCTACGAATTTCATTAGTACTGTAAGCCGAAGGGAGATGTTCGAATTTCCCGTTATTAGCGGCTTTCAGATTTACAGACAAGTCCTTGGATAATATAGCTTCAATCATCAGGTATCTGAAAAAGTCTCTGAGAGTAATAATGATGCCGCTTTTCGTTGATGGACTGAGTTCGTTTCTGGTCTCAAGATAGTTCAGGACAGTTGTTTGGCTCAATCCGGAGATAGTATGGATTTGTTCATTTTCAGCAAAGAACAGGAAATCCCTAACGATCTGCTGCTTCAATGAAATGCTTCCCGGCTTCAAGGTCTTTCTCCTAAGCTGGTCGATATAGCTGTCATACGCTTCCATAAAGGATGGAGACCGAAACTGCCTTGGCAACCTGTAGGTACGATGTGTAATCCAGGTACCTGTGACGGATAAATCATACAGACACAGGAGCATTCGGGCATAATGCTTCTCCTTGTCCGTTGCCGGATGAAAAACATCTTCAATGCCATACCTGAATTGTGCAAAGTGAGTGACCAGGTCGCTGGAGCAGGATACGATGCCTTTGTTGTCGGCATATTCCATAAGCTGTCCCCAAACACTGAGGTAATTCTTGATGGTCTTTTCATCATAACCCTTTTCGATCATCAGAGTCTTTGTATTCTCCACTTGAACTGACAGCTGAACAGTTGTCCTTTCTTACGGTGCTTGCATAATAAAAAACCTCCTTTGAATTCTGATTGATTCAATGGAGATTTTACATTATAAAAAGCTATGGTGGTGTGAATACGGCATAACTGTCGGCTATTTGTTGCCCAACTTTAGATAATGTTGAACTTTAGATAAGCGTTAAACTCCTGGGGCGAAGCCCCAGCCTTTCCTAGGACATTGCATTAAGTGTTAATCTGTCTTCAAAATGAATTGCCATTTGTGAGATACATCTCTTCCATTCCCTTATCGGCATAGACCATTTTTTAGATGCTTCCATGGTAGCCAGGTATATGATCTTGCGCAGAGCATCGTCAGTGGGATAAGAGTTCTTGGTCTTGGTAACTTTTCGCAATTGCCGGTGATAACCTTCTATGGTTTATCCAAAGTTTTGGATAAGCGGTGTTATCCGTAGGATTTCGTTATCCTCAGGATGATTGGGAAACCGCATGATACTTAT
>ENA-UOOK01003875-UOOK01003875.1-fermentation-metagenome-genome-assembly--contig:-NODE-3875-length-16582-cov-5.335572_pt1 | contig 16582 bp, 16 predicted proteins | sample MGYA00245777_ERZ724023 | MGnify/ENA primary metagenome ERZ724023 (study PRJEB28704, sample SAMN03018312) | fermentation metagenome | biome: anthropogenic terrestrial biome; feature: soil; material...
GTGGCTTGGTATGATAATGAGTGGGGTTATTCTAACAAGGTGGTTGAACTAATTGGTCATATGGCTAAGGTAGATAGAAAATAGTCGAACCAGGCGCAAGAATAAGCTTTGAACAAGACCGGTTTTTATTGCCGGTCTTGTTTCTTATTAAGAATCGCAAAACTATTCTATAAAACCTTTCACTATGTTGGTAGGAAGAGAAATAGTTATACTGGTGGGAAAATAGGTCAAGCTAAATTTAAAATAAAAGCCGAGCTAAATCAGAAAAATGAGATACTTAGTGGGAGTAGTAATATTTTAGCTTGCTATAAAATAGATGTGTGTTACGAACAATATTAGTAGGTGAGGGAATTGCATAATTACCTTAGCTTATATTTGACCATAATATATAGTGTTTATCTTAAATTAGGCTATCAATATGTTGCGCTCAAATCGTAAATTATTAAATTATGCAATTCCTTAAGGTAGTCGTTCACGCTGGCTACCGCCCGCACACATGAAATGATGAAAATTGGGCCAGGTGAATCGACGAGCGTCGAAGTGTTTTTTAGATAGATAATATTATGGAGGTGAAAAGTTTGGCGGATTTATGGCAAGACATAAAAAAGAATGTTGATAAATTAACAACGACGATCAATGTTAAAACAAAAGAGGTAGTACAAGTCTCAAAAGTAAAAAAAGAGATCGATGAATTAAAAAGCAAGATGAGATCTTATTTCCCAGCCTTGGGTGAATTAACTTATACTATGTATAGTGAGGAAAATTTTGATCAGGAAAAACTGAAGGAAAAGTGTAAAGTGATAGCTACTTTGGAAGAGCAGGTTAAGCAGAAGGAAAAAGAGTTAAAGCAAGTTTACCGTGAGTCCCAGGAAGCGCGAGGAAAAAGGTTTTGTCCTTATTGTGAAGCAAAAATCTCTGATGACGCTAAATTCTGTAATCAGTGTGGAAAGAGTTTACCAGTCAAAATCGAAACTAATTAATGGTTTACCTTTACTTAGCTCACTTTTCGCACCTGAGGGAATTGCATAATTACCCTAAGCGTGTATTTAACCAATTCAGGAAATTCCTCCTTTGTTGATTCACCCGTCTTTGAATTACATTTCTTTGTTATACTGTCGGTAGGCGGCATGAACAACTTGCTTGTCGATTCACTTGGCTTTGCTTTAGATCACTTCGTGATGGGGAAAGTAGCCAGCGTGAGCGACTATATAGAAAACACTTCGAGGCTTGTTCGATCAACGTTAACTTTCATCTTGTTTTTTACTTGGGCCAAGTGGTTGTTAACGTTGACGACTTAGTGGGTGCGAAAGGTGAGATTTATTATTGATAAGCTCTGTTCTCACTATTTTTTCTTACTTCGGCTGGTTGGGGAAAATCATAGGTCTTTCTCCGATATGCAAGTTGAACACCGGTCAGCTCAGCTACTTCAGGGGTGAGGGCGCAAAGATCGTTACGATCGACAGCCGAGAGCGACTCTTTACCCATTGCTACTGCGCCTAGCACCATCTCGGCAACGCAGGATTTTAGATAATTAGTAAGGCTTTCCACAGCTAAGTCCAGATCTAGCTCCTCTTTGAGCCGACCACTGTTTAAAGCTAACTGGGTTGGGGGTTCTAAAGGTGCGGTTTCAACCATTTGAGTATGGATCATGGCCATCACGGCGGCGGTACCGATGTAAACGGCGTCAGCGCCTAAAGCCATTGCTTTTAGAAAATGTTCGGGAGAGAAGAGTCCACCACTGGCGATGATGGAGACTTTGTCCCGTACACCTTTTTCCTCTAGGTAATCGGCGGCGCGGACTAAGGCGTGCATGGTCGGCAAACCAAAGGCATCTTCCAAGAGGGGCTGCCCGGCATGGGTTCCTGCTTCCGCGCCGTCGATGACAATGACATCAATGCCAGCCTCAACGGCTAGTTCAATTTCGTCTTCTAGGTAGTGGGAAGCGGCGAACTTATAGGAGATCGGGACACCCCCGGTCTCTTCTTTTAACCGGGAAACCAAGTGTTTTAGATCAGCGGCTGATTCCAGTCCGTCGAGGCGGGACGCAATGACCGCATCTTCACCTTTTTCCAGACCAAAAACATGCCGGAACTCCTCGTCAATCTGGTCGGCCTTCGTGGTCTGGGGGGCTGAAGCTTGCGCGCCTTGGCCCAGTTGAATTTCGACCATATCAGCTAGGGCGTAAAAGTCCTTTTTATTCCCATGGGGCCAGCGGCCGCGGTGGTATTGGTAAATGTACTTGGCGGCTGCTTCCCGTTCTTCCGGAAGGTAGGCCCCTTCGCCGGTATTGGTGGCGGTCCCGGCGGCGGTTGATGCTTTGGCTAAAGCAAGACGGGCCTGTTTACTAATGGCACCGCCGTAGGACATCCCGGAGATGATGATTGGGATCGAAAGTTCTAATGGACGCTTAGCTTTAGGTCCAAGGGTCACCTTGGTTTCAACACTTTTTTCATCGACGGTTGGTAATCGTACCAAGTGCACCGGGTTAAACATCAACTCTTGCCAGGGGGAAAAATGGTAGACGCTACCAAAGGGTCGACCCAAGGGTTTCCCCTTTTCAGCCCGGAGCACAATCTCCATCAAGTGAAGGGGGGTAACTTTCATCCCCGTCGAAATGATTTCCCACACATTTTCCACATAAGGGTCACGCATTAAGCGCAAAAGTAATTGGTCGGCAATTTTATCAACCAAGGTCCGACTAGCCTCATCGATTAAACCCATGCTAATACCCTTCTTTCTTGCTGTCTGTTTTCTCTAGTTAGTTGCGAAACGAGACCGGGGAAGACGGGGGCGGCGGTTTTAATCTGGACGATTGTCGGTTCTGTACTTTGTAGCGCTAAGCCCAAAACCTCTTCCAATTCGGAAGCATCATCAATGGTAAAACCCTTTCCGCCGCAGATACGGGCGTATTCGCCAAAATCTGCCGTCTGTACCTGGGTTAGGCCAAAATCCATCGCCTTAAGCTCCATGCGGTCTCGCTCCATCGCTAGCCAATCATTTTTCAGGACAATGACGGTAATTGGTAATTGGTAGCGGACAGCGGTGACAAAATCCCCTAAACTTTGCGCGAAGCTGCCATCACCAACCAGCGCAATGACTTGGCGCTGCGGAGCGGAGATTTTGGCGCTGAGCGCCGCCGGGAGACCAAACCCCATTGACCGCCATTTGCCGGAGATGAGGACTATTTGCCGGGTTCCATTGAACAACCGGTTGAACCAGACGGTATGGTCACCAACGTCTAAGCAGATTACCGCATCTTCTTTTACGGTCATTTCGATTGCTTTGATTATCCTTCCTGGTGGGATTGGGGTGCCTTCGGTCTCAAGTTCAGGAGCGATCCTTTCTGCCCATTGGACCTTTAATTCCTGCAAACGTTGCCCCCAGCGGGATTTATTCTTTTGCTCCAACCCGGCCTGCAAACGGGGGAGAAGATGATTGAGGTCGCCAACAACCCCGTAAGCAACTGGAATTTTCCCCCCGATATTCTCCGGAATCGCATCAAGCTGCACAATTTTTAAATGTTCTGGAAGGTAAAACTCGGGCCACCAAGTGGCACCGGCAATGAGCAGAAGATCGGCTTCAGCCAGCATCCGGCTGGAAGCCTCACTGCCGCCGGGACCAAGTCCACCGAGGACCAGGGGATGGGCACCGGGAACCACCCCTTTGGCTGACATGGTAAGGGCAATCCCACTTTCCCACTGGGCGGCCAGATCTAAAAGAAGCGGACCAAAGCCTACGGCACCGCGGCCGGCCAAGATCGCCGGACGCTCCGCCGCATTTAAGAGAGGGAGCACACCATCGATTACTTCTATACTAGATTGGGCTTTAGTGTTCAGATATGGTTCGGGCGGTCGGATTGGTTCCGTAGTAGGCTTTGACCAAAGATCTTTCGTCAAGGCCAAATGGACGGGACAACCTTGTGCCATGGCGGTACGAAGAGCTTTGGTTAAAACCGCATTGACGGCATCGACGTTGGTTACTAATCCTGAATAGCCGACGGCCGGTGCCAGTAAGAGATTTTGATCGGCAGCTTGTTTATATTCGGTATCTAGGTTAAAACTGTCAACCTGGCCGGTCAATGCTAAAACTGGCGCCCGGTCTTTTTTGGCATCCATTAAGCCATTCAATAAGTTGGCTGTTCCGGGTCCGCTGGTGGCAACAGAAACTCCTAAAGCTCCGGTCAACTTGGCTTGGGCGGAAGCCATAAAGGCGGCGGTGGCTTCGTGGATTACACTATAGAACTGAAGTTGGGGATGGTCCTCAATCGCTGATAGTAAAGGGAGGATTGCATCCCCAGGCACACCGTAAACCGCCTTTACTCCCCAGGCGGCAAGCTGCGCGGCGACCCATTGCGCCACGGTTGTGGTGGACAACGTTTTAACACCTCCTAATCTAGATAGCCTTAGTTGTTTACTTTTATCCTTTCACGTGTGCGGGCGGTAGCCAGCGTGAGCGACTACGCTTCGATCCGCACCGCATGGGCGACACAGGGAATGTTTTCGCCTTGCTGAAAGGAAGTGGTGCTATGGAGGGCACCGGTACCGACCAGTAGCAGATGCTGTAGTTCTTTCTTTTGAAATTTCTTATAAAGGTGGCCGTAGGTGACCAAGGCCGAAGCGGCGCAGCCGCTGGCCCCGGCATGAACATCCTGCTTTTTCAAGTCATAGATCATCACGCCGCAATCATTAAAGTTTTCACCAAGTGTTAAGCCGTTTTCGGCCAGTTCTCCACGGCAAAGGTCAAGGCCGATTTTTCCCAGGTCACCGGTGACAATCAAATCGAAGGCATTAGGGTCCCAACCGGTATCCTGAAAATGTTGGAAGATGGTGTCGGCGGCGGCGGGTGCCATGGCAGCCCCCATATTCAGCGGGTCGGTTGATCCTAAATCGATTACTTTCCCGAAGGTGACGGCGGTGACCTTCGGTCCCGCCCCGTTATAACAGAGGAGGGCAGCGCCCGCGCCGGTAACCGTCCATTGCTGGTAAGGGCGGCGTTGTCCGCCGTATTCCGTTGGATAACGATATTGCCTTTCGGCAGTGGAGTTATGGCTAGACGTAGCTGCCAGTACCGTCCCGGCAAACCCGCCATCCAAAAGCATAGCGCCGAGCCCGAGGCCAAGTGCAGCTGTGGAACAGGCACCATAGAGTCCGAGAAAAGGAATACCTAAGGTGATCGCGGTGAAGTTAGCGGAAATAATTTGGTTTAAGAGATCGCCGGCGAGAAAAAGGTCAACCTCTGCTGTGGAGCAAGAAGCATGATCCAAAGCTAATTGGCAGGCTTTCGTTAGCATCGAACGTTCGGCTTGTTCAAAAGTCTTCTCGTTGTTCCGCGGATCGGTCAGGATTTCATCGAAATCTTCATGTAAGGGACCAAGGCCTTCAAAAGGACCGGCTACCGTACCGGTACTTAAGATTATGGGCGGATTACCAAATTGGTAAGTTTGTTTTCCAGTTTTCTTTCCCATGCTTTTCCTCTAGTCCTTTCACAAAAATCATTTCCGGTTGGTTAATGAAAAATGGCATGGATTAATCCAAAGATAAAGGCGGTCATGACGCCGAAAGTAATGACGGCGCCGGCTAAGGTAAACATTTTGGCACACACGCCATAGACTAAACCTTCTTCCCGAAATTCCAGGGCTGATGAGACCACCGAATTAGCAAAGCCGGTTACCGGGACGGCTATTCCGGCTCCGGCGTATTTAGCTAGTTTGTCGAAGACACCGAACCCGGTTAAAAGGGAGCCGATGAGAATCATGGTTGCCGTCGCCGGATTAGCGGCTTCATTTAGTGGAATGTTCATGATCGCGCTATAAAAATCAATAAACGCTTGCCCCAGCATACAGATGAGTCCGCCACTGATAAAGGCGAAACTGACATTCTTTAGGTAGCGCGGTTTCGGTTCCGCTTTTTTTGCTTTATTTTGGTACTTTTGCTGTTTTGGGGTTAATTTTGGTTTTGACACTCCTTTTCACCTCTCTTTTAAGTTTTCCAAGGCGGGCGGTTTTATGCCGTTTAATCGGGACAAGATGGAGATAGCAAGAATAGTAGAGGAGGGAAGAAGATACCGGAACCTAGGATCTTAGAAACTTATGTCGGGGAGTATGCCAGTGGCAAAAGTGAGAATGCTATTAATCGAAGCTTGCAATTGGCCAGGGCGGGGCGGCAGGTACGCCTGGTCGACTTGGACTTGGTTGAGCCCTTTTATACCCTACGGCCGTTAAAACGGAAGTTGGAAGGAGCAGGGCTTGAAGTTATCGGTTGGGAAACCAACGAACTGGTCGGTCTGGGTGAAGCGGCGATCCCGTTCAAAAAAGAAATGGCCAGGGCCCTTGCTTTTGACGGGGATGTGATCGTGGATTTAGGATACGGCGTGGAGGGACGTCAGCTGCTCAATTTAATTGAAGGAAGTTCGGGGTTTGATGTGGGAGATGGGCCCTTCCGTTTAATTATGGTGATTAATACGACGCGGCCGTTAACTTCCTCGCTCCCGTTGATCGGTGCCTATCTTCAAGAATTTGGCCCCGTCGATGGTTTGCTCAACAATACCCATCTGGGGGAAGAGACAACGGCGGAGTTGGTTCAGGAGGGGGCGGTGTTGGTAACGGAGGCTGCTGAGCAAAGGGGACTACCTGTGGTCGCCACGGCGGCTTTAGTGCCGTATGCCAGGGAAATCGGTACTCACGACCGCTTGGGGAATCCGGTGCGTCCCTTGGTTCGCTATATGCAAGATGCTTTCTGGTAACCCAGTAGCCCAAGGGACTTTGGCTGCGATAAGACATTTGGAAAGGTGGGGGAGAAAATCGCAAGTATAGAGTTGGCCGCTGAATATCAAGCGGTCCTCGGGAAAGCAAAGCGGAGTTTTATGACCGGAAATGAAGTGGTGGCATGGGCAGCCTTGGCGGCCGAGGCCGATTTTATGTATGGCTATCCCATTACTCCCCAAAACGAGATTATGCATTACTGGGCCCGATTGGCACCCCATTTTGGCCGGGGTTTCCTCCAGACCGAGGATGAAATGTCAGCCGGTTTTACGATGCTGGGCGGCGCTTTGGTAGGGAAGAAAACATTCTCAGCTACTGCCGGTCCGGGTAATGTTTTAATGCAGGAGCCGATTTCCATGGCGGAGATGATGCGGATCCCGGGCGTCTGGGTCATCCAGCAGCGGGGTGGACCGTCGACCGCCACGGTCATCTATTCACAGCAAGAATTGCGTTTAACGACGATGGGGGGAAACGGTGAAGGACTGAGAGTCGTCTATTCCACTGCCTCCCATCAGGAACTGTTCGAATATACGATTAAAGCATTTAATACCGCATGGAAATACCGTTTTCCCACCTTTGTGCTGGGCGATGGTTATCAGGCAAAAATGCGGGAAGCGGTAACTCTTTTCCGCCCGGTAGAACAAGGGTGGAAGCTGGTTCCAGCAGAGCCAATCCTCCGCCCGTCGGGAATTCCGGCCCTTGATCGGGAACCGGTCCATCTCCGGAACACTTTCAATATTGAAGAAGAGTTACATGACCGGCTCATGGCGCAGGTGGCCGATTACGAGCAGATGGAACCAGAGGTAGTAGAATGGGAAGTTGAAAGTAGTCCGGATACGGAGATACTCATCGTAGCCCATGGTGTGGTAGCGCGGGCGGCCAAACAAACTCAGGCCCAATTGAACCGGGCGGGTTTAAAGGTGGGTTATTTTCGGCCGATTACGGTTCGGCCCTTCCCGGGTACCGCCTTGCGCGATGTGCTCATGGCCAATCCCCATCTCCGGCTGTTGGTTGTGGAGTCGGCCTATGGGCAGTTGCTGTCGATGGTGAAAGCGGAACTGTACGGGCTGGCGAATCCCATTGACACCCTATTGAAGCCGGGGGTTGGAGTGACGGCAGAGGAGATCGAAGTAACCGTTAGGCGGCTAATGGCTAAGGAGGAGGGTTAAAAGAAAAGTGGAAGAAAAAACAGCGGTGGTCCAGGAAGCGATGGACCGTCCCCAAATGCCGCTTTCCTGGCGGACAGAGACCAAACCCCATCGTTTCTGTCCCGGTTGCGGCCATGGGATCGCCCTCAAAGCTTTAGGAGAAGTCGTTGATGAGCTTGGGATTTTGGACCGGGTCTTATATGGTTGTGACATTGGTTGCTCCCTCTTGAGTTGGGACTTTTTTAACTTTGATAGCATCCAAACCCATCATGGTCGGACGATTCCGGTGATCGTTGGCGCAAAAAGGGCCCGTCCGGAGACGATCGGTATCGCCTATATGGGTGACGGCGGCGGGTATGCCATCGGGGCTCAGCATTTAGTCAATGCCGCGCTCCGGGGGGAGAAAATTACGGCGATCCTCGCCAACAACACCTTATATGCGATGACCGGCGGACAGATGGCACCGACGACCCTTCCTGGGCAAAAGACCGGCACCAGTCCGTACGGACGGGAAGTAGCTAAAACCGGGGCTCCAATCCAGGGGCCGGAATTGGTAGCGGCGGTGGCACCGGCGGGCAGCTATGTCGCCCGGGCGACGGTCGGGGAATATCAGCAGTTAAAGCAGTACCTGAAGCAAGCCCTCCGGAACCAGATCGCAGGAGGGGGTTTCTCCTTTGTTGAGGTCTTATCGACCTGTCCGACCAATTGGCGGACCAATGCGAAACAGACCTGGGGCTTTCTCCAGGGAGAGATGGCCAAATATTTTAAAGTAGGCGAATATCTGGTCCCCGAAACGACGGCGACCGGGGAGGAATAGTCAATGGCAACGGTGAAAAAAGTAAAGATCGTTATTGCCGGTGAAGGGGGCCAGGGGGTACAGAGTATTGGTGAGCTGTTGGCCGAAGCCGCCTTTCAAGCGGGTAGGCAAGCGTTGTATATTCCCAATTTCGGGGTGGAACAGCGGGGAGGGGTTTCGATCGCCTTTGTTCAGATCGCCGCCGACGGTGCGATCGGGGCACCCAAATTCCAAAAGGCTGACCTCTTAACCGTTTTAAGCAAACGTGCGGCCGAGCGGACTAAAGGGTACTTAAAGCCGGGTAGCATCTATCTTTATGATGAATCAGCAGTGCAGGCACCGACGATTGCGGACCAAGCCATCGGAATTCAGGGTTATGAAACCGTAGCCCCCGAGGGCTTTGCTAAGATGGTAGGGACGGCAGCGGGAAGTCCACCGGAGCCGCCGACAGCAGCGGCGATCAGAACGGTTGGGATTCCGGCGGCCCAGATTGCCAAAACTGAGCTTACGCCCCGGGTTTTTAACATCATTATCTTAGGCGCGATGGTGCGACTGCTTGATATTTTATCCCCCGATCAGGTGAAAGCGGCGATCACCACCAAATTCGCCGAAAAGTTCCGACAAAATCCGGAACTAGAAACCTTGAATTATGAGGCCTTTGAGCAGGGTCTAGCATTGGGATTGGAACGGGAACTAAGTTCGAGCGAAAGGTAAGGTGGGAACATGGTAGGGCATAGTGAACTTAAGGACCGATCGGAAGCAACAACAAGTACTGCTGATCAGGATCAGCGGTTTAGCGTGGAAAGGTGGGCGACGGCGCGGGGTTCGTGGACGCTCTTTCCGGAACTTTGTAAAGGGTGTGGCTTATGTATCGAACGTTGCCCGGTGGATGTGATTAAGTGGTCACCCGAGCTTGGCGCCTATGGTACCAACCGGGTAACCGTTAAGGCTGAGGGGTGTATTACCTGTAAAATCTGTGCTTACTATTGTCCCGACGCGGCGATTAGCGTCACCGTAAGGTAAGGGCAAGAAAATTAAAGGCAGGGGAGTCAATGGACTAATATTTTCTAGGCAGGTGACGAAGGTGGAAATGGATTTTATGGGGGAGATCTGTCCGGTTCCTTCCATAAAGGTACGCTTGTTATTAAAGAACTTACATGCCGGAGAGGAACTAAAAGTGCTGGTCGATCATAGCTGCGCCGTTGGTAATATCATTGAAGGATTGGACAAAAAGGCCTATCAACATGTGGTGAATGAGGTGGCTAATGGGATTTGGGAGGTGATCATTAAAAAATTGTAATACCGTTTAACAAAAGGCTTTAACTCCTTCTGTTTTAATAAAATTGATAAAGTTCTGCTCTACTTCAGTTGAACCCATCTCTTTTTTCCAGACCATGGAGAATGATGTTGCCAGGTCAACACCTTTAAGTTCAATTTCTTTTAGTTCTTTGGTAAACAGGTCCTTTTTAATGGTGAAATACGGTAGAAAAGAATAGCCGTGACCAGCCCGGACCGTTGACTTAATACTTTCGATGCCATCAAGTTCAAGCAGGGGTAGGAGCACATTAAGGTCAAAGCCATAGTCTAAAAAGGCGTGTTGTAGCGCCTTTTTGAGATCGGAGTCGGCGGAGCCCAAGATTAAGGGAATCGTAGGAAGATCGGTCAGGGTTAGACTGGTAACTTCGGTAGTAGGTGGAGCTGCGAGGACAAATCGGCTTTTCAAAACGGGGCTACTATTGAAAGCTTTCAGATCGTGACCGTCTTGCACAAATCCGATTTGAATAGAATGTTCGCGGAGCTGATCGAGAATTTGGGCGGAGGAGAAGCTTTGCACGGCCACACTAAGCTGGGGGTATTTCTGTTTGAAAAGGTATAATGCGCAGGGTAAGGCGTATTGTCCGATGGCGGCACAAGTTCCGATCCGGAGCGAGGTGTGGTTTTCTTCAACAGTGGCCAAATCATTCTGGAGATTTTCCCACAATGTAATAAAACTTTGCGCGTATGAATAAAAAATATTCCCGGATTCGGTTAACTTGACCCCTTTATTACTGCGCAGTAACAACTGGTGCCCCAAGTATTTTTCCAGGGATTGAAGTTGTTGGCTAACCGCCGGTTGGGTTAGGTGTAAATGATGGGCGGCTTTTGAAATACTAGCCGCTTGAGCTGTTTCAATAAAGGCTTTCATTTGAAAGATATTCATTGCATGAGCTCCTTTGGCTTTCCGTGCCAATGGTATTACCTAATAAATTCGTTTTTTTGATCATTTATTCCTTCCAAAAGATAATCTTATATAGCATAATCAAGTCTTATGAAGTGTTTAAGGCTGAAAGGGATTATAATTGATTTGGGACAATCGGTTGTAGCTTGTGAAAAAAATCTCAATCTAAAAGGAGGTAATCTGGATGGAAACAAAAACGACAGTAACGGAAAGAGTTACGGTGCGGCCAGGCAGAAAAAAGAAAAACCAGCTTCCGGCGGCGATAGTAGTACTTTTGGGCGTGATCTGGTTTGCTTTTCTGCTCGGTGGGCAGTCTGCCGGTTTGGCGCTTTCATGGATTTTTGGGATTTGTTTTGGGGTTGTTCTCCAAAAATCACGGTTTTGTTTTACGGCCGCTTTTCGAGATCCGGTTTTAACCGGGAGTACTTCATTGACAAAGGCGGTCATTATTGCCGTATCAATTGCTTCTGTTGGCTTTGGTGCGATTCAGTACGCAGCAGTCACTAAAGGTGGAACGCTTCCGGGATTTGTTAGTCCAGTAGGTTGGCATGTGGCTATTGGCGCATTGATGTTCGGAATCGGGATGGTGATTTCGGGAGGCTGCGCCTCTGGAACCCTGATGCGGGTCGGAGAGGGCTTCATGATGCAATGGCTGTCACTAATCTTTTTTGTGCTTGGTACCTTATGGGGGGCGCATGATTATAGCTGGTGGAAGAGTATTTTTATCGACGGGACTTCAGGCGTACATTTGCCTTCCGTGCTTGGTTGGCCGTTAGGAATTGTTCTACAATTAACAGTGCTTGGATTATTATACATCCTCGCTGACCGGTGGGGAAATCGCCAAAAAAGCTAATTAAATGTCCTTTTTATGTGATCAAAAACTTTGTAAAGGAGTGCTTGAAATGGCTGAATATCGTCTTGATTGTTTAGGTGAAGCTTGTCCGGTTCCGCTTTTAAAAACCCAGAAAAAATTGGCTGGCCTCAACGTGGGTGACATGTTGATTGTCGAAATTGATCATAGTTGTGCTATGAAAAATGTACCGGAATGGGCGCGCAAAGAAGGGCACAATGTGGAGATCGAAGAGACCGGTGATGGTGAATGGGAAATCTATATTGAAAAAGTAAAGTGAGGGAGAAAGCGATGAAACTGGAAGAAAATAGATATTTTAAAGCTGTTGTTAAAGATGCTTGGCCCTATACAGTAGGAGCCGTGCTGCTTGCGCTGCTTAATATTACCCTTTTTATTGCTAACGGAAGCCCTTGGGGCGTAACAACACCCTTTGTCTACTGGGCGGCTTGGATCCATGAAACCCTGGTTGGTCCGGTGCGGGACTGGGTTTATTTTAACAACCCAACCCATCTGAAAGCTTTAGATCTTACCTTCTTCACCCATGGTGGTTCTTTAATGAACCTTGGCATTATCATCGGCGCGTTATTTACTTCTTTGGCTGCTTCTCAGTTTAAAATCAGAAAGATTAAATCCTTCCGACAAGTAATTGCGGCGATCGTTGGCGGTTTACTTATGGGCTATGGAACCAGAATTGCCTTTGGCTGTAATATTGGTGCTTTCTTCAGCGGCGTAGCCTCTTTCTCACTGCATGGCTGGGTTTATACGATCTTTATTTTTGCCGGAGCATGGATTGGCAGTAAGTTACTGGTTAAATTTTTTATGTAGCTATTGTGGACAAATGCATGCTTGAGGTAATTACGCAATTCTCCCATTTAAGGAGAGGTAGGAGAGATCAATGGAGAAAAAAATAGTTGATTATGATGTGGCAATCATTGGGGGTGGCGCGGCGGGACTGACGGCCGGGATCTATTGTGGCCGCGCCCGCTTAAAGACAATTATATTTGAGAAATCATTAGTCGGCGGGCTAGCTACCTATACCGATGAGATCGAAAATTACCCTGGGTTTGCCGAACCGCAAAAGGGTATTGAGTTGATGAAGAAATTCGAAGCACAGGCCAAAAGATTCGGGGTCGAGTTTAAGTTAACCGATGTGAAGGGTGTCCGCGTGTTAGAGGATGGGCGTAAGTTGGTGGAAACCTTCCGCGTCATTTACCGGGTACGAGCATTGATCATCGCCACCGGAGGAAAACCTAGATTAACCGGGGCGAAAAACGAAGAAGACTTCCTGTATGATAAGGGAATTTCCTTCTGCGCCACTTGTGACGCGGCATATTACACCGATAAGGAAGTCCTCATTGTCGGTAGCGGTGACGCCGCAATTGAAGAGGGACTTTTCTTGACCAAGTTTGCCCGGAAGGTAAAAGTATCGGTTATTCACGATGCCGGAACACTCGATGCCAATAAGATTGCCCAGGAACAAGCCTTCGCCAACCCAAAAATGGAATTTATCTGGAACACCATGGTTGAAGAGTTCCGGGGTGATGAGCGGCTGGAAACAGTTATCCTTCGTAATACGAAAACGGAAGAACTGATTCCAGTTACCGTTGATGGGGTTTTCCTTTTTATCGGTTATCTCCCTAACACAGAGATCTTCCAAGGACTCATTACCCTTGATGGACGTGGTTATATTAAGACGAACGAGCAGATGGAGACGGATGTGGAAGGGGTCTATGCCGTCGGTGATGTGCGTGAAAAGTATTTACGCCAAGTCTCGACCGCCGTGGGCGATGGAGCAATTGCCGCGGTTACTGCCGAACACTATATTTCGGAAGCGGACTATCTGCAAAAACAGTTACTGGCCGGGGAGAAACCAAAGCTGATTTATGTCTGGGAACCGACCAAGGAGGACTGCCGTCAGTTGCTACCAGTTATTGAAGAGCTTAAGGTAAAATTCGAGGATGAACTCGTCATTGAAAAAATCGACGTCTATAAGTCCCAGTCACTGATCACTAAACTCTGTAGCAAGATGCCTTCCGCCCTGCCGGCTGTGATCACTGTTGAGGACGGGAAAGTAACGTCAGTTGTCTGCCAACAACTGACGCCGGAAAAATTGCACCAGCTTGCCTCGGATTTGCTCCCCGGTTAGGTAGATAAGTTAGAAAATGCCAAAGGCAACAAAGGATACAACGAAAGCCCTATAAACATCAAAGACAATTCGGCTTTGTCGCTTGAAGCCGGATTGTCTTTTTGAGTAGTAGTCGCTTTCAGGTTAAACTTAGTTTATTGACCGCCTGTTCAATGCGGGTTAAGGCCTGAGTAAGGAGGGGACGGGGGCAAGCGATATTAATCCGCTCATACCCTTCGCCGCCGGGACCGAAGGCACTTCCGGCGTTCAGGCCGACTTTAGCCTCTCTGCTCAAAAACTCATTTAGCCCTTGGGGAGAGAGGGGCAACCGGCGACAATCTAACCAGACCAGGAACGTTCCTTCCGGCGGCACCGGCTTGATTAAGGGAATTCGTTCGGCACAAAACTCTAGGAGGTAGTCGAGGTTGCCCTGGAGATAAGGGATGAGTTGGTCCAACCATGGGCCTCCGGTTTGGTAAGCGGCTGTAAAGGCGGCGAGACCGAAGGGATTATACATCCCCATTCCTAAAGCGCCTTTCATCTTTTGGAACTGGTCACGCTTGGCCTGATCGGGAATGACGACAATGGAAGTATTAAGTCCGGCCACATTAAAAGTTTTGCTGGGTGCCAGACAAGTAATGGTACTCGGGGCGAGTTTGGTCGAGAGGGAAGCAATAGGCGTATGGGTATAGTTTTTATAAACCAGATCCGAATGGATTTCATCGGAGACAAGTAAGATCCGATGGCGTAAACAGAACTCACCGAGTTGCTGCAGTTCTTCTGGCGTCCACACCCGGCCAACTGGATTATGGGGGCTGCAAAGGATCAACATCTTTACGCTGGGGTCGGCGACTGTTTCCAAATGGGCAAAGTCCATGGTGTAACGGCCGTTTTCTTCCTTTAATGGATTCAGCACTGGTTGCCGCCCATTTTGCTCGACGACGTTAAAAAATGGGCCGTAAACTGGAGGTTGGATGATGATCCGGTCGCCTGGGTTGGTGAAGGCCAAAACCGCTAAGCTGAGCGCCGGAACGACCCCTGGGGTAACTAACAGCCATTCTTTTTCTAATTTCCAACCATGTCGTTTTTGCATCCATTCCAGAACAGCCTGGTAAAACTCGGGTGGGGGATAGGAATAACCATAAATGGGATGCCTGGCCCGATTTTTTAGGGCATCGATTACCGCCGGGGGTGCTGCAAAATCCATATCGGCCACCCACAACGGGAGTAAATCCGCGTGCCCAAAAACGGTGTCCCGCTGATCCCACTTTACACAATTGGTCTGATTACGGTCGATTTTCTGGTCAAAATAATTAGGCATGAAACTTGCCTCCTCTTCTTTCTTTTTCTATTTTCGTCATTTAGAGGAGAAAACATAAGTTAAGCTTTTTGCGTAGTAATCGCTTGTCTTTATGGACGAAGCGCGCTAGGATAAAAGAGGAAGCATTTACGGGGTCGGCTTCGAGTGAAGGAAGGTGAAGAAGCTTGAAAAAGCAAGTAATAATTATCGGCGGCGGAGCTGCCGGGATGATGGCGGCCATTACAGCCCGTCGCCAAGGAGCAGAAGTTACACTGCTGGAACGGAATCCACGGGTTGGTAAAAAGTTGTTGGTTACCGGGAATGGCCGGTGTAATTTTACCAATACCAATGGGGATCTTAATTGCTACCAAGGGGAGAATCCCCGTTTTGCCGAATCTGTGCTCCGGAGCTTCGACAGTGGGGAGGCCATGACATTCTTCCGCGGGCTAGGGGTGGTGCCGAAGGTGGAGGATGAGGGGAAGGTGTTTCCCTGGTCTGATCAAGCTTCCAGCGTTTTAGATCTGTTCTTGGATGAAATGGAGTACCTTGGAGTTAAGGTGGTAGTGAATGCCTTTGTCCAAAAGATCCGAAAAAAAGGGACAAAGTTCTTGGTGCAATTGGCTAATGGTTCGATCATGGAGGGCGATGGTCTGATCTTGGCCCCCGGCGGTAAAGCAAAACCTTCGACCGGGTCCGATGGTAATGGGTATGATCTGGCCCGGAGTTTGGGTCATACGGTTACTCCCATTTATCCGGGCCTGGTCCAGTTAAAGCTGGAGGGGTCATTTTTCCCGCAGATTCAAGGGACAAAAATCCTAGGGACAGTTGCGCTGTTGGTTGGGGAAACAGTGCTCGGCCGGGAGCAGGGGGATATTGTCTTCGGCAACTACGGGCTCTCGGGTCCACCGATTTTGCAATTAAGCATGCTGGCCGGGGGGTTGTTGGAAGCCGGAGAGGAACCGGTCATCAAGCTCACCATCGTTGACCGGATGGAACGGGCAGAGCTAAAGGCATTGCTGGGCGATCGTTTTCAGCAGGCGCCCGAAAGGACGCTTGGTTTTAGCCTGGTAGGTTTCATTAATAAACGTCTGCTTCCTGTTTTACTAAAAAGGGCGGGTTTTACGGATTTAAACCGGTCTGTCAATAGGCTTACTTCGGCAGAGGTGGAAAGCATCATTGACATCCTCACCGATTGGCGGTTTACGATCACGGGAACGAAGGGTTGGCCCAGCGCGCAAGTGACCATCGGCGGGGTGGCCACCAATGAGCTTGACCCAGCAACTATGGAGTCAAAGCTGGTTCCGGGGCTTTATTTTGCCGGTGAGATTGTCGATGAAATTGACCGATTTGACACTGCTGATGTCGTCGTCGTCGATGCTTTGAAT
>ENA-UOOK01003876-UOOK01003876.1-fermentation-metagenome-genome-assembly--contig:-NODE-3876-length-16578-cov-6.827150_pt1 | contig 16578 bp, 17 predicted proteins | sample MGYA00245777_ERZ724023 | MGnify/ENA primary metagenome ERZ724023 (study PRJEB28704, sample SAMN03018312) | fermentation metagenome | biome: anthropogenic terrestrial biome; feature: soil; material...
AGAAATTTAATAGGATATATTTTTACATTAAAACGAAAGCAGGCAATATTATAAATAATAAGGCCCGCTTACTCCAAAACAATACTTCCTCGATATATATTAGACGAAATACCTTTTATCGCTGCTTCAATAAAATTAAAATTTATTTTTTAATTTTTATTTAAGTGGAAGTCAGGAAATATTTCTCCTACCTTATCTTTTATATTGTTAGTATTATCCTTAACTTTAAATTTACTTAAAATTATTTTTTCGCCTTCCCCTAAAACTTTTAAATCTTCCAGACATTTAACTGCTGTAGGCCATAGAGCCCTTGTACTGCCATCTTCTATCTTTATTGCTATACCTAAGTCCATATCCTTTACTCCTATGCAGTATACTCCCTCCGCCCCAAGTTTTCCTATAAGCCTGCCTCCTGTGTTTTTCATAAGTTCAGTACAAAAACCTCCCGTTCCAGCTACCATTTCAGGTGCTGTTGTCATGGCTTTAAATACCCTATCAGCAGCACTGTTATACTTTTCTTCAAGTACACCGCTGTTTGCCATTTTACAAAATCCCAATGCCATATTATAGAGGGACATTCCAAATATAGGCACAGTACATCCATCTATACCCATAACTATATTATCCTCTTTTACAGAACAAACCTTGCATATTATTTTTTTTATTAAAGGATGTTACACTTGCCACTAACGTTTGGCGGCTGGGCGCGGTGGCAAATTTCGGAGTATTTTACTGTCATCCACGCACAAATGTTGATAAAAGCAATGCACTTGATTAACCATATCAGTGCCCATTGCGGCAAACGGCTATTATGGGTAGTTGCTTTTATCATTCTTTTGTTTTTGGTTGCTTTACAAAAATAATTGTGTCAGTGATTATTGGCGCTGTCCAGCCTTTGGCCGGATCAGATTTTTTTTGCTCTAAAACTATTCCTATCGTGTCTGTTAGTTTGTCAAGTTGAATTAATTTTCTACCATCTTCAATTCCACCTGCGTATTTGTCACCTACAAGTCTTAATTCAAATTGAAAGTTCTCAGATTTCTCTTTTTCAAATAATATTTCTAACGAATAATTTGTGTTCAATATTTTGTCGTCTTTACCATAAGATATTTCTGTATTAGCTGTATATATTAAAAGTTTTGTGCTGTCAAGCAGAGTAAAACTGCTCGGTGTCGGAAAATACAAAACTTGTTCTGTCCTTTTTTTATTTGGTTCCTTGTCTGTCTTAGTTGCCATTATATATGCAATGAAACCATAAGTCAATAAATTACCGATTAAAAAAGGAATAAATAACCTTTTTAAAGTGCCTTTGAAAATAAGTTTTATTGTCAAGGCCTCAATGAACACACTACCTAAGCACATTAGAATGTATGTTGCTACCCAATTAGTAATGTCAAATGTTGCGTGAGGAACAAAGTTGTCTACTAGTGCGTGCCAAAAGAGCATTGCCCACATCATTACAAAAGTCCCAACAAGTCCAGAAACTAAATTACCTATTATTGATGCTAAAAAGGATTTTTTGAATGAATATTTCAGCATTGCCATAATTGTGAATGTCTCAATTACAATTGTCGCAAATACTAAAAACCAAAATCGCCAAATTTCGTCATAAACGTAAACGGCAGGCCATACTATATTCAGTAAAATCATCTTCTTGTTATTGTTAGTATCGTTTTGTTTGCGGTCGTCATACAATTACCCATAACGCCTTGTTTACGCAGCAAATGTACTGAATTTTCCATCAATGCAACGCATTTCTGTAGCAGGCTTGTGTTTTCGCTAATCAGTTCTTAACCAAAGTCAATGAACCCTTGCAGGTACCACCGTAATTTTGTATTACAACTCTTTAATTAAAAAAAATAACAATGAAAACAATTACAAAAAAACTGATTGTACTGTGCTTGATCCTCTGTACGGTATCTTGTTTTGCTTAACAGATAAGGCTGTTTTATATAATTTCGCTGTTTTACTCTCCATAGGGACTTCCAATCTGATAGATATTATTCGATGTGAATAAATCCAACTGATAATCATCACTTAAATAAGCTTTATCTTCCAGTAAAACGCAAGACGAAAAATTGTTTTTTATATTTTTCAAATAATGGATGCCGTGAACAGCTGCCGAGGTAAGTTCAGAATCACAAAACACTCCGCTTGAACTGCATACAGCATGTAACTTGTATCCATAGAAATTCATCTTTTGACTGGCACGATATCCTTTGGAGGGACTCGTAAGGTAATCTTCTTTGCAAATCTTTACTCTTGACGAGCGTGACAATTTACAAACTTCCAAAGGCATGCTGTCAACAATGAAATAATTTTCAGAGCCGATTAGTTTCTCCGACAACGCCTTCCGGATTCGCTCTTTGACAAAAAACAGTTTACGTCTTCTACGATTGTAAACACTACGTTCAATTTTTGAACTAATTGCCTCAGGCAGTTCTCTAAATAAGTGAGGTTCAAAATCAATTCCAAAAGACTCTGCCGTTAAATCAACAGCGATTAATTCAAGATCGCTTAAACGAGGCTGACGAATTTGATTTAAAAAGTTACTTTTTGTTTCAAATTGCTTTAATATCTCGAGATTTTTCTCGAACTTTGACAGGAAGTTGTTCAAGATGTTTAATTGATTGTCAGTCAAATAAATGTACGGATATTACCCGATATGAACAACTTTTTATTACTATTTTACAAATGCACTACGGGTATGCTTTTGATTTATAATCGGAGGTTTACTTGTAAAGCAATTATTTCTTATTCGTTTCCGTTTTATCCCATATGCGATAACGAAGTTCCAATCCTTTGGAGATAAATATAACGATGGGTTCCGATTTTTTGAAGGGGACAGTCATTGGATTCATACTGTGAATGAATTTTTTAGTTAACTTTCCGTCAGGGCAAGCCATGCGCGTGGATGATATTTTGCCGTCGGACTCGTAAAAATAGAAGGTATAAGGAACTTCAACCATACCCCCGCTGCCAGAACCTTGGTTGGTAATCCAATGTTCGTTACAATCTACCGCTTTGGTTATTCCGGGGATAAGTTCAATTTTTGAGTCCTCAGCTATGTTGGTTAGTTTAATCATGTAACCCTCGTAGGTGGAACCATATAATTTCTTTTGATATTCAGGAAAATCTTTCAAAATCTCTTCCGTACTTTGGGCTACCGGGATCATCTCGGATACTTTCCAAACGGTATGCAGTATTTCGATATTCTTGCCAGCTGGAACCTCAACGTTTATTGGTTTAGAGCTATCGTAATCCATCAATGTGGCTGGTCCGGTCACATATTCATAGTGCATGCTGTCGGTAGGACAACCCATCGCGGTTTGAAATACTTCTCCATCCGACTTAAAGATCAAGTTTGTCAATCCTGTTTCCAAGTCAACCGACTTTTCAAATTTACCCTGCAATCCGTAGCCGTTGCAATCGTCAACCTCCATCCATACCGAAGGTATAATTTCTACTTTATACTGTGATTCATTTTGAAGCGACGGCAGGGTTAAAACGTATTTCCTTAATTCATCTTTTTCTGTAACCGTCTGTGAAACATCTGTTTTTTGAATAGAATCAGTTGCTTCTGTAGATTTTTCAGAAGCCGGTTTGCGTTGCGAACAGCTGATAGCGGACAGTGCCATCGCAAGCAATAGTAGGGATGATAGTTTTTTCTTCATTGTTATTGTTTTAGGATTGTTATATAAAAACGAATTATTACACTGATTGTTTTTTCATTGCCGCGTTATCTGATACGGCCTTTCAAATAGCATTCAAAAAGATTCCCTTTTTGACATTCCTTTAAACATCAATATTTAGACATTATTTTTTGTAAGAATTCCCTAATCAATTCATTAACCTTATCGGGATTATCCAGATTGGTTCCATGATGCGCATTGGGAATAACTTTGAGTTCGGAATGAGGAATATTTTCCTGTATGTAGGGTTGCTGATAATTCGTCATCGTATCATGATCTCCTATCATCAACAGGGTAGGACATTTCACTTTATGTAAATCGTGCTTGCTTTCCATTCGTGTTACTGCGCTCCATACCCTGTTCCATTCATCATGTTTCGTTATTGAAAAAGCTTGAGCATCAGTAAAATGATAGAATTCATGGTTCCGGAAAACTCTTCATTTATGGATGAAGGAAAGAATTTATTGATAGAAGAATTTGGTAAAAATTATGCCACATATTTTTCTATTTTAAGTGCGATTTCAGGTGGAATCAATACTCAACCCGAAATTGAATCGGCTTTAGGAAACAAGAGCATTGGCGGGCAATTGAAAAGACTCATTGAAGATTACAACATTATCGAGCGTCAGCGTCCGATACTTTTAGTTTATTTATTGAGAGGCATATCCGTGAGTACGGAGGTTTTTATGCCGATAAACTCAAAAATCCGGTCATAGAAATTAAATAAATTTTTCTATTGTGTTTTTTACTACAACTCCTTTCCAGTTAAAATCATCCCCTTTAAGCGATATATTAATATTATCTGCATTTGAAGGAATTGGAGGAAAGTATAAATAAGATGTCCAGCACCGCGCGGAAGACGGCGGGGCTGATGTCGGTGCGCCGCCGCACGGCAATTTTAATCAAATCGTCCTCGTTGAGCGATTTTCCGGTTACTACCCGTCCGAAACGGTCTTCTTTGTGTGCGGAGATGGAGAGGTCGTACAATTCAACCGCTACCAGATTTTTGTCGGCTGCCGCCACTGTTGTTTTGTTTGTGTCATAATTAATTTATTTTATTTTGATACCACGTTTATATAATAGTTCGATTGTTAAAATGCGGATATGGCGCGGACGTAGTATTTACTGCTTTTCAAGTAGGCACTGCCGTGACCATCTAATAATAGGACATTCCACACGTAATTATTTTTATTGAATTCAGACGATGACCAGTAGGTCACGCTATCGTCTAACTGTGTTGTACCGCTAATGCCCGCCAGAGCCGTATTTACCGCTGCTTTTGGGGTGTAAAGCTCCCTCAACTCATCTCTTGCCGGCAGATACCACTGCGCTCCCTTAGCTATACACCACTCAAAGGCAGGAAAGGTAACGGTGCTTGCCGGATTGTTCAGCTTATACGCCTTAATGGTATTGGTATTCGCCTGTCCGTCATTGACAGATGTTGCACCAAAATCTCTGTCATCTACTGAACTCCATATAAGGCCTTCCGGCGATTGATCCAGGCTCACTATCTTGCCGTTTTTGCCGCCGTTGGTTACGCTGAACACCACGCCTTGCACTCTCCCCACGTGTGGATAGTAGTTGCTCACGGCATACAGGTGGTTGGGGTCGGGCGTGGCGGTTTCCACCGTCTTTATCTTGTAGCGCAGGGCTTTGCCGGGTACCAGATCGGCTTGGGCGGGAAGGGTGTAGGAGAGCGAAAACTCGTTGCCGTCGGCATAGCTGCCGTTGCCGTCCAAATCTTGCCGGAAGGTAAACATCTTATGCCCGGCAACAATAGCTTGCACGGGCACAATGGCACGATACACGTATTTAGAGGCATCGCCCATATCCATGCGGTGCATCAGAATATCGGATGGCGAAATACCGGTAATGACGATGGGATAAACGGGATTATGAGACAAATCAACCATCGCGTAGTTTTGTACTCCACTGAGTGATACTTTCAGTTTGTCGGCAACATAGAGGGGCGTGTTGTCGGCTCTTTCCGAAATATCCACCTCCACCAGCGCGAAGAGATGGTTAAAAGAGAGGGAAGCCGTACTACCCTTGTTTACGTTCAGCGCCTTGGCAAACAACAAGTCGGAAGCGTTAAAACCGTTGCCGCTCTGGTCGGTCTGCACGCCAAATGCCATTTGAGTAGGGGGATTTATTTCAGTCAAATCCATATAAGGATAGTAGGCATAAAAATCGAGCTGCATATTTTCTTCTGCCGGAAAATAGAGCGGCGTGGCGGGTGTCCACGTGCCTGTCGCATTACTGTAAGTGAGCTTCACATTTTGGATGTAGTTGCCCGAAGCCGCAAGGGTAGCTGTTTCACCTTTTTTATACTTCACGGCAAAAATGCCGATGGCATCGCCGTCTTCCCACGTGGTGCGGAAATCCTTGTCGGTAGCGGCGCGGGTTTGCATTCCGCCCGCCCCTTGCCACGCAAAACCTATCTCGAAACAGATGGGCTGCGTTGTGTCGGTGTTAGGGGCAATGGCTATATCGGTATCCTTGGTGCAGGATACTGCTGCCAGCAGTAACACCAGTAGAGATGCCGTTCGTAGAGACGCAAGTAATTGCGTCTCTACAACATGCAACGTCTCTACATTTTTAAATATTTCTTTCATTCGCATAATCGGTTGTTTTTAAACGATTTCTTCTGTAATCATTAATTGCTAAAACTTAGACACCGCACGAACATTAATAAAAGCGAGCTTGTAATCATAGTCTATATTGCCATTACTGAAATAGATTAACCACGCAAGATTACTGTAGGGGGCGTATTCCGTCGATGACCTGTACCAACCACTGTACAACTGCGTTGCTCCGGCAATGCCCGCTAAAGCATTGTTTACTGCCTGTTTTTTACCATAAAGCTCAACTAACTCATTTTTTGACGGCAGATACCACCTCGCGCCTTTGTTGATGCACCATGCAAAGGCGGGGAAGGTAACGGTGCTTGTCGGGTTGTTCTGCTTATACTCCTTAATGGCATTGGTATTCGCCTCTCCGTCAAAGTCAGATATTGCACCGGTAACACAGGATTCTGTACTCCATTGCAGATTTTGCCCCTCATCCAAGCTCACGATCTTGCCGTTTTTGCTGCCGTTGCTTATGCTGAACACCACGCCTATGGCGGTGGCGGAGTTGGCAGGGTCGGGGTAGTAGTCGCCTATCTTGTAAACAGGTCTTGTGTCGTCATTCACAATAGGGCTGGTGGTGTCCCACGGGGCAATGTTGGTTGCCGTGGCGGTAATACCGGTGTGGCTGATGGTGATTGTCCACTCGTGGAGCGTGGCGGGGGCAAGCGACAGCGCAGGAGCATACCACACGTAATGATTGCCATTCACGGTAAACGTTACCTTCATGCTTTGCGCGGCAATGGCGGCGGGCAGTACAATGGCTTCATAGTGCGAGCCGTCCATTTCGATGTAGGGCACAATGGGGGCATGCATTGCCCTGTCGGTCAGTTCGCCCGAAACGGTATTGAACGTAGCGGCGCTGTTCAGCCCCGTTATCGACACGCTCATTCCCGCGAGATCGGTGGCGGTAAATCCCGCTCCCGCTACGGTTTTCAGTACCAATTTGCTCATCACGTGGCGGAACGGCAGGGTTACGCTCCCTGTGCTAAGCTTGCTATGCTGCGCCATGGTAGAGGCATAGAGCAGGTCGATGGTTTCGGGATTGCTTTGGTCGGTGAGATCTACGGCAAAACTACCGTTCTGCAACGCGGTGTTGTAGGGATAGTAAGCCGTAAAGCCCACCATAGAGCCGTTTGCAGGGTAGTACATATCGCCCGCCGTGGCGGTAAAGTTGCCGTTGGCATCGGCGGTGTAAGGCATATTTTGGTATGCTGTTACCACCATGCCGTCGGTCATGTGTATGCCAATCTTGTCGCCCGCCGTCCATTGCGTGCCTGCGGCGCGGGTGGTGGCATTATTACCCGCAATGGCAACGGAAAATCGCACCGCCGCCGCGGTATCCGGCAGGATTTCCTTCTCCTTGCTGCAGGATACGGCTGCCAGCATCAGTAGAGACGCAATTAATTGCGTCTCTACAACATTGACAACGCACAACGTCTGTATTTTGTGTATCTTCATATCGTAGTTTTTTAAGAATTCTCTTACAATGCAGTTCCGCTGCCGCCAGGTCCGGTACTCCACGGAGCTATAGTTCCCTGTATGCCCGTAACGGCGGTGCGGCTAACGGTAATCTCCCATTCGTGGATGCTACCCGCGGTGAATGCGGCGGTTGTGGGTACTTTCCATACATATTCATCTGTTCCGATGACAAAGCGTACCGTCATGGAATTTTCTGCGGATGCGGAGGCTACCGGAAGAATAATGGCTTCATAGTGTTCTCCTTCTTTTATTGTCCTGAAATTGATGGCTGCAAGATTGTCATAATTGTCCAGCGAGCCGCTTTTGAGGTTGAATGATGCGGTAGTCCTGCATTTGGTGGTAACCGTCATTCCTGCAAGCGAGGTAATGCCTGCTCCTTTTTGGGTTTTGATAACGAATTTACTCAGTTTGTGGCTGAAAGTAAGGGGTACCGCTGTTGAACGTTTATTGTAATCTACGGTTGTTTTTGCATGCAGCAAATCTATGGCTTCAGGCGTGCTTTGGTCTGCAATATTTAACGAATATGTATCGGTAATTCCCTGCTTGTAAGGGTAGTATGCCAAGAAGCCTACATTAGAACCGTCAAGCGGATAATACATATCCGCGTCAGCGGGCGTGATAATGCCGGCGGCATCGATGGTGTAAGGCACATTGTCGTAATTGTTTACGGTAGCTGATGCGGCATCAAACATACGGATACCTATCTTGTCGCCTGCCGTCCACTGCGTGCCTGCGGCACGGGTGGCTGCTTTATTGGCTATTGCAGTGGTAAAATGTACTGCTTGTTGGTTATCTACCTGATTATTAATCTCTTCTTCGTTGCAAGCCGATAAAGAGGCTATGACTACTGTTGCTAAAAAAAAGTACTTCTTCATTATTGTATATTATTAATTAAATTAAGTTCGGTGGATGAGTTTGTTAGTCAGCGATTCCATTGCCCTCTTTTACGGTTTTCCAATCGGTAAGGGTTATTATAAATCCGGCTGCGGTGGGCATTTCCATTAGTTGGGCACCCAACGAAAACGGTTTGTTTTTCTCCACGTTGAATGTTTTTAGCTGATTGCCAAGGTCGTAATCTTGCGTGATTTCTGAGGGAGAGCCTCCTGCAAACGCAATTTTAACGGTAAGTTTGGGCATGGCGGAAACAAATCCGAGCAATCGGGCCGTTGCCTTGTATTTGCCGTCGGGCTGTTTGGCAAAGGTGAGGCTGATGTTTTTCTCAACGCGCAACGTTCCGTCCCGTAGGTTTAGTTGCTGCGCCCCGCCCGAGAGTTCCGCCGTAACCGATCCCACCTTGTTTACTGTGCCACCTGTGGGTTCTATCCACAGGTTCAGCTCGCGCACCTGTTGCTGCATGGTAGCGGTAAAGGTGTAATCGCGGTCTTTCTCCACGGTTACCTCGCCCGCATGGGAAAAGAACCACCCCGGAAGCGATTCCATATAACCGTTTGTAGTGGTTTCAACTGTGGCGGTTTCATCTTTCACACTTATCTTCTCCGCCGGATTATATACCAGCATTCGGTATGTTTCCGGAGTAAAAAGGTGGGGTAGTGCGCTATGATCTCCTTTCAAAACGACTGCATAATCGCCAATTTGCGCGGTATAACTCTCTGGGGCAGCAATACCCTCCCCTTTTTTGCTCCAGTCGGTAACGAGGGTTATCTGCCCCTTATCGGGATGGGCGGTATCGTAAATTTCCTCTTTTACGCAGGAGAAAAATAGCAAAAGAGCAATGAATATACTCGTCGTTATTTTTTTATTCCGTATCATAATGCTTGCCTTTTTAGAGATGGATGACTGATATGCCATATAAGACTAACCCCGATTTGAGTAGGACCAAAAATTGTTTTACTGACTTTTTTTGCCTTGAAAACACGCACGCCGTCAATTACTCCGAACGTGTCATAGGTTAAATGTGCCGCACCCAGACCTATATTGAAATCACATGAGAAATGTCTGCCCATAGACAATTGGTATCCTACCGTGAGTGCGCCTCCATATACGCTTCCCTGATAGCCTGTACTGCCGAGTTTCAGATTGTATTCGCCCAGTGTAGCTCCCAAACCCATATAGAAGCGTTTGTTTTCGAGCATAAACCGACGCACCTCAGGGTTGATAAACCACAGTTTCTGAATTTTATTCTCACCATTATATTCCCATTTGCTGTAACCCCCATCAATTTTAATTCCGTAGGAAGGAGTGATACGCCATTGTAAACCGATATTGGGTGTGGCAGCCGCCCAATACAAGAGGTTGGTGCGCAGGTTAAAGACGGTGCGTGTGGTTGTCGCTGAAGCAGGCGAAAACGCCACTGCCGGCTCCGGTTGTGGCTCCGGCTCTTGTTTTGCTTGTTCCATTGGTAGCTCTTGCAGCTCTTGTTTGGGCTGTTCTGGTGGCAATACTTCCGGCTTTTCAGTCTTGGATTCCGCTTGTTGTGCAGGAATGGTAACGGTTACCACGACAATATTTTTTTGCCCCTCGTAAGCGGTAGCGACGTTTTGCGTAATAAAGTGTTGCTCCGTGAGACCGCAACACGTAATCAGTTCGCTCTTTACACGGTTACTCATGGTTTTGGCGCGTTGCAATCGTTGAGCAGTATTGCCTGTAGTGGCACAGTAGCCGTTCACGTAGATTGCCCCTTCACCCAAAACAAAGGTCTCCTTATGCGTAGTGATAAACTCCGTGAGCCGGGCAAGATTCTCCCCGTTACCGTTCCACGGAGAGAAGAGCATGTCGTTTCCCGCCACAAAGCGGAAAGTAACCTGTTCTTTCGTTTCTTGTGCCTGGGCTAAGCCAAACGATGCAACAAGAAGAATAAAGGTCGATACTATTGTTTTCTTCATTGATAAACTATATATTATTATTTAATTTAACTATGTATGGAACGGAGTTTTAATTTTTTTTGTAAAATTAATTCATTCTTATGGGGCTAAACAAAATACGCACCTTGAAAAAGGCTGAAAAAAATTGTTTTTATACCTTGAAATACCTTGAAACTGTATTTTTCACCATACTTTTAATTAACTTTGTTTCAAAATTCCTTTTTATTATGAAGGCTGAAAAAATAGAGCGTTTTATTCTTCGTCCTTTCGGAATATTAGATGAAAATTCACTCATTGAAAGACAGCAGATAGCCGTCTTTATTGTCTGTGAGTTCGGTATTATGTTTATCAGCGCGTATGTGTTACTTTTGTCTGAAAGTGTGAACAAAGATGGCTTTTTCTATGCGAGTAATCTCTTTTTTATTATTTTACCAACAGTTTTGTTGGTACTTTATTGGAAAAAGGTTGTTACATTAAAACAGGCTCTTTTCTGTAATATTCTTCTGATTCAGGCAGATGTAACCATTAAAATGATACATTTGGCCTACGCGCCCCTGAGTGCTCCGCTGGCTCACAGTTTCATTCTTATCAATATGACATTGCTGCTATTATGCTTCTTTGTGGCACATTTGTCGCAGATACGCAATCTGAATCTGGTAATATTTGCCTGTTCAATAGGTTCTTATGTGGCATCTGCAAAACTGGCTCAAAGCGATCTCCTGCTTACGCTGATACCCGTATTCTTGACAATATTCATCTTGGTAGCTTTCCTTACGTATTTCATAGGGCGAATGACTGAACAGGTAACCAAAGTAAATTTAGAGTTGAAAACCGAAAATGAAGAGATTTCGGAACAATTGAAACTTAACAAAAAGCAATTGGACGCATTGATGTCTTTGGCGAAGGAAAAAACTATGAGCAAACAACAGATTAGTGAAGTACTGGAACTTGTGGGCGAGAAAGCGGAGAAAAATATTAGGAAAAAGGTGCGTTACCTGATGGAACAGGAGCAGATAGACTACACGCGACTGAGCGAAAAGCTCCCCGAACTCACTCGTTCGGAAATTGAGATATGCGATTTGATACTGAAAGGGTGTAAACTGCTGGAAATATGCTATAAACTGAATAAAACAGAAACTAATATATCCAGCCAGCGTTCCCACATACGGACAAAACTAGGACTTTCTCCGAAGGAAAACCTCAAGGATGTCCTCCGTAAAAAAATGATGCAAGATTAATCAATAATCTTCTCACATAGAAATGAAGTTAAACAATTTTCGAATAACCGCTACCGTTCAATTCCCTGAACACTCGGTAATTTCCAAAGAACAGTCCGACAATGCTTTATTTGATATTTTGCAGGAAGATAATATTGCCGACAATGCCGCTTATTTGCCAAACGTTGATAGATAAAGTGTTTGCACTGCCTTACGCACAATCACAGGAGGTTTTCGCTTACCGCTATCGAAAGCAAACGCGAAGACTTGGAGCATTGGTATTACCGCCATTCTAAACACAAGCCGCCAATGCAATATACAAACGCCGAATGCGAAGAACGCTATTTCTCATTCAAGGAGGTGAAAACAAGGTAGATACAATGGCGGACTACACCAAAAAAATATGTTTCTCACCACAAAAAAAATCAGATACGAACAATCCAGCGTTGATTTTATCAATCCCAAGCTGCCCGATTATTCCGCGCAATGCCAAAAAGAGATAGACCAGATACAGCACCTCTACCGCTTAAACAACGAACTTTCAGAAGTACAAAAGCAGCACAACCAAACCATAACAACATTCAATAGACTAAAAATAAACTGTAGGGGTTGTCTCAAAATGTAGTGACCCCAAAAGTATTTTGTCCAACTTTTTGGGGTCACTACAAAAGATCGACAGCCTCTTTTTTGTGTGCCGAGCATGTCACTTGGCTTGGTGGTGAAAGTCCACTATGGGGGTTTGTGATCGCCAACCATTAACCGAAGACAAGGATGTCCATCATGAGGTTGAATCTGAAGGAAGTCCCAGGCAAAGTTCCGCCCCGAGGAACACGAATCATATCAGGCATACCCGTCGGGATGAGGCTGCATAATGCCGAAAGAACGATGGAGAGCATCATCTCGTTCATCGAGAAGAGGCTCTTTTTGAAAGTCAATCGGGACAAAACGAAAGTTGCCTGCATCAGGGATGTCAAGTTCCTTGGCTATAGCTTTTACCGATACAATGGAGAATGCAGGCTGAGGGTTCACCCCAAAAGTGTGGAAAAGATGAGAGCCAGAATTGGAGAGCTTACATCCCGAAGCAATGGATGGGTGAATGAGCGCAGAAAGATAGCACTAAACCAATATATAAAGGATTGGGTGCAGTACTTCAAACTGGCGGACATTAAAACGTTACTAATAACAACGGATGCCTGGTTGCGTCGAAGGCTACGCATGGTAATATGGAAACAATGGAAACGTATCAGTACCAAGTGGGCTAATCTCGTTAAGCAGGGTATCAACAGATACAAGGCATATGAGTGGGCTTATACCAGAAAGGGAAGACTGCCTCTATTTTGAGACAGCCTCTACTCGATTGGTCAAGAATATAATCCTTCCGATGAGTTTGTTACGGCCGAAATCAATAAGTCAACCAAAACATTACTCAAGCAGATGAAAAATTTTGATTACCTAGAAATTTAGGGTGTGGATTTAAAAAGATTTTTTTCATTGTGAATTATTTTATTGATTTCTACTTTTTTTGATCGCTGTTATTTTTTAATATATCAAACCAATCTTGTGCCGAAGGGCAGCAGGGGAATTGATGACCGCGTAACCAATCACCTCGGATTTGATAAGTTACGGGAACTCCTTTTTTGCATTCCAGCACGACCCGGTGCTCTTCCGGTTGGTCGTCGAAACGCAGGAAGCGGTCCGGCGGGAACATGATCCCCATGCCTATCCAACCGATCTCCGGATCCTGGAATCCCCACGAACCGATGATGCCGGCATCCCTGTCGGAAAAGAATGTCTCGTCCGGTAACCGCACCAGGCCGATACCTAATTCGATCTTATCGCCGGGAGCTCCGCCGTCCACCGTTGCTTCCACCGATGAGTAAAGATCCCCGGCGCCGATTGAAGGACGCAGGCGTACGGTGCAGGGGGTGTTTTCAGGGCCGACCCCTTCCGCTACAAATTCGAGGGTAAGCTGGTTGTTGGTTTGCTCAACCACACGGCCGGTAAAAGTGGGATTTCCCTTGCCCGTTTCGTTGCGTACGGGATAGGGCACGCCGTTCACGTAGAGGATGACTCCTCCGCATCCCGCCGTTTTCCCCACGTGCAGGATATCCATTCCCCAGCCGTTCTGGTCGATATGGTAACTCTTGCTCTCGGCTATTTTTGGCATGATCAGCGTGTCGATCCACTGACGTTTGCCGAAGAGGTCGAAATGGCCCAAGTAAAAGCGGAAAGCCGCTTTTTCAGATTCCCATCCCCAGTTAGGAGGAAACCATGTATTATCCCATGCTACCCCTTTTTTTTCTGGCACGGACCGCAGGTCTGCTACCCAATCGGTATAATTTTGCATGGTATTTGAAAGTTTAAATTCTTCGCGGATAAATTGTTCCATTTTCATCAGGTCTCCTTTTGTCCGCTCCATATCCATCTTTTTCCAGAAAGCTTTGTTTTTATAAGCCTTTTTCAAGTGGAATATTCTGCGGTCGGCAGCGATCCTCAGATAGTAAAGCATTGATTCATCGCTATTGATAAGCCGACTGGAGAGACTGTTTGAAAGGTTGTCATTCTGCATTTTATTTTCAATCATATTCCACGCCTCATCTTCTCCTAAGCCCGGCTTGATAGACTCCAGTGCGTTTATCAGCGCTTTGTTCAAACTGTAAATCCGTTTTGGAAAATCGATGATTACCGGAGCGTGGACGGAATGAAGCTCCTCGAAATTCCAACGAACATTTTTGATGCCGGTAATATCTAATTGCCAGCTATCGTCAAATTTACCATCTCCGTTGATATCCACTTCCACTTTATCCAGTATGCCGTCATTGTCGGTATCACTCCATAGGTAGTACATATCTTCCTTGTTATCATAATCAAAATCGACTTTCATCCATGTCTTATTGCTATGCCTGATATGTAACCGTCCTTCCACAGGATTGAAATAGAATTCATTGGGCTCGGAGGGCTGCATCACTATCTGGTAACGTTTATTGTATAGACCGCAATCGGGTCCTCCGATTACGGGAAATTCAAGTCCTTCTTCGGTAGAAGGTGATGCTATGATGCCTTCCCATCTTTCAATATCGGAACGATTTCTGTTCCCCGCTATATTCAGGTCATTCTCGTCCCAGGTCATTAACACTTTTGACCATGTCATATCGGAGAAGAAGGTTGCTGCTTCGGTTCGTTTTAATACCGGGCGTGTGTTTATACCCCTGATGGTAATTACTTCGCTCTGCCGCTCTCCAATCTTCAGGGTATTGCCTATTTCCCTATGTGCTTCAGAACTCCAGGATGCTGCTGTGTTGCCAACTTCCAATCCGGGAGCATAGGCCGACATGGATACATCGAAATCGCGGGGACTTGCCATAGTGGCATCATTATCCAAATCGAAACTCCACCGGATGGAATGTACCACATCATCCTGCCCTGACACGCGCAGCACCTCATCGGTAATGCCATCACCATCAAGATCATAGAATAGAAACGGATTTTCGAAGAAGGGTGTCCAGTATTTCTCCCCCGGTTTGATATAAAATGCAAAGAAGGTTTCGTCTCCACCAAAGTGAGTATGGTTTTGACATGGCTCTTGATAGTAATAATAGTCGATATCGTACCATAATAAATTATCATCACCGTCGTCGCATCCCCACCAGACTCTTAATCCGTGTTGTGCGGTGTAAAAGAACATCGACATGCGGTCTACGTCCTGATCTCCATCCACATCTTCATAATCGACTACGGCATCTATGCTCCCGTCGGCATTCCAGTCTACCAGATAGAGATCACTATCCAGATCGGGTTCACCATCCATTTCCAGATCGCCATCTTCATCAATAACACGCACCAGTATAGGACGTTTACTTTCACTATGCCGCGGATCAATATCTATGAACCATACCTCCTCTGGTTTACCGTCGCCGTCATGATCCACGTAGTGCCTTTTCCCGTGGGTGTCAGAGAGCACTTTTTCTACCATTCCGGGATTGAATCGTGCTAAGTCGTCGAATACCCATTCGAAAGCTGCTTGTTTTTTATCTGCTTCCGTTTGACCGGAAATTTTCATGCTTATTAATAATAAACAGAAAACAAAAACAGTAAGAACTCCTTTTTTCATATTTTTGAAATTTTCATATTTTATTTTGACGTTTGGAAGGGAGAGGTGGATAACCACGAATCCGTAGTTCGAAGTCAAGGATATATTTGATGAAAGTTAATTAATCCCTGCATAGGATCCTTTAGGATCCTTCCCGTTTTCATTCCGAACTCATCTGCTATTAGATTGTTTTCGTTTTTAAAGTGAATAGTTCTTTGTGTGACGGTACCAAATATTATCTGTTATTCTCCCTGATCCGGGTAATGATCTTATCGAAAGTTCCCAGAGGGTAGTTATTAGGTTGTCCGTACCAGAAAAATGATCCGTATCCCTCGTAATCCCGGGCAATTATATGTGGGTCGGTAGGGAGATAGCTGGGTATATCATTGGTATAGCCGGCAACAGATACTTTTTTCTCCGGCCATAGGTTCCTGATAGCTATTGCAAACTCGGTGGTTACCTCCCTTGAGAGCCCGATCAGTTTCCAATCGCCGATATTCAATGTCTGTACATATATGGGCATATCAGTAGGAGGTGTGCCGTTTTTGTCGTAATGCTCCAGCATGAGTTTCGCCCATCGGACATCCCTGTGGGCTATCCCGGCAGAGGTATTTTCTTTGGCTTCTTCCATATACTCCTGTATCTGTT
>ENA-UOOK01003877-UOOK01003877.1-fermentation-metagenome-genome-assembly--contig:-NODE-3877-length-16577-cov-19.549026_pt1 | contig 16577 bp, 6 predicted proteins | sample MGYA00245777_ERZ724023 | MGnify/ENA primary metagenome ERZ724023 (study PRJEB28704, sample SAMN03018312) | fermentation metagenome | biome: anthropogenic terrestrial biome; feature: soil; material...
AAAAAATCTTAACTTCATTGGAGAAAAGAAAAATATCATTATGTACGGAAGGACAGGAACCGGAAAAACCATGCTTTCAACAGCATTAGGCGTTGCAGCATGCAAAAAGGGAATAAGTGTAAAATTCTACCGTACAGCAGCGCTGGTTAACAAACTCTCAGAAGCAAAGAAGACAGGAACGCTCAGTACATTGCTAAAAAAACTAAATAAGGCATCAGTGATCATTTTAGATGAATTTGGATATGTCCCTTATGACCGAACTGGGGCGCAACTGCTATTTGATTACCTTTCTGAAATACATGAGCAAAAATCTGTCATATTAAACACAAACCTTGAGTTTTCAAGGTGGGTTAATGTTTTGTATGATGAGCAGATGACAGCGGCACTTGTGGGACGTTTAATGCATCATTGTTATCTGATACTCTTTCCGGGTGAAAATAATAGATTAAGAGAATCAAGCATTAATAGCATTTATGATTCAATATCTAAAAACGTAAAGGAGTAGATAGCATGACAATAAACAAGCTAATTATCAAAATTGTTGAGCGTAAATTAAGAAGACTTTTACCGAAAGAACTTAAAACATATTTACTCATAAAGTATGCAAGAGAGCCGTTTCCGTATGAGTTCAGCGAACAGGACATTTATGCTAATATAGAGAATGATATTTGTGCATATGATGCCGGAGAATTAGATATCACAATTAAAAGTTTAGGAGAACGATGGAAAGAGGAATGTCAAGATCTTCAAAATCTGTATTTTGACAAATGCTGTGAGCTACGCAGAACAGAGAAATATGTACGTGAGTTGGAACATATTCTTATAGAGCATAGGTTAGAGTATCCTATGATAGATGGGCAGTTGACAGACTTTTAATGTTGGGGCGGCACCATAGAATCGCCGCCGCCCTGCAAAGCAGTTGAGGGATATCCCTCAACTGCTTTGCAGGGCGATAAAAGTCCTGACACATCACAAATTAAATATGCCTGCAATACTTTTATATTTGTTTAAATTGTGGTTTGCAATATTGGGTAATTTGGACATGCAATAATGGGTATTTTTATTTTGCAACTTTGGGTAAAAAGTTCTTGCAATAAATACTAAAGATGGTGTATTGAAGCTTGAAAAGGCAATTGCATTGGAGGAGAGGAGGCAGATAAAAATCAAAACTAAAGATATTTCACGATAAAGCTAAGAATAATTCTTACTAAAAGAAAAAAGCCGTTTTCTTTATTGAAAGATAAAGTGAGCGGTTTTTTGTGTGAAAGGAGGAACAAATTTGAACGCAAAAATCATTGCCATAGCCAATCAAAAAGGCGGTGTTGGCAAAACAACCACCTGTGCCAACTTAGGTATAGGTTTAGCTATGGAAAATAAGAAAGTATTACTTGTGGATGCAGACCCTCAAGGCAGTTTATCTATTAGCTTGGGGCATTTACATCCAGATAGTATTTACACTACCTTTGCTACTATCATGGGCAAGGCAACAATACAGCTAAGCGCAAAAGGTGCGAATGAATTTATCTATCTTCCTTGTTCTGATGATGAAATTGAAAGATGAGGAAATGGGTATAGAAGAAAATCAAAAAATGGGAGGTGTGAAATTTGAATAATAATATGAATCAAGTAGAAAGAATTAAGAACGGCTATCCTGTAGGTACACGAATTCATTAAGAGGTCAAAGCAATGCTTCTTTAAGGATTTTTCGGTCTTCGGCACTGCCGGACAATAATATTTTTAACATAACCATCATTCCTATATACATAAATTTTGCATAATTATAAAAGAATATTTGTGTCGGGACAGGAACATTTATACAGGAGACTGAGCGTAAGAGAATGTGCACGTAAATATATAGAGTGAGGCTAGTGAGTACCTCGGAGGTGCTTCATAAATGCCATTTGCACATTCTTGACATAAGTGCGGCTTACCGGGATTTTCTTGCCATTTAAACTGATTGCATCCTGCCTGGTAATCTCTCTTATTTTGTTAATATTAATTGCAAAAGCCTGGTGACATCGTACGAACTGATCTTTCGGCAGCTCATCTAGCAGCTGTGTAAGCTTGCCGGGATAATACAGCTCCATTTCAGTCAAGTAGATTGTCACCTTTCTTCCCGTGGTTTCAAGGCATACAATATCATTCGCAAAAATCCGATGTTTTTGTCCCTTTGTTTCAAAAGTTATAACACTATTTTTAAACCTGCTGTTGTAATCTGAACGGATCAGTTTTTCTAGAATAAGAGGGTTAACAGGCTTTATGAGATAGTGCAGCGCCCTTACGTCGTATCCCTGCAAGGCAAAATCAGGGTTAGCAGTAATAAAAACAATTGAACAGTCTCCGTCCGACTGTCTTATGATATGAGCCAGCTCCATGCCGTCAGGCTTGTCCATGACAATGTCCAAAAGCATTAAATCAAACCTCTTCTGCTGCTTTAAAAATGCATTTAAAAATTCGGTGCTACTTTTAAATACATCAAGGCTGTATTTTATATTTAATTTTTTAAGTATATTTTGACAAATTTTTTCCTGTTCTTCTGAAAAAATCTGTTCATCATCACATAAAGCTATACGGTACATATTTTAACTCCTTATAAAAAAACGATGACTTAAAACAATGAATTTGCTGCAATTATAAAAATATAATAACACAAATTATAAATTTTTGCTATAATATTAACTAAATAACAATAAATAATACCTAAATTTTTTGAAAGAAGTGAAAATATGAAAATTACAATGCACAAATTTATGGCAAAATTGCAGACTGCCCGGCGCGAATTATGGATATTCATTGCCGCTGCTCTGATTTGTTCGGGGATGATAGTTGTATTTTTATTTTTTTATTTTAATGCATATAAAACTCCCTACATGCAGAAAGAGATAATTGATTTGTCAGAAAGCTGGCAATACCACACGGAGGAGGGAGAGATGAAAACTCTTGAAAACCTGCGTTCTGGACCTGAAATTAAAGTAAATGAAGTGCTGACTCTTTACAAAAAACTGGATGAAAATATTCTTCAAGCCGCTCTGATGCTGCGCGTCAACCACCAGACAGTTTCTGTTTATTTAGATGAAATTCCGCTATTGACGGCCGAACGCACATCTGGCAATAATCCTGGGATGTCTCTTGAATTTATACTGCTTCCGGAAAATTACGCCGGAAAAACCTTAAAAATTGAAATGACATCTCCTTACGATATTTACGCAGGACGCACCGGTCCCATTTTTTTAGGTGACATTCCGTCATTAGAGGCCTATGCCCTGTCAAACTCCATGAGGAGTGTTATTATTATGTCAATGTGCTTGCTTATTGGAGCTTCTACAATTGTAATGACTTTTATGGAGGCAGCCAATGGGTTCATCCGTTCACAAAACCTTGCAATCGGTATTTTTGCAATAATATGGGCTCTTTATTACGTATGCACGGAATACATTGTATTTCAGTTTTTTTCACCGCTTCAAATGTCATATATTAGTCTTGGCTTGTATTTTTCAATACATCTTCCCCTTACCTTATTTTTTTATTTTTCCTTCAGGCGTTATCAGAGATGTCTTTTGCCTATGATTGCCCTTCAGGCTGTTTTTATGTTTGCTGCTGCATTACTGCAGGCTTTTAATGTTGCGGAACTGCCCCGGTTGGTTAATATAAATAATATTCTGTTGGTAGGGCTTATCTATGTAATTGTTTTAGCGGTATTGGAAGCTGTAAATAAGAATCGGCTCATGCAGCTGTCCCTTCCGTTTTTAGTCGTTGCATATGTGTCAATGCTGTATAACTTCAAGGTATTTTATACAAGGAGCGGCGTTGTACCCTACAGCTATCGGGACACATACTTTCTGTTTGTGCTTTTCGTGCTGATTTACAGTATGCAGCAGTTTTTCAGCAATCACTACCGCCGGCAGAAGGAAGCTGAAATACTGCAATTAACAAACAATCTTGCAAAAGAAAACTACGAGCAGATCAAGGAACATCTGCAGCAGGTAGGAAGCTTAAAGCATGAAATAAAAAGTCATCTCATTGCAATGCATATGTACCTAAACAACGAAAGATACGAAGAAGCAAGGCACTATTTAGATGCATATACCTACGAGGTAAGCAAGGTGATTGAAGCAGAACATCATAATCATTTTCTGGTTAACGCAATAATTGATATACTCCTTCAGAAAGCTCAAAAAGCAGAGACCGAGGTTTTTTTAACGCTTCCTCCCTGTCGTATTGGTATTCCGGACCCTGATTTGTACAGTTTGCTTAATAATATCCTGGAAAATGCATTGGAAGCATGTGCTGCGGTCCCAAACAGCAGGGAGCGGCAAATTCACCTTACTATTGCCCGCAAAGAGCCTTATCTTTACATCACATGCGAAAACAGCAAAAACAATCAAGCTAACCGGATTGATAATGCAAGAGAGGCAAGAGTGCAGCTTAAGACATCAAAAGCCGATTCCCAAGGACATGGGTACGGACTTTTTACAATCTCCGGGATTGTGGATAAATACCAAGGTCTCATGGATGTTGATTATGATGACATCAGTTTTACCATAACTGTCGCTGTCAAAGACGAATAAATATAATAATCTCAGAACCAATTACCAATTACGTCGTTTTCTTTGCAAGTTACGTAAAGGTGATTGGTTTTTTTTATATTATGAATTAATATATATATGTTTACTGCAATTATCCAAAATACAAAATAAAACACATTAATTAACAAGAAGGGAGACAATATGAAAAGAAAACAAAATTTTAATCGGGTTCTCAGCTTTTTTCTTTCATTTATGATTGCATTGTCAAGTATACCGATGAGTGTATTTGCATATATGGCAGAAAAGCCAGACAGTATTGCATTCATTGACAGCAATGGGGACGTACAGCAAATTGACAGTGAAAGCTGGACAGAAAAATTTCCTTACGGTACATTTGCGTTCTCGAATTCGGAACTGACCATGACGGAGAACGGAAATAGTGAAGTAATTGAAGTGTATCGCCTGGGAGGGACAAAGGGCAAGGTCACAGCGTACATCTCCTATGCTCCTTTTGTTGCAAATAATGACGGAGAGCTTAGTTACTTTAATGCCATAGGAGGAGATGACATCATAATTTCCGTGGAAGATCCATCCCCCTATGCGAAGGATCAAAAAGTCGGAAGGGATAAGCCTCCGTTGCCTGTGACCTCAGGAACGGCCATTTATGCCGCCTTTGAAGAGGGTGAAGATGTACATCTTACAGTGGACGCAGATGCGGACAGCTATCAATGGTATGCAAGAAGTGCCGGCGGCAGATGGAAGGCTGTAAACGGCGCTGAGGATGACACACTTCCTGTTGCCAAAGAAGACCTGCAGTATACGGATATATTCCTTGAGTATGTTAAGGGAGAAAATACCTACCGTACAAATTCATTCCACGGTGAAATTTACATACCCGAGGAGAATTTTTATGATGAAACTGAGTTTATTTCAGGAGATTATGAACCTGCATACACTGACCTGGATTTAAAAAATGATGAATATGGCACAAAATATTTTGAAGTTGTTTTTTCGGAGGGTGAGTGGGTTAAAGAAATTTATGTAACGCCTGTTGACAATAAGGAGTCCAATCCCGAAAGGTTGGCAACATTTACAATTTATGACTGTGAAGGTGGAGAGCTTTACGACTCCGCAAATACGATGATTCTTACACTGCTTGATGACGAAGATACTCAGCAGACAGCCATAGGCTTTGAGGTTACTCAAATTTATACAGATACTTCCGAAGGGGTTGCAAAAGCCACCGTAAAAAGAACCGGAGGCATGAACCATCTGATTACCGTTGATTATACCACCGAGGATGATACGGCGATAGAAGGAAAGGATTATATCAAATCCGCAGGTACACTGAAATTTTACGGTGAAGAAACAGAACAAACAATAGAAGTTCCCCTCATGAATGCTTCTGCAGAGAAAAATGAAGCAGTCGATTTTGAGGCTTTAAACGATGAGCAAAAATCTGAACTGAAAAAGTTCAGTATAGTTCTCTCCGGCTTAAAGGGAGGAGAGGGCAAGGATGTGATTTTGCCGGGAAAGGAAAAGGCTGTTGTTTCTCTTTACAACTCGGGCAAATCGTCGGAGTTGAACTTAGCTGACATATTAAATGACGGAGATGCGGTAAATGTTTCCGGCAACATGTCCGTGGCAGACAACGGATTGATCCCAAACAACGACAATCCTGTTGCGGGAATGGAAACGGATTATGAAAAATCATCGCTTAAAGGAGCTGTTTCTCAGACTTTATCACCTTATGTCACCTTTGGCCTGAGAAATACAACCGGCACGGAAAACAAAACAGTTACTTTCAGCAGAAATACCGTACAGGACTACGGTAAAAAATACTGGGAAAATTTCTCTGTTATAGCTAAAGGAAAGCTGACAGGAGAAGCTTTAAATGAAGTTGAAAAATTAGGCTGGGTTAATGCGGAAAATGTAAATAATGGATCCAGTATCAAAATAGAAAATAAAGATGCCGCAACAGGATATGCTTATATTCCGGATATGGCAAAAAAATTCGGAAAGGTATATATGAATACGCATTTGAGATCATATAATGTGTGGATTAACCCTTGGGTGATACCTCGTATTTCATTGGCCTACAGAGACGGTAACGGAAATATGACTTCCGACGAAAGATATAGATTAGACGGAGAACGCAGTGAAGACTGGACAGTTGGAGCACGGACAGTATATCCTTGGAGAGATTTTTATCCGGATATAACTGACAACATAAACTCGATTTATCTTGAAATTCGTGAAGTAGACGGAGAAAGCGGCGGTCCCAACGGCAATGCAATAGCGGAAATAACAGATGGATACTTAGAGCGCAGAATTTTTAACAATTCGCAGTTAAATATAGCTCTGTATCATGCAAACAGTGAAAATAATGTAAAACCGGGAGAAGCGGTATTTGAACCGGGATTTACTCCGGATATTGAGATCGCGGAAGGAAAGGGTGGCATCAATTCAAACGGCCAAATTTACGTGGGCTCCGGTCTGAATGCAAAGGATGACAGACAGGGATTGTTTGAGCAGTACAAAAGTAAGGGAGGGGTTTACTTAACAAAAGCAAATTCCCCAACGGTATTGTATGACAGCTCCGCAAGTGATCGCAGCATAAAAATGCTTTGGAACAACATGACGTATGACGATTTAAACAGCAGCTATACAATCAATATGGTATATGAGCGTTATCAGGATGCGATAATTGATCTTAGCACATCTGTTCCGGTGAAAGACGAAAATGGAAATCCATTGACCGATACAGCAAAAAAAGAGGCGGAAGTAAAGACCCTCAATGATTTCATTGCTTCTGTCAAGGGTGAGATAGAGTATGGCTATAAGTCATACGATAATAACTCCCGGAAATTTATCGACAAAACAGAAAGAATTTATTCCGATCAGATTAGAAATAATTCAGATCAGCAGATGCATATAAGCTTTATGAGAACAAATAACCTGCAATGGATTAACTTTAATTTGCCGGAAGAAGACAGAATAGTTTTTAACGGGAAAACATATAAGGGAAATCAAAGGATTCAATTTGACGGCAATGATATGACCATGCCTAAACTGCAATTTTTGTACTATGATTCGGAGTTTATCGGAGTGGAGCGTGAAGCAAAGGTAAATATAAACACAATCAGTGTTTATTTAGATGCAGACGGGGACGAAAAAATTTCGGGGATGATGGAAAATAATATATTTAAATTAGAGCCCGGCAGAGATACTTTTATAGAAAATATTAACCTGAATGAAAACTATGATGAAAGTGTGTTTGCACCGGTAATAAAAGAGGACGGTACGGTTCTCCAAAAGTATATGAAGGTTATGTACACCGTCACTCCAAGGTCTATAGCCGAAATACCGGGGAAGGAAAATGTTGCGGGACAGATTCTGCCTGCCTTTACATCAAACCTGACAAATGAAACAAGCGTTGCAAGAAGTACAAGGGAGCAGAAGGACTATCGGTTTATAAAAGCGGCAAAGGATATATACGATAACTACCTTTCTGACGATGTTACAATTTACGGAGCAAAAGCAACGCTTCTGAATATGATTGATTTCCCTCTGGGAGGAGATCACAAGCCATATGAAATAAAGGACGGAAATACAATCTGGACGCCGGAGTATAAAGGTAATTTAATTTTTGAATATGAAAATCCGGAAATCATTACGTTGAATAATACGGTAATGGGAGATGGGTTTAATTTGACCACGGATTTTGAGTATTCACCGGAAGAAGGGTATACATACACAAACAATGGCGAGAGCACAATCAACGGATACTTAGGTTCGTATGTGGGAAACACTGTATTTTCTTTAGTTATCAGAGAACAAAACGAAGAAGAAACCATGGAAAAACTTATAGCGGGTACGGGAGTATTCAGCAATTCATTTGATTCTGTAGCTATAGGAGGAAGAGGTACATTCCAGACTCCCAACGGGCTTTTAAACATGAACGGCAGTGGTCCGGAAATGAATTTCAACAGTGCCGAAGAATCACCGGGGACTTCCCGCAGGAGTGCAAATAATTCAAGCTCCGATGCTCCCGAAGGCTTTGACATTGATTTAGGTATGTCTTTGCCTGAAATTAATCTTGAAAACATACTTTCCCTTGACGGAGTGGGTGTTTATATGGATGGCAACAGGATAGGGTTTACTGTCGGGACACCTTTGGGAGATGACTTTGCGGATAATTTTAACTATAAGAAGAAGCTTATGGATCCTGACGAAAGTTATGCAAAGGGTAAGGAAAACGCGGCTGCAAATCCGGATTCAAAGGGTGCGGTAGCATCCAAGGAATACGGCATGAGCTTTAGTATGTCGGCAGCATTTTATTGGGAATACGATCCGGTGGTGGATAAATTTCATTTTGCGGAAGCAGGCATATCGGTTACCGCAGGCTTTGAATTTTCGCTGCAGTACAGATTCACATTCTGCCCTCTGATATATTGCTATGTCAAGACCGGTATAAGTGTGAGTGTGGGTGCGGGTCTCGGTCGTAATTACTATGAGGTGGAGAACGACGAATCGGTTACGCTTACGGCAGAAAATCCTGCAGGCACTGCATTACCTGCAGATTTAAAAAAAGATAAGGTATATACATTTGAAACCGAGGCAAAGGCAGTTAATTTTTACTTTAAAGGAAAACTCTCCGTTGAAATATACGGTGAAGATGAAAGTTTATTAAGGCGGGGAATACTCGAATCTGTTAACAAAATAGAAAAATCAAATATAAACATTGACAGGCTTATAAACCTGCCCGACGGTGAGAAAGTAACTGTTAAGATAAAGGTTATGGAAGATTCTCGTGTTGAGAGCATCAAGGAAGTAACCGATTATGACACCATAGTGTATTTCAAAGGCTTCAGCCTGAGCCCTGCGTTTTTTATAGAAGTAGGAGCGGGAATCGGTATTGAGATTTTTAAGGCGGAAGTATTTATAAAAATCAGTGTGGAAGCGACCTTTGTTTTTGGTGGTTATAATCTTGAGGACGACAGCTATGACGGGGCAAAGGTGGATTCCTTTGATTTCATGGCATCCATAGGCGTCAGAGTTGTTGCCTTCCTGTTTACATACGAATTGACCGGAGTGGGCTTTAGCAGGTCGTACGACGGAGATGAGGATAAATGGGAAAGCAAATGGATATTTTTAAATGATTATCTGCCTAAATCACGGATGGCTGTGTCCGCAGACGGCGAAGAGGGCTCGGGCATTAAACCGCCTCAAAGTCCCGCAGGCAAGCAGCGGCTGTACGGTGCAAGCACAGGCAATAAAATTATGAGAGCAAACAGCTTTGGTGATAATGAGCTGCCGTTTAAGCTTTCAAGCTTCACCGAGAGCTCGGCAAGTAAGCTTGCGGACGGTCTGAACTTGGGATATGACTACAAGCTGGTAACTGTGGGCAATAGAAACTTCTTGGTGTATTTGTATGCCCGTGATAATGCAGAGGGAATTCATGCCTCGATGCTTGTTCTTTCGGAATTGGCGGAGAATGAGGACGGATATGCCTTGGCAAGCCCTGTAACCGGTAATTCAGAGCTTTATACCGTGGATAATGACGCAACCGGAGATCTGGATTTCAGCGTATATGCCAATTCGGACAATATTTATATCACCTGGCTTAGCTATGTAAAAGATTATGCTCTTTCCACCACAGGCTCCGCACTGAAGGGCGCAGTGGAAAATATGGAGCTCAAGCGTGCGGTATTTAATGTCAGTGAAGAGGATTTTACGGATACATCTCGGGAGGTTCTCACAGATGCAGGCACTCCGGTCAGCATGTCAGATACATTGGAGGATATGGTTGTTTACGTAAACTCACAGCCGTACAGCGATGCGGAATATGATGAAGCAAGGGGTGAATACTATGCTTATGTTAATACTCTTTACAATACAGAAGCCACACAGAAGGTAGCCGGATATTTAATGGATTCATGGGATGCCCGTGCCTACACGGAGGGCAAGAGCAGTACGGTTTCCGGAATAATTTATACAGGCAGCGGCGAAGAACTGAAATTTGCTTTTGATACCAAAACCAACGGCAGAGTTGTAGATATAAGCACTGCTAAGGTAAGTGAAGATACTTATTGGATTTCATATGTAACCGAAAACAATATTGTTACTGAAGACAGTAAGGATTATGCAACGGTGAAGCGATTGTTTATTGCGGAAGTTAAAAACAATAACGGAGATGTCAATAAAATCACTCCCAAGCTGATTAAAAAGATTATTGATTATGATAACAATACAGAAAAAGAGGGTGAATTAAACGGCAGTGAGTTGGTTAAAGAAATTGACAATCCCACAATCGGCACCGTCAATTTGCTGTCCGGGAAACTCAGCAACGGTGGTGACGATGAGAACTTCCTTGTCTTTGACTTTTCGGGCAATACCTATATAATCGGAGAGGCTTCCATTAAGTCACTGTTAAATTCCGGTGCATTTGAAGCAAAGCCGCTGTTTGAAACCAATGACGGTCAGGCCTCGGGCAAGACTGAGGTAAACTTTGGTACAGACGGAGCCGGGAATGTTTTGGTTGTTTATGTCTCCAAGGTGGAGGGAACCACAAACAATGCATTGTTTGTGTCAAAATACGATACCGAAGCAGAAAAATTCGGTGCAGGACAAATGCTGTCCATGCGTCATATGGATGTGTATGAATACAGTTACGGAGAAGGCAAGAGCTGGACTGAGGAAGAATTGGAAAAGGCTTATTACGGTGAATTGGAGAGCAAAGATATACCAAAAGGCTCCATGAGCACATTCTCCTTCTCAAATATTCAGGTGGCCTTCGGAAAAGAAAAAACAAACGAGGAAGACGGCTCCTTCCTGATAATTACAACGGGAACCATGAGCGAGCTTAAAGATGCCGATGGTTACGACACGAAAATTATCGACCCGAACAGAGAGCCTGATGTGGGTTTCTACGCCCTAAACTTTGGAGTGGAGCATCCTGCAATCGGTGAACAGGAAGTAAAGTTCTTTATTAATAATTTTATAGAAGGCAGTGTACTGGACACGGAAAGAATTGCATTTAAAAACACCGGTGACGTTTCCTTCAGAGCAAGTGAAGAACATCCCGCAACCGTTAAAATGTATGCGGGTAAGTTAGGAGCTACATCGGTGATTAAAGAATGGACTGTCAAAGAAACTGTTTTGCCCGGCAAAATGACGGTGCTGGAAAATGGTCGTACAAGTGAGCTGCCTGAAATGGGTGCAGGCTCCGTGTTCTACCTTGAAATAAACGAACATGATTATTACAAGGAAAGTGGTGTTGTCAGAAGCTCCTCCACAAAGGATACTTGCCCCTTGAACGTTGAAGAAAAAACAGATATAAAGCTCGGAGATAATATTATCCGGGAAGTTATAAATGCGGAAGGAAACAATGTTGTTATATTTGTGGATTTCTGGGTTCAGAATGTGGGAAGCAAAAATTCCGACAGCACATACGTGCAGTTCTCTTATAAATCCGGAGAAGATGATGACGAATTGATATTTACTCCACTTGATATCACCGCCGGAGACCTGAAGGTAGATGATCAGGTTGAGCTGAATATAATGAGAGCTATGTCCTTTACAGAAGACAAATCCAAGGGTATCTTAGAGCTTAAGGGCAATGACGGAACCGGAATCAAAAGTGGTTACGGACGACGTGTCCATGGAAATATCATTGTACCTAAAGATGTATTTAACATTCTTACAGAAGGAAGCTTTAACTTAAAAATCGAAGCATTTGACGGAGAATACTGTGAGACAGGTGAAAATGCAATTGTTTCATCAACAGGTGAGCATAACAATCTGAATAACTACCGGGTTATCCCCATATTGCCGGTGACATTCTTTAGCACAGCGGATAACATTGCAATACCAATGGGTAATGTTTATAAGATGCCTGTGGGATTATCCTCCACAAGCAAAACCTCAAGAGTTAGCGCAGAAGAATTTGCAGAGGAAGAAGAATACTTATTGGGAACCGTATATTACGACTACAGCGGTTATATAAATATGATGGGAAGCAGGCAAGGCTCCGGCATCATGCGAATAATTGATTCCAACACCAACAGCTTCAAGGACATTGCTTTTAAAACAGAAATAGGTGACGGTATTAACATATATTCAGACAATGGTATATTTACTTTCTATAATGCTCTCAATAATCCCTATAATCCTGATAATCCGGGTCAAAAGTGGGAGTTTACAGACAATATTATAGAATGGGGCAACCCTCCTGCGATGCCTCTCAGAGGAGACATGAGCTTCGGTCAGAAGGATGCGTTTTTTACATTTGATACATTTGCAAATAAAATAGAGCTGTATTTTACGGGCGAAATAAAGGTGCAAAGTGATAAGTATCCCGAATACATTATGGGAAGGACAATTACAAGCGATAAATTAGCTGACGGAGAAGGTAAGGGCAAGGTTATTGATTTTACCGGAGGAAGCGAAGCTAATTTCAGATCCCACAAGGTGACAATCACGGTGATGAAGGGTGATGAGTTAAATCCGGCTGTATTCGATAAGATGAAAGAATATTATCCCGGTGAAATTCCCGTACCCGATACGGATAAAGGCGCCCCTGCTATACTTTGGTCACGGAACTGGCCCGACAAGGCATCCCTGCTTAAAGGCAGTGAGAAACTAATTGTCTCAGCATTTATCTATGACCCTACGGGGATTGCTTCCGTAGAATTCAACGATATGGTAATCAATCAAAGCTCAGCAGAAGCTATTGAAGAGATAACAAGCCTAGAAAAAATAACGGAAGAGCTTTGGAGAGTGGATTTTGAATTTTCCGAAAATGAATATCATAAGCTAAAGACAGCTGACATCTCTAACAATATTTCTTATGATTACTTTGTTTTAGATTGCTTTGAGAATCCTGTTGACGATGAGGCAGTATCGGAGGCCCCTGATTTAAAGGTTGAGATTGCAGATGAAAACGGAAATGCAATAATTGGTGGTACATCGGAGGATGCTTATTTTAAAATAACATCAAATGGTTCCCTTGCAGATGCATCTGTATACAGGCTGCAGCGTGATGCCGGAAGTGAAAGCGGATACACGGAAACGAGAATCGGTGATGTTGAAGGCAAAATCAAAATTCCTGCCAACGGATACTACAGAGTTATATTGGACGGAGAGGACGGCAGCTGGAATCAAAGGATGCTGAGAGTTTTAATAGTAGATAATGCAAGTCCAATTATAAACTTCAGGGAAGAAACAACCAATACCTTTGAGTATGTAAATAAAGACATGCGTCATTTATTCTACTACGCAACAAAGGAAACAGGCGAAGTCGAAGACGGAGCTTCACCCGAAGAATCATTGGCTACAATAAACGAGGTATTTATTAACGGTAAAAAAATAGAAGATACGGAACCTGCAAAAACAATATCAGGCTATTACCATATAGCATATGGCGGAAAATATACCTTTAAAGCAACAGACAGTTCCGGCCGAGACAGCAGCTTAAGCTTGGAAATCAACAATTTTAAGGTTATTCTTAAGGAAGGATTTATAGCATCAGTAAAGTCTTCCACAAATCAGGGGAAAAACAACGGGGAGATTAAATTCGATTTTTCTGAGATATTCGGAGGAAATTACGCAAACACGGCTATAGATGAAGGTGAAGGGGTATACTTCGGCTCATACAAAGCTGCGGTTGTTGAGGCGGAATCTGAATTTAAAGGAAGCCTTGATTCTCCGGAGGCAAAGGAATACTTTAATAATATTGACTGGCGCGACACAGAAGCCTACACAGGCATATCTCCCGGCGAATATGTAATCTATGTAAGGGACGCAACAGATGTAGACTTTGAAAGAAATTCAACTATAGCTTCTCTTAAGGTAACTGTGGAGGATGAATCCTTAGGTGCACAGATATACAGCACAGCTACAGCCAACAAAGAAAAAACAGACGGGAAAATAAGAGTGTATCCCGAATCCAAAATCGAAGAACCCGAGTATCAGGTAGCATTAGCCTATGTGGGAGATTCCGAACCGGCTTCTTTTGCAAAGCCCTCGGATCAGATTTTTGAAGAATGGCTGGAGGTTGAAGAAATTGACGTTAACAACGGCAGGAAAAAATACATCGAAATTACCGTTCCGAAAGAAGGATGGTACCAGGCAGCCGTCAAAACTAAAGATATGGATACGACTGCAAATGAAAACGACGTATTTATGGAATTTGTTCAGGTAAAGGTAGCCCGCAGATACATAACTGCAGAATTTGAAAGCTACGCAACAACCACACGTGAAAAAGACGACGGTATAATTACGGTGTATCCCGATTCAGTCCTGAATGATGCAAGGTATGAAGCAGCCGTAGTATATGTGGGAGATACTCAGCCCGAAGAGCTGATAAGCTTCTTGGAGGATATTTTCAGGTGGAAGGATGTTACAGAAACCGATGAAGACAACAACCCGTATATCCGGTTAGGCGGTCTTCAGGCCGGCTGGCATCAGGTAGCCGTTAAAACAGCAGATGTGGATGCAGCTTCCGATGAGGATGAAATACACATGTTCCTGGTTGAAGTAGAAATAGGCAACAAGTACGTGGAGGCAACAATTGAAAGCGCGGGTACAACCACTCAATACAAAAATGACGGTAAAATAACCGTATATCCGAAATCGGTTATTAAGAATCCTGAGTATGAAGCTGCTTATGCATACAGGGGAGACGCTCAGCCGGCGGATACGCTGAAGCCCTCTGATGAAATCTTTGAAAGCTGGCTGCCTGTTAACAAAACAGACGGCGAAGGACAAAAATACATTGATTTTACCGAGCTTCAGCCCGGCTGGTACCAGATAGCCCTGAAGCTCAGAGATATGGATGTTGTTTCCGAAGAGGATCAGGTTTATGTTGATTTAGTTGAAGTGAAAAAAGGTCATGTTTCAAGTTCTCGACCGAAAAAAGAAACAACTGCTGAAATAGAAGAAAATGAAACAGAGATTATCCTTAATTATGAAGGCGAATTCTCTGATATTAACGAAGAAACAGCAGCATGGCTGAAGGAACAAAACAAAACGAAAAATATTATTGTAATTTCAGACAGTGTTTACGTGGTAATACCAAAAGGTGTTTTGAAGGAAGACGGCAGTATTAACAGTATGGTGGCAAATACATCGGATATCCAGGACCTTGAATACAGTACCGTTTATTTTGAAGACGCAGAGCATAACATTAAGCCTGTTCCATTCAGTTTGATTTCTGATAAGGTTATGTATATAGCCAAAGAGCAGGGAATTTACGGTATCACGGAAAACAGAAAGGATTTTGATGATATTGAAAACCACTGGGCATATGACTACATTAATTTTGTAACCACAAGAGGGATTTTTGCAGGTGTCGGTCAGAATAAATTTGCTCCCGACGATGTTATGACAAGAGCTATGCTGGTTACAATCTTAGGAAAGTTATCAAATATTTCCGCAACAAATAATATTGAAAAAAGCACATATTTCAGTGATGTTGAAAATGGCTCATATTATGCTCCTTATGTGGACTGGGCACATACAAACGGCATCATAAACGGATACGGCAACAACCTGTTCGGTACAGGTGACCCGATTACACGTGAGCAGATGTGCGTGATGATTTACAACTATATTAAAATTGAAGGGTTGGATATGAATTATGTACGACCTTTGCATAAGTTCAACGATGCATACGGCATAAGCTCCTGGGCAGTGGAAGCTGTTGAATACTGCTATCAGGCAGGTATTATTTCAGGCAAGGGAGATAATTTCTTCAAGCCGGAGGATACAGCTTCAAGAGCGGAAGTTGCCACAATAATTACAAACTTAATCAAAGCGGTCTTTTCAAAATAGTATCATCGGCTAAACTAAAAACAGCCGTATCAGATTGATTTTTCTCAATCTGATACGGCTGTAATTTATACATTCAATTTAAAACAAGCTGTAACAACTGATACATTGCAGAAGCCACCGCTTTGACAGCTCTTTTGGATTTGACAAAGGGATATGCCAAACACGAAAGCGAAACGCTGATTGAAACCATCAAATCAAGAAGAAGCGTCATCACGG
>ENA-UOOK01003878-UOOK01003878.1-fermentation-metagenome-genome-assembly--contig:-NODE-3878-length-16575-cov-4.231961_pt1 | contig 16575 bp, 11 predicted proteins | sample MGYA00245777_ERZ724023 | MGnify/ENA primary metagenome ERZ724023 (study PRJEB28704, sample SAMN03018312) | fermentation metagenome | biome: anthropogenic terrestrial biome; feature: soil; material...
ATTAATTCTGCAAATTTTTCTTCTGCTTCTGCAAGTTTATAATACTTCATGATAACCCTCCTTGGTTTATTCAAAATAGACCTTGCATTATAAGTCTATACCCAATAAACCAAATTGTCAATGATTATCTTTTAAAAAATGTAAAAGAATTTCAGTACCATACCTATCAATTAAATTATTAAAGCGCTCTTCAGTCAGCATTTTTCTGCCCATTCATAATCCTCCTTTACTTTATTAGACACTTCACTGCTAAATAACCTTACACATAAGTGTAAAAATATCGTCTGCAAAAATGCTGACGATATTTTTGGGTTTTGAATATTATTAGTAAACCAAGCCTGTCCCACTTATGTTTATATTTATTATTTCTCAGATATTAACTTAAAGTTAATTATATTATTTCCTTCTTTGTCTATGTAACCCCAAAGCTTAATTTCAATGCTTTGAAAATAGATTGTGTAATAGTAATAGACGTTATTATTCTTTGTAAACTTTTAACATCACCAGTTGGCAAGTTGTTTATTGTTTTAAGTATTCTTAACTGAGTGTTTTTGTCAAGCCGTTTTAAATACTTTTTAATATCACAATAACATTATCCTCATAATGAGCATTTTTGGCATAGTTATTATGTAGTTAATTTCACTTCAAGGATTGCTTAAGTAATATTCAATATAACAAATATAATACAGAGCTCGGGATTACTTAAATAAAATTATAAGGTTAACAGCATTTACAATAGATGAATATCTAATCCATTATCATTGTATTCATTGAAATTTTTTATATTATATCCTTTTTTCTTTATTCCTTTGCGAACTCGTTTGCATTTGTCCCACTGATTTAGCCAAGTAGTTTCAGGTAAAAGAGTCTTAAGTTTTTTCCACTTATCTTCCGGATAGTCAAGATTTGCTAACCTGTCATGGACATTATTTACGGAGAACGCTACTATATCATCTGGAAAGGAGTGGCTACTCCTAAGAATTATTGGTAGATAGAAGTCAGCTAAGTTATCTTTTTGTCTGCTACTTAAGTCTTTTGCGCTTAACATTTTATATATGCTAACCAATGGCTTAATATCTATTTTATCTGAATATGGATCTATAATGCTTAACAATGTAACAATTTGTTTATTAGAGAGACTAATGTACTGTTTCTCAAACATTAGCGCTGCTGTCTTAGAATGTACTTTGCATAACTCAAGCATAGTAGTCTGTGTATCTTGATGTGCCAAAGTACGGAATTGGAGTAAATATTCTAAGAAAACGTCAATCACCAACTCTCCCCATATTGAATATATTTCAGAAGCAAAATCATACATGCTATTATCAAGAATAGTATATATTAGTTCTATATTTAGAGCTTTACTGTTTTTGCATATTTTAAGGGAATCTATAATTCCTTTTTGATAACCTCTTGATTGTTTCCAAATTGTCACACATTTCGCAAGAGAAGGATTTATTGTTATGAGAACACTACATATACTATAATCCATTTCTGAAAATTCCTCGAGGGAATCGGCTGTTAACAAGTATGAGTATCTATATAAATACCGTTCTTGTATTTGGCTATCTTCGACTTTAGTAAGATATTGCACAACTTTTTTTGCGCCTATTGGATCCTTAACAAATCCATTATCAATTAAAGTATTAAGCTTATCATCACATATAGAGATCCATTTAAATTTTAAAGTTGCAATTATTGCGTTAGTATATGATATATCTTTTCCCCATGGGGTAAATGCACCTTCAAAATAAAGATACAAAAATTTATTGCCGATATTTGTTTTGTTAATAGAAAAAACTTTATCAATCAATTCTAATGATTCATAAATATTCAAGCGACCATTTTTCCCATAAAATGCTGAATATAGCTTAATAAATGACGTTAAATATTTATAATTATTATAATCTGGACCAAATAGTTTCCTGAACATCGCAAAAGATTTCCATCTATTATTTAAAACAATATCATAAGTAAAAGTAACCCACGGAGGAAACTTCTGGACTTCATCTATATTTTTCATTATTGATATATCATCGCCAGAATGATATACCTTATTCCTGAGTTCATTAGGTACAAATTGAAGGCTAATAATTTTTGAATTATCATTCCTTATAGACATTGACCCTGTAATAAATGAGTAATCTGATGATAATTCGTTATAGCACATAAGCCAAATATATAACAATTCATTAATATATTCAGTGGAATTCTGCGAAATTACTATACTTGGAGGTTCATGCCCTAACATTATCCATAGCAAGTATTGGATTTTTTTTTCGCTCATATGACCCTGTGAAGATATCAAAGCCCCAGTTTCTAATGGAGTTGCATAACAGTCAAAGTTTTCTTGAGATTCTGGCCGTGCAAAAAACGAAAGTAGGTTTGATGTTTGATTTATTAAACAACCTATATCATTAAGTCCTATCAATAATGAATGTGTCCACACACAACCTGGGCGACTCATTTCACCAGCATACCAAGTTTTTGCAAAAACCAACAATTGCTCATTTTCAAGAAAATAACCAGTGTAATAACTCTCAAAACCCTTTGATAATTCTGGTCCTGATAGATCGCTCAATATATCCATTTTTCGTTTTGAAGAATCAGATAACGCGGTTGAAGCTGCAAGTAAATGATGACCATTCGAATAACCATGTAGCGTTTGATGTAATTCTATTGTTCTATTTGTCATTCTATATCACCCATCAACAAATATAAAGGTAGCGTTATATCACACCCTTTGTTTCCGTTACAATCCTCTACAATAATACGTTCAATTGGAAAATGTTTGTCCAGTAATGCATCTCTATCATCCAGTTTTCCACCTTGTGCACTAATCCCCCATAGGCTATAGTAAAGTATATCGGAGTTTGAATTGCAAAACTGCCATAACATATTCATATGATCAAATAAAAATTTCTCCGGTGTAATCTCGCTATCGACTTGTTTAGCTAAGTCCCATGCAGAAAACACAATGCCCACATTTATTTTTTCATATTTACGTAGTTCAAAAACGAATTGCAATAGCTCAATAGTTTGAATTTGTAAAGGATCATGTTTTTGTGGCTTGCGAATTAGTTGCTGAACACAATTACTTTCCGGTAAATTAGTGAAATGTTCAGGAATGAATCCAAGAGGTTTAACTCCATCAACATGAATAAAAAATATGATTGCATCTGCAGCCTTTATATATTCTACAAGTTCTTCAGAGATTTCACGTTGCTCGTATTGTTTCTGAAAAGTTTCGCCAGATAAATCTGGTAAAAATAAATCAAATGTTTTTCCATTAGGCATTATCAAATTTATGCAAATATCCTTTTGCTCATTGCTTGGAACCGTCCTCTCTAAAGGCTCAGCATCAACCCATTTCTGGCTTAAATGAGCAAGATATTGTCCATTAACAATTTTGTTCAATTTAAGTTTGGTTTCAACTGAATTATTATTTATGGAATGCCATAACGCAGCAAGAAAAGTCGTTTTGCCAGCCCCAGGAAGCCCCACAATAAAACACCTTCTATTCAAGTATATCACCCTCCAATTTATGGAATAGTTTGTTAAATTCTGATTTCAGTGAATAATTTACACTATATTTAGTGTCCATTTGTTTATATGATGGTATGTACTCCCATGACGATAATAAGCTATCCAGTCCAAAGCCAACTTCCAAAGAACCTTCATTTGGCATTGCAGCAACGTTGTGAAACGAAATATCATTGATGTACTTTGATATCAATATTTGCAATTCATTCAAACTTTTTTCTATAAATTGTTTTGTATTATCGTCATTTCTCGCTTCGATAATATCGTATTTGCTGATTACCAGTTGAACTTTAATTAATTTCGAGTAGAGCCCAGCATCGAAAATAGTTCTTATCATCATAGAGGCTTCTTCAATCACACCATTTCTTTGATACTTACTGACTAATCGTTCGCCGTCAAGAATGAAAGTATAGATGTTCGCGCGCCTTATGAAAGGCATGTTCTGAGTAAGGCTATTAACATTGGCCAAATGCACCTGTACTTCTTCGCCTGATAAATCAGCAAACAAATAATTAATCTTTTGATTTTTATTTTCGTCAAATAAACGTAAATGCAAAATTATTTCTTGCAAGCCACGACTCGTTCGTGGTGTTGTAGCTACTTCTTGCTTGGAGTTTACTCTCGTGTAAAATGATCGCTCTTCATATCCTTGGATTGTTTTTGAACCAGCGAAAAGAAACCCTGACACCTTGCTCCGCTGAAACAGTTGATATAAAGTTGTTTCAATAGTTGTTTTTCCACATTCTGAAGGACCGATGAGGATAACGAATACAGTATTTTCGGAGGCCATCACACTATATGTCTCTTGTAAAGAGAGTGCTCGACCAGAAGGCAAAGGTAGATATCCTTTTCTTATACCATCTTCTTTTAAATCTTCGGAATTTGACACCTCAATATCATCACTAATAAGGTTATATACATCAGCTATATGCTCAGCCTCTAACTCGGGTAATCTGTTTGTATCTGTTGTAATATTATCGACCATATTCTCACTCACATTTCATACTTTTTAATTAGCATACACTCAAAATACATCAAAACTGCCCAATCCAATGCACTATTTTGTATAGAATTAATATCGAAGCCTGTGCGATTCGAAACTACATGCTGCCATACTTCAGACTTGTTAACTTCTATTGCATTTTTAATCGAAAATAGTATAGGAGTACTTTCAGGCGTTTCACTAATGCAGTTATATTTTCCAACAATGCTTTTTTTCATGTCAATATCTATCGCATCCACCATTTCTACCAGAGAGTAGGTATTTGTACCTGATTCACACAAATCAAGCATTTTATTCAAGAATGACTTTATCGGATATGGGCCAGGTAAGATAACCACCAAGTCAGCCAACTCTTTTGCCAAAATTAGTGCAACATCCTTTTGTTCAATTTGTTTTGTTAAAGCAATGTCTAAATCATTACTCCAATTTCCAAAAAGCCAGGCAAGTATATTGGAATCTTCATGATAGACTTCTATAGCTTTCTTCATCTCTGATTGGTTATTCGCCAACGTAGACATGCTTGAAACAATAGTGTTGATTGTGTTAGCTAATCCATTGATTTGTTCCTCTTGCATTGATTCAGTATCTTTTAAAGTTAGAACATAGTCTTTCAAACGTTTTGTGGAAACCTTTTTATATGCTATTTCACGTTCCCTTATATTTGCAGATAATTCGCCAAAAGAAATATAGGCCTTTTCAATAATTTCTGGAACCGCAACATCAATATTGTACAATGATAGACATATAATTGAAAAAATGATGTCAAGCTTAAGCTTTTCATGTTCCATTAAATGCACAAGTATGTTTCCAGCTAAAACCGATATTTCTTTCTTATTATTTTTATTGAAAGATATGTCAATATCTTGGAAAACAGAAATAAATTCCTGAAAAAAATCATCCTTTACAGGTAGAAAGTAGTAAATTTTAACTAAATCATAAATATCAAATTCTTCCCTATCACAATACTCTTCAATGCCTTTAAATCGCATTTCTAATTGCTCACGATTTGTATCCACGCAAACTTTAGAATAGCTTTCAGCAAAAAACTGTTTCATTCAATTTCCTCCTTAGATATGATGTGTTTTTTTATACCGTCCCATAATAAATGATATTTTCCTTGCTCTTTTGAGCGTCGTATTACGCTATTTAATACAGATGCTAATGGTTTTCCCTTATCAGTTTCTGATAACAATTTAAGTTCACCTAACAACTTCATCTGGTTTAAAACTGATAATTCATAGAAGCCGTATATTAACTCGCGTTCATTGATTTCCATGTCATGTGTTTCATGCTGCATATCCACTTGATCAACTGTATATTCTTCCCTTTCCTCTGTTCTCAAATCATTATTAATTTCCAAGATATCATCTTCTAAATCATGTTTACGCTTCTTGTCAATATTTATTGAGTGTCGCAGGTAGAAGCCGTCCGTTACATTTTTCTTATCAGCAAGAAAACAATCTCGGTTTTCCGATAAAACGCGAGGATAAATTTCTATATCTAAACACCTATCTCCATTATCCATGTTACTACTGATCGTAATCCAGTTATATCGCGGCATCCATTCTATTGTTCTTGTTGGATGCGTAGCTCCCGAATATAAAATTGCGCTATGCTCACTAAGCTCTATAGATTGGGTATGATTATGCCCATATAATTGTATATCCGCCCTCTTATTGATTCGTTCAATTATATCATTTTTAAATTTCCAACATTCTGGGGGATGGTGACACATCAACAAAATAGCCGTATCTACTTTTCGCGGTGGAATCTGAGCTTGTCCAATATACATAAGACGATCGGGTTGACCAAGCTTATAATCTGTACTATTTGACAAATAGCATGAATTAATACCAAATAAACACAGCTTTAACCCATGATCCAATTCGAAATCTTTACTCCAATTAATTCGTTCAGGAGATATATTGCAATTAAATCGACTGGCAAATTCGTTGTATTCTCTAATTGGTTCAAACAAAACGCCATTGAAACGGGGAGCATTAATCGATTTTAAAAAATAATTATCAGCTTCATCAATACTGCTACAGCTATCGATAGTGCATTGTTCTTGATACACAATATGGTCTTCTATTGCAGCAGTTTGATTAATATCATGATTTCCAGGCACACAATATATATCACTGGGTTTAATAGAAAAAACATTAGATATTTCATTTAGATAATTTTTTGCAATCTCATATTCTGGTGTTTTGCCAGAAAAGGCAATGTCGCCTGTTACAAGAATACCTGTAACATTATCAAGTGATTTTTTTGCATTGACAGTCAAGTCTGTAATTATTGCATCTCGCAAATCCCTATCTATATCAGCAGGGTGATTGCTATGTTTTACAAAATGTATATCCGAGAGATGAATAAATGATACTCTTCTCAAAAAACCACCATCCAATCTATACCAAATTATAGTAATTATACCACAAATATGACAAAAAGGGTAGGAAAACATTAAACTCATTTAATTTTCCTATTCCCCATTTTCTAATCGTTATAATCATTTAACTTAACATCCATATAAAAACGATATATTCAGCCTATCTTTAATTTCCATGAAAATCTTTGAATTAATTCCTGCTAATCTTATAACTTTCCACACTTGAATAGGAATATCATTATCTATAAAGTGCGTAATAATATTATTGACCCTTCTAATTCTAAACTTTTCAACGGTTTCCTGATTATTTTGTATAAATGATATAGTATTAGGTAACTTATCTGAATTATTGTATAACGCATTTCTAATACCTAACTCCGTACCTATTACAGATTTTGTAACTCTTTTATATGGAATTCTATTGTATATCTCTTTGCTCTTTTCTTTTACTAAACCTAAATAAACTCTATCTCTTTCGTTCCAATCTACCTTTACAGATTTTTTATCGCTCCCAGTATTTTCAAACGTTAACCATATCGTGTCTAACCAATCTTTATCATATTTACATATGTATCTAATTTCATTTGGTATTAGAGCCTTTATTTTTAGTTTTCCGGCATATTTATTAGTTTCAACGACTTCCATTACCTTATTCTTGAATTCATCTAATTTAAGGCTGTTAGTTTGTTCTTGCTTTACATTGTCGGTATTAATATTACTAATTTTATTTATACTGAAATAATTCATATTTAATTCTGTAGCTTTTTTTCTAATAGTATTTGGATCACATCCAAACATTTCAGCTAATTGCCTGGAACTATAAATACCTTCTTTTAATAATTCTTTTAATTTTCCCGTCCATACATGACCAAATTCCTTTGTTTTTCCTATTTTATATCGATCTTCTGGATATTCGTCTGGTCCTTTTCTGGCATATATGTATCCGCAGCTGCATTTAAAAGTACCAACTGGAACAGGAGCTTTTGAATCCTTAGTTATAATTATATCACTTATTACATTCTGTCTATAATGGTCTGCAACCTTATTTAAACAAGGCCATGGTCCTTGGCCAAAAGGATTATATTTTTTATTTATTTGATTAAAAAATAATTCTATATCACCAATTAAAAAGTTTATTAATAATAAATGCCTTAACGGATGAGATGTTCTATTCGAATTCCTCGTAATAACTTTTAGCCAATTATACTCATTACAAAAATCAATGTCACATTCGAGAAGGTTTAATAATTTGTCACCGTAAAACCTTGTAAATTCATAATATAAGTCATTTTGATGCACTTTATTTCCGATTGACATAAACCCTTTTTCATATAATAAATTTTTGTAAATATTTAGAACTCCTTCCCTACCTATATTGTTACTATCATAATGCAAAAGTTTATAGGACATTTGTGATATCTTCATAAGCTTTTCAACATCGATTCCATTATCATTGATTTCATTTATATCATTTGTTACATCTAATTCTTTTTCGTTTAATCTTATATATTGAATCCTGCTTGTATTCTTACTGTTATTTTTATAAGTTGATAATATTGTCTTATGATGAGGACATAGTAAAATTCCTTCTAATTGATGCTCTCTATGTATATAAGGTTCTCTGTATCTATTTATATCAGATTCTACACATTTAAAACAATATTGAATGCTGTTTTTTCTGCAAATTCCTCCGGCAGCAAATCCTAATGTAGTGTAAATACCTTCACAATTACCATATTTCATAAAATTTATTAGTTTATCCTTTCTTTCAGCAGGCAGAAATGGATTATAATAAGGATATATAGTATGGCTGCTAATTAAATCTTCAGTATTATATTTTCCTCCAATTTGTCTACAAAAATAATCAAGGTTGCTTCCCAAATACAAATTTGGTATTATTGATTTTTTATTAAATAAATCTCCTAATGTATCTAATAAATCTATATTACCTATATAATGATGGTACCGTGCAAACACTGAATATAATAATTCATCAGGGTATGGATCAGTGAAAAAAGTTAACATGTTATCTCTCCTTCTTTTATAACATTGTTAACCTTTTTTATTATTCTATTAAAAAACGCCACTCTTTAATCATTTATAGTATGGCATTTTCTTTAAGCGCTTAGGTGCATTCTCTTCCCACCAGTCTCTTTCCCTCAATAAAATCAATTCATACCTTGTTACCTTGAGAATTCTTGACAATTGCGACCGACTTATACCGGGATTTAACCTAATAAGTTCAAGGATTTGTTCTTTATATATATCAATTTCCTCCTTACAAATATATGAATAACTTGGTTTTATGTTATCATCAATATTTAGTTTTTTTGCATATTCGAATACTTTATTGATTGATATATCCATTTTATTAGAAATATGATATAAATTAAACTTTTTTACGTAATATTTAAAGGTGGAATTCCAAAGTGTACTATCGCAAGGATTTTTAATAAACTTCTTATAATCTATTTCAATCTCATCAATAATATTATTTAAACGTTTTCTAAAGAAACAAATCATAATAATAATGTGTAAAGGGTTATTAAAATATGGACTTGAGGAATATGGATTGTAATGTCCTACTGATGAACCGTCATTTATCCATCTTAGATTCTTATATTTTCTATAATCCTCATCTAATAAGCTTAATGCAGCATCACCATAAGAATTAATAACTTCCTCTTCGAGATTAATTTTGTTGTAAATACCATCACTATTTATAAATCCTTGTTCTCGAAGTAATTTAATGAAATAAAAATTTAAAACTGTTTCATTAACCCATTTGTTGCATGTGTCTGATAATAATTTGTAAAACATTTTAGATATATTCCATAATTTATCATATTGGGAAGCGTCTAATAATTTCTTGTCGTTTAAATACAAATTCTTATAATCAAATTTATTATAGTTCCATCTATTGTTCCATACATTTTTAGAGCTATATAGCCTTAGTTTAACCCTATGCTTTGGACACATTATAATATTCTTTATTTGATGTTCTCTATGAAAATATGCTTCTCCAAAATTTTCAATATCATTTTTAGCACACTCTGGACAAAAGAATAGTCTTCTATTTATATGCAAGAATGAATCATCATATTTAGTTTCGTTATGGAAAAAACATTTTATTGGAAAAAGTGTATGTTCAAAAATTAATTCTTTTTTTGTATAAGTACCGCCCAAATTGCTAACTAACCCATCTAAATAATTCTCTGAAGCATCACTTCTATTAAATTCATAAATCTCCTTACTTGTTTCACTATTTAACTTATTCCCACTATAATAATGATATCTTGAAATTGCTGACAATAATAATTCATCTGGATACGGATCTGTAAAAAAAGTCAACATATTAATTCATCCATTGGATTTTTTATATATTCTTCTTTTTTCAATAATTCATATGGATGTTTTCTATTGTTTATTGCCTTATTATATAATTCCAATAAACTATTTTTATTTATTACTTTATTTGATTTTGCTTCATTGGTCCTTGCTTTCATTTGATCATTTTTATTAATTGCTTTTCTTATGCATTTTCCTTTTAATTCGTCATACTCCATTTCTACCGGATTATTATCAACTTCCTTACTTATTATAGATTTCAATTCATCATCAGTTAATTTTGAGGCAATTTTAATTAATTTTAACTCTACAAATAAATCTTCAGCCCTGTTCTTTCTTTTTATTTCTATATCTTTTTTTCTTTCATTATATATTTGTTCCATTCTATTCGATAATTCAATATTGTTATAAATATTATTAGAAACAGAATCAAAATCTATTGTTATATCATCATACTTAGCAATTTCTTTTAAATTATTGCTTCTAATTGCTTTAAGCATAGGTTTTAATATCTTTAAATCTTTTTCAGAAGTTTCTCTTATTAACTCTACTGTAATTTTTTCTACTCCTTTAGAAAGTGCCCTTTTTTGAACTAATATAAATAAATTAATTACTACAGAAGTTATGCCTTGAGTTTTATCATATAATTCGTCAATTATCACATTGGTCAATTCAGTATACTCCTGTAAACATTGCATTTCCCATAATGTTTTTACAAGGATATCCCATTCTACACTATCCTTATTCATTCTATCCCATAAAACAAAACCCTCGCTTGATGCCCTTCTCGCTTGTCTGAAGTTTCCTTTGAATATTTCTTGTGCCTTAGGAGTACCTATTAGTATAGTTGGAATTCCAACAGTGTTGCTCAACGTCACGAAAAAGTTTAACATTTCATCTATATCATTTTTTGAGTTGATTAACTGTTGAATTTCATCTATCACTAATATACCAATACCATACATACTTGCTAATTGTGTCATTGAAATCATCATTGTTGATGTTATTCTACTGGAATATCCGTATTTTTCAAAATACTTTGTTCCCAATATACTGTCTACTGATTTAAAAAAACTTTTACATAAGGTGGCTAAACTTCCGTCATATGGGCAATCGATCTTCAACCATACTATTTGTGTTCTGGTAAAATGCTTGTTTTTATAATCATTATGTTTTATTACTTGTGGATACATTAATAAAAGTCTTTCTATAGCAGTTGTTTTTCCTATACCAGATATACCTAATATAGTTAAACAATCTGCTGTTGATCTCATGAATTTCATTTTAAAGTCAATGTCGTCTGTAGTTGCCTTCTTATTGTTTTTCATGTCATTTAAGATTTCTAACTTCTTAAAATATGTATGTTCTACAGGATTGCGTGCTAAATAGCCTCTCCTAATCAATGTTGATATTTTGTTCTCGAGGTTAATATGAATAGGAAGAACTTGACTATAGTTTTTGATTCTTTCTAATATATGGAATCTTATTTTCTTATCTTTTAGTTTATAATCGTCTTCAAATATTGGAATGTTGTAAAATTTGTCAATAACCTCATCTTCAGTAAAGATTTGAGGTAATGCTTCTATGAAGGGGTTATCTTTATATTCACTTACTTCCTGTTGCTTATAACAAGCCAATTCTAAATTACCTTTTAGCACTCGTATGTTATTTATCTCTACCAAGTTTTTCATTTCCTTTTTGTCGTATTTTGTCATACAGTGAATCTATATAACTGATCTTATTATTTTCTTTTATAGCTACAGCATTCTTTTCGACGTTTTCTACTTGTTTTCCAAGTTCAAACTTCTCAACTTCTTTATTTAATTCTTTTTCAATCAATCTATTGTTTTTAATAGCTTTTAATTTTTTAGTATTACTTTGATCAATCAAAGCTATGTTATTTTTCTTTTCCCTATTAGCTTGTTTTACTATGTCTTCAATTTCCTTATCAACGTCACTCATTCTCTGAAGGTTTTCATGCTCTACATCTTTAAGTAACTCCTGTTTTAGCTCTTGAAAAAAAATAACCTCTTCCAAAATTGAATCTTTATATTGCATACAGTGTTCTAATAAATAACATTTTTCATAGTTTCTTCCATCATCATCTGGAATATATATGTAATTTATATCTCTTGGATCATAAATTATATTAATGCTTCTTATTTTATTTTTAATAAACCACTGTTCTTTAATTGCTTTTTGACTACTATAAAAAAGGCCTTTGAATCTTATTCCATTCCTTGATACACTGGCTTTTGCTTTAGGCATTACATTTAACCTCATTATCTCTCTATCTATTACTCGTAAGCCACCTTTTTTATTTTTTATTCCCCATTGCCATAATTGAATTGGCATTGGGGCGATTTCTTCAACAATCATTTCTTTTTCCATAGGATATTTATCAATTAAAGTATTGTTATGTTGTATAACTAATCTAATATAAATTTTAGTAAACTCCTCTAATGTCAAGGTAGCATCTAACCTATAGTCCCTGTCACCTCTTTTTCTGTATTCCTTCATTATAGCACCAGGTGTCTTATGCTTTATTTTGGTATTAACCGTATTAAAACTTCTTTCAACAATACCTTTTAAGTCACCACGATAAGGGGGAGTATTTTCTATGACTATACCTAAATTATTAATTAAACCCTCGACTGAATATCCTTCAAACTCTCCTCTGTCTGCGATTATTATTTGAGGCAAATGATGAGCTGGCCATTGATATTCCTCTATTACAATGCCATATTTTTTACAAAATTCAACCTTATCTGCAACCATATTATCCAAAGCCATCATAGCTCCAATCCATGATGGTCCCTCTAACCCAACATATATACCTGTAACCATTCTTGAGAAAACATCAATAATGGCATAAACAATAGGTCTTCCGATTATTCTGTCTCTATCAAATTTACTAACTAAATATATATCAGCAATCGTAGCATCTACTTGAAATCTTGTTCCGGGTCCTATCGTTTCTATAGTTGAATTGCTTAATATTGGTCTATTGTTCAATTCAAATTCTTTTACACTTTGTCTGGTTATAATATCTTTTGTTTGATTATGATACTTTTTAAACCAATAATAAAACTGACCATAAGAAGGCAATTTGTCTTCTTCAAATAATGTATATTTTAATTCGTCATTTTCATAATATTTATATGAGAAAAAATCTCTCAATATTGCAGTATAAACTTCTTTAATACTATTATTTTTTTCATTATAGTAATATTTATCAATACCCTGTTGAAACAATATTTTTATATCATCAGTTACGTTAATTCCTTCATTTTCACCAAACTTCTTAGGTCTGCCAATTTTAGACTTATTCAGAAACTTTTCTTTGCCTTTACCACCTGAGTTGGAATATTGCGTTAACAGAGAGTTCTTACTCATCCCTCTTTCATAGAATCTACTAAAAATTCTTTTTACTGTTGATTCTGATAATTTATATTCTTCTGAAATTGATTTATATAGTTTTCTACGCTTTCCATCTGTTAATAATTCATCCTTATTATTTCTCCAATATTTGTCTACTATTTGCCAATAATATTCTCGTTTTTCTAAGTCCTTTTTACTTATAGTATTCTCATCGATAACTTTCATAAAAATATCAGGAACTTTTACAACGAATTTCCTATCTATTTCATCGATAAAAAGATTAATTTTATATGATTTTGGATATGCGTAAGTTTTAAAACAAATTACGAAATAAAAAATATCATTTTCATTATTTATTTCAATAATTCTAATATATTCATTATTCTTTACATTCATATAAACTTCATTAACAAATATCATTAAGCACCTCTTATATTATCATTGTCACAGGAATCATTAATAGAAATTTTAATATGTTTATTAAGAACAAAATCCTCAAATATATTAATATTTATCATTTTAGATATAATTAAATGTTTAAACATAGCTATTCCACTTCCAATACTCATGTTCATATTTTTATCGAAATTACGACATAAACTATTTAGTGATCCCTCATAGGATGCACACTGACTAATAAAATACAATTTCATATCTTCTAATGATTCTGCATCAATTTCATTAAATGACTCCGTTTGTGATAAATATTGATAGGTGTATAAATCAGCAATAAAATTAGAGACTTTCTTATCAACTTCATCTTCAGTAACAATTCCCCAATCAATATTCTGATTTTCATAATATATTCTTTCTATCTCAAACCTTTCTAATACTCTTTTATCTAATAAATCTTTTTTGTATTTTACTGTTCTTGCTTTTTCAACAGTATCACCATTTTGCTCTTTACAGGTTATTAAGAAATCTGTTGTCATTACAATAAGCTCTTTAGTTATAGGATTCTTAGGATGTTCTATTCCCAATTCTTTAGCAATTATTATAGTTTCTTCTATAGGAAGCAGTGGAAATTGCTCACGTATATCAATAACGTTATCAGCGAAATCTAAATAATAAAAATAATTTCGCTCTAAATCTGAGAACAATTCATATTGTCTTTGAGTTTTAATTCCTTTAACTCGTGAGTCACGTCCTCTTGAAGGGAAGTCCTGAGTCGTAAGCCATGATTTGTAGTCTTTACCACTGCCTGAGCCATAACCTTCTTTTATCTTTTGTTTGTAATCTAATTTTTTATTCCTTTTTGCCATAAAAAACACCTCTCAGTATTATAATAACCAAGAGGCGTATATTAAGTCAATATTCTTGATTCTGGGTCAAATTTTTTTAAAATGGGTCAAACTTTCTTTTAATAAGTCAGACTTTTTTTAAATGGGTCAAACTTTTTTCAAAAGCTACAGCATTTAATTTTCGCTCTTTGCCTTGTAATCCGCAACTACCTTTTCAGCCATATTTGAAGGCATTTCGTCGTATCTGAGGAATTCCATTTCAAAGCTTCCTCTTGCCTGAGTCATGGATTTAAGCTCGATTGCATATGTGTACATTTCCGCCATAGGAGCTTCCGCCATAACTAATTGAGTACCATCTTCCTGCTGTTCCATACCGAGGATTCTTCCTCTTCTCTTATTCATGTCTCCCATTATGTCTCCCATGTACTCATCGGGAATGCTAATTTCAACCTTTGCTATTGGTTCAAGCAATATTGGCTTTGCTTCCAACATACCTTTTTTGAATGCCAATGATGCAGCTATTTTAAATGCCATTTCATTTGAGTCAACATCATGGTAGGAGCCGTCATACAATGTAGCTTTTACATTAACAACCTTGCAGCCTGCCAATACACCCTTATCAAGGCTTTCTCTGAGTCCCTTTTCAACTGCGGGTATATAGTTTCTCGGTACGGAGCCTCCGAATATTTCTTCGGCGAATTCAAATTCTTCCGGAGATGGTTCGAATCTTATATGAACGTCTCCGTATTGACCTGCACCGCCTGATTGCTTTTTATGCTTACCCTGAACATCTGACTTGCCCTTAATTGTTTCCCTATATGCAACCTTTGGATTGTTGAGATCAACCTCAACCTTAAAATTATTTTTAAGCTTGCTTGCAATGACAGATAACTGAATATTACCCTGTCCGCCTATTACAAGCTCCTTGGTTTCATTATTTCTTTCTATTGAGAATGTGGGGTCCTCTTCGTTAAGCCTATGAAGTCCTGTTCCTATTTTTTCATCGCTGTCCTTTGTTTTTCCCGAAATTGCAACAAAGTAGCAAGGCTTTGGAAAATCAATTCCTTCATAAACTACTGGATTTGTCTTTAATGAAATGGTATCTCCGGTTTTGAAATATTGCAGCTTGGAAGTAGCGCCTATATCTCCTGCCAATACTTCGGAAGCTTCTATCTGGTCTTTCCCTCTTAAATAGAAAACACCGCCTATTCTCTCCGTTTCACCGCTGTCTGCATTGTAAACATCCATGTCTTTTTTCATTGTTCCGGTCATTACTTTAAATAAGGTAATTTTACCTACAAATGGGTCAACGACAGTTTTAAATACAAATGCGGATGCAGGTTCTGAAGGTAATCCTTTCGTGGCATCTGAAGCGCTTGGCAAATATTCTATAACATTACTCAATAAGAAATCAGTACCTAATCCTTTTATTGCGGAGCCTACGATTACAGGAACCAGTTCACCCGTTGATACTGCATTTTTCAATCCCTTGCTGATTTCTTCGTCGGAAAATTCTTCACCCTCAAAGTATTTTTCAAGCAATTCTTCATCTGTTTCGGCAACAGCTTCCATCAGAATAGCCTTTAGGTTCTCAGCTTTTGCCGCTGTATCCGGAAATGTTTCAACCGGTTTTGAATCTATATAGCTTTGTCCTTTCAATATATCCATAT